>Ga0272449_1000114_pt1 | contig 105268 bp, 117 predicted proteins | sample YNPCB0241_FD_198679 | JGI IMG/M metagenome (GOLD analysis project Ga0272449, IMG submission 198679) | Hot spring sediment microbial communities from Yellowstone National Park, WY, United States - YNP-CB-024-1 | ecosystem: Environmental > Aquatic > Thermal springs > Hot (42-90C) > Sediment...
TGAAAATATATGTTGGGCCGCCTAAGGTTCCCGCAGACAACAGCGTTTACGAAGCCATCTTCGTCCAGCTGCAGGACGCAAAGGGCAACCCGGCGAGGGCGACGGAAGATATTGAAATAAGCCTATCCTCATCCAACACCTACGTGGGGTCAGTTGACCCTGTTATCACGATACGCAAGGGAGAAACATACGCTGTAGCCAGATTCTACTCAACCTACACGCCTGGAACAACAACGATAACGGCGGCAGCCTCAGGATTCGCAACAGTCCAAGAATCAATAACAACCGTTGGCCCAATCCCATCGAAGCTCGCGGTTTACGTCCTCCCACCCGTCCTCCCAGCCGACGGAGGCATATACAACGCCATAATAGTTCAGCTGCAGGATTCAGGCGGGTCGCCGGCGAAGGCGCCGATCGGAGATGTGAAAGTAACCCTAAAGTCCTCAAACAGCACGGTTGGCACAACCGATCCATACGTGACCATAAAGGGCGGCGAAACATATGCTGTAGCCAGATTCTACTCGACGTATGCGCCTGGAACAACAACGATAACAGCCATGGCGCAGGGATACTCCTCAGCGCAAGCCGCAGTTAAAACGCAAGAGGTCTCCATGGAGAATGCAACAAAACTTGAGATTCACATCGGGCCGCCTAATGTTCCAGCCGACGGCGTCATATATGAGTCAATCGCCATCCAGCTGCAGGACTCGAAGGGTAATATAGCCAGAGCGAAAAGCAACATAGCCGTATCCTTATCCTCATCAGACATCAGCGTTGGAAGCGTCAGCGAATCAATCACAATAAATATGGGTGAAACCTATGCCCTAGCCAAATTCTACTCAACATTCAAGTCTGGGAAAACCGAAATAACGGCTGCAGCAAACGGCTACGCAAGCAGCAAAGAATCAATAACAACCGTTGGCCCAATCCCATCGAAGCTCGCGGTTTACGCTGCCCCATCATCTCTTCCGGCGGACAGCGGCTCCTATAAAGCGGTTATAGTGCAGCTCCAGGACGATAAGGGAACACCGGCAAGGGACCCCGTGGGAAACGTAACCGTAAACCTATTCTCATCAGTCACAGAGGTGGGATCAGTAGAGCCAACGGTGATAATCCCATACGGCAGAACCCACTCCGCAGCATCGTTCCACTCAACGGTCACAGCTGGCTCAGCTGAGATAACGGCGACCGCAGCTGGCTACGCTTCAGGAAAAACCAAATTAACAACGTACCTCATAGACGAATACAAACTCTACATTTCAGTAACAGCGAACCCTGACTCCGTAAAATCCAGGGAGCAATCCACAATAAGAGTCTATGTTGCAGCCAACAACGTAACCCCTGTTCCAGGAGCAGCAATAAAAATCTCATCAGACATCGGCGGAAGCTTCTCATCAGTAACAGACGAGAGGAACGGATATTACACGCTGATTTTCACAGCTCCAACAGTGGACTCAAAAGCCATCTGCACAATATCGGTGGAGGCATCTAAAACCGGACTGATAAGCGGATCTGGAAAAACCAAGATAACGGTGATACCCACCTCACCGATAGGGGTAATTTGCATATACGTTAAGGACAGGGATGGAAACCCAATAGCTGGGGCGGAGGTCACATCAACATCTCAGCCAAGCGGAATATCATCCCTAAGCAGCGTAACAGGCGAAGACGGCTCAGTAACATTCAGAAACATCCCGGCTGGATCATACAAATTCAAAGCCGTAAAAGAAGGATACGAGGAGGGAAGCATAGAAATACAGCTGGAAGCCTACCAAAAAGTAACAGAAACGCTGTACATCAACAAAAAACCCTTCTTCGGACTGGGAACATTCAACTTCATAATAATCATAGCCGCAGCATGCGCAGCAATAGCGGGAATAATCATATGGCGCATCAAAGCAAGGAAATAGTAAAACCTAAAAACTTGAAAATTGATATGAAGCCGCGCCGAGTCCCCCCTTATAATCCTTAATATAACTTGGCGGTTGGCTTCTATGGCTTGTAAAGGCTACTTTCGTATGCACCTTGTTAATTAAACGCGAGAACTGCGACGCCATTCTATTCATTTCAAGCTCGACTTCAGGTAGAATCACTAGTGGCACAACAGTAACCTCATATCACATATTAACCAAGCCCTCAGCCAAATAGACAGCGGGGCGAACTGAACCTTCCAGCGAAGTTATTATGTCGCACAACATTCTTATGCTCAAATGCAGTCACTCTCAGCACCATTAATACTTTAGCACAAATTATATAACTGTTAATCGGGAATTTCCACTGGAGGAGCTGGTTAAACTTAACCTAAGCATCTTAGCATCCGCTTCATTATAACCCTCAAAATGAAGAGATATGTCTGCCCACCTATAGCCAACCTATAAATGTAGCTAAAAAACATAGAACGTAAGCACATAAGCAAATAATTAAGCCACAAAGCAGAAGAGACGGCAAACCATAAAACAAGCATCGGAAAACAAGATTTAAAGAGAGTCCTGAAATACTAAATCTTTGTATATACTTCTATTCCCAGTTTCTCCGCTGTTTTAAGGGCTTCCTCATCTGCGTATGGTGTGACAATTATCCGTCTCTCCGGCTCCCTGCCCTCCATAATTCTGTAGAACTCGCATTTCCTCCTAAAATTATAGACGTCCTCATTATCAATGTGGGACTTAACCTCAATCAATATTATCTTCCCATCATGTACCGCAACGTCGATGTCAACATCGCTTGGATACCCATAAACAAAACCCTGTTCATCACGCTTAATCCACTTCTCAACCCTAAAGCCGAAATCCCTCTTAAGCAAACCCCTAAGACCCTCCCTAAAAGCCTCCTCGCTAACAATACCCCACCTAGCACCCAAAGCATCAATATGCCTCCTCAACAATCTAAATCCCTCAATCATATCCTCCCTGAGCTTGGCTATTTCCTCATCATGCCTTTTGAAGCCAGCAATCATATCCTCCCTAAGCCTAGCTATCTCTTCATCATGTCTTCTAAACCCGGCGATCATATCCTCCCTGAGCTTGGCTATTTCCTCATCATGCCTTTTGAAGCCAGCAATCATATCCTCCCTAAGCCTAGTCTGCTCCTCTCTAAGCGCTTTGATCTCCTCCCAAACCTTAGCGATCTCATCCCAAATTTTAGTTTGTTCCTCTCTAAGTCTAACTTGCTCTTCAGCCAGCCTAGTTTGTTCCTCTCTAAGCTTCCCTATTTCCATCCAAATTTTAGTTTGTTCCTCTCTAAGTCTAATCTGCTCCTCAGCTAATGCGTCAAGCCTCTTCAGTATCTCAGATAGTCCAAGGTAGCCGGCAACAGCATAGCGGAACTCAACATCTTTGTCCAGAAGATTCAGAAACTCTCTCTTTAAAGTCTCCATCCTAAATCAGAAAATTAAATTAAACTAGAATATTTAAATCTTTCATGGGCTTCATGGAGCGCATCAAAGCAAGAAAATAATAAACCAGAGAATTTAAACTTGAAAATAATTTTGAAGAATAATAAGATCGCCGGCTAAACCCCACAAAAAAGAAGAAGTGGCGCGCGCACATAACTGTGTAAGTGTAATCTGCGCAGGAAAAGAAAGCAAGCAGTCCAGAAGGAAAACAGAAAAGAAGAGGCTAAAGGCTGATGCCGCTGCTGGAAAACGATGTGATATTCACATATATAAACCAGTCTGACAGCGACCACCCGACAGCCGAAAAATTTTAGACATTTCTTATGATCACGTAATTATGTTCTTTCAGCAGCTTCCAATAGAAAAATTTGATTTTATTATTGTTTCTCATTTTTCATGCTGTTTCGGGCGCGCACGTGCGCGCGAAAATATTGTGACATATCAATAAGCCCACGCTATGCGTGTCTGCCTCCAGCCTATCTAGCGAATATGAAGTATCCATGACTTTGGAATAAGCAGCCTTTTCATAGAAGCCGTGGACAAGCCAATCCTTCAAGGTCTATGCTCTCTGTAGAAGCCTGTGAAGCATAAACTTAGGGAGCCAGCAGTTCCGAGCCCACAATATTTTTCGACGCATCATAAAGTTTTTGGTCTGCGGTGTATAGGGTGGCTTTAAGCTTCCGCGCCGCGGCAACTTGAAGAGAGTCGTAGACCGTGATGCCCTGTTTCAGGGCCAGTCCTATGGCCTCCTCTAGAAGCTCCCTAGCGGTCAGAATGTTTAGGACATCATAGATTTCAGCAAGGTCTCTAGCTGCGGATAAAGCCTCATCATCCTTTAGGGCACCATAAAGTTTCGCATGCTTCCAGACGGCGTTTAACCCCTCAACCAACGCAATGTCCACAGCGTATAGGCTGCAGCCCTCCTCTAGGGCTTTCTCCACGCGGCTTCTGACCTTTTCTGAACCCGGCTCGGCTAAAACAAGCTTCACGAGAATGCTAGAATCCAAAACTATGGGTTGCGGCATTAACGTTCCCTATCCTCCCTTATCAAGCCTGTGGAGTCAGCCGTGACTTTCCGCAGCTCAGCCCTCCTTCCAACGCTTCGGATGGTCTCCGCAAGCTCAAGCTGCCTGATCCTAGCCTCAATGAAGCGGCGGACTTCCTCGCTCCATTCCACCGGGTACTTCCGCATCTTCTCCTTAAGATCCTCTGGAACCCGGACGGTGAACGTTGACGAAACCATATTCATCACTGTAATACATTTTGTTGTACAAGCATATAAGCTTAACCGCTAAATTAGACGGAACCATGCGCGGCTCAATTCCGGCCGAAACTCGTAAATTCATTCTCGGAAAGGGGAGGATCCGCCGGAGACGTTGCCGAGAAAGTCGAGGTCAGCCTGCTTGCGGCATAGTTTCAGAGGAGCTCAATGGCCTTGAAGGGCTGGAAGGGGTCAATGCTGGAGGGGCTTAACTGGAAGCCCCGTGATGTTTGGAACCGTGGAGAATCACCTCCTCGGCCATGAATCCCGGAGCAGTCAATCGTTCGGTTGCTTTCACGATAAATGTTTCCCCTTCCAGGGGAAAACTTTTATGAAAAGGTTCCCCTCAAGTTCCCGGCTGCGAAACCCTAAGAGGTTAAAAACATATCTAACTGAGCGTCAAGCCGTCTTTCCGCCTTTACTTTGGGAGGGGAGCACGTTTCCGCCACGCGCGTGGCGAACCGCAGGAAAAAGCTGAGGAGGCGGAGGCGACAAGTCAACTATAGGTTTGAAGATCGCAGCCGCGGGTTTTTCGCCGAAAACAGGGCGGAGGATTGGGAGGGAGGCTGCCAAAGACGAATCATTCGAGGATCTTAAGGAGGGCCTGAAGTGGGGAACTCCAGCCTTTCCCGAACAGATCGGGTTGAACCTCGCATATGCGAGCTTTCAACGGTCCTAGTTCGGTCTATACAGAAATCATCAAAAACAATCAAATGATCGTCATCTATCCTAAGAATATTTCCAGAATTACACTTAAGCATGCTTATAAGCGTCTGCTCTATCATATAAAACAGAATTTTATTCATATGAATTTTGAGTTTGTTGTTTTCTTGTGTAGTTAAGTATTGGAGACCTATATCCTTGATGTTATGAGAATTATTCCCACATTCAGTCCAGCAGCAATTCCTCCATCAAGTCCCATATAGGTCTCTGAGCCCTAAATCTCCTGCAAATCCCCACTCTTTTCTGTTTCTGAATTCTCTATTTATATAAAGGAGATGACAGGAAATCATTTACTGTTATGGCTTTAACGTTTATGTTCCTAGATTTTTCCAGGAGTTTTCTGTCTTCTGTAATTAGTGTGTAGCCGTTCTCCTTGGCTACTTGGAGGTATGATGCATCATAGAATGTTATTTTTTGCTCCACGGCTATCTTCATGGCTTTACTGTAGCATTCGCTTGATTTTACTTCCTTGATTTGCATCATCTCTAGAATTTGCATTACGTCACTTGCCCTGGCTACTGCTTCCTCCAAGCTTATTAAACCCTCTAATGCGTATTGCTTCCATATTGCGTTGCCGATTTCATAGTACGCTAGGTTTAATGTTCCTTTTCCATAAAGAATTTTGGCAGCATTTTCCCTGAGCCTCTTGAGGACTAGGATTATAGCGCTTGAGTCTAGTAGATACAATTATCTCTCATCCCTCATTCTTCTTATGGCTTCAACTATTGCTTCGTCCTGTATGTTCGCAAATAATTCGCCGAGCCTGCCGGCCGCCTCCTTAAGCTCCTCAATCCTCCTACGCTTAACCTCCTCCTCTAGGGCTTTTCTGACAATCTGGCTGACGTTAACCCCATACTTTTTAAGCTCTTCTCTAAGCTCTTTTGGGACTCTTACGCTTACAATTACATTTGACATATTACATCAATGTAATACTAATTAGAATTACATTTAAGCGTTACCTTCTTCCAAAAGAAGAATTGTAATGGATGGACTTGATGAGATACTTCGCAGACTATAGTTTCAAAAATGCAAACATTAGAAGTAGTTGTAAAAATCAGAAAATCATGTTCAAAACAGCTGCATTTTTGAAACTGAATTCCGTTAGTGGGGGAACAGCTGAAACTGTGATTGGAATAGTTGCAGTTTTGATTTTGCATTTGATTCCTGCCCTGTTCGACCTAGTGTAAAAACTTAGGAGGGGTATCGCTTAATAAATGAAAATTCAGCCAAAAATTGCAATTATAAGTTGCATTGAGAAAGCCCGCAGGATCGTTAGAACTGACACCCAGAAGATTAGGTTGAAGCTCATTGAAACCATTGAAGAAATTTATAATATTGCTGAGCGTATAGCGAAGGGAGAGCAGGAGTATTAGATTAGAAATGGGAAACCCGTTAAGATCACTCTGAAGCAGCATAGGGACTGGGTTGAGATAGCGGCTTACACTGCGCAGGTCATGAACAAAATTGCTGACAGCTACGATGAGCGTGAAATAGATGAGATGCTGGCTTTCCTTATGAGGATGGTGGATGAAGCAAAGGCAAAAGCGGGTGCTCATGAGATAACTAGTATTTATAATTTACCGGTAAATTGGTGTAGGGATGAGATTTGAACCCAGCAAAGCGTGGAGATTTCTCCCGCAAATCCCCTCTTTTTCTGTTTTTGCCTTTAATAGGTGTTTCTCGTGCTTTTAAGGTTTGATTCTGAGGTTTCTAAGTTTCTTTCTGTTTTGAAGCTGTACGCTAGGATAAGAGCGCTATGGACTAGGTATATTGAGTTCCCGGAGGAAGCTTGCAGACTTGTTGAAGCCGGATTCGAGTATGTATGCGACTTCAACGGAAACAAAATCTTCAGGAAAAGAAAATAAACCAAGCCGAAAAGTGAGGGAGTTCACCCAATAGTGCGGGGGGCGTAAGCGGTAACCCTAGAACCCCTAGCAACATTATTAAACCAACGCCTAACATCAACATCATCCAACAAACGCCTATACCCAACGCACCCAGCCAAACATTTCACCAGAAAATAGAAAGTGTAGAACTAATATATATATAAGGAATTTGAACTCAAAAGGTGGCGGGCCCGCTGGGATTCGAACCCAGGATCTCCGGCTTTCATCGGCGCGTTAGCCTTAGAGGGCCGACGCGCTATCCAAGCTACGCTTCCCGAATGAGCCAGCTAGACCCATTTCACGGGCCCATCGGGGTTTCCCCAGCGGCCCATCTTATTTTTAATAGCGGTGCAATTTAAATTTGATGCTTAATCAGCCCCTGCTGAGCTATTAACGTAGTAGATTTGGGCGTATTACGTAATCTTTTTTAGGGATCCCCATAGTTTTTGTCTGAAAGTGTGATGTGAAATGTGTGTGCTTGGTAAAGATAGGCTTCTTGAAATCATAGAGAAGTACAAGTGCATCTATCCATTCGATTTGAACCTTCTGGATGGGGACAGCTACGTGCTCACCGTTAAGGAGGAGGTTACGCTTCAGTATCTTGAGCATAGGAACCTGATCTCAAACGAGATTGTCTTCACGCTGCCGAACATTGTTGCGCATCTAACGGCTAAAAGCAAGTATGGACGCATGGGATTATCCTTCCTGAACGCTGCTAAAGTCCACAGCGGCTTCATCGGAAGATTAGCTCTTGAAGTTGTGAACCTGAACAATGATAGAACGCCGATAACGATTAAGAGGGGCGACCCATTCATGCATATAGAATTCATCACGAGGATAGGTGAGGAGTCACCGTACGTGGGCGAATACCAGTTCCAGTACATGACCCCTGAAGAAATAAAAATGTATGTGCCAATACTGAGAAACGTATTCAAAAACTATGAGGAACTCTCCAAGATATGGTTCAAGAATAGGCCGCTGAAAATCTAAGTGAAAATTTAAATACTTCTGATGATCGTATCATAAGGGGAAAGCCGATGAAAGCCCGCAACTACCGAGAAGTTAAAGGTATGCCCTACACTAGACATGAGTATGTACATGGCCCGCCGCAGCCGAAGATAACAAAGTTCACGGCTGGAAAACCCTCTGAAAACCAAACATATCAGGTTTCGCTTATATCTGAAAAGAGGGTTCAGATCCGACATAACGCCCTCGAAGCAGCCCGGATTGCAGCCAACAGATACCTTCAGGAGAAGCTGGGCGATAGATTTTTCATGAGGGTTATGGTTCTCCCCCACATAATTTTAAGGGAGAATAAAATGATCTTCGGAGCCCACGCCGATAGGCTTCAGGAGGGGATGCGTAGGGCATTCGGTAAACCCATCGGTAGGGCAGCCCGCGTTGAGCCGGAACAGCCGATAATAATCGTTAATGTTGATGAAAGCGGCTTAGAGGCTGCTAAAGAAGCCCTCAAGAGGGCTGAGGCGAAGCTGCCCACCCCATGCAGAATAATCGTTGAGAAGCTGCCTGAGCAGCAGGTTCAAGTCACCCAAAATGTAACATAATAACATCCCAGGAGGTAAATGTAAATGTCAAGTAAAAAGGGAAAATTCGTACTATGGTTTGAGGAAATAGGCATCGAAGATGTGCCGATAGTCGGGGGAAAAAGCGCAAGCCTAGGTGAAATGATCAGGAAAATAGGCGTTCCAGTGCCATATGGCTTCGCAACAACAGCTGAAGCGTACAGATACTACATAAAAGCAAACAAGCTGGATGAGAAAATAGCGGAGATCCTTAAGGAGCTCAAGGATCCAAACGACACGCAGACCCTGCAGAAGGTGGGCGCAAAGATAAGGGAGCTAATAGCCTCAGCCGACATGCCTAAAGACCTTGAGGAGGAAATCGTTAAGGCATATAGGGCGCTGGCTGAAAGAATAGGTGAGGAAAACCCGTTTGTTGCAGTGCGCAGCTCAGCGACAGCCGAGGATCTTCCGGACGCAAGCTTTGCAGGTCAGCAGGAAACATACCTAAATGTTCACACGGCTGAGGAGGTTGTTGAAAAAATAAAGCATTGCTACGCAAGCCTCTTCACTGATAGGGCTATATTCTACAGAATCCAGAAGGGCTTCGACCATATGGCGGTTGCCCTAAGCAGCGTCGTCCAGCTAATGGTTTACAGTAAAGCAAGCGGCGTAATATTTACGCTTGATGTTGCAACAGGAGACAGAAGCGTCGTTCTAATAGAGGCTGGCTACGGGCTTGGAGAATTCGTCGTTCAGGGAACAATAACACCGGACGAGTATTATGTTAGGAAATCAGATCTGGAAATAGTGAAGAAGAACATTTCCAGAAAGACAGTCCAGCTCGTTAGGCTTCCAACAGGCGGAACGGAACGCAGACCTGTCCCACCGGATCTTCAGGAAAAACAGGTGCTGACAGATGAGCAGATTAAGGAGCTGGCTAAATATGCCATAATGATTGAGCAGCACTATGGAAAACCAATGGACATAGAGTGGGCCCTAGACGAAAGAACAAACAAGCTATTCATACTTCAAGCCAGGCCTGAAACAGTCTGGTCGGTTAAGAAGGTTGAGGCTGTTGAGGAGAAGCCGGCGGTGACGAAGGAGCGGAAGGTTCTCGTCCAGGGTCTCCCAGCGTCCCCAGGTATAGCCGTTGGGAAAGTGCATGTTATACCGACAGTTGACAGAATAAACGAGTTCCAGAAGGGTGAAATACTCGTCACTGAGATGACGGCGCCGGATTGGGTTCCAGCAATGCGGAAGGCAGCGGCAATAATAACAAACTCGGGTGGGATGACATGTCACGCAGCCATAGTCTCTAGGGAGCTGGGGATCCCATGTATTGTTGGAACAGCATCGAGGGGTATGCCTGCAACAGAGGCCCTTAAGGACGGAATGACCGTGACTGTGGACGCTAAGCTAGGCGTCGTCTACGAGGGTATCCTTGAGGAGGTCGCTGAGAAAGCCGAGAGGGCTGAAGCAGCCCCAGCAGCGGTCACATTCGCTGAGCCATACGTAATAACCGGGACAAAAGTTTATGTTAATCTAGGGGAGCCTGAGATCGCCGATAAGGTTTCAGCCCTGCCAGCTGACGGCGTAGGACTGCTTAGGCAAGAGTTTGTCTGGTCAAGCGAGATAGGTGAACACCCGCTATACATGATTGAAGTCGGCAGAGCCGAGGAGTTCGTCAATAAACTCGCCGAAGCCTTCAGAAAGATCTGCGCAGCCTTCTATCCTAGACCCGTGGTTATGCGCTTCAGCGACTTCAAATCCTCAGAGTATAGGGAGCTAAAGGGCGGAGAGAAATATGAGCCTGTTGAGCCGTCGGCCCTAATGGGCTGGAGGGGAGCATCAAGATACTACGATCCGAAATACATCGAGGCATTCAGACTTGAGGTTAAAGCCGTCAAGAAGGTTCGTGAAGAATACGGGTTGAAGAACCTTTGGGTTATGATACCCTTCTGCAGACGGGTCGATGAGATGGAGAAGATCGTTAAAATCCTTGAGGAGGAGGGACTGAAGAGGGGCCCGGACTTCAAGGTTTGGCTTATGGCTGAGATACCGAGCAACTGCCTCCTGGCCGACAAATTCAACAAGTATGTTGACGGATACAGCATTGGAAGCAACGATCTGACGATGACGATCCTTGGATGCGACAGAGACAATGAAACAGTGGCTCATCTCTTCGATGAAAGAGACCTAGCGGTTAAACGGGCAATCAGGCTGCTCATTAAACTGGCTCATCGAGACGGCAAAACAGTCAGCATATGCGGGCAGGCTCCAAGCGTCTACCCAGAGTTCACAGAGTTCCTTGTTAGAAGCGGAATAGACAGCATCTCAGTTAACCCCGATGTTGTTGTGCAGACGAGGAAACTCGTAGCCTCAATTGAGCAGCGCATAATGCTCGAAAAACTAACGGGCATGGGTGTACGAGAAGACCCTGATCTGGACATACCGCTTGACAAATAATTAAGCCGGCATAAAACAAAAACATTTTTCCCACCCATTTTTTTCAAAACCCATAAAACCATGTATGAAAACAGCTGCTTCCCGTTTATTCCAATTCAGCATAGAAGGCGCATTATAGGATAGGCTAATATTCCCCTAAAACCTTTTTTTTGATGATTAAGAATTGAGGGCGCTATTCGATTTAGAGGAAGATAGATTACGCAGCGAGATTGCTAAGCGTGGGGCGCGGGTAATCCTAGTGCAGCTACCAGAGGGGCTGAAAAGCGAGGCGCCGCATATAGCGTCAATCATAGAGGGATCAGGCGCGGTGGCATTAATCTCAGCCGACCCCTGCTATGGGGCATGCGACCTCGCCCTCCATGAAGCCGAATCCCTATCAGCAGATCTCATAGTGCATTATGGCCATGCGGAGACATCTGAGTTCACATGTAAACCTGTTCACCCATCGATTCCAATAATATATATTGAAGCTAGGGCGAAGATCCCCATCAGAGAGGCTGTTAAGGATGCGCTGAAACACCTCAAGCCCTGGAGGAGAATAGGGCTGGTAACAACCGTCCAGCATATCCATAACCTAGATGAGGCTGAAGAGATCCTTAAGGGAGCCGGCAAAGAGGTCTACATTGGACACGCTGAGGGCCTAAAATATCCAGGCCAAGTTTTAGGCTGCAACTATGGGAGCGCAAAATCAATCCTAAGCCTTGTAGATGCATTCCTCCTCCTAGGAGGCGGCAGATTCCACGCGCTTGGACTATTCCTCGCCACGATGAAGCCAACCGTTACCGCGGATCCATTTGAGGGCAGAGCCTACAGGGTGGATGAGGATGCTGAAAAAATAATCCATAGACGCTGGATGGACATATCAGAAGCCTCAAAAGCGGAAATTTGGGGCATAATAGTTGGGCTTAAAACAGGGCAGCTCAGGCTTGAGAAAGCCCTAAGAGTTAAGAGCGACATTGAGCAGTTGGGCAAAAGGGCTCTTCTGCTGGCAATGAGGGAGGTCACGCCGGAAGCGCTCCTCGAGTTTCCAGAGATAGAAGCCTACGTGAACACAGCCTGCCCAAGAATATCGCTTAACGATGCGCGGATATTCCCAAAACCCATACTGACGATTAAGGAAGCATATGTTGCCATAGGAAAAACATCTTGGAATAAGCTTCTTGAATCCGGGCTGCTGTAAGCAAATAGGCTAATTAAGCGAAAAAAGGCTGGCTGGTTTGCTGATGCTGAGGAAAAAGCAACTTGCGTTTCTCCTATCGCAGATAGAGCCTAACCCGCGCCCAAAACTCAGATGGGAAAGCTATATGCTGGACGCTGAGAGCGCAGCAAGCATGCTGCACATAGCCGCCTGGGTTAACAATGACGTTTTCGGGAGAAAAACTGTTGATTTAGGCTGCGGATCAGGAATCCTGGCGATTGCATCATCACTTCTCGGCGCAGCATGGTCGGTTGGGGTTGACATAGATAAGGATGCCATATGGGCCGCTGTTAGGAACGCCGCTAGGCTGGGTGTTGAAGTTGACTTCATAATTGGCGATATAAACTGTATTTCCGGACTCTTCGACACAACGTTGATGAATCCCCCATTTGGGAGCTGGCATAAGGGGGCCGATGTGAAATTCCTGAAGAAGGCTCTGGAAATATCCAACGTGGTCTACTCGCTGCATAAGCGCAGCCCATCTGTGAGGAGCTTCCTCAGAAGGCAGATCGCTGAGATGGGTGGAGCAATAGATAAAATTTATGAAATGGACATTGTTATAAGCCGAACATACGGTTTTCATAGGAGAAGGCTATACCCTGTTAAAGCCGACCTTTACCGGATACTGAAAGCTAAGGGCTGACAGCAAAGCTAATATCGCAGTTCACGGGTAATTTTAAACTCAGCCAATCATATGGGATGGAATGTCTGCAGCATGTCTAATGTAAGAAGAAGCGGAGAGTTTGTTGTCCCCGGAGAGAGGATAGGCGTAATAGAAGAGTTCATACCGAACTTTGGAACATACGTTGAAAACGGGATCATATACTCGAGAAATGCCGGATACTTGCTGATAGATTCAGCCGCGAGGAAGGTCTCGGTCTATCCGGCGGCTAAAGGTTTAAGTTTCCCAAAGATTGGAAGCATAGTCGTCGGGTACGTCATTAACATTCAGGGATCAACAGCGTTTATACGCATAATAAAAATTGGGAAAAAGGATCTCTCAGGTTTCCTAACAGGGGCTCTCCATGTTTCAGACATCGACGTGAAATACACTAAGGAAATCCTCAACGCGATCAAAGTAGGCGACCTGATCCGCGCAAAGGTGATAAGCGACACGAACAGAATCTTCCACCTAACAACTAAGGGCGAAAACCTAGGCGTAATATTGTCCCTATGCTCAAAATGCGGCGGAACACTCATGCTGAAAAACAGGAGAAGCAAACAGTTATATTGCGGCGAGTGTGGAAATTCTGAAACGAGGAAGATAGCCTCAGACTACGGCTCCGGAAACATGTAGCGGTGAAGGATGCATGCAGATAAAAATATTAGATAAAAAACCGAATGAGCTCACCCTTGAGGTTGAGGGTGAAGGGCACACGCTATGCAATCTTCTAGAGTCAGTTCTGCTTGAAGACGAAGAGGTTGAGTTCGCGAGCTACAATATATCGCATCCGCTAGTAGCAAGCCCAGTTATAACGGTGCGTACAAGGGGGAACAAAACCCCTGAGGAGGCGCTTAAAAAGGCTGTTGAAAAGATTCTTGAAAGGGGCAGAGAGCTCAGGGAGGAGTTTGAGAAAGCGCTTAAAGGAACATGAGCCCTAAACGCTCTCTTTGAAGCTCAGCCTCCTCAAAGTTAACTTTAAAAGTTCACTTAGGTTTTCCACGATCTCCCCCTCACGCGCCAAAATCTCAACAGCCTCCCAAATTGATACGGCTCCTGAAAGCCATCCGTAAACTATTAAGGCTTCAGCCGCATCCGCCTGCCCATGCCTATCCACCCTCCCAGGGAGGAAACCCCGCATATCAGATTTTCTTAGGGCCGATGCAAGCGTTAAGCTATCCAGTTTCCGCCCAACGGGCTTACCCGAAATCTTAGATAGGGCAAGCGAGTAAACAAGGTTGACGTATGCATCCCCAAGGGATGCTAAGCCCCGGTCCGCTAAAACCTCAGCTAGGCTGGAATATTCATGCATAAAGGGGGGAAGCCGCCTCCTTAAATCCGCCTCATCCAATTCGATCCACCGAAACCCCTAAAAGAAGTTTTTCATAAAGAATAAATCTTCTGCATCAATATTTTATCTGACGCATAATATGAAGAAGACGCTTATACTTAAGGTTGACTGCGAAAGCCCGGATGAGGAAAAGATAAGTTTGGCAGCGGAGGTTATACGCCGAGGCGGGCTTGTGGCTTTCCCAACAGAAACGGTTTATGGTTTAGGCGCCGACGCCCTAAACCCTGATGCTGTTAGAGAAATATACGCTGTTAAAATGAGACCCCTCGATAACCCAATAATCGTGCATGTCGCCGGCAAAAACGATGTTTACAGGCTTGCTGAATCAATCCCTGAAAAAGCCGAGAAGCTAATGGATATCTTCTGGCCGGGCCCATTAACGTTGGTACTTAAAGCATCAAGTATCATACCTAGGGTGACAACCGGAGGATTAGACACCGTCGCCGTAAGAATGCCGAAACATAAGATTGCATTAGCCCTAATAAGAGCCTCGGGAACACCGATAGCTGCTCCAAGCGCCAACCTGGCCGGTAAGCCAAGCCCAACCTTGGCTGAGCATGTCATACAGGATCTCTATGGCCTAATAGATGTCATAATCGACGCTGGACCAACAAATATAGGGGTTGAATCAACAGTTCTGGATCTAACATGTGATCCGCCGCAGATCCTAAGGCCTGGTGGAGCAACATATGAGGAGCTGAGGAAAGTGCTTGGCGAGGTTGGGATCCACCCGGCTGCATTGGCGAAAAGCGAGCTGCACATTGAACATGCGCGTTCACCTGGTATGAAGCATAAGCATTATGCCCCTAAAGCCGAGATGATCCTTGTTGAGGGCGAATTCAACCTTATCGTTGAGAAGATTAGGGAGCTTGCTAAGCAGTACGCTGAAGCTGGGAGGAAAGTGGGCGTGCTCGCCACGGATGAAAGCATATCGAACTATAGGGTTGGAATCGTGAAATCGCTGGGTAGCCGAAGGGATCTTTCATCAGCCGCCAAAAACCTGTTTAAAACCCTTAGGGAATTCGATGATGAGGGTGTTGACCTTATAATCGCTGAGGGTCTCCCGCAGGAAGGCTTAGGGCTTGCGGTTATGAATAGGCTTAGGAGGGCTGCGGGCTACAACATAATTACATGTGAAGTTCGACAAGAAAGCCTAGAGCTTTAGCTGGTTGTGTAGAAGCGTGAAAACCTATCAACGTTCGAGGAACAAGGTCTTTCTAATCCAGTACCACCTAGTCTGGTGTCCGAAGAGGCGTAAACCTGTCTTAGTGGGGAAGGTTAAGGAGAGGCTTGAGCAGATAATCCATCATGTTGCTGATGAGCTGGGAATTAAGGTTCTTGAGCTCGCTGTAAACCCCGACCACGTCCACCTGTTCATATCGGCATATCCAACAATACCTGTCCATAAAATTGTGAGGAGAATTAAGGGCAGAAGCTCAAACATCCTTAGAAGGGAGTTCCCTGAGCTGCTTAGGCTACCATCCCTATGGACACATAGCTACTATGTCTCTACAATAGGAGCTGTTTCTAAGGAAACGATTGAGAAGTATATTGAGACCCAAAAGGGTGTCTGAATGGAAAGAGCAAACACATTCGTAATTGAAGGTTTTCCAGCCCTATGGAGGCTTGCGGATAACTGCGCTAGGCTATATAACGAGGTCAACTTTGAAAGGAGACAAGCATACATACACTACAAGCGCCTCGAATGGCATCCTAAGCGCCTATATGAGAAGTGCGCTCCCCTAATAGGCTCGGCTACAGCCCAGCAGATAATAAACAAGAACAACGAGGCTTGGAGGAGCTTTCTGAAGCTGAAGCGGGTGGAGAGGCTGAGCAAGCTTCCCAAACACATTGAGAAGGTATCGATGCCCAGATACTGGAAGAGAAAAGGCAAAAGAGAGCTCAGAATAATTGTTAGAGGCGACTGCTACAGAGTTGATAAGGGATGCCTGTACCTTCCAAAAGGATTGAAGCTAAGGTACAAGGGCGAGCTGAAATGGCGTGGCAAGCAGGGAAGGCTTGAAATAGCCTACGACGAAGCAGACGATAAGTGGAGGGGCTTAACGTTGATTGGAGATAAATTTAGAGGTTGCCAGCCAGCCTATTTTTCCTCCTCAGCGTCAACTATGCCCTTCTCATTTATCATGAAGTAAGCTTCTTTCTCAGGCAGGTATGGGCTGTCAATTATCCTTGCAATTCTAACGCCCCTCGAGCCCTTCCTGAGATAAACCCTATGCGTGCACGCATGGGCCATTATGTTTCCGCCAGCCGGCCTATTCGGGTCTCCAGCGAAGAAGGAAGCCGGGTTTGCTTGAACCTGATTCGTTATGACAACTGCGAGGTTATATGCTTCCGACAGCCTTATCAGCTTATGCAGATACTGGTTTAGCTTCTGCTGCCTATCTGAAAGGTTTTCCCGCCCAATATATTCGCCTCTGAAGTGGCTTATCATGCTGTCCACAACAACGAGTTTTATGTTATTCTCGGGGCAGAGCGTAAACAGCCTATCGATTAGGAGGCATTGATGGCTGCTGTTATATGCTCTCGCAACAAATATGTTGCTGGCAACCTCTTTAGGGTTAAGCCCCATGCCTGAGGCTATTTGATATATGCGTTCAGGCATGAATGTTCCCTCAGTATCTATGAATGCAACCTTGCCCTCTAAGCCTCCTTTATCATGCGGCAGCTGTGCGGTGACGGAGAGCATTAGGCATATCTGCGTCTTACCGGAGCCGTATTCGCCTATGAGCTCCGTTAAAGCCTGGGTTTCTATGCCGCCGCCGAGTATCTCATCAAGCTTCTTACATCCAGTTGTGCAGCGCCTCATGCTTCTTCTCCTTTCATAATATTCCTGGGCTGTCTTGAAGTCGGCTGATATCATCTTACGGGCTGATTCCTGAATCTTAAGCACAGTGTTAAAACCTAGGTTTGTCTTCTCCATTATCTCAATCGGCGGGGTGACTGCGACAGCCTCTATCGTTGTGTAGCCCGCAGCCCTAAGCTTAGACGCTATCGCTGATCCAACACCGTCTAGGGATTCCAGATCCTCCATTATCAGTAAGCCTCCCACTCAATATTTTTTCTGGAAATTTTTCTCCAGCATTCCCAGCATAGGGGGATGCGTTCACCCCTATACATAATGTATAGGGCTATATCCGTGTTCTCGCAGCTGCCGTTCCAAGGATTTGAACATGTCTCCGTAATCGAGCCTGCATTGGCAGACGCTGCCCTCAAGGGCTTAGGCTTATCCTTAATTTTAGCCATCCCCCTACGCCAATAACTACTTTAGCCCGGGAGATATTTAAGAAGTATGTGAAAGATTAGGTAGGGGGAGGGGGGTCAAAATTTATTATCGTTTTTAGGGTGAAATTTTCGCTCCGCGAATTTTATGGAGGAAATCCATTAAATCCCTAACGATCTCATTTTCGAGGTTTATCTGATAGGTTTTAGGCTTAAACTGGTTTTCCTTAATCCAGCCTAAATCAACCAATGTTTTAAGCCGCCTATCCACGGAGGGAGTCCTAAGCCCTGTTGCCTTAGCCAAAGAATACTTTGTGAAGGCCTTATTTGGGTTCAAAATTAAATGTAGCAGAACCCTGAATCCCCTCCCGCATCCTAAGCCTAGCTCCAGATTCTCCCAAACGGTTCTCTCTTTAGCCCTCATATTATCCGCTCTACGGTTCAAGCTGCTTCAATAAGTTGTTTAAGAATTTTTCCAGATCTATTAATGTTGCGCCCGATATCCCAATCTCTAAAAGGGATTTCATGTCAACTATTCCGCGATATATTAGGTCCTGGATGATCCTCTCGAAATCTTCAGCTGGCTTAACGTTATACTCGTCGCATACGACGCTGTAGAGTTTCCGCAGCTCCCTTAGGCTTATATAGGCGGATCCGCTCGCCTTCAACCCTCTTACAAGAGCCAGAAGGGCAAGTCTGCCGTTGTCATCTAGGCTCATTATGTCCTCAGCTGTTATCGTTGGGTTTATCTCTCTATAAACCCTCCTAACATGTTCTGGAAGAACCTTGCTTGAACCAGTGTTTTCAGCTAGGACTCCGGAGTAATAGAGAAGCTCCAGCCCAACCCTAATGTCCCCATTAACCGGCGGATTGGCTGTTATGTCGCTTATCAGGTCAAGCGTGTCTTCAGCAACCACATGCGGCTGGAAAGCTTCCTCAACCCTGTCCTCAAGTATATCCCTAATCTGGCTGCTTGTATATCTGGGAAACTCTATTATGCCGACGCCGAGGGTTGATTTTTCACCTGGCTCAAGGAGCTCATGCCACTTGAGGGATCTGGCGATGAATATCTCGCCGACTATGGGCGTCGGCTCGCCGGGGTGAATCTCAGGTATACGCGTCAAATCGTATATGATGTGCTCCCTAGGGTTCATCTGGACAAAATAGTCTATTTCATCAAAAGTGACGATTAAGTAAATATCCTCAAACCTTAAGTACTCAACCAGCTGTCTGAGCATCTCCTCAGGGCTTAAACTCCTAGTTGATATTTTTGAAGTAACCTTCCTAACAAGGTTCCCATAGAGAACGTAGCGGGTGACACCGTCAACTTTGCAATTCATGTAGATATGCTGCAGTTTAACACCCTCCCGCCTAGCCCTCTCAGCGATTAATTCACCGAACCTTATTGTTGTGCATGTTTTACCAGTTCCAGTTGCCCCAACAATCTGGGTGAACCTTGGATAAGCATTCCATATGCTCTTAAGCATGTCGCCATAGATTGAAAGGAGAAGATTTATTTGCTGATCCCTATGCGGTAGACGCTTAGGAATATAATATGGCGAAAGCCTATTCTTATCCTTAAATATTAACGGCCTAGGCAAATTTCGCACCTAAAAAATTATGGGAAAAGAAACCTATAAATGTAGACGCAGCGCTGCGGATCACGCTGGGAATCTTTGAATCTACTGCTAAAGAGACTCTATGGGCTTTACATTACCCATAACCGGCTTAGGTCTCTTAACCGGCGCGCACCATTTAACTGCGTTGCTGATAACCCTTAAAACGTTCTGGTTATGATACGTTGGATAAGTTTCATGTCCAGGCCTAAAATAGAAGATTTTGCCCAATCCCCTATAGAAGCAGCATCCGCTTCTGAAGACTTCCCCACCCTTAAACCAGCTTATGAATATCAGCTCATCAGGTCTAGGTATATCGAACGGTTCACCGTACATTTCTTCATTCTCAATCTCAAAATAGTCGCCTAATCCCTCAGCGATGGGATGTCCCCCGGCTACAACCCACAGCCTCTCCCTCTCCCCAGCCTCCCTCCACTTGAGATTGCAGGTTGTCCCCATTAGGCGCCTAAATATTTTTGAGAAGTGCCCCGAATGGAGAACTATCAGCCCCATACCTTCGAAAACCACCCTCCTATATACTCGATCAACAACTGCGTCGCTGACCCTCTCATGTGCAGCGTGCCCCCACCATATTAGCACATCTGTGCTGTTGAGGGTCTCCTCCACTAAACCATGCTCAGGTTCATTCAGCGTGGCTGTTCTAACATTAAATCCTTGATCGCGGAGATATCCAGCGATGACGGCATGTATTCCCTCGGGGTATATTTCAGCAACCCTCCGATCTTCCCTCTCATGAATGAACTCGTTCCAAACAGTCACATTCAATCTTTCAACCATATGGCATCACGGCTAAAAGGTTAAGATGAACATATAAATAACATTTTTCTAAATGCGCGATCCGCTTAACTAGAGAATCCTAATCCGACTTCGCTACAATCATTAATATGCCTAAAAAAGCCAGCACTGCTCCAACCATGATGAAGAATGCTCCAAGGGCTCCTAAATCCTTCATGTGCATGTTTGAATTATAGGCTAATATTACGCCGACGATTAGCAGGATCAGCCCGGAAATCTTCTCCGCAAATATTAGGCTTAAAGCCGTTGATCTTCTCTCTTTACTCAGATTCTCCACCAGCCCAGCTAAGAATTACATGCGTAATGAACAAATAAATTTTTGCTTTATCCCCTTCTTACTCGCCCATCTCTTTAAGCCTCTGAGGCAGATACTTGTCCACTATATGGGTTAATCCGTATCTTGAAAAGGCTTCAAGCTCACATTTCCTCTGGTTTTTCATGAACACGTTTATCTCCCTCTGCCATATGTCGCCCTTATATCTTGGATCACGCATCAACTCATGTAGGCGCTTAATATCTATGTCATCAAGCTTATCGCTTGGCAGCTTATAGTTCGCTATGTCCGAAGCCCATACTCCAGCCCACTTCGCATCTGGGGTTGTGAGCTCCTTCACATGAGCAGCGTTCGCCGAGCCGGAAATTATCACCATGGCAATGTGCATACCCCATGGGTCAGCGTCGGTGAATATGTAAACCGGTAAACCCAGCTCCTGATTTAATCTTCGAATGAAATATCTTGTTGAGCGTGGAGCCTGACCCCTTAAAAAGACAAGTATGGAGTTGAATTTCTCATGAACCCTTTCCTCAATGAACCTTGTGAATAACCCGCCCTTCTCGATGGCTATAACCTTATCTGCGCTTGTCTCTATGAAATCCGCAGATGTTAAAGCTGGCCCTATCATGACCCCGTCGGGATGGGATGTCAGGTTTAAACGTTTACCCTCATAGTTTGGAACCGTGTACTCTATTGTTAGGTCGCCGAAGACCGCTGAGCTCTCCTCCGGAAAAACGTTGAAGTCCTCCCTTGTGCAGCCTAAAACAGTCTCTAAATCCGTTATTATGCTGTCAGATTCATCCTGATCCTGGAAGGAAATATCATACGCCTGGGCTGAGTAGAACACGTCCCTTAAGGTTGAGGTCTTCTGGCTCGTGGTGAGCTCATGGGTGAAGTAAGCCATCCAAACGAGATGTGTGAAGGGCCTCAAATGCCTAATGTTGCCTGCGCTCCTCTTCACGGTTTTATTGCCCAACACATACTGCCTAAGATCTGGATTATAAAATATGTTTTCTATAGATCTGCTGGGCATTGTGATTTGTGGGAAATATCCCTTCTCAATCTGCTCGCATAGTTCACGTCCAAAACTCTCAAGCCTTAAGAGAACATCTCTTCTCTTATCTCTGGATTTCACGGCGCTACTCCCCTTCAAGCCTCCTCAACCTCCTTAAAAGCTCATCCACGCTAGGCGTTTCTTTACCAGCAAGCTTCGCTGAGAACTCGGCTATTTTAGGCAGATACTTCGCGAATATGGATAGGCGAACCTTTTCACGCTTAGCTCTCTCCTTCCTTGAGAGGTAGATGCTGAGTTGACGGGCTACCTCCCTTATCCCATTAAGTATCTCTCTGCTAACTTCAGGTCTGTCGGCAACCATCTCCTTACCAACGGTTTTCCATGGAATTTTGGTGCTGCATATATGGACCAGAACTGCGAAGGGCATGTTGAGCGCCAACCCATAATTCCTCCAATTAATAGATTTAACGATTTTCCAGCTCACATCGCCTGATTCATCGTAGACCAGCGGTATCTTATTAGCGAACCTATAAAGCAGTATGTCCTCACTTACAGGGATTTTCCCCCCATAGGCTATTCCAACCTCAATTATGAATGGATGTCCAGAATAGGCTGAAGGCTTACGCTGGGAGACAGCTACAAACTCAGGCTCCAGCTCCTTTAAGACCCCGGCCCTCAGAAGGTTTTCGCCTAACGGTGAAAGGCAGCTTGCATCCGGAGGGAGAAACTCATCGAAATTTTTCATCGCCTGCACAAGATTCACAATCTCCTCGGGCTTAAGCTTCTTCGGATCAGCATCCTCTGGGAAACCGGCGAATTTGAGGAAGTTTCGAGCTATGCGTTTACCAACCCTATGGAAGTGCTTCTGCATGAAGTCAAGCATTGTTCTGCAGTTTGTTACACGTATTATCCTATACATTGTTTCAACATCTATGCCGTGCGGATGCGGCAAGGTTTCCCTCGGCTGCGGGGGAAGAACCGTGGTTACCCTCTCAAACATGTATAGTCTCCCCCGGGGATCAACGAAGGTTATGTTGGCATATGGATTAACGATCGCTGTCTGCTTCAGATACTCTAAGATTTTAGGCATAGCCTTATAGTAGTCTCCCTCAATGCATAGCTCAACGATTGTTCCATGCCATTTATTCTCATTTTCACGTATTCTCCTATCCAGAATAATTGGGCGGTTCCGCTCTACATCTATCATTAAAGTATACTCGTAAATTTTAGATGTTCCGGTGCTCGATATAACTTTAACAGGCTTATTTGTTGTTATCTGCCCATAAAGAATCGTCATTGTTCCGCCTAGGCCGAAGGTTCCGCGGGACTGCTTCAGCTTATATTTTGAGCTGAAGAGGAATTGGCAGAAGGCTAATGGAACGAAATCAGCCGGTATGCCGGAGCCGTTATCCTCAACCCTTAAAACATAAAGGTTCTCATTCTTTTCATTCATAAAGGATAGGCGCACATATATGTTCGGAAGAATCCCTTGGGGTTCAGAGGCGTCAAGCGAGTTTTCAATAAGCTCCCTTATCGCTGAAAATATTGCCCTAACAGGGTTTGCGAAGCCGGCTATCTCCCTATTCCTATAAAAGAAGTCAGCGGGACTTATCTCCTGAAACACTTGGCTCATTGCCTACGCCTCTTAAAAAATATTCACCTATCCACATATTTAAAATAAAGATAAATATGTTCCTATCATGCTCATTCATGTCCGGGTAATAGCGAGCTGCCCTCCCAAAGCTCAAGGCGTCTCCTCTTAAGCTCCTGCCTCTTTCTCTGAAGGAACTTATAGACAGTTGAATGTGCGCTCCCGCCTATTAGAAGGTTCACTGCTTCACGGGCAACACCAACCTGATCAACGTCTCCTATTATTGCGACTGTATGCCCATAGACGGAAACCATGGCTCCGCTCATCTCCTCAATTATTTCCCTTGTCCTCCCATCCCTACCGATTATTCTACCCTTAACCCGCCTAAGCTCAGCCTCCGATTTCCCAAGTATATCCCTTAAATCAATTATTTCAAGCATATAATCTTCATTCTCCAGAAGCTTAAATGCCCGCTCCGGCGAGAAACCCCTACCAATAGCCATAACAACGTCTTTAGCCCTAAATATCAGCGTTGGATCCCCATTTCTCTCCTTTAGGGTTATGGTTACATCCCCAGTTTCGCTGTCAATTTCAAGTTTCACCCCTAGTCTATTCTCAATATGCTCCTTCACGCTTCCATTTACGCCTATTAAAACCCCAATTCTCTCCCTCGGTATCCTAACGAATGATTGCGCCACCAGTTATCACCCTATATGCCTCTTCAACATCAATAACATTCACGCCGAACCTTTCAAAGTAGCGATTTATGTTTTCAATATCCCTTATTAGAAATTGGCTTGCATTAGGATGCTTAATTGAAACAGCCTGGGAAAAATCGAATAGGACAGGGCGCCCCCTAAAAACCATAATATTGTATTCGCTTAAATCGCCATGCACAAGCTCAGCGTCCCTATATAGCCTCTTAACATTTAGAAGAATGGTTCGATACATCCTCTCCGGACTTTTAAGTTCAACCTCCCTGAGCAGGGGGGCGCTGACGCCCTTTTTACCTATAAACTCCATGAGGAGCACATTATTCTTCACGGTTATCGGTTTGGGAACCCTAACCTTAGCCTCATATGCCAACTTCAAATTTTTAAACTCCTTCTGAGCCCACAAATGAACTAGGCTCCTTAAATTCTTTCTTACATTTTCAAATCTCGGATCGCCGAGAATATATGGCAGCCTGCCTCTCCTAAACTCGGCTGAAACAGTTAAAAATATTTTTATGGCGATCTCTTCACCGGCTGAATTTATGCCCCAATATATGCGGGATTCCTTCCCGGAATCCACCACGCCGTAAATCTCCCTTATTTCACCCCCATTCATAAAATCATATATTGTCATTAGGGTTGACTTATCGAAAACCTCCTCGAGAACAGCCATTTCAGAAGAGCGGTCCTTAATCAGCATCCTATCCCTTCTCTCCACTCTTTTAACTTTCTCCGCTACCTTAGCCCCAAGATCCTCCTCGGCTATCACGCTCCTCTTTCTGCCCAGTTCACTTTTCTCCTCATTTATTTTAGCGCTGTTCATATTAACGAATTTAATATATATCACCCTATTTAATGTTCCTTTCTAAGCCATTTCTACTTAAGACATTAACATTTAAACAGTAAGTGCAATATTCTAATGGTTGTATGCTGGAAAAGGCTATTATATTAGCACTATTGTCAGGTTGAATGAAGATGCACGTCTTCCTAAATTGTTCTTTTAGCGCCGCAATTTGGGCACACCGTTTCAGTTTGAGGCATTAGTGCTCCACAATATTTGCATGGAATCATCACTACTTCCCGAATTACTTCCCTCTCCTTAATGATTGGCGCGGCTGACGGTTGGGTTACTTGCACTTCCAACGTTTGGCTTGAGGCATCCGGTCTGCCCTTAACGGCAATCACACCCTTAATCGACCATGTAACCTTCCTATCGATACTTTTAAGCGTCGGTTTCACTGTAACTGGAATGTTTATGCTGAAGGGGAATTTTCCGGTAAAGCCTCTTGATATGTGTATTGGTCCGCTAAGGCTGGGCTTTGCAAAATATAGCGTTGCTGACTCCCAAACTTCCCTAGTAACCTCACGCTTTAGTGTTGCGTCATAAACAGGCTTAAGAACTTTTGCTGACTCAACGCACTGGAACTCGCATCTTATATCGTCAGCATCAAAATCCTCAGAGGAGGATATTGCCAACTCACCCTCAACATTCTCGCCTAAAACATATGTGCTCTTATTAAGATTTAAAACTAGGTTAACTTTAGGCGGCGTAACTTTCTCAACCATCTTTCTTAGAAATGCCAAGTAGACATCCTTCTTAATAGTCAATCTCAATATTTATTTTTAAAGAATCTCCAGAAATATTTTATGCTTTACGTCAAATATATTTATAAAAATCTTTAAAAACTATAAATATACTTAGATTATGGCGGTTCCTATGAAGCTGTCTTTTACCACCCTGGGATGCCCACGTTGGGATCTGAATAAGATCATTGAAAATGCTGCCAGGATGGGTTTCGACGCTGTTGATTTTCGAGGTTTACTTGAAGACATAGATATAACTAGGCGGCCGGAGTTCACAACGGATCTCAACAGAACAAGGAGGCTATTTGCCGATTACGGTGTTGCAGTCTCCGGAATAGCCATCTCCGCCCGGTTTGCCGTTGTAGATCCGTCGGAAAGGATGGAGCAGTTTGATGAAGCCCGGCGTAATATGGCTCTTGCCGCTGAGTTGGATGCGCCGGTCGTCCGCATATATGGCGGTAGAATACCGAAAGGCTATGATGCCGAAACAATTATGCCTTTTATTGTAAGGAATTTGCAGGAGATCGGAGATGAAGCTGAAGATTATGATGTTACATTAGCCTTGGAGACCCATGATGACTGGGTTGATTCATCGCTATGTGCCAGATTAATGAGGGAGGTAAATCATAAGCGTGTCCGCATACTCTGGGATCTTCATCATCCATATCGCATGAAAGGTGAACCTCCGGAGATAACCTACAATAATCTGGCACCCTACATTGTCAGTATTCACGTGAAGGATTCAATAGTGGATAATAATGGGAATGTAAGGTATGTTCTGCTCGGGGAGGGAACGGTGCCATTAAAAAAGATGCTTAACATGCTGATTGAGGGAGGATATGAAGGATACGCAATATTAGAATGGGAGAAAAGATGGCATCCTGATCTTCTCGATCCTGAAATAGTTTTTCCGCAGTATGTGCAAAAAATGCATGAATGGCTGGGTGAACACATAAGAAGAGATCGCTTCGCTAAATAAGCGGATCCCAATCTTCTAGCCGTCTCCTTCACGGATCCAACATTAATGCTGAAAAAGGCTTTAGAATAGATCCCATTTTCACGCTTTGCTCAATGCATTCCCCTCCGCATCTCTCCATAAAACCCTCATTTTATTACATGTTTCAGATGTTCCTTTGGGGAAAGCCCGCTTTTGAGCTTGAAAATCAGCTTATTTTTTAGAATTGAGAAATTTTAGCATGATAAGCGGGGAATAATCCCTTTTTCGGGCGCAGGATGGATCATTTCAATATCTGGACAGATGAAATCTCGCGATGCGCCCCCATTTAAAAGTTATGGGAAACATCTTCATCATTGAATTGTTAGGAGTCCCATTTTACGCAGATGCTCCGCTTGACCCTTCGTGTAGCGCCAGATTATGTCCCCGCGTGTTTCATACTGAAAGTCCCATGGGGACACTAGAACAACATCGCCGACCCTTATCCAGAATCTCCGCTTAAGTTTACCCCTTATGCGGCATATACGTTCATGTCCATCTTGACATTTAACCAGTACCCGATCGTAGCCGAGCAGCTTCATGGCTACCCCTAGCACATCGCTTCCCGATGGAAGCACTAGCTCATCCATTTCTTCCTCGCTGATAACCTTCTTCTTACCCAAATGTTTACCTCTCGGAAATATTCCGGCTTCAGATTATCTGTTAAAGAGGGGAACCTTGCTTAAATACTTTTAATTATTGCGGCTGGAAAAATGCTGATTATAAACCTAGCAAGCTCCAAACCTTATTAACTGCTTCACCGGATTTTTTCACGGCTTCTCGGATTGGTAGGCTTCTTAATCTTTCGTCGAAGGGTTCAGGGGTCACAGGTCCATCATACCTGATCTCCATCAGAGCCCTTAGAAAACCAACGATGTCTATGACGCCGGTCTCACCTGGAAGCCTCCTGACATTATCCCTCTGCTCATCGATCGGTATGCCTTGAGGAGCATCATTAATGTGGACATAAACTATCTGTCCACCTTTTAAACCCCTTATCTGCTCCAATGTTCCATGAGATGTATACCAATGCCAACTGTCAAGCAGAAGCCCAACATTTTCAGTTCCAATCGCGTTGCAGAGACTAAGCGCACCGTCCATTGTGCATATAAACTCATATTTATGTCCAGTCCTGAGGGTTTTAGGCGCCACAAACTCTAACCCTAGGAGGCAACCGTAATCTTCCAGTATCTCAGCTACACGCTTAAGCCTCCTAACATGCAGTTCAAAGTTTTCCTCGAACGGCAAATTATCTGAGAATGGGGTTATCCATGTAAATGCCCTGTAGCAGCCGATTTTATCCGCTGTTTCAGCTAATGCGGGTAAACTCTTAAGATCCCTCTCATACTTCTCTTCGCTGCCCCTGAAATCTACCGGTAAAGCCCAGCCGCCGAGCCTTAGTTCTCCAAGAAGATTTTTAATGTCGCTGACGCTGCTCCTTTTAAGAAGATCCATAATCTCAGGGATGTTTAAATCTATTCCCTCGAAGCCGCCGAGGTTAGCCAGATCTATTGTTTCATGAAACGACGCGTGGAAGCCTAATGCGTTCGGATTAAAATTTTTAAACATGCGAGATGCCTCCGGATCATGGGGATTACTCGAAGAGCGTAACGGTTACTTCTTCGCCTTCATCTATAACATCAAGGTTTACTGGTAAAATCACGTATCCATCAGCCTTAGAAAGGCTTGTTATATCGCCTGACTTCTTAAATGCTGGATATGCTTTTCCATCAACTACCCTCACGGTGAGAAACTGCTCCCTTCCGGAGGCGGAAACAATGCGCTTCGCCATCTTAGCCTTAACCGTGGTCGGCTTTTTAGGCGGAAGCCTCGCCATCTTACGTATAATCGGGATCAGAAAAACATATGCGTTGCTTAGGCATGAGGCTGGATAACCGGGCATTCCCAAAACTGGTTTCCCCCTAACCGTGCCGAATAATGTTGGTTTACCTGGTTTTATTTGGACACCGTGAAAGAGGAGTTTCCCATCCTCCTCTATTATATCTGCAAGCATATCCCGCTCACCAACGGAGCTTCCACCTGAGAAAACTATTAGGTCATGATCAATGTAGCGGTATAAGGCTGCCCTTAATGCTTCATATGAATCTGGAATTATCGGGGCTCTCGTGACGGATGCTCCGTTTTCGAGAAGCAGGGAAGCCAAAGTGTAAGAATTCACATCATAGACTTGTCCACCGCTAAGCTTAAGCCCAAGATCCTGAACCTCCACACCCGTTGGGATTATTGCCACCCTGGGCTTCCGATAAACAGGCGCTTTCCTTATGCCTAGAGCCGCGAAGACCCCTATTTTAGCGGGCGTTAAAATCTCCCCCTCCCTAATTATTACTTCACCCTTCTTTATGTCCTCACCCCTAAGCGATATATTCTCAAGCGGATGCACAGCCTTATAGATCGACACGCTTTCCCCATTCTCCTCGGTGAACTCGGCCATAACGACAGCGTCCGCACCTGGCGGTATAGGGCAACCGGTTGCTATGCGGATGCATTCTCCATTTTTTATCTCCCTACTTGTTGATTCGCCAGCGCGTAGGACACCAACGAGCTTTAGGGTTTTAGGGCTAAATTCAGATGCACCATAAGTGTCTTCAGCCTTAACAGCGTAGCCATCCATAGCGGCCCTATCAAACGGCGGAATATCCATAGCGGCCACGAGATCTCTGGCCAGAACCCTATTCACTGATCTTTCAATTGGAATCAGCTCCGCCGTCTCAACGGGTTTAATGTGCTCCATAATGGTCTCTAGGGCTTTTTCACGTGACATTAAAAGCTTGAAGGGTGTAATCTCGCTCATGCCCATCAATTCTCCTCAAATAAGAGACATAGTAAGCGGAACATAAAGGTTTTCCAATTTAAGAGACTTAAGGAAACCCGGTCTTTCAATCCTTTTCCTATGCTGTTTTTAAAGGGCGAGGTTCTGAGAAAATTTATAAGACCTAGCTTGCTCAGAAATAATGTGGGATCATGCCTAACGATACTCCTCTGAAAAAACTATTATTCCTCCTGGCTTTCTCACTATTTTTAATATCTTTTTTCTCAATCAGCTCTCACGCTGAGGGATACGCTGGGATCGCGGAGAGAGCCTCTTATCCAATATCGCTGCATGTTAGGACCGTTGATGCTGCGACGGGATATCCTATTCAAAATGCAACGCTGATACTTTGGGATCTCAGCACATTTAATAAGCCTCAGCCGGGCGCAGGCATATACTCCACGGACGAAAACGGCGAATGCATAATTTTAGGAGATTACTTGAAGGTTAGGCATTTCTATTGGCTTTATGCTTATAAAGGCAACTTTGAGGAGAAAATCATCGATTATGCGCCTGTTAAGATGGAAATCTATCTTGAGAGGCCGGAGAACATCAGCATAACGCTGCGGATGGTTCCCGGGGCGATGATTGAGGTTGAGGGGATCCCCTATCTTGTTCAATCCCCAAGTCCGGAAGAGCGCTACATGATCATAACGGTTAAGGAAAGATTTGAACCCCTCAATTACTCATTCATTAGGGAATATGGTAACTCACCTGATGTCTACATGCTAGGCTTAGATAGGAAAACAATAATTGTTCCGGCGAATACCCCCCTCGACCTTGAGGTTAAGGTTTGGTTTTTCCTGAGGGAGACGGGGCGCATAACTGTTAGCAGCGAAATATTTTATATAAATAACAATTCTTTACCATTCATAATTCCCCAACGGGGACTTTTATCATCCATAAAAATTCCAGCCCACAGCCTTAGGAAGGGGCTACTATATATTGAATCAGTCTTCGCGGATGTCTCATCAAAGCTGGATGAAGCGCAGAGGATTGGCTTCACAGTTTTCGATGAGAGGCGCATTCTCACCCGGGTAAGCCAGAGGAAGATTGAAGCCGAATCCCTCCTGCAGAGCGCGCAAACCGATAAGGATTTCGAAAACATATGGTTGACGCTTAGAGAAGCCCTTGGTGAAATTAATTACGTGTATGCGGTGCTGCAAAACAAATACTTAATCAGTAAAACTAATGCCGTTTATCTCTCAGCGGTGATCTCGGTGTTCAGCATCGTGTTATCCTCATTCTTCTTTGAGAATGAGAAGAGAAAGATTCTTTCAGGCGTGGTGTTCTATATTGCTTCCATAGCGATTCTCTACTTTATACATCCAGGATCCCACGTGATAATCGATGAGAACCTCATATTGTTTCTGCAGTCGGCATCCATATCCTTCATTGCGGTTTTAGCCATAGTTTTCGGTATACCGCGCGTTTGGAAGGAAAGAACCGTTGAAGGTGAAGTTTCATGGAGAAGCGCCCTATCGGTGATTTTCTCCATGGGTAAGCGTCAGATAAGGCGGAAAAAGATACGCGGCTTCTTCACAATCCTATCAATATGCATATTGATTTTAGCGTTCACCTCGCTTACATCCTTCGGGACAGCCTTCGGCGTAGTCTCCAGCAAATTGAATGCTACACCGCCATCTGAGGGAATCCTTATAAAGCGGATGATAAACGGTTCATCGCTGGTTTTTTCACCCTTAGGATACGGCGACATAATATCTATTTCGAGGGTTGCATCGATATTTAACGTTGCGCAGAGACTGAAGAATTATCCTAAAAATGAACCTGCAGCTCGCCTTGTAAATCCAAACACTGGAAGCTTCCACTTCATTTACGGTGTTCTCGCAGTGTCGCCCAGCAACGAATCTATCTACACGAATCTGAAGGGTATCGTTGAGGGAGGATACCTAAGCGAAGAAGGCGATAATGAGGTTCTTATAAGCGTAAATGTGGCGGAGAAATTGGGTATTCGGGTAGGGGGAAACATAACCCTTGAAGTTTCCGGAACAGCGGTGAAGGAGACGCTGAATGTTAAGGGGCTGATCAATGATGAAGGATATGAGGTTTTAGTCGACATTGACGGAAGCCCTCTGGGTCCATCGCGCCTGTTGGAAGACGGCTCAGCGAGAAGATGCAACAGCACGGAGATAATAGTGACCAATTTGAAGACCGCTGAAAAAATACAGATGGATCTTGACGCCATATATGGGAGGAATGCGCCGCAGTTTATTTTGCCGTCGGAGATCATTTTTCAGCTCAATCCGGAAGCAGATTTGGAGTCAACAGTTAAAAACCTTGTTTTCCTATTCGGATACGACGTCCTCGTCTCCCGCAATAATGAAGTCACCTACTATTATGTTGGCTCCTACATTGAGTTTAAGGGTGTCGCTGAGCTACTCATACCGATGGTTATGGTGATTCTAAACGTAAGCATGGTTATGGTTAACAGCGCATATGAGCGGGGTAAAGAGATTAGGGTTCTCTCAATGCTTGGTTTAAACCCAACGCATATAGGGCTAACATTCGTGGCTGAGGCGATAGTTATGGGGATGGTTGGCGGCAGCCTAGGTTATTTAGCCGGACTCGGCTTCTACAGAATAATGATTCTATTCGGGCAAGATTTAATGGTTAGGGAGAAACTCGAATGGTGGTGGAGCGCATTAGGATTCCTCCTAGCCATACTTGTCTCGGTGCTCTCAGCGATGAGGCCGGCTGCCATGGCTGTCAGCGCCTATACGCCTTCAAAGATAAGGAAGGTTAAAAGATCGGAGGAGGAGAAGAAGAAACGTAAAGAGGAAATATTCAAGGTTTATCATGCCAGAGAAATCAGCATGCCCGTGAAGGTGCTTCCAAGCGAGAAGGAATTCTTCTTAAGCTTCTTCCTTGACCGCCTAAATGATCTGAGAACCGGCTACACCGAGAGGGTGGAAAACATAGAGGACATCCCTGAAATAGAAAACGTTAAGGGTGAAGTTGTAAAAAGAGTAAACTTTGTTTACTATTTCGGTCCGCCTGAACGTAGGAGGGGAACGAAAAACAGCCTAGTTTTAATAAAGAGCCCATATGAAGAATATTACAGGGTTAAATTGGTTTCTGAACCGGCTTCCCCAGGGATCCCTGAGAGCGCCGTGGATAGGACTGTTGACTTTATCCATGACATAATGATGCTTTGGGCTAAAGATAAAAAGAAAATCATAGGCATCCCTTAGCCATCAAACATGCTGCCCGCTGGACAGATAAGAAATAGAAAAGGGCATATTCAATTCATCTTATACCGTTGCGGTAGCATCATGCTCCAATATAGAGGGGAGATGTCAAGATAAAGCGGCTTTTATCAGGGTTCCTAATCTTCCGCTGAAGCGCATAAATAATGGCGAGGTAATTTATGATTGGAAGATCATGTTAATCCATGTTTTCTATGCCTTTCCGAAATCTCATTCGCAAGCCTATCTAGGGCTCTAAATGCGTCCTCTCTCGGATAGCCCTTGACGATGACCGGTTCAAGAACCTCAACCTTTAGGGGTGTGAGCATCTGGGCTATCTGCTGCGCTGCGGTTGTTCCCCAACCGTATGAGCCTATAACTGACGCGAACATTATTTTAGGTCTAAGCGCGCTTAAAAGATGAACAGCATAAAGGATGCTTGGATGGGGTCCGCCTAGAACTGTTGGTGTGCCCACGACAACCGTGGCTGCGTCAACAAGAGCCATGGCGAGCTTCCCAATGTCGGTTCTAGAGAGGTTGAACTGCTGAACCCTTACGTCTCTCTCCACAAGCGCTGAGACAAAATAGTCAACAATCGCCTTTGTGCTTCCATGCATTGATACATAGGGTAGGACAACCAGGTTCCGCGGAGGGCTGGAAACCCATTCTCTATAAGCTTCAAGTATGAGGTTCGGCTTATGATACACTGGACCATGGCTCGGCGCAATCATATCGATCCTTAACCCCTTCAGCTTTTCCATGTTCCTCTGAATTATATTTCTAAAAGGCATCATTATCTCAGCGTAATATCTTTTAGCGGCATCATACACCGCGGATTCATCAACAGCGTATAGGTCTGAGGTTGCAAGGTGGGAGCCGAATAGGTCGCATGGGAAGAGCACCGCGTCCTCCCGCAGATAGGTAAGCATTGTTTCAGGCCAATGGACCCATGGGAAATGGATAAACTCAAGAGTCTTGTTGCCTAAGGAGATTTTTTCACCATCTCCAACGGGCTGCATTCTATCCTCGGGGATCATAAGTAAATCCGCGAGCATATCTCTGCATCTAGGCGTAGCGATGACTTTAGCTTCCGGATATAAATCCAATATTTTTGGAAGGCTTCCTGAATGATCCTGCTCAGCGTGATTGGCAACAATGTAATCTATATGTTTAACGCCTAAATCCTCTAGATTTTTCACAAGGACATTAGCCATCGTCGGATCAACAGTGTCTATCAGCGCAGTTTTTTCGCTTCCCATGATCAAGTAGGCATTATAGCTTGTGCCGTCTGGAAGCGGGATAAGCTCATCGAAGAGCCTTCTATCCCAATCAACCGCGCCAACCCAGTAGATCCCATCTTTTAAGGCACGGGGCTTCATGCTTTTTAATCACCAACCTAAATATGTCTTTTAGAGGCTCCGTAAACCCGGCTGTTGGGTGAATCTTCGAAGTCTCTCCCAGAAGGGATCCTCAGGCTTCCATCGCCAATCTCATATCCGTAAACTTTACAAGCCAATTTATCCATAAATTTCCCCTTGAAAAATAATTTCATCAACAAGTTTATCTTAAAGGTTTTGTGGCTGTGGATCATGCGGAAGATTGAGATAACAACGATGGCTGATCTGCCCGTTAAGATTGAAAGCGTAAGGGTTAGCCTAGAGAGGATTTACGGTGCGAAGATAAATGTTGAGTTCAGCGTTCTACCGGTCAGATCGCTCTGTCCAACAGAGGAATTTTTAGAGAAGGATAAGCTCGCCCTAATCCTAATGAAGATTTTAAATGAAGGGTATAGGGTTCCAATAATAACCGTGAGGAAGGGTGGAAACTACTATATCCTGGATGGGCATCACAGGTCGTATATACTGCTGAAGATGATGGAGGAGAAAACCGCATCCTACATATTGCGTTTCCCTGAGGAGGTGAGCTATAGAGCCCCGCCGAAACGTCCGCTTGAGGATCTGCCAATACTTGATGTTGCATCAATCGACGATTCAATCCTCAAGGCTTGGAGCCAGATAATCACATTACTAAAATATTACGAGGCAATTTATGGGGTGCCATTTTACCTAAAGATTGAGGATGCCCCTCTAAGCAGTATTGTTCCAACCCAGCCTCAGGTTGGGGGCAAACAAGTTTCATCTATAAACGAAATTCTCGTTCCAATAGTATGCGTTAAGCATTATGGAAAATATTATATTCTTGATGGGCATGCAAGGGCTCTGAGAGCCAAGCAGATGGGCTTAAACAGCATCAGATCCGTTGTTTTAACCCCTATGATGAATGTTGAGTATGGCATAATTAAAACGGTTGACGCCATGGGGCTTAGAAGCCTTGACGATATAAGCATTATTGAATGAAAATCTTAATCTTTATTTACATCAACATTTTATTTTGTAATGTAATCGACCCTTTTAGAGAGCTGGCTTCAATATGGGTGTTGATTTAGGTGATCTGGTTCCTAAAACAATTATAGACCTAAGCAGCCTCAGCGGTAAAACTGTCGCCATAGACGCCTACAATGCCCTCTATCAGTTTCTCGCAATTATCAGGCAGCCGGATGGAACCCCGCTTATGGATCACGCTGGAAGGATTACAAGCCATTTAAGCGGCCTCTTCTATAGGACATGTAACCTGCTTGAGTTGGGAATAAAACCCGTATATGTTTTTGACGGAACCCCGCCTGCCCTTAAGGAGGCTGAAATAAAACGTAGGATGAAGGTTAAGGAGGAAGCCGTAAAAAAGTATGAGACGGCCATTAGGGAGGGAAAGATTGAGGAGGCGCGGATGTACGCGCAGATGACGTCGCATTTAAAGGATTATATGGCTGAGGATTCGAAGCGCCTATTAACGCTTATGGGTGTGCCCTGGGTTCAAGCTCCCTCCGAAGGTGAGGCTCAAGCGGCGCATCTGGTAAAAAAGGGCGATGCAAACTTCTGTGCAAGCCAGGACTACGACAGCCTGCTTTTTGGAGCACCCTACCTTCTTAGAAATCTAACAATATCTGGAAGGAGAAAGCTCCCTAGGAAGGATGTTTATGTTGAGGTTGTTCCGGAAATAATTGAGCTTAAGCGTGTTATTAAGGAGCTTGGCATAACACATGAGCAGCTTATCGATATAGGCATACTTATCGGGACGGATTTTAATCCAGACGGGGTTAAGGGTATAGGTCCGAAAAGCGCCCTAAAACTCATTAAAACATATGGCAGCCTGGAAGCAGCCTTACCAGCATTAAAAAACGCAGAGTTTCCGGTTGACCCGGTTAAGATAAAGGAGATTTTCCTAAACCCAAACGTCACGGATTCTTATAGGCTTGTTTGGAGGGAGCCGGATGTTGAAGGCATCGTAAGTTTCCTTTGCGGTGAAAAAGATTTCTCCGAGGATCGGGTGCGCAAAGCAATTGAGAAGGCAATTGAAGGTATGAGGAGGGCTAAAGCTAAAAGAACTCTGGAAGCATGGTTCTAGGGGAAATACGGCTTAAGCGGCATGGTTAAGTACTAGTTTGAAAATTAATCAATCCAGCATTTAAATACGTCAATCAATCCTAAGCGGATGGGATGGAGACGCATGGATCTACGCGAGAATGAGAGAAGAGTTCTGCTTGCATTGAAGAAGACTAATGGAAGGGCAAGCGTAGATAGGCTGAGCGAGTTAAGCGGCTTAGCGCATGTAGCAGTCATGCGGGCAGCTCTCTCCCTTGAAGCAAAGAAAATCGTGAAGATTCATGAAAGGACAATTACAAGGATCTCCCTAAATGATGAGGGGAAAAAATATGCTGAAGATAAGCTTCCGGAGAGACGTTTAGCCGAGATCTTAATGGGCATGGGCGGTGAGGCTCCGATTAAATCCCTCCTGGAGGCAGCATCCATCGATAGTGAGATGGGCGCCATAGCGTTAGGGTGGCTTGCACGTAAGGGATGGGCTAAAATAGACTCTAAGGAGCAGAAGGTTAGACTCATTAAGGAGCCGGAAGCAGGGGCTGATGAAAAAATCCTCACGATGCTCAATATGGCTGGAACATTAATCCTTGAAGACTTAAGCAGCGAACTGAGGGAAGCCTTCAGAATTCTTAGGGGGAGAAAGATAGTTGAGGCTCATGAGGAAACCCTCAGAGATCTTGAGCTAACCGATGAAGGCTGGAGGCTTCTGGAGAAGGGCATAGAGGTTATTGAGGAAGTAACGCAGTTAACGCCTGAACTAATTATAACTGGAAAATGGCGCGAGAAGAAAATCCTAAAATATGATATTAAGGCCCCGGCTCCAAGAACATGGCCGGGTAAGAAGCACCCCTACCTGAGATTCCTCGACGAGATGGTGGAGAAGCTAATCGCCCTAGGCTTCAAGGAGATGAGGGGCCCAATAGTTGAGATGAGCTTCTTCAACTGCGATGGGCTCTACATGCCTCAGGATCATCCGGCTAGGGAAATACATGACATGTATCTGATTAAGGAGCCTGAATACGGCGATCTAACGCCGTATAGGAAGTTTCTTGAGCAAGTGAAGGAAACCCATGAGTGCGGATGGAAATCCGGCTCGAAGGGCTGGGGATACAGTTTTTCGCCTCTAATGGCTGCCAGATTAATGCTGCGCAGCCACACAACAGCTGTGAGCGTGAGGACGCTTATAAGCAGCGATCTGGAGATACCTGGAAAATACTTCGCCATAGCCAGATGCTACCGCCCTGAATTCGTTGACAGAACACATCTTAGCGAGTTTAACCAGGTTGAAGGCATAGTTGTCGGTGAAGATCTAACCCTAAGGGATCTTCTCGGGATACTTGAGCGTTTCGCCATAGATATGGCTGGAGCGGACAAAGTTAGGTTTAGGCCAGATTATTTCCCATTCACCGAGCCCAGCGTTGAATTATCCGCCTATAGGAAGGGCTACGGCTGGATGGAGTTCGGCGGTTCCGGAATATTCCGCCCTGAAGTAACCCTGCCCCTTGGAATAGAGGTTCCGGTCTTAGCGTGGGGTTTAGGGGTCGACCGCCTATTCATGATGAAAGCCGGGATCAACGATATACGCTACCTGTTCACTCAGGATTTAGACTGGCTTAGACGTAAGGGGATGATATAGTATGCCGACAATTGAGGTTGAACGTGAAGACTTAGAATCGCTCTTAGGCTTAAATCTGCCGAAGGATCCGGAGGAGCTAAACGAGGTTTTCTCCTTCATAAAGGGCGAGGTGAAATACGCCGATGAGAAGGAGATCCACATAGACATTAAGGACAGCAACCGAGCCGATATATGGGGGGTTGAAGGCATAGCTCGGGCCCTAAGAGGAATATTCGGCGTGGAGAGGGGGCTTAAACCCTATAGGCTGTTAGGTGAACCAAGCGTTGAAGTCCTGGTTGATCAGCGATTAAAAAATATACGTCCCTACATTGCATGCGCAGTTGTTAAAGGCGTTAAGCTAAGCGACGCCGCCATACGTCATATAATGCGCTTCCAGGATAAGATGGATCAAACATATGGGCGCGGTAGACGCAGAACATCAATTGGGCTTTACGATTTCGACTTAATAACTCCTCCACTGCGCTACACGGTTTCTAAACCTGATGAGATAAGGTTTGTTCCATTAGGCTTTAGTGAGGAGCTAACTTTAAGGGAGATCCTCAATTTGCATCCTAAGGGCTTAATGTATGGGCATATAGTTAAACCATACGATGTTTGGCCAATCCTGATGGAATCGAAAGATAAGGTTCTATCCTTCCCGCCGATAATAAACTCAAACGATCTAGGTAGATTAACGGTTAAAACGAGAAACGTCCTTGTTGAGGTAACTGGGACAGTTTACAGCACCGTGCTGTACACGCTGACAAATATGGTTCTTGCGCTGGCCGATCGGGGAGGCGAAATCCACCCTGTTGAAATCCATTACCCATATGGGGATCTTGGATGCGTTAGAACCCCAAATCTTGAGAATGAGAAGATGGAGCTAAATATCCAATATGTTCGGAAAATCATAGGTTTACATCTAAGCCTTGGGGAAATAATTGATCTCCTTGAAAGATCAAGATACGGCGTTTCGAAAATCATAAATGAAGACGTAATCATCGTTGAGATACCCTGCTACCGTCCAGACATAATGCATCCAATCGACATAGTTGAGGATATAGCCATAGCCTACGATTTAAACAAGATCCAGCCGAGATGGCCGCAGATATCCACCGTCGGAGGTCTACATTGGGAAACCTCACTCCGCAACCTGGTTAGGGAAATCATGGTCGGCTTAGGCTATCAGGAGGTTCTAACGTTCACATTAAGCAATCCGGAAACCCTATTTGAAAGGATGAATGTGCCGCGGGGGAAGGTTGTTGAACTTGCGAACCCTAAGGTTTCATCGATGACGTGTCTCAGAAGCTGGCTGCTTCCGAACCTGATGGAGTTTCTAAGCCGTAACACGCATGTTGAGTATCCTCAGAGGATTTTTGAAGTTGGCTACTGCGTTGTGCATAATGAAAAACAAACAAATAGGACGAGGGATATAGAAAAGCTGGCATGCGTAACAATACATTCAGGCGCATGCTTCTCGGAGGCTAAATCCGCCCTCGACGCTTTGTTCGCCAACCTCGAGTTGGAATACAGCCTAGAAGAGACAAGCCACGGGAGCTTCATCGAGGGACGGGTTGGAAAAATAATTGTTGAGGGAAATGAAGCGGGGTTAATAGGCGAGATACATCCGCAGGTACTCCAAAACTGGAATCTGGAAAACCCGGCTGCAGCATTCGAGGTTGATCTGGATAAAGTATGGCAGCGTCTTAAACAGTAATCGCCTTTACGCGTTCAACATGAATGATCATAATGCAGAGCAAAGTTTATTTATTTTTAATCATTTTCTTTTTTCTGGCGATGATTTAGGAGCCTTAATCCCGCCGGAACCCTGGCCTAACAGGCTGGGGCCCGCAGAGACGGACTCAACCGACATGGATGTTCACTCATCCATATATGAGGGAGAGTTTACCCAGATGCGGGACACGGCGGGCGTGGGCGCAAAAATTCCACGTATGAGAGAGCCCAGCGGAGGGGAGCGAAGCCCGCTCGTCTGTGAGGTTGGGTGTTAGTTACGTGGAACACAGGGCGCCCACGATACAAAAACTCTTTCTATAAACAGTGGAGACCGAAAACATTATCTAGTTTACCCTAATATTTAGAAGGATAACATGTCATAGGAGGTGGATGCTTGAAGCCCCTAATTAAATATGAAGAGGAGATAACCCCTACTAGCAGCGGTCCTTTTACAGCGAAGATCCTTCTCTCTAAGAGCGATACGCCGACGGCCAGCGTTAGGCTCAGCATGCTTAATGAAAACATGAAGCTCGATCTGCATGCACATGATGAATGTGATCAAATAGAATACTGCATAAAGGGCAAAATCATAATGTTCATTGAGGGCTTAGGTGAGAAAGAAGTACGTGAAGGAACATTCATATATGTTCCTAAAGGTGTAAAGCACAGCATAGTTAAAGTTATTGAACCATACACGGTTCTAACGGTTTTCGTGCCGCCTCTCTTCTAAAATGAAGCCCTTAAATACGAGCGATTAAGCGCTGGACGCTGATGCCTTTTCCCTTCCAGCCCTCTCCTCCCGCCCATAGTACGCTGTCCACTTCAGCTTCCGCGGGTCGCGTCCCAATACCAGAAAGTTCTTTCTACATTTACCTGAGCAGAACCAGAGTATGGTCCCATCATTATTCACATACATTATTCCTGTTCCCTGATTAAACTCATGCCCGCAAAAGGAGCAGCGGCGAGGTTTAGGCATTTGCTCTCAAATCCCCCGAAATCTTTAATCGCATGTCAGCGGCTTCCCCCTTTCTCTACTTTATTTTCCTAGCCTCCCTCTCAGTTTCCCTCAGCATTAATATGTCGCCTAATCTGACGGGTCCCTTAACGTTCCTAGTTATTATTCGGCCTTTATCCGGACCCTCAAGAACTCGAACCCTAACCTGCTCTATCTCGCCTGTCACCCCGGTTCGCCCTATCACCTGAATCACCTCAGCTGGTGTTGGAGTGCCCTCTTCTGAGACTTTTTCCTCCCTAGATTCCTTAGCCTCCCTCCGGCTCAAACCGGTCAGCCTCCCTTAATCTTCTGGATCCTAGTTATGATTTCCTTAATAAGGTCGGCGGCTTCGCCAGCCTCAACTATGCATACTGATGCCGCTGGAACCTCAATTCCGGCCGCTGAACCCAGCTTAGCTTTGCTTGGAACATATGCGTACGGTATTTTACGTTCATCGCAGAGCAGCGGGAGATGCGCAACAACCTCCGGCGGATCAACATCCTCAGCTATTATGACCAGTTTAGCGATCCCCCTCTCAACAGCCTTCGTCGTCTCGTTCGTTCCCTTACGTATTTTGCCTGTTCTAGCGGCTATCTGCACCGCTTCATAGGTGGCGTTTGCAACCTCGCTTGGAACCTCAAATTTAACATAGAACGGTTTCGGCATATCCATCACTCAACCTCATCAACATATGTTTCAGTCTCACATGTTTATCACTAAACTATAAACAATTTCCCTATATACATTACGGTTAAACCTCATATAGAGGTCGATAACACCTTTACCGGATAACTAACATTTTATTACTAACCGTTCCATCTAGGCCTTGAAGGCTTCATGGATAGCCATACTGGAACATTGGTTTTAAATCATACCTAGGCTTCACTAAAATGGAGCGTAAAAGCATGGAAATAAATGGATAGTAATAAAATGTTGACTGTTGGACGAAGTCTAAGGATGCTCAGAGATCCTTGGAAAAATAAAGCAGTTTCAATTTTACCTGCGATATCTGTTGATGCATCCGAGCTTTATTTCCTTGGCTAGCTGGGCTATTTCAGGCAGTTTCTCGAAGGGATTTGTTAAGTTCGCTGCGTATATTCGGGTGTAGGCGCTTCCTACGACTACGCCGTCCGCTCCAGCCGCCACAACGGCTTCGGCATGTTCACGCTTAGATATTCCGAAGCCAACCATTATTGGAAGATTGGTTTCAGCCCTAACCTTTCTTATCAATCTAGCCGTGACCTTTTGGTTTCTAAACTTTGAACCGGTTACGCCCTCAAGCCCTATGAGATATATGAAGCCCGATGCTTCTGCCAGTATTCGCTTAAGTCTTTCCCTTGAGGTTGTGGGCGCCACCTGGAGTATTGGGCAGATGTTGCGTTCCCGAGCCATCTGCAGCAGCGGCTCAGCCTCCTCAATGGGAAGGTCGGGGATTAGAATGCCTTCTACGCCAGCCTCCTTGACTTTGTCCAGGAAATTTTTAAGGCCCATAGCGTATGGAATATTAAAGTATGTCGTCATTACTATAGGCTCTTTTAATCCTCCCGCTCTAAGCCTTTTTACGCCTTCTAGGCATTTAGCCGGTGTTACGCCAGCTTTTAGAGCTCTTTCGCATGCCGCTTGGAAGGTTACGCCGTCAGCTATAGGATCTGAGAAGGGGATTCCAAACTCTATAATGTCGGCGCCGTTTTCAGCCAGGGTTTCTATAAGTTTTATGGAGAAATCTTCGCATGGATCTCCATAGTAGACGTGAGCCATGTGGGCGGCTTCCCCCATCGCCCTAAGCATGCTGAATAGATCCTTAAGATCCAAAGAAATACCTCAGGATTGTTTCGATGTCCTTATCGCCCCTTCCAGAATAATTTATTACGACTATATCGTCAGGGCTGAATTCATTCCTATGGTTTAGAACATATGCTATGGCATGGGCTGTTTCCAAAGCCGGAATAAGACCCTCAGCCTTAGCCATAACCCTAACCGCCTCGAAAACTTCGCTGTCAAAGGCGTAGCATGGCTTAACCCTGCCGATCTCGCATAGATAGGAGATTTCAGGTCCCCTCCCAGGATAGTTTAAGCCTGCAGCCCTGGTCTTCGACGGCCTTATCTGTCCATGCTGGTCCTGCATAACCTGCATTAGGCTTCCGTGGAGAACACCTGGTTTTCCAAGCTGGAAGGCGGCTGCACTGTTTTCCGCCCCTAAACTTTCCCCGCCGCCCTCAACAAAATATAGCCGGACATCCTCATCGCCTATAAACGCTTTGAAGGCTCCTAAGGCGTTGCTTCCCCCGCTTCCGCAGGCTACTATGGCATCTGGAAGCCTTCCCTCTTTTTCTAGGATTTGCTGTTTAATCTCCCTGCCTATTACGCTTTGGAAGGTTGCCACGATTGTTGGGAAGGGATGCGGCCCAACGGTTGAGCCCATGAGATAATGCGTTGTCCTTGAGCAGGAAGCCCATTCCCTTAGGGTTTCGGAAACAGCATCCTTTAGTACTCCAGCGCCGGTTTTTACGGGCTTTATCTTGGCGCCTAGAAGCTTCATCTTCTTAACGTTGGAGGCCTGCCGCTGAATGTCCTTTATACCCATAAAGATTTCGGTTTTTAAGCCGCATATATTGCCAGCCATAACCGTTGCGAGTCCATGTTGTCCAGCAGCTGTTTCTGTGATTAGCCGCTTCTTACCCATCTTTTTAGCCAGCAACGCCTGCCCAAGGGCGTTGTTAAGCTTGTGAGATCCTCCGCAGACAAGATCCTCCCTTTTAAGGTAAACTTTGAAGCCGACGAGTTTGCTGAAGTTTCGGGCATAATATAGGGGTGTTGGTCTTCCAGCATAGTCTCTGAGCAGTTCCTGGAGTTCCCTTTGGAACTCCTGGCTGGGGTAGATTCTTTCAAATGCTTCCTCCAGCTCTATGAGGGCATGCATCAGTATTTCGCTTACGTATTGTCCGCCGTATATTCCAAATCTACCCTTCATCCGCTATTCCTCTATTAATCCTGAATTAAAACGGATTTTGCCCCCTCTATGAATGCCCTAATCTTCTCAGGGTCCTTCAATCCCGGCTGAGACTCTACTCCAGTGGATACATCAACCGCATAGGGTTTAACGATTCTAACGGCTTCTTTAACGTTTTCCGGATTCAGCCCACCCGCCAATATTAAGGGTTTGGGATACAGAGCCTCCCTTATTCGGCTGCTTATGCTCCAGTCATGGATTACACCTATGCCTCCAAATTTATTAGGAGAATAGGAGTCCGCGAGTACAGCGTCGAAAAAGGATATGAGCTTCATAGCCGTTTGGATTTCAGATTCAGATTTAACCGAAACAGCTCCAATCAAATGGGCTTCAGGAAGATCTCTCCTTAAAGCTGAAATCTCCTCTAGGGTTCCACCGTGAACCTGAATTACGTCAGGTTTAAGCCTTTCATAAAGGCTGATAACCCTACCTAGATCTTCAAGAACAGTAACAAGAACGCTTTTAGTAAATATGGGCACCTTATCCATCAATTTCTCAGCAGCCTCTGGGGATAGGTTTCTAGGTGACTTCGAAACGTCCACAACGAAACCTACTGCGTCAGCGCCTAATCTGCAAGCCATCTCTAAATCCTCCATGCGAGTTATTCCGCAGATTTTAACCTTCACCCTTCTCATAGGGCCATCACGAGCTCCCGAACTTTCTCCTCGATGTTTTCAGCCTCCATGATGGCGGAGCCCACTAGGAAGGCCTTTGCGCCGAAAAATTTTAGGCGCCGTATATCCTCGGGGGTTTGGATGCCGCTCTCGCTGACCACTATTTTATCTCCCGGTTTCACGCTGGATAGAATGGACTCGGTGGTCTTAAGGTCAACTTTTAGAGTTGCCAAATCCCTATTATTAATTCCTATGAGGTCTGCGTCGGTTTTAAGGGCGGTGAGGAACTCTTCCTTGCTATGGGTTTCAAGGAGCACTTCAAGTCCTAGGTTATGAGCTTTCCCAATCATCTCGTTTAGGGAGGATTTGCCGTATCCCCTGCTGAATACTTGATAGATTAGCAGAACAGCATGGGCTCCAGCTTTATGGGCTGCCTCCAGCTGAATCGGATCTAGAACTATGTCCTTCATTAAAATGGGGATCTCCGCATGCTTGCATACATTAGTTAATGTTTCCAATGAACCTTCAAAATGTTTAGGCTCTGTAAGAATGGATATGCCTACAGCTCCGCCTAAACGCATAGCTTCTGCAGCCTCAAGTGGATTGCTGATCTGCCTAAGTTTGCCCTTAGATGGCGATGAAGGCTTTATTTCAGCGATTATCGATGCATGTTCGCATCGGAGTATGGCTTCCCTGAGGCTTAGTTGCCGCCTAGAAAGGGCTGTTTTCAGCCTATAGTATCCTGACTCTATGGTTTTCAGAGTATCTTGGATGAGGGTGTCGAGGTAGTCAGCCATATCTTGTCTCCAGCTCCTCCAGCTTTTCTATGCCGTTTCCCCCGTAAAATTTGACTAGATTCTTCAATTTAGCGTAGGCGGCTCCGCTTTCAATAGACTCTTTGGCGAGATCCATGGCATAACTGAAGTCCTCGGCTTTTCCGCCTACCATTATGCCCGCTGCAGCATTCACAAGAGCAATATCCACTTTTGGGTCATCACCGCTTAATTGTCCAGCGAGGATTTTGAAGACTAACTCGGCACTTTCTTCAGAGCTTGTTACCATAATCTCATTTGGAGATGCTTTTCGAACCCTAAAGTCTTCAGGTGACGCTTCAAAAGTTTTGATCTCGCCGTTTTTCAGCCAAGCTATTCTGGTTTTCCCAATTGTTGATATCTCATCCAGCCCATCTAATCCATGGACAACCATAGCTTCCTCAAGGCCTAGCGCCCTAAGCACCTCAGATATTTTTTCCACCAAGGAACAATCGTAAACGCCTATGACTTGGGCGTTAGCGAAGGCTGGATTAGATAAGGTCCCCAAAATATTGAAGACCGTTCTTATGCCGAGCTCTCTCCTAAGGCCGGCGACATGCTTCATGGCTGGATGAAAGACTGGGGCAAAAATGAAGCCTATACCAACTTTTTCTATGGCTTCCTCAACTTTTTTAGGTTCAACGTTCAGGTTCAAGCCTAGCTTTTCTAGGGCATCGGCGCTGCCGCTTCTACTTGTGACAGAGCGATTGCCATGCTTAGCAACAGATATGCCTGCCCCCGCGACTATGAAGGCGGCTGTTGTGCTCACGTTAAATGTTTTTATATGGTCTCCTCCGGTTCCACATGTATCTATGAGTCGGCCATTAACCTTAGGGCTTATCCTAATACAGAACCGCCTCATCACCATAGCGAAGGATGTGATCTCCTCTATTGTCTCTCCTTTCATTCGGAGGGCTGCTAGAAAAGCTCCTATCTGGGCCGGGGTTGCCTCGCCCCTCATTATCGCTTCCATAGCATTGAATGATTCCGTATATGTGAGACTATGTCCATCCACCAGTTTCCATATTGCTTCCCTTATCATCTTTCATCACCATAAAGGAAGTTTTCAAGAATCTTTCTACCATCCTCGGTTAGGATGGATTCCGGGTGGAATTGAACACCTTCAATGGGGTAAAGAACATGGCGTACACCCATAACTTCACCGTCATCTAAAGATATAGCCGTAATCTTCAGACATAGCGGTATAGCTGTTTTGTCTACCGTCAATGAATGATATCTTGCGGCGCGAATTGGATTTTTAACGTTTTTAAATATGCCTTCTCCATCATGCTTTACTAGGCTAGTTTTGCCATGCATCAGCCTTTTAGCCTGAATGATTCTTCCACCGAAAGCATGGACTATGCCCTGATGGCCGAGGCAGACGCCTAGCGTCGGCGTCTTAGGGCTCATATATCTCAAAATGAGATTGCAAATGCCAAAGTAGCGGCTTTCTTCAGGGGTTCCCGGCCCCGGGGATATCACTATCCTGTCAGGCTTCAAATTTAAGGCTTCTTTAATGGTTAACTCATTATTTCGGTACACTATTGGCTTGGCGCCAAGTTCACCGATGTATTGGACGAGATTGTAAACGAATGAGTCATAGTTGTCAATAACCAAAACTTTCATGTTGCTTCATCCTCCGAAGCCGCTTTCAAAGCCTCAAGCAGGGCGGATGCCTTATGCTCCGTCTCGAACCATTCTCTTTCAGGGATGGAATCCACCACGATGCCTGCGCCGGCTTGGATGTAACCTTCATAATCCTTGGCTATTAGGGTCCGTATGGTTATGGCGAAATCTGCGTTCCCATTATATGAAAAGTAACCCACTGCTCCCGCATATGGCCCTCTCCGAGTTGGTTCAGATTCTTCAATGATCTCCATAGCTCTTACTTTTGGTGCTCCTGAGACTGTTCCGGCGGGAAAAACGGCTCTCAAAGCATCATAGCAGCTGCATTCTTTCCGCAGCTTACCCGTAACCCTTGAGACTATATGCTGAACATGACTGTACTCATATATTTGCATGTACTCTGGAACGGAGACCGTTCCGAACTCGGCGACTTTACCCACGTCGTTTCTGGCTAAATCCACAAGCATAACGTGTTCGGCTTGTTCCTTCGGGTCTGCCAGCAATTCCCGTTTAAGGGCTTCATTTTTAGATGAACAGTTAACGCGAGGTCGAGTTCCCGCTATGGGGAAGGTTTCAACAACACCATTTTCCACTCTTACAAGCATTTCAGGGCTTGAGCCTATAATCTGTCGGGATCCCATCTTAAGATAGTACATGTATGGTGAGGGGTTGATTCTGCGGAGGGCTTTGTAGAAGCGTATAAGGCTTCCATGGAAGCCGAAGCTGTAACGTTTTGATAGAACCACTTGGAAGATGTCGCCTGAGACGATGTACTTCTTCGCCTCATGCACAATATTTTCAAATGCTTCTTTTTTCATGTTAGCTCTCGGCTTAGAATAGGAGAGAGGATCCGCTGTGTAGTTTTCATCAGTGAGGGTTAAGACCTCATCTAAGCGGTTCTCTTCATAATAATAGTAGAAGACTTCCCCGCTTTTATGATTAAAAACTATGCCGTCATCAAAGATGCCCATCTCGAGATCTGGAAAATTTAAATCGTCAATAGCGATTTCTGGAAGCCGCTCCCAATAGCGTACAGCATCGTAGGAGATATAGCCTACAGCTCCGCCTATCAGCCTAAAGCTGATAGGTGAAGAATATGCTTGTCCAATAAGCTCCTTAATCAAGTCTAGCGGATCATCAACGCTTAAGGTTAAAAAGTCATCTTCAGCTCGGTTTTGAACTTCGGCCTTTCCGTTCTTTATGGTCACAACAATTTTTGGGTCAAAGCCTATAAATGAGTATTCGGCAAGCTTTTCAGGACCTTCAAGCGACTCTAGGATATACGCGTAATCATTATTCTGACATATTCTTGTGAAGAAGTCTATGGTTGAGCCTTTACTGCGGATCTTCACAATTTTCAGATGCGGATTGGAAATCTTTTGGAGACCAAAGATGATCCCTCATTAAGAGAACCTCCAATTAGCAAAAATAAGTATGTAAGCACATATTTAAACTTTAATGTACAAAAAAGCACATTAAAGTATATGTGTTTTGTACGCTAAAGTAGTATGCCCAATCAACGATAGTTTGACGGTTGAACTTTCACGTTACATGTTCACAGAGGATTTGTTGAGATTAATTGGTGGAGGCATCTACACGCTGAGCTTAAGAAACGGTTTTCCTCCTAGTTTTCAACAGCGGGTATTACGTAGGGACCCTCCGGCACGGCGATAACTTTGGGGTTTCTGCCAGCAATGCGATATGCTTCTTCAATGGCTTCTTCAGGGTTTGAAGCCGGAATCATATGCATCTCCTCAATTAAACTATGCTTTATGTTCTTTGTTACGAGAATAACGTTTGCCTTCCTCAGTATCTTGGCTAATATTTGGGCCTCCCACTGATCTTTAATCGGTTCTTCCCGCCTTATTCTTTCCAATGTTTCCTCTGGGTTCTTCGCCTCAGCTATTAGCTGATAAAAGTTTTCATGCCCTCTGCCTATTCCATCAACGCATTCGGCGAAAACCACTATTACGCCTCCCTCCCTAATGACTAATTCACCTGTTGCCATGCCCTTAACAGCCTGATATAGATCTCTATCCAGCGGGTAGCCGCCGTTGCTTGTTATCACTATGTCAGCCTTAGATGGAGACTTAACCCTCACATGTCTATCTAGAAATTTGACGCCTTCGAGATGAGCCTTAAAAATGTCTCCGGCGCATGCTCCGGCAATCCTATGGTTCTTATCGATCACAACGTTCACTAAATATGTCCGCTTAATCATCTTCGCAGCTTCAACCATATCCTCATGTATTGGGTTTCCGCTTAGAACGCCGTAACATGAAAGCGGATGCATAATCATTTTGAAGCTGTGATTGTGAAATATGGATTCTTCCCCCGCAACGCCCGGCAGAATAGCTTTTCTCCCCCCGCTGTAGCCAGCGAAGAAATGCGGTTCAATCAGCCCGGTGAGCACAACAAGATCCGATTCAACCACAAGCCTATTCACGTAAACAGGTGTCTCAAAGGATGTTTCACCAAGATAAACGAGGCTTCTCTCATCCTCAGCGTCATGATTCACAACCTCAACCTCATCAACAATCTCCCCGCCTAGAAACTCCTTAAGTTCATCCTTTTCGGCTGGTTTATGAAGCCCATAAGCAACCAAGATTCTCAAATCGTCTATTCTGCAGCCGGCTTTCTTAAGGGACTCAATTATTGGCGGTATCAAAATCTTATTTGGCGTAGCCCGCGTGTAGTCGCTTACAACAATTGTTATCCTGCTTCTCCCGGAGGCAATTGAGGATAATGGTTCATCCCCTATGGGCGCATTCAACGAGCCCCTAACGGCCTCAGCCTCATCGCTCCTCAGTTCGAACTCAGTGGATCTTAAAATTGCCAGCAGATCACCATCTGGCAAGTCCACGTTAACTGCGCCCTTACCATACGGAATATTAATGATCATTAAGCGCCCACGCAGTGATTAAATGCCAACCCGCCTAATTAGCTCTTCTGGAGAAAAAAAGGGAAATATTAGTACTGTTGAATGGATGAGAATCCCTTAATGACGTCGGCAATTATGTCCGCGATCTTAGCAAACGTTTTCATGTTAGTTTTTATTGTGAAATCGAAATCTGTCGGATCCACGGAGTCCTTTTTAAAGAATCTTTGAACTATGCTATTTCGATCTCTATCGCTTCTTTCAACATCATCCCTCGCCTCGTCAACCGGTATCCCCCTTCTGCTGGCAACATGCCTAACCCTTTCCTCAAACGAGGCGTTCAGAAAAATCTTTATCAAGTCTTTTCTGTCAAGCAGGAAGAAGGCTGATCTGCCCTCAACTATTATGTTATCCCTCTTCAGAATTTCCTCAAGCTTGCTTTTTATAATCATGTCTATATCGACTTCGCCGGATCTGCTTAGGGCATCAAAATCCTTTATCGCTGTAAGGATTCTGCTTGTGTTCACTATTTCAAGATTGAATTTGCCGGAAAGTATTTCAGCAACCTCTGTGCATCCTGATCCCAAATAGCCGCATAGGGCGATCTTCATCTCATCCACAACCTTTTTTCAACATTCAAAATTACAATATTCTGGGACGTTTATATAATGATTTTGCATTAGAAATTCATCTATGCGTAAAGACCGCTACGATTTTTCCACAAACCCTTTCAATTCTGGCAAAGCCGAAGCGTTCAAACTGCACAATTTTATCCGGAGAAACATTTCTGAAGTTATCCTCAACTAAACCGCTTAACACAGAGTTATCCGGCATCACAATTTCGCATGGTAATCCCCCGCTCTCTGGAATCCAGTGGATTAGCTGCGCGCCGATCTTCCTTGCTTCACCGTATGCTTCGCTGTGGAAACTTGAGACTATGTGGTCTTCGCATATATTCTCAATCTTAACGTTGAATAGATCCATAAGGCGCACTATGACGTTTGGCTTAAGCATCTTAGCATCTTGACCGGATATTAGAAAATGCGCTTCGCTGTTAACCGGCTTAATCTGGAAGATCCGTCTTCCCCTGTCGGGATAGTCTGGGTGTAAGGGTATCTGCGCAGTGAAATCTTTACCAACATTTTTGACTATAAGCCTCACCGGGTCCCATACGAAGAAGTATCTGTCGGCTTCGCGGTCAATAATTTTCCTATTATACGCGTAGAGATTTTCCCAGCTCAGCGTTATATCAGCCGGTCTCGGGCCAATCTCAAGTATGAGCCTCCTTATGGCTTCAGGCTTTATGCCCCTGCGTTTTAACGCTAGAAATGTTGCCAGCCTAGGATCATCCCAACCGGCGTATAATCCCTCCCTGACCCCGCGTAGGATCTTAGATTTACTGAGCGAGGCTCCTTCAATCTTAAGTCTTCCATAATGTATTGCTTCGGGATACTCCCATCCAAGATGGCGATATAAATATTTCTGCCTTTCCTGGTTGGTGAGATGCTCCTTTCCACGTATAATATGTGTTACGCCGATTAGGTGGTCGTCTAAGCCGCATGCGAAATTGTAGAGCGGCCAAACCCTATATTTTGAGCCAACTCTCGGATGCGGATGCTTTTTTGCATCTATTATTCTGAAGGCTGGCCAATCCCTAACAGCCGGGTTTGGATGATTTAAATCTGTTTTTATCCGCATTACAGCCTCCCCCTCATCGTAGAGCCCGCTTAACATTGCCTCCCAGCGGCTTAGGTTCTCCTCGGGTTTAAGGTTTCGGCAGGGGCAGGGTTCGCCTATCCTAATTCTCTTGCGGAATTCCTCAGGGGAGCATGTGCAGACATAGGCATGTCCATCATTAAGCATTTTCTCCGCATAATCATAATATATTTCGATTCTATCGCTCTGGATATACTCCTCATCCGGATGGCAGCCCAGCCATTCAAGATCCTCCCTGATTAGGTCCATGAATTGCAGCGATGACTTCTTCAGCCTCGGATCTGTATCCTCAAATCTCAGTATGAACCTTCCGCGATAGATCCTTGCATATTCATGGCTTAATATTATCGCCCGGGCTGAGCCTAAATGTAATACGCAGTCAGGGTTGGGTGCGAAGCGCGTTACAACACGCTCATACTTCTCAACGTTCGGCAATGGCGGAAGAACTTTTTCTTCGGCTTTTCCCCTGTCCCTCTCCTTCGTAAGCGCTTCAGGCCATGAATCCCTAACTATCCTCATCTGCTCATCAAGGGGGATTCTATTAACCTCTTCAACTATCTCATCCACTAGTCTGATAACTTCTTTAATTACGCTTTTAAGCCCAGGTTTCTCACCTAAAAGTTTACCTAAAACAGGTTTGCTCTGCGCCTTACCATCATGGGATACAGCGTTTATTAGGGCTAATCTCCGTATATCTTCCCTAATGGAATCTAGGCTATTTATTGGGATGCTCAAGTAGCAGCGCCTCTTCAGGAGATTAAAGGTTTAGGTGCATTAAATCTTTCTTTGTATTAAATATTCGGCAAGCATCTTAATCTTCTCCTTCGCCTCTGATGGCGGCAGTATCTTCTCAATCTCCCTCCAGCTTTCTTCAACTATCCTCGCCGCAGTCATCCTCGCATATTCGATGGAACCATATTTCTTCATTATTTCTATAGCTCTCCTCTTAAGGTTCTCATCCCTTGTGTGCATGCCAATTATCCTTAGCATTTCCTCCTTATCCTCTCTGACGGCATTCCGGAGAGTATGTATAACCATCAGGGTTAGTTTGCCCTCAGTTATGTCCATTCCAAGCCCGCCCTTACCCCTAGCGAAATCCTCACCGGCGATGTCCAATATGTCATCCTGTATTTGGAACGCAACCCCGATTGACTCAGCGAATCTACCTATTTTCTCAACCGCATCTTCGCTGGCACCGGCCAATATTGCGGCTATCTTAGCGGCCATCCTCGCAAGAGTCCCTGTTTTATAGGCGCACATTTGAAGATAATTTTCCTCAACAATTTTGTCCGCTGGAACCAACCCTTTATGCCACGCTATGTCTATTGCCTGTCCAAGGCTTAAATTTATCATCTCCTGGACATATACCTCATATATCCGCCTGGCCCTATCCTGGGGGATAACGTCCCTTTTCTCGCTGAGAATAATCATGGGTAGAAAATACATTGCTTGCGAGAGGTTTATGGCTACATCTATGCCGAATATTTTATATGTGCATGGTTTACCCCTTCTCATTTCAGATGAGTCCTCAATATCATCGGCTATTAAGGTTCCATTATGAATGACTTCGGGTATTACGGCGAAATCTAGGGCCTCTAGGGGTTCTCCGCCTAAAGCCTCATATATGAGCAGAAGAAGCGCGGGTCTCCATCTTTTGCCGCCTCTATCTAAAAATTCCCATAGAGGCTCGCTTAGAGACCTGTTTATAGCCTCTAGATCCAATCGATATTTCGGCGGCACAATTTCGAAGAGTAAGGATTTATCTGTAAATCTTCTCGGTATATATTTTTCGATGCGTTCATCTACCAGCTTAGCATATTTTTCAAGAATTTCCTCCACATTATCTCCGCTCATTTTTAGGTTTCCTCCTAGCGTAAATTTCCAGATTGAAGCCTCTGGCTTTAAGCCACTCAGCGGTTCTGCCCAATATTACGAGAGGCGCCTCCCTTAACTCTTCTATTGAGGCAGCCCCGACAAGGAACATAATGTTCCTCAGATGATTTATGAGCGAGCATAGGTTCCTCTTAACATCCTCGTAGCCTCTAGATGCGGATATAAGTATTGGACGGGCCAACCCGGCCATCGATGCGCCTAGGGCTATGGCCTTCGCTATGTCCAATCCGGATCTTAAGCCGCCTGACGCTATAACTGGCAATTCAACTGACTGGACAACTTCAACTAGGCTGATGACGGTTGGGATCCCCCAATCCCAGAGCAGTAAGCCTAACTCCTGTCCGGAAGAGTCCCCCTGCTCCAAAGCCCTATAATATTCAACAGCAGCCCAGCTTGTTCCACCCGCCCCGGCGACGTCTATGCATGCAACCCCAGCTTCCTTTAGCTTCCTCGCCGCTTCAGCCGATATCCCCGCACCTGTCTCCTTAACGATTACCGGAACATCCAGCTTCTCCACAATCTTTCTTATGTTATCTATGACTCCTGAATAGATTTTTTCTCCCTCTGGCTGAATTACCTCCTGGAGAGGGTTTAAATGTACCGCTATGGCGTCAGCATTAATCATTTCGACAGCTCTAATTATCTTATCAATGCTGCATCCCCCCGCAATCTGGGGGCCGCCGATGTTCGATATTATGAAAGCATTTGGGGCTTTATCCCTAACAGCTACGAATGTTTTTTCTATCTCCGGATTTTCTAAGGCTGCCCTTTGGCTTCCAACACCCATGCCTAACCCTAGATCCTCAACAGCCTGAGCTATTGCAGAGTTTATTTCAAGAGCCCTAGATGTTCCGCCGGTCATGCCCTCAACTATTATTGGGGCTGAGAACCTGTGGTTGAGGAAAACCGTCTCGGTTTTTACATCGCTCAGATTTAGCTCCGGCAGCGCCTGATGTATCAGGAAGACTTCCTCAAAGCCTGCTGATTTCCCCTTCGCCTCAACATTCTTTTCTAGGCAGATTCTTAAATGATCCTCCTTTCTACTTTTTATCTTGTCGATTTATCTTCACCCCTTAACGATTTTTGTTCCCTTAACATTTTCCCCGGATAATGCCCTACAAATATTGCCGGGTTTCAGCGCGTTCACAATCATTACTTCAATACCGTTCATAACTGGTAAAGTTAACTCAAAAATTTTTCCCATCATCCCGCCGGTTACATCGATGGATCTGGAGCCGCCGACCCCACTGGCGAGCCCTTTAAGATCCTCAAGAGTAACATTCTCAATGAACTGAGCCGACGGGTTAATTTTTGGATCGGAAGTGTAGAGTCCATCTACATCCACGCCGACAATTACTTTTTCAGCGCCTAATTTAACCGCTAAAAATGAGATTAGCTGGTCTCCTGAGAGTATTGCGAAGCCCCTCTCATGATCAAGAACTGTGTCGCCGTATGAAACCGGCATGAAACCCATATTGATAGCGTATTTCAATACTTCCAAAGGGGGATCGCATATTCTCCCATGCTTGGTCATTATGAATGAGGAGGGCGATATGCTGAAGGCTGGAAGCCCCCTATCTATTAATGCTTTAACGATGATCCTGTTTAATGATACCATGGCATTATGGGTTTCGGAGAAACCTATTAACTGATGCTTTTCCCCGAAGTGACCCTCAGCAATCCTATATTTTGCGGCTAACGGATGCCCATAGCTTCCGCCTCCGTGAACTATCACTATACGCTGAACTCTGGAGTCCGCTATCTCTCCGGCTAACCTATTGATCGCCTCGATGTTCGGCGTTAAAAACCTATCCTTAACGGTTACAACTGAACCGCCTAGCTTAAGCATTATAGGTTTACTCTTCAATTCTCACACCCTCTAAGCTCATCTCTGTGATGAAGGCTTCGCCGCCGGCATGCCTGATGGCCTCTGCAATCCTATCGAGATCTAAGCGTCTAGATAAGGCGATGATGCAGCCTCCTCCTCCTGCACCAGTCAGCTTGGCGCCTAATGCTCCAGCCCTCCTCGCCGCATGAACAAGCCTCTCAATCTCATCGCTCGAGACGCCGATGGCATATAGCAATGCATGATTGATGTTCATCAACTCCCCTAGAGTTTCTAGATCCCCGCTTTTTAATGCATTAACCCCTAGGGCAGCTATGTTTCCGCCGGCATCCATAATCCTATCAATTATTGATGGGTATCGCTCTCTCATTTCGCTCACCCGGGAGACCATTTCACCGGTGACACGCTCAATTCCAGTGTCGCCGACAACAAGCGGTATATCTGCATCTACGTTCAGCCGTTCTATTCCCATGCTTTTACGATACGCTAGGATGCCGCCGTATGTTGATATTGCGGGATCAACACCTGATGGGTTTCCATGAACAATCTTTTCAGATTCGAAAGCCAACCTGAAAATCTCCTCCTTGCTGAGATCGACCTCTAAGAGTCTTCCTAAAGCCGCGGCTGACGCAACGGCAACAGCGGCTGATGAGCCTAATCCAGCAGCAACCGGAATCCTTGAATCCACATGGATCTCGAATCCTACCTTCTCACCCGACATGGATAGGAGGCTGATTGCAATAGCGTATATTGGCTTAAGCTTACGCTCAGCGGCTAATCCACCCTCGATAGGTTGATATTTTCCGTCTGATGAGAATATTCCTGAAACCTCCATATTTTCAGATTTAATGAGGATCTCTCCATCCGCTCTAGGTTTGGCTGTTACATAAGCCCTTCTATTGATAGCTATAACTATCGCTGGCTTATCGTAAACAACGAAGTGTTCGCCGAACAGTATGATTTTAGCGGGCGCTGAAGCCCTAGATTGCAGCATCAACCGGAAGGGCGCTCCGCACTAAAATTTTTAATCAGGCATTAATCAGCCCATCATCTGGTCACAGCTATAGCCGCGTAGCCGACAACAGCCGACATGTCTCCGGTTACATCTCCGCTTGTCCTATAGCTTAGAAGCTCGGCTTTCTTGGAGCCTAGCTTTTTAGATGCAACTATGAGCGCTGCTATGGGGCCATAGCCGCAGGCTGTTACATTAAGCGACTCCAAGGTTGAGTAGAAGAGCTCCTCGTCAAATTGTAATATTGCGTTTATAGCCGCCCTATCCTTCTCGCTCGCCCTTCTATGAGGCTCATAATGGGTCATGTCGGATGAGGCTATTATAACGGCATTCCTACCTTTAAGGGATTCAGCCAGCGCCTCACCGACCTCGCGGGCAGTTTCAAGGTCCTGCATTAAAAAGCATATTGGAACAAACTTAAAGGATCCGTAAATATACTGGAGGAAGGGTATCTGAACCTCTATTGAATGCTCATATGTATGAGCGGTCTCATCGACATCAATTATATCTGAGCAGCGGAGAACCTCTCTGGCAACGTCGCCATCTACCTCACTATCGCCCAGCGGTGTGCGCCAAACGCCGCGGTCCATAATTGCAACCCCGCTTCCAATGCCCTGATGGTTCGGACCTAAAATCACAAATACGTCGACACGTCCATCCCTAGCAAGCTGATAGTAAGCGTTAGCGGCGACCGGTCCGGAGTACATGTATCCAGCGTGGGGGCAGATGAGGCCGATTATTCTCCGCGGGCCGGCCTCCTGAACCTCCGGAAGCTTGCCCGGGCCAAACTTATGGGTGAAGCATTCCTCTATTTGTCTTCTTAAAGACTCTTTTGAGCCGGCGTAGAAGCTCCCAGCGTACCTCGAATACCTAACTCTGCTTGGCAGCATTATTTTCCTCCCTAATAAATCAACTAAGTAAAGTATTCTTAAAAGGAGAATATAAAATATTAGCCTAAAAATACATGTAACGGAAATAATGGAGTGAGCATCTAAGCGGGTTTTATTGCTTCATTCTTCTTGCTGCTGCGTTCTCTCGGCGAGCTTAACCTCAAAATCATCTATGGAGACTGTAAGTTCACCGTCAGGCGGGATTTCATTTCTTTCGCGTAGTACCTGTCTGGCTAAGAGCCAATATATTACGGCAAGTGCCCTCCTGCCCTTATTATTTGTCGGTATGACTAAATCCACATTTGTGAAATCGTTATCTGTGCTGCATAGGGCTACAACCGGTATACCTACGCTTGTCGCCTCTTTAACGGCTTGAGCATCAGCTCTTGGATCTGAAACAAGTATAACGTCAGGTTCGATCCTGCCGGGATAAAGCGGATTTAAAAGTAAACCAGGGATGAAACGCCCTATCACCGGCGTCGCCCTCGTTACCTCGCAGAACTTTGCAACGGGTTCCCTAGCGTATAATCTCACGGCTGCGGCGGCAACCTTAGGCGGGTCGAACCTGCTGAGGAATTTAGCCGCAATCCTTATCCGCTCATCGATCTTCTTTATGTCTAGAACAAAGAGCCCGTCGCCCCTAACCTTATATATGAATGGCTCCATATCCTTAGTCTTAATTTTTGTTCCAATATGCACTCCGGCTGAAAGCAATATGTCATGTGATAAAAGCAGCGTCTCGGTTGCTGCGCCAGCTTCGCTGTCGATTCTCTCCTTAAAGGACGTTTCTCCCTTCCCTCCCTAGAATCTTATTTTAGCCATTCTCGCCCTTTCACCCAGAATCTCCTCGATGTATATGAGCTCATTAATTTTCGCTATGCGCTCCCCTCCAACCACGCCGGTCTTTATTATTGGGCAGCTGAATCCCACGGCTAAGTGCGCTATGTGGAATGATGTTGTTTCGCCGGATCTATGGGACACCACTGGCACGTATCCGCTTTCCTTAGCCAACCTGGTTGTCTTCCATGTGTCCGTTAATGTTCCAACCTGGTTCATTTTAATAATTATCGCGTTTCCAGCCCTTTTAGATATGCCCATGCTTAGGCGCTCTTCGTTTGTGACGAAAAGGTCATCGCCGCATATTAGGCAACCCTTAACCTTAGATGTTAACTCGTTGAAGCTTTCGAAATCATCCTCATGGAATGGATCCTCAACATAGATGAGATTATATTTCTTAATTAAGCCTAGAATATATTCAAGCTGCTCCCCTGGATCCCTTTTAACGCCCTCATTTGCATATACATAGCGTTGGTCGCTCGGGTCCCAAAGCGATGAGGAGGCAACATCTAAGCCGACTCTACATTCAAAGCCAACTTCATTAGAGACTTCCTCGCAGGCTTTGGAAACAACTTCAAGCGCCGCCTCATTAGATATGTTCGGCGCCCAGGCTCCTTCATCTCCCCTTCCGCCAGTAAAGTATGGGTCAACCTTGATCAGCAGATCCCTAATTCTCCTATGAATTTTAGCGTTCGCTTCAGCGGCAGCGATAAAGTTTGGTGCGCCGATGGGTAAAACTAGAAATTCCTGTATGTCCGGAACCTTACCCAGAGCATGTTTACCGCCGCCGAGAACATTTCCAAGCGGATAAGGCATGCTGCACGCTAAGTATCCGCCCAAATATTGGAAGAGCGGCATACCGTACGAGTTTGCTGCAGCATCAGCTGCGGCTAAGGAAACGGCGTAAGCTGTGTTTCCACCAATCTTCATGAAGTTCTTTGTTCCGTCAAGTTCATGAAGGATATGATCGATCTCCTCCTGCTCATCAGCATTTAACCCTATAAGTTCAGGCGCTATCAGCTCCTCAACCTTCCTTATTGCTTCATCAACGCCGCCGGGCGGGAAAGCTACGGCTTCAGCTTTCCCTTTACTTGCCCCGCTGGGCGCGGAGGCCATTCCAAAACCATCTGTTGTTGTTATTTCAACCTCTATGGTTGCTTCTCCCCTGCTGTTAAAGATCTTTCTCGCTCTTACATCCTCAATTACGGTTGACATTACTCTTCCTCCTCTTTTTCCTCCCTCTTTTCATAAAATTTTATGATGTCATCTATTACCTCAACATGTGATAGAAGCATTCGGCGGCAGCAGTAGCGGATTAAACCCAAACTATCAAGGATCTTATCTGGGTTCTCGCCGCTCTTCACTCTTCTAGCGAACTCCTCCCATTTGTCGCCTATGAGCTTACCGCATGTGAAGCATCTCACCGGAATTATCATATTCTCAATCCTTCCAAAAAGTAGGGTGGTTTTCACCTATAACTCTTCTGGTCTCTGGCTCTGGCGCCGGGCCCGCCGAACTTTTTAGGTTCGCTCCTTCTTGGATCTCCAGATATTAGGGTTCTGTCAAGGTTCAGGAATACTGATTTTATATGGGCGCTTTTTGTCCATTTAACCAGAGCCCTGGCGATCGCCATTCTTGCCGCTTCAGCTTGACCCATGAATCCGCCGCCTCTTACCTTAACATTTATATCTATACTCTTCCAGACTTCGTTTCCAGCAGCAATTAGGGGCTCAAGAATTTTTAAGCGCGCAATCTCAGGCTCATATATCTCAAGCGGCACATTATTTATGCGTATCCTTCCCATTCCAGTTTTCACAATAGCCTTTGCAATCGCGGTTTTCCGTTTTCCACTTACAACCAGAACCTTTTTCACCGTTGAGCTTGACATGATGGTTCACCTATCCTATCCCTTAATGGCTTGAGCCAATTCGGAAACGGTTATGTAACGGCCCCTTAATCTGCTAACGTCAGCTTCAGGAATTGTTTCCATTTCTTTACCCTTAAATTCCTCGGGCACACCTATATGCACCCTCAACCTTTTAAGCGCCTCCCTTCCACGCGGTGTCTTATATGGCAGCATGCCGCGTATAACTTTTTTGACGATGTTGTCGGGCCTCCTAGGGTGGATGGGGCCCTTTTTCGGATGCCCAACCTGGAGAAACTCATGTTTCTCCCGGATTACGCTGAGCCTTTTACCCGATATCACCGCGTTTTCAGCGTTCACTATAATGATTTTTTCGCCGTTGAGAAGTCTTTTAGCAACTACGCTAGCCATTCTTCCAAGGATTAAGCCCTTAGCATCAATTATGGTTGTTTTATCGCTGTTGATTACATTCATTCGTGAATCACCCAATTATTTTAACGTTGGAGCCTTTAGGGTTCGCCTTTATTAGTTCAGGTATGGATAAACATTTCCCTTTCGCCCTAATTATTTTCCGGCGGGCCTGATCTGAAAAGTCGAGGGCTGCAACCTTAACTGGATGGGTTATTAAACCGGCCCCTAAAACCTTGCCGGGAACGACGACTTCATCATCATCTGTTGTATAACGGTTTATGCGACTTACATTAACGGCTATACGTTTCCTTCTAGGCTTCGCTAGGCTTTCAGCCACGGCTCTCCATATGCTGGCTTTATTCTCTTTAGCGGCTTTTCTTAGGAGACGTATTAGCCTCCTGAGCTCAGGATTGGTGGTTTTAAGATTTTTTAAGCTCATTTAATAAACCCTCAATCTGGCTTATAAACTCGGAATATTTATCCTCATAAATCTTTAGCGCTTCAAATATTATTCGTTCAACAGGTAAGGCTCCTGTCGATTCAATATAAAAGATAAATTTATTCTCATCCCAGCTCACCTGAATCGGAGGGGGCTTTTTCTCGCAAACCCTCACGCAGTCATTGCATAATATGCATTCCATCTCCTTCACTATTTTTATGCTGCTGCCCTCTTTAGCGAGAACCCTCCTGGGGCATATCTCAACGCATTTCCCGCAAGCGTCGCATCTTGAATCATCTATTTTAAGTATCGGCACATATCTATATACGCAGGATGAGACAGGCTGCCATTTGGCATGATCTTTCCCCCTGCCAAGCTTTGCGTATGCTTCAAGCCTTATCTTCTGCCCGCTTGCCAACTTAACTATTGGGATTTTATCGCTTACAGGCTTCGCCCTTGGATCCTCAGGAATTAAGTCGCCGGAATAGACTGTGCGGGTTCCGCTATCCGCTTCCACATTGAGCGTCAATATTGTTCTGCAGCGGCTGCATCCGAGATCGCTTTTGCAGATACATTTCTCCGGAAGATTATATGAATCTAGATCTGTTTTAAGGGGGATTAAGCCCAATCTTAAAGCGAGGATTTCATCGTGGAGAACGGATGAATTCTCATATATTATTATGTCATCCATAGCCATCGTGGGAACTTCTGAGAGGATTATTCTCCTAAGCGTGTTCGCTAAGGGAGCGTTTATTCCCTCAACTATGAAGCGCATAGTTAAATCATTTTTCTCAAGCAGATTTACACGCATGATTTAATCCTCTATGAAGCGATGAACGTTTTCTCATAGAGAGTGAAGAGGAATATTTCAATCTTTCTTTTCCACGCTTACCTTATTAGGGCTAGACTCTTCTACCTCTACGCCCACCCTTACGTCTAGTGCCATCGTGCGGTATGGGCGTAACCTCCTCTATACGCCCAATCATCTTGAAGCCCGCCCTGGCCAAAGCTCTTATGGCTGCTTGGGCTCCAGGACCAGGGGTTCTCGGCCCTGAACCTCCTGGTGCACGAACCTTTATGTGTATGGCGGTTATTCCCTTATCTTTTGCCACGCTAGCCGCGTAGGCGGCTGCCCTCATAGCGGCGTATGGCGATGACTCCTGCCTGTCGGCTTTAACGAACATTCCGCCGGATGCCCTTGCTATTGTCTCCGCCCCTGAAAGGTCGGTTATGTGAACTATTGTATTATTGTAGGAGCTGTATATGTGGGCTACCCCCCACTTCTCCTCTTTCCTGCTGCTCAATTCATCCCTCACCTCCGCCGGATTTAGATGATGCCTCTATAATTAGCCTTAATGGATGCTCTGGGTTGCTGAAGGGGCTTGTAGACGAGTACGTTACGCTATTCTCCTCCTCCCTGCTTACAATGTAGCTGGGGGAATAAACAACCCTGCCGTTTACGGCTATGTGCCCGTGAACTATTAGCTGACGGGCTTGATTGGGAGTTTTGGCTAATCCCTTTCTGAAAACTATTGTCTGTAATCTTCTCTCAAGAATATCCTCAACGGTCATGTCTAGAACATCGTCTAATACAGCGTTCTCAGGCAGGAATCCTAAACGCTTAAGTCTTCCCAAAAGCTCCGCTTCAAGCTTAGCTCTCTTCTCAATCGGCATGCTTATTAGGGATCTCGCCGTGCTTCTGAAGTTTGAAAGCATTGTTTTATGGCGCCAAAGTTCACGTTTATTCCTTAAACCATACTGCCCAAGTAGCATCAGCTCGCTTTGGAGAATGTCGCTTCTCCATGGGAATCGAGGGGTTTCATATTTTTTCTTAGGCTTCTTAGGGTCTCCCATAGCTGTCACCTTCTGGCTTTAGATTTCGATACACCCACGGTTTTACCTGCTCTTCCAGTGGTTTTGGTTCTTTGCCCGCGAACCTTAAGCCCATAAGCATGGCGGTAGCCGCGCCAGCACCATATGCTCTTTAATCTCTCTATGTCGGCTTTAACTTGCAGATCGATATCTGAAGAGATTAAATGTAAATCTTTCCCGGACTCTATATCCCGACGGCGGTTGAGAAGCCAGCTTGGAACACCATAATCTGGGAGGTTCCTAATAATTTCTTCAATTTCCTCAATCTTCTCATCGGTTAAGTAGCCAACTCTCATTTCAGGCGAAACTCCGGCTTTCCCCGCAATTATATATGCGAGCCTCATACCTACGCCTTTAATATCGCTTAGAGCGTCCACTACGTTCTTCATCCCATCAATGTCTTTATCTATTATGCGGACGATATGTTTGAATCCAGTTGACATTTCAGCTAAGCCCTCTGTAAGGGGTTTCCGCAAATAACAAGGAAAGAACACTTTTTTATTTAAATATATCGCCTCCCTTGAGCCAAAATATATTTATTGACTTTCACCTAAAATGTTATGGGGATAATCTTGGTTTCAGCATGCGTCTTAATTAGAACTGAACACGGAAAATTTGAGGATGTGGTTAAAGCGTTAAGCCAAGTGAAGAGCGTTAAGAAGGCCTTTCCTGTTCTGGGAAGATACGACGTTGTAGCTGAGGTTGAAGCCGCAGATATGAGGGAGCTGGGTTCAGCGGTTCTCAAGATAAGCAGGCTGAGCGGTGTGGTTTTCACCGAAACCCTTATAGAAGTGGAGTATTAGGTTCAAGGAGGGGGATATTTCATGTTAAATGCATGCGTCCTCTTGAAAGTTGTTCCAACAAAAATTGAGTCTATTCTTAACTCCGTAAGGAAGATTGAAGGCGTTAGGAAAGCCTATCCCACCTATGGCAGATTTGACATAGTTGTCTTCCTAGAGGTAAAGGATTACGCGGAACTTAGAAGCGCAACTACAGCGATAAACAGCATAAACGGTGTTAGGAGCACTGAAACGCTCGCTGAGGCTTAGCCTCGCCGGCTGGAGCGCAGCATCTCCTCTACGCTGTCATAATGGTGTTCCCTAATGATATTTTTCCTAGCCTCGAAAGTTGACTTAGCCGGGTTAAATATAGCTAAAAGCCTCATAAAACTGCTCAATTTCAAGGAGACGGATGAGAAATTCTGCGGTAACCCCGTTTACTCAGCGGTCATCGAAAACTCTGAGGAGGCTAAGCTAGCGTTTACAAATGATGAGCCGGTGAATACTCAAAACTCGCCTTATCCGGAGAATTTAAGGATGGTCATTTTTATATCGAGACATAGTAGTAGAAGCGGAACCCCAACGCTCTCTGTTCATGTCCCCGGAAATATTGGTGAAGCCGCTCTCGGAGGGCTTCCGAGGAAAGTGTCGATAGCGCCGGCAAGCGCGATGAAGGCTGCTCTTATTGAAATGAAGAGGGCTCGGGATGAAATGGATCTTCCCTATGAAGTCTCATATGAATGTACGCATCACGGTCCATCCCTTGATATTCCAGCAATGTTTGTTGAGCTTGGCAGCTCTCAGGAGCAGTGGCGCGATGTTAGGGCTGCTGAAGCTGTTGCAAGGGGCGCTGCGGCAGCGGCTATGAACAGGGATTTCTACCCAGCGATTTTAGGAATTGGTGGGCAGCATTATAATGAGAAGTTCACTCGAATAGCCTTAACGAGCAATGCAGCCTTCGGACATATGATCCCGAAATATGCTCTGCAAAACCTTGATGAGTATATGCTGAAACAATGCGTCATAAAAACCGTTGAGCCTGTTGAAAAAGTCCTTTTAGATTGGAAGGGGATAAGAGGCGCTGATAAGGAGCCGCTAATTAAACTTTTAAAAGCTATAGGTTTAGAGATGGAGAAAGTGTAGATCCCATCTTTTTTCTATTTTCTATTCAGTCTCTCTTTCTCTTGAACCCTCGCCTCTAAAGCTAAGGCTTCAAGATGCGCTCTTCTCATTAGTTCAGGCAGAGTTTCCGGCAAGAAGACGCCGGCGTTTACAGCGAGGTTTCTCGCCTCAGAAATGGCTTTATGCAGCAATATAACGATTGCTTCATGCGTCGGATAGGCTGCATTTACAGCCAGGTTTAGGGCTTGAGCATAGGCTTCTCCGATATTTTTCTTATACTCCTCGATATCCAATTTCAGATCGCTCTCCGTTAGGACGACTCCCTCATCATACGCGGCTTTAAGCGATAAACCAAGCTCTATTGGTTTGATCCCTAACTTTGAGAGAACGGATGCAAGGCTCTCATTTATCACGGTTCCCTTCTTTGCAACAACGGTTTCCCTGCTGACCCAAACGCTTCCGCTTTCTATACGTGTAGGTATCCCAACAGCGTTTAGCTGGCTGATTATTGGTCCAGGCGGAAGCCCCGTGTTCCCCGCTTGAACAACGATGTCTTCAGTCGCTATGTCCCCAGCCTTTGCGGGAACCTTCACTTTGCTTTTCTCCATTAGTAATGCGAGTTTAAATGGGTTGTAATCCGTGAATATGTATAAATTTGAACCCTGCATAAACTCCTTAAGTTTCTCCGCACCATCCTCATCTCCGAGATCCCTAAGAGCCTTCTCAACTAAAGTGTTCTTGTAAACTTTTAAGTAGGCGATCTCCTCCATTTTCCTCCTTATCTCCTGCAGCTGCGTTGCCCTAACCTTATGTAGGCTAGCTATTCCCAGCATGCGATACTTTTTCAGCAAAGCCTTTATCTCATCGATTTTCTTAGACTTCTCAAGTAAAGTTGGCCGCGTCTGAACCAGCATTTTAATCCTCCTTAACCCTGACTTTTATTGGGGGTCCCATGGTTGCTTTAATATAGATTGAGGAAATATTTTTTATTCCCCTCTTAAGTTTTCCCTCAATCCTCCTTAGAACCGCATCGATATTATCGATTATCTCATCATCGCTCATGTCTTCTGTGCCTACGCGGCAGCTCAGAACCGGCTGCCCGCGGGCTCTAACATTTACCAGCTTCCTATGTCTCTCAATTTCGCTCTCTATGTTTGCTGTTGGAGGTATAGGCGTTGGCATTTTACCCCGAGGTCCAAGGATTGCGCCAAATACTCTGCCAACTATTGGCATTAATGGCGCGGTTGCTATGAACGAATCCGCCTTGTTCGCTATCTGCCTCTGCCTTTTCTTGTCGCCCATTAAACTTTCAATCTCCTCCCTCTCTAAAACGATGTCTGCCCCGGCTCTTCTCGCTCTAAGCGCAGCATCTCCTGAGGCAAACACGCATACGCTTACCTTCTTACCTAAAGGATGCGGCAGCTCAATTGTTTCCTGGATTCTGTTTTCAGGCTTCTTCAAATCTACATCCTGAAGGTTTATGATGAGCTCTATTGATTGATTAAAGTTCCTTTTAGGCGTTTTCTCCCTCAGCTCTTTAAGGGCTTCTCTCAAATTTTTTCTCTCTACGGACATTTCTATCTCAGCCTGGAAACTAGAGAAATATAAATTGTTAAAATAAAAATGTTATTGTTTACGCTGCGCTGCTGACGGCTTCAAATAGGCTATTATATTTTCCCTCATTTATTTCTTTAAGAACATCCTTCGGGCTTTTACCGTCAATCGTGATTCCCATGCTGACGCAGCTGCCTATGATCTCTTTAATGGCGGATTTAAGGTTTTTAGCTAGGAGCTCCTTCCTCTTTATTTGCGCTATCTTTATAACCTGCTGCATAGATAGGTTCCCAACCTTCTCAACGTTAGGTTTACCTGAGCCCTTCTGTATTCCAGCCTCCTTAACGATTAGGGCTGAGGTTGTTGGTATTCCAACTGAAACCTCGAAGGTTTTGGTTTCCGGATCTACGGTCACCTTGACAGGGACCTTCATTCCAGCATACTCTTTCGTCAACTCATTTATCTTGTTCACTACCGCCATTACGTTTAAGCCTAATGGCCCCAAAGCTGGACCTATCGGCGGGCCGGCTGTCGCTTGCCCCCCGCTGATCACTAGCTCAATAACCCTCTTTTCAGCCGGCATAATGCTACTTCTCCCTCCCTTTCTCTACGAGCTTAACGTAATCGGCGTGAACTGTAACTGGCAATGTGAACGTTGCCTCAAGCAGCTCTATTGTCACCTCCTCCTTAGCCTTATCTATATCCGTTACCCTAGCTCTCATCCCTTTGAATGGTCCTCCAATAACCTCAACAATATCGTTTATGTCCAGCTCCTCAATGGCCGGCTTTAACGATATATATTTTTCAATCTCGGAGAAGGGTAAAATTCCGGGTATCCTAGATTTAACATGTTTGATGCCTGTCACCGCCCGCTCAACGATATGCGGGTTGTCAGCCTCAATAAAAATGTAGCCCCTTAAATTTTCAGGTATAAGTATAGCTTTTATTGGTATCACATTTACCTCAACCCTTCCCATAACGATTTTAGCAACGTTTTTCTCCTGACCGACAGTTGTGCTGACAGTGTAGAATCTTGCTTCTTCTACGCTCAAGATTTCACGCACCCGCGCGCGGTATGGGTATGCTGGCCCTTATGAATCCTGCAAGCATGTATATTACGAAACCCACCAATCCAATTATGAGCACGCCTAGAAAACATATTTTTATAGAGAGCCAAAGCTCATCTCTACTAGGCTTCTTCGCGAACTTAAGCAGTCTCACGCTTGCCTTTACAAATGAGATTAAACCCAACCTGATGCACCGTTCTAGATATTCAACAAAGTTGATGGATATATAAAAGCGTAGCGCTTAATCCCGCCCGCCTCTATCGGTTTAAGAAGTCCCATGTATGGCTAGGACATATCTATCTTTGATTGAGGGCGCACCTATTTTTTGTAGAATTTGCATCCCCTATAGGGCTCTGAGGGATATCCACGTCTCTCCCAGTAGCCTAATCTTTCGCTTTCCGAAACCTCCACCCGATAAACCCACTTAGCCCATTTGTAACCATACATTCCCGGCGCTACAAGTCTAACGGGGTATCCATGCTCTAGGGGTAATGGTGCACCGTTCATTTTTAAGGCAAGCATGACGCATACATTTTCCACGTAATCTAACCTATGATTAGTTGAGTATCCGTCTAGAGAATGGAATATCACCGATTGGGATTTTTCCTTCACCCGCGCCATATCGAGAAGCCTACTGACGGGTACACCCTCCCACTCAGCAACGCCAATTAAAGGTCCCCCAGGAGAATTATCATAGCACTCAAGTATTTCTATGAGCTTAACCTGCGGCATAGATGTTAAATCATCATATGTTAATGTTAATGTTTCCTCAACATGTCCATCGACGGTTAAACGCCAATCTTCAATATTCACCCTAGGCATCTTGCCCTTCTGGATCTTGAAAAATTTCTCTATCGGCGTTAAAGATAGATTCAAGATTCAAACCAGCCTGCGCGATCCTTAATAGGGATATTTTCTCCTGCTATAACTTAAATATTTTTGCAGGATACCTTTCTCATGTATGTCTTCAGCCGACGTCGCTGTTAGGGTCTTTAAGCATCTTGAACCTGAGGACATAAAGATACTGGCAACCATAGAAGTTGATTTGAGCCGCCACAGGTTTGTTCCGGAGAGGGACATACTGAAACTTAGCGGTTTATCTGAGAAGGAAACTAGATACCGCCTTGAAAGGCTTAACGCCTTAGGCTTAATCTATCGCTGGACAGGCCCGTACATGGGTTACGTGCTAAACATGGCTGGATATGATTGCCTAGCCATAAATGCCCTTGTAAAAGCCGGAATCCTGGAATCCCTCGGTAAACCATTAGGCGTCGGTAAAGAATCAGACGTATATGATGCTTTAACCCAGAATGGTGAAAGGGTAGCCGTCAAGTTTCACCGTTTGGGCAGAACAAGTTTCCGGCAGACGAGGAGGCTTAGAGGTTATCTGCTTAATAGAAGACATGCCTCATGGCTTTATCAATCACGCTTAGCCGCTGAGAGGGAGATCGAAGCCTTAAGGCTTGTCTATCCATGCGGGGTCTCCGTGCCTAAACCGGTGGGGCATAATAGGCATGTGGTTGTTATGGGCATGATTGACGGCGAATGCCTATTTCGAATAGCGGAGCTGACCAATCCGAAGGCAATATTGAGCGAAATCCTGGAGAATGTTCGGAAAGCCTACATTGAGGCGGATGTCATACATGGAGATCTAAGCGAATTTAATGTTGTTTTAACCCACGATTGGAATGTTCTAATAATAGATTGGCCGCAGTTTATCAGAACAGACCACCCTAATGCTGAAATGATCCTGAAGAGGGACCTCTGGAACATATTAAAATTCTTTAGGAGAAAGTTTGGGGTGACGAAGGACCTAGACGAAGCATTAAGTTACGTTAAAAAGGGGCGTGGAGAAAAAAGCGCATAACACCCTTAACTGTTGAAGGGATGATGGGAGAATTAAAAAGGCACTTCCGCAATAAGATTAAGTGATGTTTAAAAAATCCAATGTGAGGAAATTAATAGTTGGCGTCGATCCGGGCTTAAACTGCGGCCTAGCGGTTTTAACTTTTAACGGCGCGCCGGTGCTGATTGAAAGCCAAAGAGGGTGGTCCCTGACAAAGATTATAGAAAGAATTATAAGCCTAGGTGAGCCGACGATAATCTCCAGCGATGTTTCGCCAGCGCCGAACTTTCTTGAGAGGCTTTCAAAAAAGCTTAACGCTGTGCTCTTTGAGCCAGCTATCTCCATGAGTGTTGAAGAAAAACATCAGTTGGCTCACGCATACATGGAGCGCTATAATGTTAAGGTTAAAAATGCGCATGAGATTGATGCGTTAGCTGCCGCCCTCAAAGCCTATCAGCACTACAAGAACAAGTTTGAGCAGATTGATGCTAAACTAAAAAATTTTGAGGGTGATCTCTCGCTGGACGATGTGAAGGATCTGGTTGTTCGCGGATACAGCGTAGCGAGGGCGATTAAGATTCTTCGAGGATTAAGCACGCATGGGACGTTGACCGCTGTGAAAGGCAGCTTCTCCCGGGAGGAGAAATTGAGAAACCTGGTTAAGGAGCTTGAGGAGAGGCTTATGCTTGAAAGGGAAAGAGTTAGGCTCCTAAAGGAGAGGAATAGGGAGTTGCATTTGAAAATAAAGACGCTGACTGCGGAGATTGAAAAATTAAAAGAAACCCTGAGGAAGGCTCGCAGCGAACAAACAGCTCAAATAAGGCGTGAAAGGGAGTATCAGCGGCTCATTGAAGAGATAGATTCTCTTAAAAAGGAAATTTCAGAGCGGGAATCCCAGATTGAAGCGTACAGGCAGGAGCTCGCCCATTTTCAACGCTTAAGCGATCTTGAATTTAAAGAGGGCTTAACGCTCCTTAAGCCTATAGAATCCTTCACAAAGGATGGATTGGAGAAATCATTTAAACTCTACAATATTAAAGCCGGAGACAGCGTGTTCATTCTTGATTCAAGCGGAGGCGGACCTGCAACTGCGGAGCTGCTTTTGAGGAGAGGCGTAAAAACCGTTATAGCTAAGGGAGCCATGTCTCATCAAGCCCTCGAGGTGTTTGAGAATTACAATGTGCCTGTGATCCCAGCGGACAAAATAAACATAAGGTGGATTGAGGGTTTACCCTATGCTGATCCGGAAGAGATAAAGAAATCGATTAGGGAAGAAAAAATCATGAAGGCATCCGATAAACTTGAGATTTTAAAAACTATTCTTGAGGATCATCTTAAAGAACTAAGCGATGAGAAGACGAAGAAGCAATGATTTAGTAGCTTTCATCGCTTTCAGCGGTCCCGCAAGATTTTCATATCCCATAAAACTAATAATGCTATAGGTGATCATGATGGTTCAGGAATTTATTGAGGTTGAGGATGTGGGAACATTTAGGCTCGTCGCTGAGCAAAGCCCCTTCGTTATACGTAGAGATCCATACCTATTCGCTCAATATTTCTCGTCGATGATCTTCATAGACATATCTAGCCTAGAGGATAAGGAGGTGAGAAGATTATTTGATCTTCTACGTGGTAAGATGATTGTTGTTAAAAATCTCGTTAAAGCTTCATCAATATCGGATTTTCTGGAGAAGATAAGTAAGTCTAGCCCTAAAAAATAGGCGTTTCACCCTTTATCTTAAATGCCCCTTTCCAGAATCTCCCTGAGCTCCCTTAAATTTTTAATTAATATATCCGCATGCTCTATTATCCATGGGCTTGGATTCTTAAGTCCGCATATGACTATCGTCTTTTTCCCCTTCATCTTTGCGTAGAAGAGCTCCATACATGTTCCCGCCGACAGCCTAGGGAGATAGGCTATAAGAGCATCGCATCTTTCAATATCCTCAAGATCCCTCCTAATGAAATCTCTTGGGGGAACATGCTCCCACCAGCTCTCAGGTGGACCGCGATAGAGAATCTTTTCACGCTGCCATGGGTCGACGGGTTCATAGCCATATTGAATCAGGAGGGCGCTGATTTTATCCCTATATGTCTGCCTTTCCTCAATTCCCTGAATTGGTCCTGAAATAAAAATCCTCTTAGATTTCAATCTCCGCATCGGCGGTTTCTCCCTTCATATATTAAGTAAACGTTAGATTTAAATTAAGTAATTCATTGTTAAAATATTTTGTTTGAGGTGAAAGGTTTTGGTTAAGGTTGAGGGCTACGAGGTTCCTGAAGGACTATACTACTCGAAAGATTGGATGTGGGTTAAAATAGAGAATGGTAAAGCACGGATAGGCGTAACAGACTACGCTCAGAAGCAGATGCGCGAAATAGTTTTCGCTGAGCTGCCCAAAGCTGGCGATGAGGTGAGAAGGGGCGAACCCTTCGGAACCCTTGAATCAGTTAAAGCAGTGTCGGATCTAATATCTCCTTTAACAGGCAGAGTAGTGGAAGTCAATGACAGAGCCAGCGAGAGCCCGGAAATAATCAATGAAGATCCATACGGTGAGGGATGGCTGATCCTGGTTGAACCAGCCAATCTGGAGGAGGATCTTAAAACCCTAATGAGCTTTGAGCAGGCAGTGGAATGGTATAGGGAGATTGCGAGGGAAAAATAGGAGATGCCTAAGAAAATAGTTATTATTGGCGCTCACGCCGCTGGCTGCGACGCTGCATCCGCTGCGAGGCTGACGGATAAAAACGCTGAAATTACCATGCTCACAAACGAGAAATATGCGGGTTATTCCCGCTGCGGATTACCATTTGTTCTAGGAGGACATATAAAAAGTTTTACGGACTTAATTGTTTTTCCACAATCTTACTTCAGAATGATGAAGATCGATTTAAAGCTTGAGACTAACGTTACAAACATAGATACCAAATCTAAAACGGTTGAGTTTCAACATAAAGATGGACGGATGGAAAATCTGCAGTATGACAGCCTAATAATCGCCGCGGGAGCTAAATCGGCAATTCCGCCGATTAAGGGAAGAGAGAAGAATGGAGTCTTCACCCTAAGAACGATAGAAGATGGCGAGAAGATTGAACAAGCCATTAAGGAGGCTAAGTCCGCGGTTGTGATTGGAGCTGGACTTATAGGGTTGGAGACAGGCGTGGCCTTCGTTGAACGTGGGCTTAAAACCACAGTTGTTGAGCTCCTTCCGCAGATTCTCCCAGCAATGCTTGATAAAGACGTAGCCGACGCTGTTCAGAGAGAATTGGAGGGAAAAGGGCTGAAAATAGTTACCGGGCGCTCAGTGGATGAGATCCTAGGAGGAGAAAAGGTTAGCGGCGTATCGGTTGGGGGCGAACAGATCCCGGCGGACATTGTGGTTGTTGCAACAGGGGTTAGAGGCAATACTGAGCTCGCGCAGAAAGCCGGAATAGAACTTGGTGAAACAAGACTGATTAAGGTTAATATGCGCATGGAAACAAACGTTAAAGACGTTTATGCATGCGGAGATTGCGTTGAAACAATAAACCTAATAACTAAGCGTCCAACCGTATGCCAGCTTGGAACAACAGCTGTTCGCCAAGCTAAGGTTGCGGGAACAAACGCTGCCGGCGGCTACGCGATATTCCCTGGAGTTTTAGGAGCATCGGTGACGAAGCTATTCGACATTGAGGTTGGAGCAGTAGGGTTAGGGGAATCATTCGCCCAGAGGGCTGGGATGGAAACCGTATCAGCAACCTTCACCGGCAAAACTAAAGCTCAATATTATCCCGGGGCTCTCCCAATCAAAATTAAGCTCATCGCGGAGAAGGAGACTGAAAAAATAATTGGCGCCCAAATGGTCGGCGGGGAGGGTGTAGCTCAAAGGGTGAACGCCTTATCATTCGCAATATTGAAGGAGATGACTGTGAAGGAGCTCGCTAAAGCCGAAACATGCTATGCTCCTCCACTTGCCGAAACATGGGATCCGATAATTCTAGCTGCCCAAATGCTTCTAAGAAAACTCAAATAAAAATCATTTTACTATCATTTTTATTTTTATAAAGAATTAGAAGAAATCCGCAAGGGATCTCTGTCTTCGCATTCTGGATTCCCCTTCAACCTTAGATTTCTCCCTTCCCTCTTCCACATCGGCTCCTTTCGCTATCCCCATGCTTCTCTCCGGAAATATTATTATCTGTCCATAGACGCCGTCATATCCGGGAATAACCTTAACTCTTCCCTCGCGGACTCTTATCAGCGCTTCAGCAATCAACGGATTAGTTACTCTCGCAATATCGTTAAATTCAGCGTCGATCAGAACGTTATATTCATTACCGAAATTTTGGATGAGCAAATTATAGATGCTCCAAACCTTCTGCGAGTTGGGCGATGCTGCCTCTAAAACTGCGGAGAGAATCTCTGAAAGCGGTAGGAGATGCATGTAGCCGGGTGAACCTGGCGGCCTGAAGCCATAGGGCCTATCGGCTAGCTCCTCAACACGCTGCTCAACGCCCTTGGTGAGCCCCCTATGGCAAACTGGGCATCTATTTCCAAGTTTTATTGCCTCCTCAGGCGTAAGGGAGACCCCGCATGCTCTATGCCCTGTCCAGTGGTATTTGCCGTAAGCCGGGTCGGTTTCAATTGTGAATTTGAGGCGTCTAGAATCCTTCTTCCTAATAGAATCCACTATCTCCCAATATGTTACTTTCTCAAGATCAAACACGTTTGCCTCCCGACCCAGCCTCCAAGGCCAGCTTGAATGCGAATCGCTGTTGGAAAGCAATGTGAACCTGTCTAGAACGCTTAGACGCCAATTCATCGGCGGATTTGAAGATAAACCGGTCTCTAAGGCATGTATATTCTTCGTCATATCCTGGTAGCAGTCTTCCATCCTGTCGAATCCGCTGAAGGCTCCGAAAACGCTGAACCATGGCGTCCACGCGTGGGCTGGAAAAACCATGTTATCGCTTGAAACCTCCATGACCTCCTCAACGAGATGAGGCGCAGACATATTTAATGTGGGTCTCCCATCAACCTCAAGATCCCCATAATGAGATAGCCTATCATTTATCTGCTCAGCCACATCGATGCTTGGCACTAATATTACATGATGAACCTTCTTCGTCTCCCCCTCAAAATCAAAAATTGTTGAAACCTCACCGGTGATCATGAACCAAACATGAGGCTCCGCCATCTCAGCAGGCTTATATAAACCAGTCCCTGAAACCTCAACTAAGCTCTCCTTTAAATCTTTAAGCCATCTGGGATGCGTGAAATCGCCGGTTCCAACAAGGTTTAACCCCTTAATCCGAGCGAAATGGGCAATTTTAGATATATCCATGTTGCTACTTGTAGCCCGACTATACTTGCTATGAACATGTAAATCAGATATGATCCTCATTGTTTTCAGATGACCCTCAATGTCTTATTAGTTCTCATCTTATTTACATTTTTCGGAAGAAGCGCGGAAACCGCATCCTATATATCTTAAATCTATTCCACCAACAGTTTTATTAATAAAAATCACCTACATAGCACATCGCGCGCGTAAGGTCTTAGACAAGTCTGATTAGGGCTCAACTCTTTTTATTCCCTCAATCCCGTCGAAGTCTTTATCGTAGCTTACAATCACGCTTATCTTGTTCTCAATGGCTGCTGCAGCATGGAGGGTGTCCCTAGGCTTAAGCTTATAAGCCTCAGAGATTTCTTGAGCCTTCAGGACAGTTGTCCTCTTAACCGGAATCAGCCTGAGCTTCGGGAAAATTAAGAATTTTCTCCCATAATTTCTTGAGGCTTCTATTCAGATGAGCCCTCTTAGGATCCATGTCAATTTGTCCCAGGTGAGGGTTGAAGTGTAGGCTTCAAACTTCCCACGGGCAACCTATAGAAGAAACTGTCTGGACCTTCTCGCTTCAGGAACAGCCACCTCTCATATATGATCGGGTATACGAAGATGTTGGAGTCAATGTAGAGCAAATTTTTCCTCAACCTCTTCCTCAAGAACTTTTTCCAGGTCAATTTTCCGGATTAACTTCTTCGGGTTGGAGCAGAAATCTTCCACAAACTTTTCCGGGTCAACTTCAGACCTGATACGTAACTCCTTCTCCACGATCTCCATTACAACTTCATCTCCCGGCTTAACTCCTAGAAACTCCCTGAAAACCTTAGGTATTACAATCAGTGCCCCTTAGGACCGACTCTCCTTGTTACAGAAATTCTAACCATCAAGTATGAAAAAGTAAAACTTATAATTCAAACTTTCTCCGCGCGCCTATGAGATGATATTAGAGTTGCGAGAGCCAGGCGCTGCCGAAAAAGGTTAGGTATCCTTTTTAATGCCGCGCTAGAACATTGCAAATTCAGACTAAAGCAAATAAAAATTGTTTTTGTGTAGTTTTCGGCTTCGCTGAAATCCAAAGAATCTTCTAAAATTTCGAAATGGCGAGGGAATGAGAAGGGAATCATTCAAGTGCTAGAAGTCTAAAACTGGAAAAAATTGAGGGTTTACGCTAGGTTGCAGCGCTCACCCATCCTCGCTTTAATCCCTCAGCCCATTTTTTTTAAGATTCTACAACTACCGCTATAAGGAGCAGGAAGAAATATGGCGATATGAGGAGGGCGGCTGACATCAGGATGATCATTATTGGCGCCAAATATCTTGCTTTCATATTAAATCCCCTGCTAAATATATGCGTATATATCCGCATAATTTATTCATAATTGTGAATAATAAAATTTATGTACATTTAAATCTATATAATTATGCATACATTAAGCTGGGGCATCGGTTTGTAACGAAAAAGATTCGAATTTTATTTCAGAACGCGCTTACTTATTAATAAACTTTGTGATTTTTTGGGCTTCCAGTCCTAGATCATCAATTATTCTCTCTTTTTCTCTTCAACCGGAAAGATTTTTTCCCAATCCACTTTAAGCATAGCAACCAATATTGTAACCAAAAGAGCTGCTGTTATTATTGTTGTCCATAGGCTTCCTTCCTCGCCGCCGAAAATCGCCTCTATGAACCCTATGGATAACCGTCCGCTGTAAGCCAATATAAAACTCATAGTTATTTTTCCAATTAGGCATGGTATAAAAGTCTTAATGAAGCTGTACCGCATTATTCCAAGGGGTATGAATATTAGATCGTCCGGAAGCGGCGTCAATGCAAAAATAAAGATTGCTAGTGAGCCATAGCGGTTGAAAACCCTCAGCATATAATCCATTTTTCTCTTCTTCTCCTCGCTCACAAGCGCTCTCCCGAAATATCCCATAATGTAGCCGAATAGTTCACCTGCAGCCGCACCGGCCCCTGCTGATATTGCAAGCAGATTTGGATCCAATATTTTACCCAGCATAAATATTAATATCGTGTACGGTATTGGTATCAATACGGATGCGGCCCCTAAAAGGCTCGCAATAAATATTCCTAAATAACCATATTGCATCGCTAAATTATTTAGCCAAACGCTTATTTCCTTAAGCCCTGGAAAATCTTGCTGGACGGATCCCCAGCCTAACATTTCAGCACCAGCTGATGATAATCTTTCAATTTCTTAATTTAAAAAGGTTATCTTCAGAAGTTTTAAATCCATGCTAGCTTAATAATATTATGGATAGCGAAGGATGCCTCAGAAAAGCCTAGATGATTTCTGCAGCCTATTCGGCGATAAAAACAAGAAGGTTGGTGAGCATGCGCCATCAGAATCCAAAGAAGCATCTGAAAGAAAAGACGCTGAAGAATCAATAGAGAAGCAGCAGATTATGGCAGCTGAAGATTTTGCACCCAAGGATCTGCCCCCATCATATCTTGTTTCAGTCGGCTACGATGGCTCAAGAGCAGCTGCCTACGTGAAGCTTTACGAGCCTATTTCCCAGCGCATATACATCTGGTATGACAACTCCGGCCACAAGCCCTACCTTTTCACGAATATTCCGCCGGAAGAACTTCAGAAGCTGGAAAGGGTGGTTAATCATCCAAGTTTTGATCATTTTGAAGTTGCAGAGAAATATGATGCCCTATATGACAGAAACATTAGGGTGACAAAAGTTGTTGCTAAAGACCCTCTAGCCATAGGTGGGCGTCCTAAAGGCTGCTTAAGGGATATAATACCCGAAGATTACCCATTGATTTTTGGAGACAATAATAAGGTGAAGGTTTGGGAAGCAGCGATCAAATATTATCAATGCTACATTTACGATAGAGGTTTGCTTCCAGGAATGCTTTATAAGATTGAAAATGGCGAGCTGATTCCATGCGTAAATGAAGATTCTGAGAAAGCAGTTAAGCAGGTTGTTGAGAGTCTTATGCGCTCTAAGGGTGAAATGGGCGATCTCTCCTCATACGTTGAGTTCTGGGCTAGACTGCTTGAGTATCCAGCCCCTAAGATGCGCCGTGTTAGTCTCGACATCGAGGTTTACTCGCCTGTTGCAACCCGCGTTCCAGACCCTGAAGAGGCTTCTCAGCCTGTGATATGTGCCTCCCTAGTTAGTTCGGAGGGGAGAAAAAGAGTTTTACTCTTGAAGCGTGAGGGCATCGAAGAAGGCGATATGGGCTTATTAAGCGATGTTTCGGTGGAATTTTACGGGTCTGAGAAGGATCTGCTCCGATCAATCTTTAACGCTCTAAACGATTATCCATTCATCATAACGTTCAATGGGGACGACTTCGACCTAAACTATTTATATCATAGGGCTAAAAACCTAGGTTTCTCAAGAAGCGAGGTTCCAATAGAGAAGGGGCAAAAAATCTGCTCATTAAAATACAGCGTTCACATAGATTTATACAGGTTCTTTCTGAACAGGTCAATTCAAATATATGCTTTCGCCCAGAGATACCGCAATGTAACCCTAGATGAGGTTGCGCAGGCTTTAATTGGAAGATCGAAGCTGGAGCTTTCAAAACCCGTGTCCGAGGTTTCCTACGCTGAGCTCGCTAAATATTGCCTTAACGATGCTGAAATAACCTTCGCGCTCACATCGTTCGATGATGACCTAGTGATGAAGCTCCTCATGGTTTTAACTAGGATAAGCCGCATGCCCATGGAGGATGTGAGCCGGCAGGGCGTTTCAAGATGGATCCGCAGCTTCATGCAGTATGAGCATCGGAGAAGAAACATGCTGATTCCCAACGGCGATGACATAATTGAGGCTAGAGGGACAACGGCGACAAAAGCCATAATTAAGGGAAAGAAGTATATGGGCGCGATAGTTGTTAAGCCGGTGCCGGGGGTACATTTTAACGTTGCTGTTATGGACTTCCAAAGCCTATATCCCTCAATAATTAAAGTCTATAACCTAGGTTATCAAACAGTCCGCTGCGTGCATAATGAATGCAGAGATAACATTGTTCCTGGAACGCCGCATTGGATATGCAAAAAGCATAGGGCTCTTGAAAGCGCCCTTATAGGCTCACTTAGAGACTTAAGGGTTGGATGGTATAAGCCGAAGGCTAAAGATAAGTCTCTTCTAAGCGAGCAGCGGAACTGGTATAACGTGATACAGAGCGCTTTAAAAGTCATTTTAAACGCATCTTACGGAGTTTTCGGAGCTGAAGTCTTCGATCTATACTGTCCACCTGCAGCTGAAGCAACATCAGCCATAGGGAGAAACATAATCACGCAAACGATAAATAAAGCGCGCGAATTAGGGATAGAGGTAATATATGGCGACACAGATAGCCTATTCCTTAAGAATCCAAGTCAGGAGCAAATTAGGCTTCTAATAGAATGGGCTGAGAAAGCGCTGGGAATGGAACTCGAGGCTGATAAGATCTATCGCTACACAGTTTTAAGCTCTAGGAAGAAGAACTATTTAGGTGTCTTTGAGGATGGAAGCGTTGATGTTAAGGGGCTTACAGGCAAGAAGCGCCACATACCGCCCTTCATAAAGAGATACTTTGATGCAATCGAAGAGAGGCTGAGCCTTGTGAAAACACCGGCGGAATTCGAGGCTGCAAAGAAGGATATTGAGAGAATAATACGGGAATGCTACATGAAACTTAAAAATAGAGAGTGGGAGGACATAAATGACTTAGCGTTTGAGGTTGTTCTTGGAAAAGTTCCGGAGGCATATGATAAAACAACACCGCAGCATGTGAAGGCAGCCTTAATACTGCAAGCTAAAGGCGTTGAGATTAAGGCTGGAGACACAATAAGATTTGTTAAAATCACTAGGGAGCCATTCGTTAAACCAGTTCAGCTAGCTACGTCTAAAGAGATAGATGTTGACAAATACATAGGCTACTTGAGAACAACGTTTGATCAGGTGCTTGATGCATTAAACTTAGAATTTGATGAAATAATAGGGTTAACGAGGCTGGAGCAGTTCATGTAATTAGGCAACCGTTTCGCTCCAGGCGGAATCATATTTCTATGCCGATCTTTCTAAGCAGCTTTATTGCGGTTTGAGTTAAAGGTAAATTTCTTATCTCTTCAGGAGTGAACCAGCCGGCTTCTAGAGCTTCTGACGATGGGGTTATCTCGACGTCTCCCGAAACGGGTTTAGCCTTAAAATCCACAAGCACATAGTGAAATTTCACTCTGCCACTTTCATCGTGAACAATGTTCTCAACTACGTCTAATAGGTCGCCTATCTCAACCGCTACGCCGGTTTCCTCCTCAACCTCACGTTTCGCCGCATCTCTAAGGCTCTCACCAACCTCAACAAGCCCTCCAGGTATAGACCAAAGTCCTTTTCCCGGATCATTTGCTCTTCGTATCAGTAGAATCCGATTGTTCAGCTGAACCACGGCGCCGACTCCTACAAGTGGCATCTCAGGATAGATTCTCTTAACCTTCAGCCGGCTCCCCATATTAGTCCTCTTCCCTAAATATCTTCCTATTCTCCCGCCCAAATAAGATTAGCTTCCATTTAAAAATGGGCATCTTCAATTTATGCGTTTCATCATGGAAAATGTTACGTCCAAACTCACTCCGTTTCCCTCATCTTTATATGGAAAACTTGTGGAGATACATGGAGCTATTAGCAAATAATATAATCCAACCGTTATTCAAGATTCTACTTAATAGCATATGGAAGGTTACAGTCTTGGCGGAGCCGATTGGAAGAAAATCTATAAGGAAAACTCTGGAAAATCTGAAGGCTTACATAAACCTTAAGTCGGATCTGCTTAAGATTGAGGAAAAATGCTTCTATGAAATGCTTGACAACATTAGGAAGGACATAAACATAAAGGATAAGAAAGAAATAGATTTTCTCAGCGCGGTTCTAGATTACAGCAACAGTGTAAGCGACTTCATCAGGGCATTATTGCTTTATGTGGAAGCCCTTGAATCATATATATCTGAACTGGATGAAACATTCGACAGCCTCCTGGAGGATGCGAAGAAATCGGCGGAACAGCAAATGCAGGAAATTCCGCGGGATAAGCCGTCATTTTATGGATAGAATGCACTGCTGATCTTAAAAAATAAAACTTAAATAATATATTTTTTCAAGTGGTTTAATCTATGGAGGAGCATCAAGATTGGTTAAGGTTAAAACGCCAATAATACTTGTGAACTTTAAAACTTATGCTGAAGCCACCAGTGAAAAAGCCCTAAAATTGGCTGAGATGGCTGAGAAGGTCAGCGATGAAACTGGCGTATGCGTTGGTGTGGCCCCTCAATATGTGGATATAGCCATAATAGCCGGGAAAGTTAATGTTCCAGTCTTCGCCCAGCATATAGATCCCATCCCTTATGGGAGTTTCACTGGACATGTGCTTCCTGAATCGGTAAAATACGCAGGTGCGGTGGGAACATTAATTAATCACTCTGAGAAACGCCTAAAGCTCGCTGATATAGACGCTGCTATAACCAGGGCTCATGAAGTTGGGTTAATATCTGTTGTATGCACAAATAACACTCCAGTGAGCGCCTCAGCCGCTGCCCTAAAACCCGAAATGATAGCTGTTGAGCCCCCAGAGCTAATAGGCACAGGCATACCGGTTTCAAAGGCAAGGCCTGAAGTTGTCACAGGCACTGTTGAAGCGGTTAAGAGGATTAATCCTAAAGTTACGGTTCTCTGTGGGGCTGGAATAACAAGCGGTGATGATGTTGCCGCAGCCATAAAGCTTGGAACAGAGGGGGTTCTTGTTGCAAGCGGCATAGTTAAGGCTAAGGATCCATATAAAGTTATGCTTGAATTTGCTGAAGCAATACTTAGGTTTCAACGCTGAAATAGGGGATCCTTTTGAGGGTTGGAGTGGACTGCGCCTTATGCCTATTTCATAGAGGCTACATGGAGATACTTGAAGCCACCGATGACCCTAACCTTAGGTTTAAGGCGATAATCCAGCTTCTCGATATGCTGGCGAAAAATTTTAATCCAGAAGCCATCCCAGCGGTGCTCGGCACGATGCGTGACAGAATAATTAAGCAGACAACCCGTAACCCCGATCCATATGCGGAGAAGAAGAGAGCCGGCAACATAGAGGCTATGAGGCTTCTTCCACTGGCTGAAAAAGCGATTTCAGAGCAACCTGATCCTGAATTGAGATTTAGAAAGGCATGTCTAATCGCGATTGTTGGCAACATTATGGAATTTAACATTCCGGGGCATACATTCAACCTTAAAGACTTCGGGAGACTCCTCTATGAAGCCGAGGATGATCTGGCGGTGGACGACATCTCCGAGGCGTTTAAAATTGCTGGAAAGGCGAACCTAATTGTTTATCTAGCGGATAACGCTGGTGAAATCGCATTTGATATCTTGCTTGTTAAAGAGCTAAAGAATCTATGTAAAAGGGTGGTTGTTGCAGTTAAGGGTGAACCGGTCTATAACGATGCAACCATGGAAGACGCTCTATTCGTTGGAATAGACAAAGTGGCTGATTCAGTAATTACAACCGGGACGGACATGATGGGGCTTCTAATTTCTGAATGTAGCATGGATTTCTTAAAGGTTTATGATTCCGCAGATTTTGTTGTTGCAAAAGGCATGGGAAACGCTGAAACAATAACGGAGATGGATTTAAACGTCCCCCATCTGCTTCTTCTTAGAACTAAATGTGCGAATGTAGCTAACTACTTTAGGGTGGAAAGAAATAAGAACATCGCCAAAATATTATATCCGGGCAAAAGAATCATGCCTTAAGCTTCAGGGCGGCGCGGAAGCCGAAAATGCTAACTAAATTGAAAAGTAAGGTGCAAGAATGGATTTTCATAGAAGCCAAGCTGATGCATAAAGCCGGTTTTAGGCCGAACGCAATAAGCGCTCTAGGAGTGATTCTAGGCGCATTATCAGGCATGCTTTATTGGGCTGCTGGGCTCTCCCCGGCTCATACAAGTAGAATCCTTCTTCTACTAGCCCTTGTTACACTTTTATCCTCCGGCTTCTGCGACGCCCTTGATGGAGCATTAGCCAGGCTTTACGGTCAAACAACTGCTTTAGGAGGCTTCCTAGACTCGGTGCTGGACAGATATGTTGATGCAGCAGTTATATGCGGATTAATCCTCGGAGGGTTATGCGATCAATTATGGGGTTTGCTCGCTCTTGTGGGCTCACTGCTCACAAGCTATGTTAGAGCTAGGTCTGAAGCCGCTGATATACCGATGGAGACCGTGGGAATCATGGAGCGTGCAGAGAGAATTTTATTAATTGCAATCGCAAGCATAATAAACATTCTTCAGGCGGATTTCCCAGCATTAAGAATAAGCGTAATAATTCTAGCCGCAGCATCAAACTTCACGGTTGCCCAAAGAGCGCTATACTTCTACAGAAAGGCCTCATCAAAAAAATAAGGAACCGAAGGCTTCACGCCTTCAATTTTCTTTCTTCCCTAGCCCTAACCTTAACTATGCCCCTGTGAACAGCGCATGATACGCAGTAATACAATGTTTCAGTCCGACTCGATATGTAAGCGCCCTTCTGCCTCAACTCTTTAGCCAAAACCGGATCTACAAGCGATATTTGACGCGTAACCTTCTTGGCTTTATCACGCGGAACAAGCTCACCGCATGCGCTGCAATGAACATAATCGCTTTTACCCTTCTGACCCTTCGAACGGCCCCTACTTTTACGCTTAAATGGCATATCCCTGCATCTCGCTCTGTATGTTAATCGCTTACGGAAATAAAGATGGTTTTTCCCTCTTATACCTTACGTTTTAAGACTCCCTATTTAACTTAACTTTATATATGGTTCAAAAAAGTTTATATATAAATTCATAGAATTAAACTATCTGTAAACCGCAAAAATTCTGCAAATTTAGAAAAATGGGGAAAGGGGTGGGCTTGGAGAATGGAGGCTCAATTTCCGCGGCTTCTAGCCTTTCTAGTAATAGGCTTGATAATAGGGGCTGGTGCAACATACGCATACATGTCATCGACGGTTGGTGCAACAATAAGCGAACTCAATAATAAAGTGTCAATGCTGCAGGACCTAATAAACACCTTAAATCAGACGAAAGAATATAAAATAGGCATCACCCTGCCATTAACAGGAGAACTCACAGATGTCGGGGTGCAGTGGAAAGAGGTTGTAGACATGGCGATCGAAGACTTGAATAATGAGATGAAGAAGTATGGCTTGAAAGTTAAATTCACACATGTTGTGCAGGACGATAAGACCCAGGATACGCAGGCATTAGCCAACGTGCAAACATTTTATCAGGCTGGAATAAGGGTTGTGATCGGTCCAGCTGCAAGCTTCCAGGTTAAAGCCATAAAAAGCTATGTCGATGACAACAAATTACTGATAATATCGCCATCTTCAACTGCGCCAACGCTTGCAATACCAGGCGACTACATTTATAGAACCGTTGGATCCGATGCTGGACAAGCGAAGGCTTTAGCGGCTTTAGTGAAGTCCCAAGGCATTAATAAAGTTATAGTTTTCCATAGGGACGATGAATACGGCGTGGCATTCGAGAGTTTCTTTGAGAGGGAATTTTCATCCCTCGGCGGCACAGCGATAGGCATGAAGTATGCTTCTGGAAGGGAAGATTATGCGAGCGAAGTGGCGCAGCTAAGCGCGAGAGCAAAGCAGGAAAAAGTTAACGGCATAGTTATAATAACATTCGATACGGACGGCGTTAACATATTAAGCCACGCTAAGGATGACCCATACTTATCATCGCTAAGATGGTTCTCAAGCGAAGGCATACATGGAGCGCGTGGGCTTCTCGAAGAGGACATAGCCAAGTTTATTCAGGCAACAAATCTCTTGGGAACAAGGCCGCTTTTCAGGGAGAATCCGTTGCTGCATGATTTTACATCCCGATATAAAAATAGAATGGGACATGATCCACCAGTGTTTTCAGCCAACCTCTACGATGCGATAATGCTCGCCGGGTGGGCTATTATAAGAGCTGGGACATACGATGGTGAAGCCATAAGAAACGCCCTGGTTGAAGTTGCAAAAAGATACTATGGAGTTTCCGGCTTAACAATGTTCGATGAGAATGGAGATAAGCTCTTCCAAGATTACTCTATATGGACCGTTAGGTTGATTGAGGGACAATATCAATATGTCGATATTGGAAGCTACTCCGGAGGGGTAATAACGCTTTAAAGATGAAAACAATTAAATTTCCTCCCCCTTTATTTATGGAAATCTGACAATCAGCCATAGTTTGTGGGGTAAGATCGATTGGAGATGCCGACGGAAATAATTAATACAATATGGTATACTTGCATCTATGGTTTAATGGCTGTTCCATTAACGTTGAGCTATAGGACAAGCAAAGTTTTAAATTTCGCCCACGGCGTATATGTGACGATAGGCGCCTATGTACCTATCTTAATAGCTAAAGGTTTAGGTATCAGGATATCTCCTCTCCTCGCAATTTTAGTTTCATTCACGGTTGGCGCGTTGCTGGCGATGATAACCCACATTCTCGTTTTTTCACCATTAATCAAGAAAAAATCTACGCCTGTCACTTTAATGATAGCTTCTATGGGCGCATGGATCTTCATTAAATATGCGTTTTATGCTTTTTTAGGAAGCCTGCAGAAAGCCTGGAAGACCCCGCTGTTTTACACAACCCTCAGCATAGAAATTCCACGTTCATTTCTATTCATGGACATAGATGTCGATGCAAAATTCCTGCTTGCTACCATGCTAACAATAACAGTTTTTGGGCTTCTATTTTTATTTCTAAGTAAAACTAAAGCCGGTATGGCTATAAGAGCCATAGCTGATAACCCTGAACTGGCTCAAATATCCGGGATCTCAAGGGAGAAAACCCTGCTTCTCACATGGGCTATTTCAGGAGGAATAGCTGCATTAGGCGGCTTCCTATGGTCTCTATTTGCATATGTTTCGCCGGAAACAGGCGACTCAATAATTCTGCAGGTTTTCGCCTGCTCAGTTATCGGCGGCTTAGTAAGCCTCACATTGACCTTCATCGGGTCAATAATAATTTCATCATCTGAGAACCTTCTCATAGTCTTCCTTCACAATTACTTAGGGGTCGAACTCAGTTTCCGCCCATTCCTCTCATTCTTTGTTCTTGTAATGACCATTTTAATTAGGCCGCCTGCTGGGGCTGGAGGGGGACTGCCATATAGGTATAAATTTGGAGAAATGCTTAAGAATTTGCTTAAGAGGTGAAGATCTTGTTTGATATCATAAACTTCCTAATATCTTGGCTTCCCATCTTTGGAATCTACGCCATCTTGGCTTTATGTTTAAATATGGAAGTTGGTTATGCAGGCATGGCGAATTTTGGGCTTGTTGCCTTTTATGGGATAGGGGCTTTCGTGGCAGGTTATGTTTCAATGACGGTTTTTCTTTCATTTTACGGTTATAATTACCCAATTTATAGTCCAGAGGCTATAATAGCAGTTGGGAATGTCTCTGGAAAAACGCCGTGGCTAAACTTAGCTGTATTTCTGCTCTCATTAATTCTCGCCTTCATCATCGCAGGAGCATCCGGATATTTGGTGTCATATCCGACGCTGAGGGTTGGACCGGCGTTTCTTGGAATAACCATACTTAGTTTTGGGGAGATGCTGAGGGTTTTTATGAAGCATTTTACACCAACTGGGGGAGCATATGGAATACTTGGAATCCCACATCCGTTCGCTTGGATACCAGATCCCCTGCTAAAAAATGTTTCATTTCTAATTTTGACGTTAGCAATATTAGCTGGAACCTTTATTTACTTTGAGAGTTTAGCCAACTCGCCCTACGGTAGGCTTCTAAAATCTATTAGGGAGGATGAAGTAGCATCCCTATGTATGGGTAAACCGGTCCCACATGTTAAGGCCGAACTGCTTTTTGTCGCTTCAGGCATAAGCGGCATTGCAGGGGCATTATACGCGTTCTATCTTGGAACAGTAACACCTGACATGTTCATTACAGCCGTCACATTTGAGGTTTGGAGCATGGTTATACTTGGCGGTAAAGGGAATAATTGGGGAGCTTTATTCGGGGCTTCCATATTCTCCCTACTTACTAGAGCAACCTCTATTCTCAATTTTCAATTTCCAGATCTTCCAATCGACCCTAACTATGCTAGGTGGATGATTACCGGGGCCCTAATAGTGATAATTCTCATATATAGGCCTAAGGGGATTCTTTCGGAGAAAACCGTGAAAACAGAAGCCTGGAGGATCTTCGGAGAATATGCTGAAACAAAGAAGAAGATGACGGCTGCAGCCTTAAAGGTTCTAGGCTACTTAAAGAAGGTTCTTTATTGGTTGATTGGGAAGGAGGCTGGCTGATGGATCCCCTATTAAAAGTTCAAAATGTAAGTAAAAGATTTGGGGGAGTAGAAGCCCTTAAAGATGTTACCCTCGATGTTAGAAGGGGCTCAGTAACTGGTTTAATCGGTCCTAACGGAAGCGGTAAAAGCACACTTTTTAATATTATATCGGGCTTTTATAAGCCGGATTCTGGAAGCGTATACTTTGAGGGGAACCGCATAGATGGATTAAACCCTAACGAAATATATAATATGGGTATATCTAGAACTTTTCAAAACCCGCGTTTATTCAACTCCCTAACAACGCTGGAAAATATGATGTTAAGCCCAAAGAGTCAGAAGGGTGAGAGCATCCTTAAAGCGCCATTTAAAAAAGCCTGGTTAGATGAAGAGGTTCAAATAGCCAGCGAGGTTAAGCGGGTTCTGAAAGAGTTCAGCATGGACGACATCTATAAGACACCGGTCTCTGATCTTTCAGGAGGTCATATAAAAATGGTTGAGACAAGCAAGGGGATACTGGGAAGGGCGAAGCTAATTCTTCTCGACGAGCCCACAGCTGGTGTACACTACGCTGTGGGGAGAAGACTCTTCCAATACATTAATTATTTGAGAAAAACTTATAATTTAACCTTCTTTATTATTGAGCATAGAATCGACTTATTATTTGACTTCGTAGATTACGTATACGTATTACATATGGGCAGAGTGCTTTCAAAGGGAACTCCGGAGGAGGTTGCATCCGATCCGGAAGTAATAAAAGCATATATAGGCGGAGCCTAAAATGCCGCTACTTGAGGTAAATAACGTTTCATCAGGATACGGAAGAATGCTTGTACTTGAAAACATAAATATCCACGTTAATGAAGGAGAAATAATTGCCCTCCTAGGGCCGAATGGCTCCGGAAAGACAACGCTGCTAAACACCATATTTGGCTTAGCGGACATATTTAAGGGTCAAATTAAGTTTAATGGGAGAGACATAACCGGTGAAAACCCAAACAAAATAGCGGCCTTAGGCATAGGTTACTCGCCGCAGCAGCAAAACATATTCCCAAACTTTACGGTTGAAGAAAATCTGCTGCTCGGCGCCTTCTTAAGGAAAGACTCTGAGGTAAAGAAGGATATGGAGGAAATCTTCAGCATTTTTCCAGAAATAGAGCGGAGACGCCGTAACTTGGCTAAAACATTAAGCGGCGGAGAGAGACAAATGCTTGCCGTTGCCAGAGCCCTAATGCTTAGGCCGAAGCTTCTGCTATCCGATGAGCCGACCGCTGGCTTAGCGCCTAAAGTAGCCGATCTCCTAGCTAAAAAGATTCAGGAAATAAGAAAGCAGGGAACAACAATAATTCTTGTTGAGCAAAATGCGAAAATCGCCCTAAACATATCTGACAGAGCCTATGTGCTTGTAAGCGGAAGGATAGCGGCTCATGACTCCTCAAAAAACCTCCTCATGAAGAAAGATTTTGAACAAATATACTTTAAGTGAAAAGCCTTTTCAATATCATTTTCAATAATTTTTCACCATGCAGGGAACACTTGTGAACGCCGTTGCGGTGATAGTTGGTAGCACTATAGGTATTATTTTACGTGAGAGCTTCCCTGAAAAAATCAAAAATATTGTTTTTCAAGGAATCGGACTGGTAACGCTCTTTATTGGTTTTCAAATGTCCCTTAAAGCCAGCAATTTAATCGTGCTATTCTTCAGTATGCTCATGGGTGCAATAATTGGGGAGGCTATAAACATTGAAGGATACATCGAAGCGTTCGGAAACTTTGTTAAGTCAAAGTTTAGCTCCAGGGGCGATAGGTTCGTTGAGGGCTTCATCACCGCTTTTCTGCTTTTTTGCATGGGATCAATGACGATTATCGGGTCGATAGAGGACGGCTTAAAAGGGGATCCGAATATTCTATACATGAAATCGGTGCTTGACGGTTTCGCCTCAATATCGCTTGCGTCAGTTTTAGGAGTTGGCGTATTATTTTCAGCCGTGCCGCTCCTCCTATTTCAAGGAGGAATAACGTTATTGGCATCATTCTCAAGGACCTTCTTTACGGAAGCAGTTATAAATGAGCTCAGCGCTACAGGCGGCATAATCCTAATCGGGCTTGGAATAAACATTCTGGAGATAAAGAAAATAAGGGTTGCGAATCTGCTGCCTTCGCTGTTGATCTCCGCAATAATCACTTATCTGCTGCCGCTATTTTTAGAATTAATAGGGTGAAGGGCTGAGTTAACAATGCTTGATGTAATAACCATCGGGCATTTCTCGATGGACCTTATTTTTCTCCCGGGCTTACCGAGGCCTAGAAAGACGCTCGGCGGACCGCCGACATACACATCATTAGCGGCTAAAAGGATGGGTGCATCCGTAGGAGTTATATCTAAAGTCGGCGGGGATTTCCCGGAAAAATACGTTAAGTGGCTTAAGGAGCAAGGCGTCGACCTTTCAGGTTTAAAAGTATCTGGGGATTCCCAGACGACGAGCTTCGCGCTTAAATATTACCCCGGAGGCGAGAGAGATTTATTTTTGAGGAGCAGAGCCCCACCGATAAGCGCTGAAGATTTATCTCCCTCAATGAAGGTCAGGGCTATTCATGTTTCGCCAATAGCCAATGAGGTTCCAGCCGACCTGCTGGAAACGATAAGCAGCATGACATCCATTATCTCTCTAGACCCGCAGGGCTTACTTAGACGCTTTAACAATGAGGGGCGAATGCATCTGCAAAAGATGGATGATTTAAGTTTTCTTAGATGCATCAAAATTTTAAAGTCTTCAGAGAAGGAGATTAGGGCTCTAACTGGGAGGGAAAGCGTTACTGAAGCCATAGATAAAGTTAGAGGTTACGGTGTTGAAGTTGTTATCGCAACTATGGGTGAAAAAGGTTCCCTAGTACTATTCGGCGATAACCTTTACATGGTTCCATCCGCCAAGTCTAAGGTGGTTCTTGATCCAACTGGTGCAGGAGACGTATTCGCAGGAGCCTTTATAACTGAATATCTTAAGAACCCTGATCCTTTATGGTGCACATGCGTTGGATCTGCGGCAGCATCCTTCGTAATAGAGAAAATTGGACCCAAAGGATTTAAGGGTAATAGGGAAATCTATAGGCGAGCGGCTCCAATATATGAAAAAACTTTAAAGCTTCATTTATAAGCGATAGTTATATATTGCAATTGCGGGATACAAGTCTCCCATTTAAAGCAATAATTGAGGGATCCACGTTAATGGGGCGAGTTTCAAAGGGCGCAAAATGCAGCGTTGAGGGATGCAGCAATGAGGCCGCCCGCTCGCTGGACTTTGAAAAGGTTTATTCAGCCGGCTTGAAGGTTAGGGGAGGCCGAAGGGTTTACCTCTGCAAGCTGCACTATAAGGAGTATAAGAAGGCAACTAGGAAGGACAGAATGATTGATAAGTGGAGAAGAACCCCCGTAATCTGACTTCTTTTATCATGATTGTGAAAATATTTATCTAGTCTAATTCATCATTATCGTAAACTGTATAGGTTCCAGCGCAATATGGTGTTTAAGCCTTGAAAATACTGCAACTTCACTCATCCTTTATTGAATATCGGCCGGTTGAGAAGGAGTCTTCTTTTGCTGAGGAAATTGAGCAAAGGACCTACCGCTTAGAAGATCTAGTTGTTCTCTTCACCTGCGTTGAAAGCGGCGATAGCCTAGAAACAGCTCATAAGGCAATAAATGAGGTTAAGGATTTCCTCAGCAGGGTGAAGTCTAACCGCATACTGATATATCCATATGCACATTTAAGCGCTGACTTAGCAAGCCCCCCTGAAGCCCTTAAAATACTAAATGAAATGAAGACTTACGCTGAAAGTCTAGGTATAGAAGCCCATAGGGCGCCGTTCGGCTGGTGTAAAGCATTCTCAATATCAGTTAAAGGACATCCATTAGCTGAGCAGTTCAGAAGCATCTCTCTGGAGAAAGAGGAAGCTGCTGAGAAAAAAGAGGTTGTTTCAAGGGCTCTAGAAGCCGAGGAGAAAATAAAATCATACTGGTTCATTATAAAGCCGGATGGAAGCATAGTTCCAGTTGAGGAATTTGACTTCGCAGGGCATGAAAACCTGCGGAAGTTTGCTAACTATGAGATTTCAAAGGTGAGGGCTGTTCAGCAGACACCTCCGCATGTAACATTAATGAGGAAGCTTGAGATTGCTGATTATGAGGATGCAAGCGACCCGGGCAACTTTAGATGGTACCCGAAGGGCAGCTTAATTAAGTCGCTGATTGAGGAGTTTGTCACGAATAAAGTGATCGAGTACGGCGCTCTAAAAGTTGAGACCCCGATAATGTACGATCTTGAGCATCCGGCGCTGGCAAATTACTTACATAGGTTCCCAGCCCGCCAGTACATCGTTAAGTCTGAAGATAAAGATTTATTCCTGCGTTTCAGCGCATGTTTCGGGCAGTTTCTGATGCTTCATGATGCGCAGATATCCTATAGGCATTTGCCGCTTAAAATATATGAGCTGACGCATTACAGCTTTAGAAGGGAGAAGAGCGGTGAGCTGGCTGGGCTGAGGAGGCTTAGGGCTTTCACCATGCCCGATTGCCACGCTCTATGCGCAAATATGGAGCAGGCGAAAGAGGAGCTCGTCAAGAGATTTAAGCTCAGCGTTGAGACGCTGGAGGGCATAGGGCTAACGCGTGATGATTATGAGCTAGCGGTAAGGTTCACAAGAGACTTCTTTTCAGAAAATAGGGACTTTATAATTTCGCTTGTCAACCTGTTTGGTAAGCCTGTTCTTGCTGAAATGTGGGATGAACGCTTCTTTTACTTTGTTTTTAAGTGGGAATTAAACTTTATTGATAATCTCGATAAAGCTTCAGCGCTATCAACGGACCAGATAGATATTGAAAATGCTGAAAGATATGGGATCACATACGTTGATGAGAGCGGCGAGAAAAGGGCGCCGCTTATTTTGCACTGCTCACCAAGCGGAGCCATAGAGAGAGACATATATGCATTACTTGAGAAAGCCTATAGGCTGCAGAAGATGGGCGAGACGCCTATGCTTCCACTCTGGCTGTCGCCGACGCAGGTGAGAGTAATACCTGTAAGCGAGAGCTTCTTTAAAGAGGCTGAAGAAATCGCCGGGGAGCTTATAGGTCAAAATATAAGAGCCGACTGGGATGATAGGCCGCTCACAATGCAGAGGAAGATTAGGGAGGCTGAAATGGAATGGGTTCCATACATAGTTGTCGTCGGCCAGAAGGAGGTTGAAACAAAGATTTTGGCTGTTAGAGACAGAAGCCTGAAGGGGGAGAGAAAAATAAGGAGGATGAAGCTGGAGGAGCTTATAGGCGAAATAAGGGAAAAGACTAAGGGTAAACCCTTCAAGCCATTAACGCTCCCAGCAGAATTATCAAAGAGGCCGCGTTTTTATGGATAAAAACAAATATATTTGATCCTTAAACATAAAACATTTTTATGTTAAGCATAGGGAGTGAGAAGGCTTGCCCTCTGAGAGCGAACTTTTAATTTATATCGACGGTGCTTTTTATCCTAAAAACGAAGCGAAGATTTCAGTTTTCGACCATGGTTTCCTCTATGGCGATGGAGTTTTTGAGGGCATAAGAGCATACGACGGCGTAGTGTTTAAGCTTAAGGAGCATATAGATCGCCTTTACGCCTCAGCCCATGCGATCATGCTCAATATACCGCTGAGCAAGAAAGATATGATTGAGGCTGTCCTTGAAACGCTTAGGAGGAATAACCTGAGAGACGCCTACATTAGGCTCATCGTAACTAGGGGCGTTGGAGATTTAGGATTAGATCCGAGAAAATGCTCGAAGCCATCGGTTGTGATAATAGCGGCGCCAGCCCTCAGGCTTTACGATGAGGAAAAACGCAGAAGAGGGATAAGCGTCATAGTCTCGTGGACCAGAAGAGACCCTGTTGATGCAACATCACATGAAATAAAATCTCTAAACTACCTAAACAGCATCCTGGCGAAGATAGAAGCCAACAACGTTGGGGCTGATGAAGCGATAATTTTAGATGCACATGGCTACATATGTGAAGCAACCGGAGAGAACATTTTCCTCGTGAAGGACGGCAAACTTTACACTCCGCCAAGATCGAGCGGGGCCCTTCCAGGCATAACCGCAAGCGTGGTGAAGAGAATATCCTCTAAACTCGGATATGAGGTTGTTGAGCGGAATCTAACGGTCACTGAACTTTACAGTGCTGATGAAGCCTTCCTAACCGGAACAGGGGCTGAAATAATGCCCATAAGAGAGGTGAATAAGCGGATAATAGGCGAGGGTAAAATGGGCCCAATAACTGAAAGCATTATTGAGGAATTTAAAAAGATCGTGCGGGATCCAAGCGAAGGCGTGCCGATCTATAGAGTTTAGGCTTCCACTTTGAAAATTTAGACGACAACAACCCTTTTCACTTGAGGAACCTTCATCCTTAAGTATCTTTCCACACCTAGCTGTAACGTTATCTGCGAGAATGGGCATCCTAGACATGCACCTTTAAGCCTAACCTTAACTGTTCCATCATCGTTCACGTCGACTAGCTCTATGTCGCCTCCGTCAGCCCGCAAGCTGGGCTGGATCTCCCTTATTGCTTTTTCAACTTCTTCCTTCAATATTATACCGCTCCTATAACATAGTTATGAGAACGATGATAAATATAAATGTTCTCATGAAGAGAACATGAATATATAAGAGTCCGCAGTATTCGATAAATCTGTCGGTGGAATCAGCGATGGTTAAGATACGCTTCTGGAAGACGCATGGTTTGGGAAACGACTACATTTTAATAGATAATAGGCGCGGACTATTAAGCGAGGAAATTTTAGGCTCCCTAGCTAATAGGCTTTGCAAAAGAAGATTTTCAATCGGAGCCGACGGGCTTCTGCTCCTCTATAATTCAACAGTTGCCGATGTTAAGATGAGAATATTTAACGCTGATGGAAGCGAAGCGGAAATGTGCGGAAATGGGATAAGATGCCTCGCTAAATACTGCTACCAAAATAATGTGGTTGCGAAGAGCAGCTTCCAAATAGAGACCTTAGCCGGCATCAAGAAGGTCTGGTTGGAGGTCGCCAATGGAAGGGTTGAAGCCGTAACCGTGGATATGGGCAGCCCCATCTTTGATAGGGCGAAGATACCGGTCTCCGGCGAGGGCGAATTCATAGATGGGGAGATTAATGTTGACAGTGAGGTTTTCAGAGCGACATGCTTATCTATCGGCAACCCGCACTGCGTAATCTTCGTTGACGATGTTGAGAAATTCCCTGTTGAATATTACGGTCCCAGAATCGAGAGGCATCCCATCTTCCCTAAAAGAACCAACGTTGAATTTGTTCAGATAATCGAAAAAGGCATTTTAAAGATGAGGGTTTGGGAGAGGGGGGTCGGCGAAACACTTGCATGTGGAACAGGTGCATGTGCAAGCGTCGTAGCAGGAAGCCTCCTTGGAAAAACAGGTCGAGAATGCACAGTTAATCTTTTAGGTGGAAGGCTTAAAGTGAAATATGATGAAGACAATAGAATATTTTTAACTGGGCCGGCTGAAATCGTGTATGAGGGCTTAATTGAGCTGGAGGATTTAATATGAGGTTTAGGCTCGCCGATAGGGTTGAGAGGCTGCCGCCATATCTGTTTGCGGAGCTTGAGAAAATAATAAACGAGAAGAAGAAGCAGGGTGCTGACATAATATCCCTAAGCATAGGTGACCCTGATCTTCCCCCGCCGCCATTCGTCCTTGAAGCATTAAGGGAGGAAAGCTCGAACCCGAAAAACCACAATTACTCCTTCAGTCAGGGTGAGCCATTTTTCAGAGAAGCCGTTTCAGAATGGTATAAGAAACGATTTAAGGTTGACCTGGATCCGAAAAGCGAGGTTGTGGCATTAATAGGATCTAAAGAGGGTATAGCGAACTTTTCACGTGCCTTCGTTAACCCGGGAGATAGGGTTCTAGTTCCAGATCCAGCCTATCCAGTGTACGCCGTCGGCAGCGTGATGCTGAGCGAGGGTATCCCAGTCACTATGCCGCTGCTCGAAGAAAACGGTTTCAAACCGGATTTAGATTCGCTCAATCTTGACGGTGTAAAAATGCTTTTTCTAAATTACCCAAATAACCCGACCAGCAGCGTTATCAGCAGAGAGGAGCTTAAGGCTATAGTTGATCTCGCTAAGGAGAAAAATGTGATCATCTGCTATGATAATGCCTACTCAGAGATAACATTTGACGGTTACAAAGCGCCGAGCATACTTGAAATCGACGGCGCTAAGGACATAGCCATAGAATTTCATTCATGCTCAAAAACATTCAATATGACCGGTGACAGAATAGGCTTCGCTGTTGGAAATAGCGAATTAATAGGCGGATTAACCAAGGTTAAGTCGCAGATAGACTCTGGACCGCCGGTTTACATACAGAAGGTAGCTGCTAAAGCGTTGGATAGCTACGTTAACGGTGAACCCCCGGAATACGTTAAATGGGTTAACGCCGTATACGCTGAGAGAAGAGATACTTTGCTTAAGGGCTTAAAAAATATCGGCTTAAAGGTTGAGAAGCCATTAGCAACATTTTATGTTTGGGCTAAATGCGGCGGCGAATCTATGAAGTTCGCCTCAAAATTCCTTGAGGTAGATGTGATAGTGACGCCGGGAATAGGCTTCGGAAAGTATGGCGAAGGATACCTTAGATTCTCAATAACGCAACCTAAAGAGCGGATAGAGGAGGCTTGCAGAAGAATAGAGAGAATATTAGCTTAGAATCATGTTTCTCCTGAGATGCCGAAAATAAAAGCATTTATCCCAGTCCAGCAATGTAATCTCTTTTTGGAAGGATCAATTGTGAAGCGATACGATGTAATAATCGTTGGCGCAGGACCCGCCGGCATCTTCTCAGCTCTTGAGCTAGCGAATAAAACTGATCTAAATATCCTGATGCTTGAGAAGGGCCCGGATATTGATAAGCGCAAATGCCCAGCCACTAGGGGTTTAGGATGCGTAAACTGTGAGCCCTGCTCTTTGCTCTCCGGCTGGGGCGGCGCCGGAGCATTCAGCGATGGCAAACTGACAATATCCACATCGGTTGGCGGATGGCTAAGCGAGTACATCGGCGAAGAGAGACTTTCGAATCTAATAGAATATGTTGACAGCGTATACGCAGAATACGGCGGCGCGCTGAAAATTTACGGTGAAGACGATGATGAAGTGGAGAGAATAGAGAGGAAAGCAGCCCTCGCAGGCCTCATACTAGTTAAACAGAAGATCCGCCACCTAGGAACAGAAAAATGCTTGGAAGTTCTTCAGAAAATGCGCCGTAGCCTAAACAATAATGTTGAAATTAAAACTAAAACCGAAGTTAAAAGCCTACTTGTAAAAAACGGGACTGCTGAAGGTGTTGAAACGGTTAATGGTGAAAAAATATATGGAAAATATGTTATTGTTGCGCCTGGCAGAAGCGGCGCTGAATGGCTTAAAAGCGAAGCGCAGTCTTTAGGGCTGAAGACTCTTAACAATCCCGTCGATGTGGGCGTTAGGGTTGAAGTCTTAGCGGCAACGATGGAGGAGCTCACAAACGCATTGTATGAGCCTAAATTCATATATTACTCAAAAGCCTTCGACGATCAGGTTAGAACCTTCTGCGTTAATCCATATGGTGAAGTGATCACCGAATCCTACGGCGGCGTTATCAGCGTTAATGGACAAAGCTACGCTGAGAGAAAAACTGAGAACACAAACTTCGCCATACTGGTCAGCACATCATTCACGTATCCATTTAGGGAACCCATAGCCTACGGCGAATATATTGCTAGGCTGGCAAATCTGCTCAGCGGCGGCGTTATAATACAGCGTTTAGGAGACCTTGAAATTGGCAGGAGATCCACTGAGGATAGGATAAACCGGAGCATAATTAGGCCAACGCTGAAGGTTGCCACCCCCGGAGACCTCAGCTTCGTTCTGCCCTACAGATATTTGACGGACATTAAGGAGATGATTGAGGCGCTTGATAAGGTTGCGCCTGGAATACACTCAAAGCATACGCTGTTATATGGCGTGGAGGTGAAGTTCTACTCCTCAAGGCTGGAGCTTAACGAAAATTTGGAGACAAGAATAAAGAACCTCTTTACTATAGGGGATGGAGCCGGGGTAACCCGCGGGCTAATTCAGGCAAGCGCAAGCGGCGTCATAGTGGCTAAGGAAATAATGCGTAGAGAAAGGGAGCATGTGAAGCAACCGGACGATTAAGTGGCGAAACCGCTGTCTCCTTAAACTCAAAAGATTAGCGGTAGGACAGCGTAAACTTTAGCCGCTGAAACCACCCCGTCAACTGTAACATACTCGTTGGGGGCATGGGCTAATGCCTCTATTCCCGCGCCGAAACCTAGACATGGGATTCCCAAAGCCTTTTTTATCGGTATAGCGTCGGTTGCTCCCATCAATATTTTCGGCTTCGGCTTAAGCCCTGTTGATATCTCAACGGATCTTCTTAGGCTTAAAGCGAAATCTGAATCCCACTGCTCGTAATATCCGTCCTCTAAACCCGTAATCTCCGCTTCTACACCGTTCATCTTTAATTCCCCAATTAAATCACGTATTTTTCCCGCAACTTTTCCAGGGTTAACTCCAGGGGTCACTCTTATATCGAATGATGACTCAGCGTAATCTGGGATAACATTCACTTTTATCCCGCCGCTTATCATAGTTAGGCTTATAGTTGGATAGTTAAAGGATCTCTTCACGGCATCCGCCTGATTAGCCGTTAACTTTTCATCCTTCAGGAAATACTCTATGCTCTCTTTAATCAAGCACTCTACGTCGGCTGGAAGATCTAGGGCGTAATCACTTATCTTCTTCACCTGCTCTATAGCCAGTAATAGTTTTTCTATTGCATTTTCACCGTAAAATGGCATACTCCCATGCGCAGTTTTACCGGTTGCCTTAAGTCGAAGGCGTAAATATCCCTTACAGCCGGCATCTATGTAAGGCTCATCCTTTGGGCTTCTGCTTAATGAATCCCCTATTAGACATGCGTTCCCACGTATAAATCCCTCATTGACAAGCCAACGTGTTCCATTCGGCGATCCAACCTCCTCATCGCATGTGAACCATAAATCTAAAGTAGCGTGCTCCACTCCATTAAGCTCACTTAAGACCTTAGCAGCAACCATTGCAGCTGCGCATGAACCCTTCATGTCACTTGCTCCTCTACCATAAATCCTTCCATCTGAAAGCATGGCGCTGAAGGGATCGTGGATCCATTTCTCGCGTAAGCCCGCTGGAACAACATCTAGGTGGCCTAACCATATTAGGTTTTTATCTGATTTTCCCGGAACTCTAACATGAACATTAACTTTACCTTCCTCCCTAGCATAGAATGAAGCCTTCAAACCGGCGCCTTCAAAGTATGACTTTATGTATTCCGCGCATTCCAACGTGCTGCTTGGCGGCGAGATCGTTTGAAAACTTATGAGTTTAGAGGTAACATTGATTAGTTCATCTTTTAAATCATCAATTCTGCCTAAAACCCGATCGATGGGAGATGACAAAGGCATCCTCGCCTCTTTAAGTTACAATTTCCCCTAGTCTTCCAGCCTCAGCGGCGCATTTAATCTCAAGCATTGGCAGATCCATCGGGGCCTCAATTCTGTCGACATTGAACCTTCTAAGTAGCTCACGATACTTAAGCGTTAGTCTACGCATCTCTGGGGATGTGGGACCAACGCATGGGCTTCCAGGGATTCTTGGGCTTACATCGAAGATGTAAAAAGCCAGCCTTTTCTGTTCCGGATCATCCTGATCGTAGGCAACTGCGCCTTGCAGGGCAAATAGGCCTATCATCCCAGGGGGATATTCTTCTTCACATATTCTTCTAAATTTCTCAGCGGCTTCATAGACCAGGGGTTTCTGGGACTCCCTCATCGTCAGCCCGTAATGACCTATCTCCTCATTCCTAACTGGAATATCCAGCATTAGCTGATCTCTGGCTGGTAGACTCAGCACTCCATGAAGGTTAGTTTGTTTTCTATCATCAAATCCTAGGAAATCAAAATCCCCAAAGAGATCTTTTAACGCCCAACCCTGAAAGTTAGCGTTAAATTTTTGTCCCAGCACATACTCCTCTATCCTTGCCTTTTTCAGCCCCTCTTCATCTATAATATCCTTACTGATGAGTTCCTTGGATTTTCTGTAATAATCCTCCGGTGATGAAGCATAGAAGAATGCTCTTTCCAGCGGCTTCCTCTTCTGCTGAACCTTAACTATTACAAGTCTATCTATATCCTCAGGCCTATCAAACTTCTTCGGTATTTTTATCCCAGCCCTCTCTAGAAGCCAATATTGGTTTCTAGGCGCGTTTCTCTCCTCCGCCCTGAGAAGGAAGCGGTTTCCATAAATCGGCATGGAGAATTTTTCTTCAATATTTTCATATCCAACGTAAACGGAGAATGATCTGTTAGGAACAAAAATCGTGTTCAGATCTAACAGCTTCTTCTGAACATCTTCTTTAATAATGTCTGAAAATTTATCTAAGAGGATTACGTTGTCGAAGAGGTGCCTATTAAATCTGGCGTAAAGGTTCTCCCTACCCTTCTGGCAGACAACTACTGTTGAGAAGCCGAAGGCTTTAGCTGATGCCCCAACTTCCTCAGCCGAATGTGAACCTAAAACGCCGATGTTAATGTTTTCCGGATTATACTCCGAAGCTATCTTCTGCACTTCCTCCCTCTTAATCGTCAAGCATATCACCGCAAGAATATAGTTTCTCACCCCAATATTTCTTTTAGCCTATCCTGCGCTATAGCTTCCTTTATTTCTAGGGCTATCCTTCTACCGGTGCTCATGGGTTTTCCATGTTTTAAAAGCGCATATGGCGAGGTCTCCATGAAAACATTTGTTCCAGCAACGATTCTCGCTGATATTTCAAAAACATAAAACTTCAAGTCTGGAGTTACAACTGTTTCTAGACAGAATGGCCCATATATTCCCGGGCTGCATATTTCCATCGATGCCTCAACAACCCTCCGACCCATTCGAAAAACCTCCGGTAGAAGCGATTCACGGATCATGAGTGGAAAGTTTCCGACAATAGTGTATGTTACATTTAGGTTGCGCTGCAGATTATAAGGTATTCTGCCAATTCCATCAACATTGGATTCGTAGCGTCTATCAAAACCCATCAGTTCAAGTTCGCTACGTATTACTGAATAGAAATAATGTATGTAAACCGGTATCCCAACAATGTACTCTTGTATCATGTATTCCTTTGCTGAGCCTATTTTACGTCTAAATTCACGCTCACTCCTAGCGAGGAAGTAGCCTTGACCGCCCTTTGCACCATGAAACTTCACTATAACAAGCCCATCTATATCTGCCGGGTCATTATAAATTTTGGGCAGATTAAGACCTGCCCTCCTCAACCATTCCCTCTGCTTTTCTCTATCACTTTCCCATGAAAGTATCTTCCTATTGCCGTAATAGAGAACCCTCATGTTCTCGATAGTTTTAAGATCAACATAAGCCACGAGCGATGCATGGGGGATTAAAATGGCATTACGCTTTAATAGGTCATCTTCAACCGTATGGAAATCCTTATAGGACGATATTTCAATTATCTCATCCGCCGCATTGAAATGCTTATATATGAACGCGTGATCCTTTATGCAGACAGCAACAGTCTTAAAGCCCTCTTCTTTTGCCCCTTTCAATATTTGAAGCGCTGAATGGCTTCCAACAGTTGCTATAGTGTAATCCATGCCATACCCACCAGCAAACATCGCTGCTCTAGATTCTATGAAACCCCTAATATATGAATATTAATTTTTCAGTGTTAGGTTTGTAAGGACTTGCGCCGCTCAGCAGCTTCTGAATAGTTATTTTATATAGCGCCTCTTACGCGCGTTAACTCACTGATTGAGCAATTGCTAACGCTTAGGGAAGCATGTCTATATTAAACTTTTCAGGAAATGAAATATTTATCCGCATGATGCGGGAATCTCTCCCCTAAGGTGGAGGCGTCAAGTAAATATCTCTAAATAATTCGGAAATATTCATTTATGTTGATACCGCAATATATCTCTAAAGGAAGATGAAGTTTCATGATGGTCGGTATTGTTGGGAAGCCCAACGTTGGCAAATCAACATTTTTTAGCGCTGCAACCCTCGCGATGGTTGAGATTGCAAGTTATCCATTCACAACGATAAAACCGAATAGAGGCATCGGATACTTTAGAACGCAATGCGTATGTAGAGAATTTAATGTGAAAGATAACCCGGTTAACTCAGTGTGTTTAGATGGCATAAGGCTGATTCCGGTTGAACTGATAGATTGCGCCGGGCTTGTCCCGGACGCTTGGCAGGGAAGAGGACTTGGGAATCAATTCCTTGATGAAATAAGAAAGGCGGATGCTTTAATACATGTGGTTGACGCCTCAGGCTCGACGGATATTGAAGGCAGGGTTGTGAAGCCGGGAATGCATGATCCCCTTGAGGATGTGAAGTTTCTTGAGAAGGAACTTACAATGTGGTTTGCGCAGATAATTAAGAGGGAATGGCCTAGAATTGCGAGGACAGTTGAGGCTGGGGGTTCAGATCTTTATTCGCTTCTTGAAGATAGATTGAGTGGACTTGCGGTGAGAAGAAAACATATAGTTGAGGCCCTGAAAGCCACGGATCTTAGCGCTGATAAACCGGCTAGATGGAGTGAGGAAGACTTCATTAGATTTGTCGATGCATTAAGAAAGGCTTCGAAACCCATGATTATAGCCGCAAATAAAATGGATCTGCCGTTCGCTGAAGAGAACTTTAAGAGGCTTAAGGAAACAGGCTATCTGGTTATTCCATGCTGCGCTGAGGCTGAGCTAGCCTTAAGAAGAGCCGCTGAAAAGGATCTGATAAAATATGTGCCCGGCAACTCGGATTTCGAAATAAAGGATTCATCGAAGATTACCGAGAGGCAGAAAGAGGCTTTAAACGCGATAAGAGAGAAAATTTTACGTAAATATGGATCAACTGGGGTTCAGGAGGCGATAAACGTAGCCTTCAGAGACCTCTTAAACATGATTGTTGTTTATCCCGTTGAAGATCCGGAGAAGCTCACAGATCATTATGGAAGGGTTCTGCCTGAAGCTAGGCTTGTTCCAAGGGCAACCACAGCGCGGGAGCTGGCTTACATGATTCACACCGAGCTGGGCGAGAGCTTTATATATGCAGTGGACGCCCGGACCAAGAGAAGGCTTGGGGAAGGATACGCGCTTAAAGATAAGGACGTAATATCTATTGTAAGCGCCAAGAAAAGAGCTTAGGCATGCCTCAATAGTTTTTCAGCGCATATCATGGAAATACCGCAATAAACCCCTATATCTTTAGTGGGAGATAGATTGCGGTAAAATTGAATATTTCGGCTTCCGGTAAACGGGCTGGAAGAACGACGGATGAAGCCTGAATCTGGGGAAAGCTGAGAGCTTCCAGCATGCTTAAGTCGTGGGGGAGAAATCACCTGCCGAATCTTCTTTTACGCTTCTGATATGTTCTGACAGCTCTTAAGAGATCTATGCGCCTAAATTCAGGCCAGTAAACGTCTAGGAAGCATAATTCGCTATAGGCTGATTGATAGAGTAAGAAGCCGCTTAACCGTTCCTCCCCAGAGGTTCTTATGATCAGATCCGGATCCTGTTTAGGTAGAAAAGCCGTGTATAAATACTGCTCAAAAATTTCTTCATTAATCTCTTCCGGTGAGAGAGTTCCCTCAGCAATTTTTTGAGCGATCTTTCTTGTAGCATCAATTATCTCCATCCTCCCACCGTAGGCTATTGCTAAGTTTAGAAAATGCTCATCGTAGTTCTCCGTTTCACCCTCAATTTTCCTAATCATTTCCTGTAAATCTGGGGGCAGCATGTCTATTTTACCAATGATTTTAACCCGAACCTTATGCCTATGTATCTCTTCACTTTTAAGGGCTTCACTAATTTTCTCCCTGAGCAGCTGCATAAGCCTCTCAACTTCCTCTTTCGGTCTTTGAAAGTTTTCAGTTGAGAAGACGTAAAGCGTTATTGTCTTAACATTTAAATCAAGACACCATTTTAGAACATCCTTAGTTTTATCCGCGCCATAGTAATGCCCCACCCAAGGTTCCAGCGAGCGATCCTGAGCCCACCTCCTGTTTCCATCTAATATTATGGCTATATGCTCCGGTTTATTATGGTTCTTAATTTGATGCCAAAGCCACTTCTCATAGATCTTATATACGCCCAATAGTGATAGTAGAGATCTGAGCATCCCAAGTTTCACCCGCAATCATTGATTAACCAGCAAGGAGCATTCGCATCTTCTAGCCTTAGGCAAACGTCCAACAGATTCAACTATTATTTTCTGGATTTTCGGCATAATGGACTTAGAAACATTCATAACCTCTTCATATGTGAGCTTACCGGATATGCCAGCGGCCATATTTGAAACAAAGCATAAGGTTGCGTAGCATATGCCGAGCTCACGTGCAAGCGCAGCCTCAGGGGAACCCGTCATGCCTACGATATCGCATCCCAAAGTTCTAAACATGCGTATCTCAGCGGGTGTTTCAAATCTGGGACCCTCGGTGCAAACATAAACGGCTTTATCATGCACCCCACCCATTTCCCCTGCAGCCTCTATTAAAACTCTCCGAATCTCCGGACAATAGGGCTCAGTGAAGTCTATGTGTTTAACCGGCGCTTTATCATAGAATGTCTGCTGACGCTGCTTTGTGAAGTCTACTAGATCATGGGGAACAACTAGGTCTCCTGGTTTAAAGTTTAAATTTATTGCTCCAACAGCATTTGTTGCTATTATTCTTTCAACGCCGAGCTTATGTAGGGCATAAATGTTAGCTCTATAGTTTACTTTATGCGGAGGGACATCATGCTTACGTCCATGTCTGGGTAGAAAGGCTACTTTTCTACCTTTAATTTCGCCAATAAATATCGCGTAGGAGAGCCCGAAGGGTGTTCCAACATTAATTACCTCAGAACTTTTGAAAAGATCCTCTAGGCCTGTTCCGCCTATAACCGCAACTTCAGCTCTTTTCATCACTTCCAAGGTTTTCCCTCTGCTCCCCCTCTACTTTAAAATCCTCCTTAAAGAATCCCCTATATTTCTTACTTGCAAAGTGAACTATGGGAACTGATACCGCAGCCACAACTATTCCAATAATAATAGATAATATTAAGCCATCGATTGGTATTAATGGATCAATCAGTATGTTTGCGGCTTCATTAAAGATTTTCCATGACCATGCGCATACGGCGAGGAAAACCAGGGTTCTCCAGAATCTCTGATCATGCTCAAGAAGGTGGCCTAAAGCCCTACCGACCAGTATTACGCATACACCGAATATCACAACTGTTATTGAGGTTGAAATGATCAGCCCGATGATTCGAGGCATCAGGCTTAGCCAAACGTTTGGGTCGCTTGGAAGAGGGCTTGGGATAACATCCGGGTTTGATGCTATTTGGGATAATGCCTGATAAAAGCTCACAGCGATTAATAAGATGCCGAACACTAGCGATGAACCGGTAACTAACCGGTACGGTGATGAAGCCCTTAGGAAAGCCGATATTTTCCTGTCTAACCCATAACCTTTACCGAACAAATAGCTTCCAACAATTATGAGCCCAATAATCCAGGCCCATGTGCCAATATCATATCGAATAAATACTGCTAGGAAGGATAGTATCCCCAGAGTTATTAGTAGGATGCCCGGCAACCCCATAAATATCCGCGAATACCTCGGATCTTCAATGATCTTTCTTAGGTATCTAGAGAATACCGCCGCTGTCTCCTCTATTGTTTCGCTATGTTTTACAATTACCCTCCTCACAGATGAAACCGGCACCCTTGATTGGATAAGGGGCATAATATCCTCATCTGAAAAACCATCTGTGACAAGTATTAGGCTTGTAGGTTTAAACTCTTTAAGAGCTTCATTAAGCTCCGAGATAAGCTTTCTGTCAGCAGCTATGCCGCCGAGTTCAGAACCAGCTATCGTTGCAACCTGACATAAAATATTATTCGTCCCTCCCCTTTCTAGGCTATCGCATATTCTAACAGCCTCAAACATTGCGTTTGCATCAGCCTCTTCCGGGTCGGCTAATATGAGCTTAAGCGCAGCGTCAATATTCTCTTTTTTGCCGATTATTGGGGTTTTAACGCCGGCTTTTCTACCGACATCGTTATCTCTATCAACACATACTATCAGTATCCGCTCCGCCTTAGATTCTTCTCCCTCTCGACCTGACATTATTTTCTCCTATAAACTATCCATTCACAAAAATAAATGATGCGATCGTTAGAGATAAAGTTTAATTTCGCTTAATAGGCAGATATTTTCCCCTATATTTTTCCTTGCTCAGCTAAAATCTTGAACTCTTCAAGGGAAATTTTTTCACCTCGCTTAAGCTTTTCTAGGGCTTCTCTTTCAATCTTCCCCCTTAAGGCGGCCGCCGCCTCAGCTCTCCTTTTCTTCTCTTCCTCACGGATAATCTTCTTTAGGGCTGAGATTTGGCTGAGCAGATCAACGTACTTCAGGCGGAGTGAAGATTTTTTCTCCCTAATCTCTAGATAATTTTTATGCATCTCATCAGCTTCAGCCCTTAATCTATCTATCTCCCTAAAATATTCCATCATCCTTTCGTGGAGTTTCCGGCTTTTCGCAGCTTTCTCAGCGATCTTACTCCTGCAGGAGGCAATTTCATCCCTCAATTTCTTCATCTGCTCCCTTAGCTCCGTAGCCTTGCCTCTCATCTCTTCAAGCTTGCGATAAAATGCTAATTGAGTCTCTAGAGACTTAACGCGCTTAACAAGCCTATTTTCTTCTTCAAGCGGTAGCGGTGAGGTTTGTATTTTCCACTCTATTTCCGAAATCTCTCTCCTTAAATTTTCCTCGCTTTCCAAAGGCTTAATCTTAATGTGCTCCCTAATCTTTTCCTTTAACCTATTGAGATCATTCAGTCTCTCACGATATGACTGCTTAAGCTCTCCGAGAATAATCTTTAAGTTTCTAACCTCATCGTTTAAGGCATCACGTTCACCCTTAAGCTTCATAGCTTCAAGCCTTAGCTCCCTAATCTTTTCATGTATAGAATTCCTCTTCTCAACTAATCTGCCGGCTTCATCGCTAAGCCTATCCATCTCAACCTTTAATTCCGAAATCTTCCCCTCGAGCTCAGCTATCTTTCTCCTCTGAGCCTCAGCCACATCCATCACTTCGTTTACGACGAATTAATGCTTTTTAGAATAATAAACTTTATATTATTGGATGGATAATCCAACCAATAGACTTCGCTATTAACGAGGTTAGGCTCATGGGATCCAGGCTTCTATTTTCTACGAGAACTTTAAGTTTTGTTTCTCTTATGACAGCAATGAATCTAATTTCAAACTATGCAATGATAGGAATTCCG
>Ga0272449_1000115_pt1 | contig 104859 bp, 100 predicted proteins | sample YNPCB0241_FD_198679 | JGI IMG/M metagenome (GOLD analysis project Ga0272449, IMG submission 198679) | Hot spring sediment microbial communities from Yellowstone National Park, WY, United States - YNP-CB-024-1 | ecosystem: Environmental > Aquatic > Thermal springs > Hot (42-90C) > Sediment...
AAAACCATCTGGAAACCTGAGTTTGAAAAGATGCTGTCTACATTTTTCTTCAGTAGAAAATTTCTTTTGTAAAGTAGCAAGTGATAGGCTATTCTGTTTTGCCATAATGTTCTCCTGTGTTGTTTTTGACTTATTGAAAATTATAACACAATAAAATAATATGTCAAGAAATGTTAATGTCTATACTGAACAAACTGGATAGCTTAATTAAAAAACCCAAAACACCAGGAAAATAAAACACTAGACCCCAACTTTACAATAACTCCACCCACATTTCAACACCTTTTTTAACCTTTTCCAGGGAGTATTCTGTAGCAAATGCCTGGCAAATTTTCATAAGCTTTCTAAGTGAAAAGATTTTACTACAGGAGATTTTTTCTGAACTCTATGGATGAAAATGTAGCTACCTGTCTGATAAATATTGCAACCTTTTGTAAAAAACTATGTCAAAAAAAAAATTTATAAAAAATTTCACTTTGACGAAAAAAAAAAGTATGTTAAAATAATATAAAAACAAAAATAAGCCAGGGCAAAAATTAAAAATTTTACCAAAATATTCTTAAACTGGAGGTTAAATATGTCACGATTTATAGTATGTTTATGCCTGATTTCCATTTTTCCTTTGGTAACTTTTTCACAGAGCAAAACTTTAAAAAAAGAAACATTTTCTTCAGAAAAAGAAACCAATGTGATTAAAACTTCAGAAGTCCAAACCAACTCAATCTCCCCTACTTCAAGTCCTGTTTCTACTAATACCAGTTCAACTTTACCCGAGAAGAAAGAAATGGAATACATAGAGGTTGGAAAAAGAGAAAAAGGTTTTAAAATTTACCTTGAAGCTGGAGGAGGTCCGATGGTAAATGGTGGATTAATATGGAGACCGAATTCAATATTTGGAGTTGGAATCGGGGTAGGATATACACCACTGCCTTATAAAAACTATGGAGTTTCACTGAATATAAAAACGGAAACTATTCCTGTATGGTTTGACTTAAACTTTATGAAAATAAATATGATTGTTGGATTGAATGGTATATTTTTCTTTGGTTCAGGCACACAGTATGTTGGTGCTATTGCAGGTGTTGAGTTTTTATTTAAAGTTTTTCAGTATCTTGTGCCTTCATTTAACACATATTTATATCTTGCAGGGGAAAGTATAATTCCACAGCTTTCATTTCAGTTAAGGTATTGTTTTTAATTTAACTTTTTTATGGAGGTATTTTTTATGAGGAGGTATTTTTTATGAAGAGAATAATTTTTATTCTATTTTTCATTACCTTTGCTTTTAGCTGTTCACTTTTTGTTGGAATAGGAGAAGAGGATAAAGAGGCTCCAAAAATAGTTATTTCTTCTCCTGTAGATGGTGCAATCTATTCTCCAGGGACAATAGTAGTTAGTGGAGCAGCATCCGACAATGACAGAATAAAAGAGATAATACTTTCTGTTGAAGGAAGAGAAACCATTTCCCTTGGAAAGGAAAAAAACTTTCAGTATAATCTTACTCTGAACTCTCCAGGTACTTATAAAATAACCATCAGGGCTATAGATAATGTTGGCAATACTTCTGAAAGTTCTGTAACTATATACATAGATACTGGAGGACCTGTTATCTCATTCACCAGCCCTCTAAGTAATACTCACTACAAAGGAAATGTGAATGTGACCGGTTCTATTTCTGATGACAATGGGATTAATGCTGTTCAGTGGAGTATGGATGGAATAAAATGGAATACATTAAAAGAAAAAATTAATTCAAAAAGCTATGATTTTTCTTTTGTACTTGATTCTACAACCTATGAAGATGGCTTTTATTACCTTTATATTCAGGCAAAAGATGTAACTTCAAAAATTTCAACTGCATATGTTCCAATTTTTATCAACAATAAAATATCAAACATTATCTTTTATCCAAAACAGGGCCAGGCAATCAGTGGAACTGAAACAATCCAGGGAACAATAATTGCCAATCTTCCTTCTTTTATAAGTAATATTTCCATTCTTGTTAAAACAAATGGAAACATATACTACATTTCAAACATACAAAAACAACTGAGTTATAGCCATCAATTTGATACAACTCCTTTAAATTCTGGAGACAATGTAGAATTTTCTATAATAGTAAACTCATATTCTGGACTTAGCATTACAGACAGTGTATCTACTTATGTAGATAAAAGTTATCCATCTTTATCAATAACTTTCCCGACAAACGGAGCTTTCCTGATGAATGCCCCTTACGACTTTTTTGGAACTGCCACAGACGACACAGGAATTAAGGAGGTTGCCATAAGTTTTGATAATAATTCGTTCTATAGAGTATCCATTTCAAACAATGGCTCAACCTATCACTGGTATACAAATATTCACACTTCAACCTTAACTGAAGGTAACAATGAACTTTATGTAGCTGTAAAGGATATTGATAATAAAACTAAAACCACAAGGCTTCTTTTTACGGTGGACAAAACCCTGCCTGTTATTAGCATAATTTCTCCTACAAATGGAGCCACTGTCGGGACAAACTTTGCCATAAGTGCAAGTGCAAGTGATAATAACTTCATTTCTTCATTTTTCATAAGAATGGATGGGGCTGTAATAGCATCAAATTCAACCCATGCAAGTTTTGTTTCAATATACAAAAACTTCGTGACAAATTTATCCGGCGAAGGTGAAAGAATATTAGAATTTGTGGCGTTCGACGGAGCTGGAAACAATGCTAACACCACATACACAATTTACATCAATGAAAACCCTGCAAGAACTTCAAATGTAGTTATCACATCAGAGGCTGGCAACCAGATATTTCTAAAAGGTATGGCAAGTATCACAGGGACATCATACGACGAGGGAAGTGTAAAGGATGTGTACTATCGACTTGACAGCGGTGAGGAAATAAAATTCGTTTCAGATGCTAATGTAACCTCTACAAACTGGAATTTTAGTCTTGATACACGAAACTATTCTGATGGGGCACATAAGCTTTTCATAAAAGCAGTCGACAACCTTGGAGGTTATACAGTTTATACAACAAATGTGTTTATCGACAATTACAGACCTTTTGTATCAGTATTAAATATTTCAGATTATGAAAGTTATGGTGGCTACATTAATTTACAGGTTTCAATTACTGATAATGTTTCCTTGCTATCATTAAAAGTTCTCACCAATGGCGGAGAGTTTACTAACGATACCAGTATTCCTTCTGGTACAAAAAATAAATTTTATGTCTTTCCTGACTGGGACATTTCAACTCAACCAGATGGAATAACAAATGAAATAGTATCAATCGTTGTTGACAGGGTATACCTTACAAATGTCGTTACAAACAGGTTTATTGTATCAAACGACCTGCCACTACTGAGAATCAATACACCTTCTCCAGGTCAATATATCTCTTCAAATGTTACAGTAAGCGGAAGGGCAATTAAATCCCCTGAAGGGATCAAACCTGTCATCCTTAAAATAGGAGGCGGAAGTTATATTACTGCAGATATAAACAACATATCGGCTGATGGATGCACAAATGATTTCTCTCACAACCTGAATACTAAAGTTGTTTCTGAGGGAAATCAGATAATTTCCGTGAGAGCAATATCAAGCAACAATTCATACATCCAGAAAGATATAGCAGTGGTAGTGGATTACACTCCACCTTCACTCAGTATAGTTTCTCCAACGAATAGTGAATCCTACTACGGCACATTAACAATAAATGGAACGGCTTCAGATAATCTGGGTATAACAAATGTCAATGTATACATAAAAACGAATGGGGTTGCATTAGCTTCCTGGAATCCAGCGATTGTGTCTTTGAGTGGAAATAGCTGGACTACCAACTGGGATACAACAACTCTACCTGTTGGTAATGTTGAAATTACTGTAGAGGCTATTGATTTTGCTGGAAATAAAACAACACAGACAAAAAATGTTACAATAAGACCATATATAAGTTCTATTTCAATGGATTCCATATGGATTGGTGGAACTCTCACAATAAATGGTTCAAACTTTGGCACTGGAAGTGTAAAAATCCTGTTTAAAGGAGTGACAAACACTGAAACAGCTAACAATACAACTGTCTCTACTACTATAAACGCTCAAACAAGGTCAGGATATATGCTAATAGAAGTAAATGGGATCACAAGCATCAATTCCAACTGGATAGATATATGGGAAATGACAAGTTACACTCCATCAACAGCTGCCCAGATAAACACAAGATTTAAAGCATACAATAATAAAATCTATTTCGTGCAATGTGCAAAGTCTGGAGCCAGCTGGGCTACAAACTTCCTCTATTCTGATTTTACAGGAACATTTACAAGTTATCCATTCTTTGGTTCAACAATTCCCAATGGAGAGGTTGCAGGATTAGGAAATGCTATTGATGCAAGAGGAAATTTAGTAGCAATGGCCTATAGCCCTGCAAAACAAACAGGAATATGGGTAACCACTTACACTAACAATGGAACTTCGCTTATTAAAATAACAAATGTAAAAATAGATACAATTACACTTCAAGGTTCAGATCCACTTCTTGACATAAGAATTGCTTCGGATCTAAGTATCCATGTGGCATATTCTGATTACAATAGTAGCAAAATTAAGTATGCAAAATCTACTGATTATGGAAACACCTGGACTATTGAGGACGCCGTCACAGGTATCTCATTCCATCCTTTATTAAAGGATGCTCAGCCAAGTATCAACATAGACAGTGAAGGTACTCCTCATATACTTTACTTTGACTATGGCAGTGGAAATTTGAAACATGCATACAAGTTAGCTCCTTACCTCTGGACAGCTGAAACCGTTGACTCATATATGTTAAATGGAACTTACTCTGATATAGAAATAGATAGTGAAAATGGAATTCATTGCAGCTATTACAACGAAGAAAATGGGGACTTAATTTACAGCTATAAGCCGGCATCTGGAGGCTGGACAAGAGTACTGGTAGACTATTCTGCAATAACTGGAAAGTACTCAAGTATAGCACTTTATGGAAGTGAAAAGGCTATTTCTTATTATTCTGAATCATATACCACGGCCTATTTAGCATACAATAATGGAGAAAATATAAACAAATGGCGTATCATAAAAATTCCTCAGCATACTTTGTTAAGTTTGCCTTACGGAAGATTTTCAGGTGTAAATTTCAGCCCTGACGGTAGTGAAATCTGGGTGGGATTTGTAGAAACTCTCACTTTAAAGCTATGGGTTGCAAAGTATAAGAAATAACTGAGGAAGGGGGTTGTCAGATTGACAACCCCCTTCTTATTTTTAATCTCACACAATTACAAATTAAATTTGACAGGTAAAAAACTTATTATTATAATAATTGTTGAAAAAGTTCGGGGATGTAGCCAAGTGGGAAGGCCGCGGTCTGCAAAACCGCTATGAGTCGGTTCGATTCCGACCATCCCCTAAAATTTGTGCGAATTTTTAAAAGTGCCGGGGTGGTGGAACTGGTAGACACAAGGGACTTAAAATCCCTCGGGTGGAAACACCTGTGCGGGTTCGAGTCCCGCCCTCGGCATTTTTATTATATATCAGGGGAATGTGGATGAAATTTACAATTGAGGGGGATATCTTATTAAAATATAGTTCCATTGCTGATCTGATTATAAAAAATGTAAAATCCCCCCTTGCAATCCTGCTTAACATTTACATAGAAGCTCTGGAAGATGGAACTATAATTCTTATGTCTTACAACGGTGAAAGTGGCATTAAATTAGAACTTAAAGCTAATGTAGAAGAAACAGGCAAAATTACTGTTCTTTCCAGAAAACTTTTAGAAATACTAAGAAAATTGCTGGGCAAAAAAGTTGTAGTAAGAACTTCCGAGCTTTCTGAAAATGAGGTTTTTATTCATGAAGAAAATGTTGAAAATCCTGTTTTTTACTTAAATGGAATTCCAGCTGATGCATATCCGGTGTTTTATGAATTCAACTGGGAGAATTATATCACCATAAACCCATTAATATCAAAAGAGCTTATAGAATATACTATATTTGCAGTCTCTCAAACAAGTACAAAGCCAGCTTTTACAGGAATTTACATCGAAGAACCTGTTGATGGTATGCTTTCTTTCGTTTCTACTGATGGCAAAAGGCTTGCTTTCCTTACAAGGAAATATAACGAGAAAAAAGGAATTGTCAATACTGGAGTAATTTTGCCTGAAAATGTTATAAGGACTTTACATTCTGCTCTTGATCCTGACAATGAGGTGTTTTTCTCTGTAACCATGAATCAAGCTTTCTTCAAAATTTCAAATATATATCTCTGTTCAAACCTTATTGAGGGAAAATTTCCTAACTATAAGGATGTAATTCCAAAAAATAAGATAAACTCTGGAGTAATAGAAGGCGAAAAATTTCTTGAGGCATTAGAAACTGTAGCAGTTATGAGTGATCCCGATACCGGCAAAACCAAACTTGAACTGACTGGTGGAAAAATGGTTTTATCTGCCCAGCATTCAGTTTATGGCATAGCAAGAGAAGAATTAACACTAATTGAATACAGTGGTTCTGAAATTTCAGTCTATCTAAATTACAAACATCTCTTAGATTTCCTGAAGGTAGCAAGAGGCAGGAACATCGAATTTACAATTAACTCCCAGAGCAGTCCAATGGTATTTAAAATAATTGGTGACGATGATTATACTTACATTGATATGCCTCTGAGAAGTATTGAAGATTAAAATATTTACCCCCATTCCCCATAAGTAGCAAATGGTTAATACTTTAATAACTGAGTAATAGACAAAAATTTATATACTTTTGTATATTAACACTGGGTTATTAAAATTTGATCTTTTATAATAAAGACACTTTTTCCTCTAAAAGAATGTGTGAAAATCAAGGCAAATAACATTTCTGACATATTTAAGCGAAACGAAACTCGTTATCACCCAGGGACTTTCTTGTAAAATCGGGGTGAAATCCATAAAAACTGAGTTTTAACACAAACTCCAGGAGAAAAGATTTTTATCTAAAGCTAAAGGAGCAAACTATCAAACTCCATACCAAAGCCTTTCTCCAAGTTCAAGAGGCAGGCCATATTCCTCAATTTTTTCTACAGTTTTAGAGATGTTGTATTCTCTTCTGTAAAATTTTACAGTATTCTTAGCATCATCAAACACACAGAATGAGGCTCTTGGATCTCTGTCCCTCGGTTGCCCAACACTACCCGGGTTTATCAGATAATATCGCCTGAAATCTAAAGCCATAGTAACATTTTCCTCATAATACAAATTACCATCTTCATCAATGATGCCTGGAATATGTGTATGTCCAAAAAAACAAAGTCTAATGTTTTCATTCTTGATTTTTTCTATAGAACGCAATGCTACAGAAATTTTAAATATATACTCATCAGGATCACAGGGAGAACCATGAACAAAAGAAATTCTCTTTTCTTCATCCTTAAGGAATACAGGAAGTTTTTCTAAAAACTCTCTACTACTAACCGAGATAATGCCATCTGTCCATTCTATTGCCCTTCTTGCATTAACATTTGCGTAAATCCTAAGAGAAGGGTTAAAAAGCATCCTTTCATGATTGCCTGTAATTGAAACCACGCTGTTATTCCTAATAAACTTTACACACTCATCCGGTTGTGGCCCATAACCAACAATATCACCAAGACAGACTATTCTGTCAAAACTATCTCTTTTAATTTCCTCAATTACACACTTTAAAGCCTCGAAATTTGAGTGAATGTCACTGATAATTAAAAATTTCAAGCTTTTTCCCTTAAGAATTATTTTCATTTTATAGTAAATATCCATTTGCAAAAAGTCAATTTTTGTATTTTATACAGATTTGACAATCCGTTATAAATCTGTCAAAATTTTATTCAGACACTTACACTGTTTATAAGGAAAAAAATGAAAAATCTTTTGAATCTTTCACCATTCGTTCTCACAGTTTTTGCAACACTTTTTACATGGGGAGTAACTGCCTTAGGAGCATTTACAGTTTTGTTTTTTAAGAGAATAAACCAGAAGTTTTTAGATTTGATGCTTGGTTTTGCATCTGGTGTTATGATTGCGGCAAGCTACTGGTCACTGCTTGAACCAGCCATAGAATTATCAAAAAAAACCTACTCCCCTGTCTGGATTCCCCCGGCAGCTGGATTCTTACTTGGGGCTTTCACTCTAAGAATCCTCGATTTAATTCTGCCTCATCTTCATATAAATTCACCATCAGGTGAAGCTGAAGGTATAAAAACAAAACTTTCTTCAACAACCCTTCTTGTACTTGCCATTACGCTGCACAACATTCCTGAGGGTCTTGCTATTGGAGTTGCTTTTGGTGCGGCAGTAAGCGGAGTTGAAGCCACAAACTTGATGGGTGCAATTGCCTTAAGCATAGGTATAGGACTGCAAAACTTTCCTGAGGGAATGGCTGTGGCTTTCCCCATAAGAAGAGAGGGAAATTCAAGATGGAAAAGCTTTTTTTACGGCCAGCTTTCCGGAATGGTAGAACCAATTGCCGCTATAGCTGGTTTTCTGACACTCGGTATATCAAAAGTTCTATTGCCTTACGCCCTCTCATTTGCGGCCGGAGCCATGATATATGTTGTAATAGAAGAGGTAATACCTGAGGCAGAGAGAAACAAAAATATTGATATAGCCACGATTGGAGCAATAGTGGGTTTTACCATAATGATGATACTTGATGTTGGGCTTGGATAATTAAAAAATTTCTTGAAAAATTTATTCTTTTGTAGTGTAATATAATGGTAAAAATTTCAGGGAGTAAGTGGCAATTTTATGCCACAATAACTTTATATGCCAAAAGAAATAGTTCACTGGACGATAGCTGAAATTGCAAAAGAAAAACTTAAAGGTGAAAGTAAACTTCTTAACATTATTGATAATTTTTATTCTGAGTACCTTACTGGTAGTATAGCTTTTGACATACCCTATTTTGACTTTTTTTCCAGTAATATGAAGGAAATGATAGAAATAGGGAAAAATCTTCATGGAATTGATAAGGATTTTGCACAGACAAATTATGAAAAAATGATTGATTTTTATATTTCTGATATACCCAAAGGCTTCTGGGCATTTGTAGCCGGAACCTTCTGTCACGCACTTACAGATATATACTATCATCCCGTAGTAGCATACTATACAAAAGACTCTGTCAAAAGCCACAGAGAATTTGAAGTTAAGCTTGACCTTCATTACCTTAACAGGACAAATCTCCCCGGTAATGGAAGCTTAAATAAAATTATCAAAGGTATCAGGATGGAAAAAAGGGATTTTTTAACTATGTTAGCAATGTTTATCTTTGGTAAAAATAGAGAGTTGACGAAAAAAGTTTCTGATAATCTTTTTAAATACAGATCAGTTCAATTTCTTATAAGACAAAAATGGGCTTACTATCTTTTTGGTATTTTAAATATACTTTCTTTTGGAAATCTCTCTGATATTCTTGCCTTATTTTACAAAGACTACCAGCCAGCAAACTTCGAAATTTTTGAAAATCCACTCTATTTTATTGAAAATGGCGAGCTAAAACAATCTTACCTTTCTGAAATTGAAATTAGAACAGTTGACGAAATTTTAAAATATTTTAACATTCTGGAAAATCTAATATCAAGCAATAATTTAATAGAGATAAAAAAATTTTTCTATAACCTGCGTTTTCTTCCACTCTATGTGGGTGTAAAAAAAGAGTAAAAAAAATGATATACATTGGAACATCAGGATACAACTACTATCACTGGAAAGATGTTTTTTATCCTGCTGAATTAAATTCAAAGGATTTCTTTTCATACTATCAAAAGTATTTCAATACTGTAGAAATAAATTACTCTTTTTACCATTTTCCAAAGGAAAGCACTGTAGAAAAATGGTACAAAAATTCAAAAGAAGACTTCTTCTATTCCCTTAAAGTACCTAAGGGAATAACACACTTAAAAAAATTAAAAAACTGCAATCAAGAACTTACAAGTTTTATCAATGTTGCAAAACACTTAAAAGAAAAACTTGGGGTTATACTGTTTCAATTGCCCCCTTCATTTCACTTTACGGAGGAAAATCTTTCGAGGTTAAAAGAAATCCTGTCTTTATTGCCACCCGACATAAGATTTGCTATAGAATTCAGGCATAAAAGCTGGTTTACCCTTGAAAGTGAACTGGACTTTCTGAAAGGCACAAATTTAACTGTCGTAGTGGTTTCTGCCCCTAAAATTCCTTTTAAGGTATATGAAAACTCAAAACTTATCTACATCAGGCTGCATGGCAAAGACAGGTGGTACAGTTATGATTACTCTGAAGAAGAGTTAAAAGAAATTGCTAATATTATTACAGAAAATAAAGGGAAAATTAAAGAATTCTGGATATACTTCAACAACGATTTTGGTGGTTTTGCTGTAAAGAATGCTATAAGACTTAAGGAAATGGTTGATTAAGGCAATAAGATTTGCTGCGCCTGGCTTTCTGCAAAAGCCTGCAAGCCCTTGCTAAGGAAGGAAAGAAAGTGGTGCTGACAATGCCAGCACCACTGCTACCGTTAAAGCTGTCCCCGCTGGGAAGTTCATCTTTTAAAAGGCTATCTTTTCTTTAACACAGGCGACGATTTGAATCGTCGCCTTATTAAGGTGGTTAGTGGCTTTGCTAAAAGCCACTAACCACCTTAACAACCTAAACCCCCACTTTTTGACACAGCTTCTCTACAGGACATTTCCTGCACTGCGGAGATACTGGCTTACATATAGCCTGACCAAATGCAACAAAGAGTTTATTTATTCTGCTACGGTAACCTGCAGGCAGTATTGCTAACAACTGTTTTTCAGTCTCAAAAGGAGTTTTTGTCCTTACCACACCCAGTCTGTTTGAAATCCTGTGCACATGGGTATCCACAGCAATACTTTCTACTCCAAAAACCCTTTGCAAAAAAAGATTTGCTGTCTTTCTTCCCACACCAGGCAGCTTAAGTAAATCCTCAAGTTTATCTGGCACGCAAGAATTATACCTTTCAATAAGTATGGTTGCCATTTCCACAAGCTTTTTTGCCTTATTTCTATAAAAACCCACAGGGTAAATCATACTTTCTATTTCATCCTTATAATAAATTACATCCTCAGGCGAATGAATTTTCTCAAAAAGCCTTTCGCAAACACTGGATGTGATTTCATCCTTTGTTCTTGAACTTAAAACTATCGAGACAAGCATCTGAAATGGACTTTGCCCACTATTTTTAATAAATTTCTTTACAGGAACATTCCAGTTTTCATACTCATTTTCAAGAATATCTAAGATTTCTACTATTCTATTCTCACTCATATCAGATACTCAAATAGACCTTTTTCAAAAGAATCTTCAACTACAAACCTTCTATTTATCACAGTACTGTAAAGTGGAGCATTTCTTATATCAACCCCTGCAACACCAAAAATAATATCTCCCAATCTTGCCCCACCATCCTTATGAAGATAGGTTATAGAAAGAATTCCATCCTCTATACTTACATCTTTTAAGTAATCCACAAGGGAAATAATTTTCTCACCCTTTTGAGTAACCTTTTTAAAACTTCTACACTCTTTTATATTTTTTTCAATAAATTCCTTCGTATAATTTGCCTTTAGAAAAAGCGTTACATAATGCGGCTGGTTTAAACTTTTTACCCTGAAATTTCCTTTCTCTCTGATAAAGGCCCTCTTTAGTTTAATCCCGGCAGGCAAGTTTTCATTCAGCTTATTTATAAAAATTTCAACTGGCATCTCTTTCCAAAGGTCAATTTCTCCTATCTCATAATGGCTTTCTATCCCAACAGAAAGAGCACCCATTAATTTTACCCTTATATGAGGGTTAAAACCCTTTGTAAAAACAACAGGTAGATTTGCCCTGATAAAGGCATACGAAAAATGATTCTCAAGATCTATGGCTGAAAAATACTTTGCTTTAGCTGTTTTTGAAAACAGAAACCTTACTGTAAAAGTAGCCTCTTTATCTATCCATATATTTGTTAAAAAATCTTTTTCTTCCTCATAAACAGGATTTTTTTCTGCAAGCCTGTTTTTTATATCTTTGAAGTTACAATTTCCACAAAAGTCATAACACTTTTTGGAACACTCTCTTGAAACCTCTCCTCTTAAAGCCTTCTCATATTCCTTCATCAGATATTTTTTACTCAGATTTACATCCACAATATCCCATGGAAATTCAGTATCAAAATCTTTTTTTTGAAGGTAAAAATTCACATCAATATTAGTTTCATTGAAAACACTCTGCCACAGTTCGTAATTAAAAAATTCACTCCATCCATCAAACCTCGCCCCCTTGCTACAGGCAAGTTTCAAAGCTTTTGCAAGCCTTCTATCACCGCGCGAAAAAACCCCCTCAAGAAAACTCAAGTAAGGATTGTTATACCTGACATTTACATTTCTGTGTCTTTTTAGAAGCCCTATAAGGTAATTGAATACCTTCTCTCCCTCCTGCGGGGAAAGCTGCCTGCACCACTGAAAAGGTGTATGAGGCTTTGGAATAAATATTGCAACACTACAGGTAATGTTAATATTTTTAAAATTACTAGAAAGCCTTTTTAGTAATTCAGCAATATTATAAGCCTCAAGGTAAGGATTTTCAAGAAAACCAACCATAAAATAAAGCTTTACTGACTTCCATCCTAAAGAACTTGCTATCTCTATAACATGAAAAAGTTCTTCTTCATTAACACCCTTATTAATAAAATTTCTTACTTCCTGCGAGCCCCCTTCAACAGCGAATGTAAGCCCGCTTTTCCTTATTTCCTTTACCTTTTTAGCAAGTTCAATGGTAAAACTATCAAGCCTCAAACTTGGAAGTGAAAAAGATATACCATGCAAAGAAAAATTTTTATCAAGTTCAAGTAATAAATCCTTCAGGGCTGAATAATCGCTTATTGAAAGTGATAAAAGTGCAACCTCTTTATAACCAGTATTTTTCACTATTTCCTTTGCATTTCTTACAATATCAGAAAGATTTCTTTCCCTGAGCGGTCTGTAGATTATTCCTGCTTGACAGAACCTGCATCCTCTAACACATCCCCTCGCAACTTCAACAACCCCCCTGTCCTGAATTGCCTGTGTATTTGGCACTATCTGTTTTAATGGAAAAAGAAGAGTATTTATATCTTTTTCAACCCATCTTCTTACTCTTTTACCAGATGGAATAATGTATCCACAACTTTCTTTTTCTTCATAAAAAAACGGGACATAACAGCCACTGACATTCTCATAGATTTCTTTTAGTATATCAAGTTTAGAAGCCTTACTTTTTTTAGCCTCTTTTACAATTTTTGCTATTTCAACAATTCTTGACTCTCCATCACCTATAACAAATACATCAATAAAAGGCGAAATAACCCCCGGGTTTGAAGTAGCAGGTCCTCCTGCAATTACTAAAGGATAATTTTCATTCAATCTTTCTTCAGTATAAAAGGGAATTTTTGAAAGTCTCAAGATATTAAGGAAATTTGTGTAAACAAGTTCATACTGAAAAGAAAATCCGAGAATATCAAACTCTGCAAGAGGAGTCTTTGTTTCTATTGAAAAGAGTGGCAAATTCTTTTCAAGCAGTTTTTTTTCCATATCAACCCATGGAGCATAAGCCCTTTCGCAGTAAACATCTTCAATCTGATTCAAAATGTTATAAAGAATTTTAATGCCAAGATTTGAAATTCCAACCTCATAGACATCAGGATAAATAAGAGCAACTCTGAGTTTACCGTCTGGATCTTTTAAGATGGTATTCCATTCTCCACCTGTATATCTTACAGGTTTTTCTACAAAAGGCAAAATGTTCTCTAATTCTTTTTCAATGATCTCCATTAATCCCTTCTTCAAAAGTTATAGTAAATTCTGCACCTTCTTTCGTATTTCTTACAGATATATTACCCTTCATACTTTCAATAATATTCTTTGTCATATACAACCCTATCCCTGTGCCTTTTTCCTTTGTAGTAAAATACGGTTCGAATATTCTGTCTATTATATTTTCTGGAATACCACCTGCGTTGTCAGAAATTTTTAAGATTTTTCTATTCCCTTCTTTTTTAAACTCAATCTTTATAGCTGGATTTTCAAACTTTCGTTCAAGTAAAGCATCATATGAATTCTGGATAATGTTTATCAATGCCTGACAAAATTGATTAAAAACTCCCTCTATATAACTATCCTCATCATAATTAAACAACACTTTTATATTATGGACACGAAATACATCACCAAAAAAAGATAATATCTTATCTACAACTTGAACAATAGAAAATCTTTCCCTTTCCTTTGAAGGTTTGAAAAAGTTTCTAAAATCATCTATTGTGGCAGACATATGCTTTAAAAGCTGCATAATTTTATTTACACCCTTCTCAAAAGTTTCTTCATCAAGTTTATTTAACCTGTAGTTAAACAAAAGATTCTGCACAATTATTCCTACAGCATTCAATGGTTGACGCCACTGATGTGCGATATTTCCAAGCATTTCTCCCATCGCAGCAAGCTTGGATTGTTCTAATAAAACTTTTTCCCTTTCAATATTCTTTTGAACCTCTTCATTCACCCGTTCTTCAAGTTGCATATTCAGAGTGGATAATTCCACAAGTGTCTTCTCTAAAGCTTGCTGGGCTGCCCTTTCCTGAGTAATATCCTCCTGTTCCCCCACAAAATGTATAATCCTTCCCTCCTCATCATATATGGGAAAAATCATTGCCTTAACCCAGAACAGTTCCCCATTTTTCTTTTTGTTTAAAAAAACCCCCTTCCACACCTTTCCCTCAAGAATTGTCTTCCAGAGAAGTTTATAATTCTCCTCATCTTGATACCCTGACTTTAATATTCTTGGGGTTTTACCTAAAACCTCCTCAAGAGTATAACCTGTAAGTTCAATAAATGTCTGATTCACATACTCTATATTACCCATACTATCAGTAATTATTACAGCAGCAGGAGAATTTTCAACAACCTTTGCAAGGGTTTTAAGCTGTTCTCTATAAAAATATTCCGCTGTTCTATCTGAAAAATTAAAAAAGAAATAATCTTCACCCTTAAATGAAAAAAGTGAAGCATTAACAAAATAAATTTTTTTTACTTTATTTTTATCCAGCCACTTCGTCTCAAAAGTATAACTTCTATTCTTTTTCAAATAATTAAAAAACTTCAAAGGAATGGGGAACTTTTTTGGCAATAAAAATGGTGGAATTTTTTTTCCGGTAAGCTCAAAAACACTAAAACCTATATATTTTGCAGCCCACCTGTTTATAAATTTTATCTTACCTTCCCTGTCAGCCCATATTATTCCATTTGCAGCATTCTCAATTGCGTAAAGAGAAAGCAAAAGCTCCTCTTCACTCTTCTTTCTTTCTGTAATGTCATCTCCAACACATATGTATCCTACTACATCATTCTTTTCATCAACCCAGCTTTTTATACTCCAGCTTGTAATCTTCTTTTTGCCCTTAAGCGTTACAATTTCTCCCTCAAGGGTTTCAATTGTTTTTAATTCAACCTTTAAATTTTGTGAAAATAACTCTCTTATATTTTCTTTTATACTTGAAGGCAAAAATGTATTAAAGAAATTTTTCCCGGTGATTTCTTCTTTTTCCCCTTCAAAAAGTTCACAGGCTTTTTTATTCACATACTTTATAGTTTCATCCTTATCCACAAGCAAAATAGCCTGTCCTGCTGTATCAAGAATTGTCTCATAAAAGCTTCTTTCACTTTTAAGAGACTTTTCCAATTTATAATGAGATACACATAGTTTTATAGTGATGTCAAGCTCTTCATTTCTCACAGGTTTTAAAAGATAAGCATAAGGAAAACTTGAAATAGCTTCAGCTACAAGACTTGTTTCAGAATAGGCCGTAATAAAAATCACTGGAATGGAAAATTTTTTAGTGAGAAGTTCTGCTACTTCTACCCCATCATTTTTTTCGCCCAGTTTTATATCGAGTAAAACTACATCAGGATTTGTTTTTACTATTTTCTCTAAAGCCCCTGCTTTTTCATGTTCTATTCCGCTAACACTGTAACCAAGTTCTACAAGTCTTTTTGCCAAGTCATTTGCAAAAACTAAATCGTCTTCTAATAAAAAGACCTTTATCTTTCTTCCCATTCTCTCAACCAAACCTTAGGTTTTCTAAAATAATAAAAAAAATAATTGTGTCTGTCAATAGGAAAATATTAAAATTCCTTATCTTTACTTTTTCTGTTTACTGACAACAATTGAAGTGCTGTTGTTAACTTTAGTACACTCTGATTTAACTCCCTTATTCTGTTTGAAAGAATAAAAACAATAGCCTTCAAAATCTTATATCCTATTACAGGATACTTGATGGCAAGATTTTCAAAATCTTCTTTCGTAATTTCATAAAGCAAACAGGGTTGCAGGGCTTTAATTGTAGCTGATCTTGGTGCCCCTGTAATTAAAGACATCTCACCAAATAATGAAGTTCTTTTTATTTTTGTCATAAATTTTTGTAAAAGAATATTTTTAAATAATCGGAAAAATAAGTATGCAAACTAAAAAACAAAGCTATTTAAGTAGATGTTCAATAAGTATCTTAAAACCAATTAAAATAAGAACAATCCCGCCGATAACCTCAGATTTTTTCTCTAAAAACTTTCCAATCTTTTTCCCGATGTAAAAGCCCAGAAGACAAAACAAAAAAGTAAATAAACCTATAAAAAGAGCAGGTAAATATATGGTTACATTCAAAAGAGAAAGGCTGAAACCAACAGCAAAGGCATCTATACTTGTTGCAATGGCAAGTAAAAACATCTGGAAGATAGAAATTCTACATTCTTTTTTATATTCTTTTTTTGAGAAACTTTCAAAAACCATCTTTCCCCCAACATACGCAAGCAAAAGAAAAGCAATCCAGTGATCAACTCTCTCAAGATATATCTTTAAATTTATTCCCGAAAGCCAGCCAAGAACAGGCATTAAAGCCTGAAAGGAACCAAACCATATAGCCATTCTGAAGGCCTGAAAATGTACATTTTCTTTTGTATTACATCCCGAAGCAATAGAAACAGAAAAAGCATCCATAGAAAGCCCAAAAGCAATTGCAATAAGAACAAAAAAACTCATTTTCAACTAAGCCTTCTCAATAATGAACATTACCTCATCTGCAGCAACTGGCTCGGCATTTTTCTTCAGGATCTTTACCACCTTTCCCTTCGTCTCAGCCTTGATTTCATTCATAACCTTCATTGCTTCAACAATACAGAGTGTGGTATCGGGCAAAACAACATCTCCAAGTTTTACAAATGGGGGAGAGCCAGGAGAAGGTGTTTCATAAAATGTTCCAACAAGAGGTGATTTTACCTTATAATACTTAGTCTCATCATTATACAGGGCATCAACATTTGCTTCTTTAAGTTCTTTTTCTTCCTTTTTAACTTCGGCTTTTTCAATATTTGATTCAACTTCAAAAGAAGAATGAACCTGAATTGGTGAATAATGATAGACAGGAAAAGTGGAAGAGTGTAAATGTTCATCAGAAATTTTTGAAATTCTTAAATAAATATCCTCACCATTTTCAAGTTCAATCTCTTCAATGTTGGATTCCTTCAAAAAATCTCTCAATCCTTTTAAAAACTTTTCCTCAAAACCAAGTATATCTTTGCTCATTTAAAGACCCCTTTAAACCGTATTTTATACATCTAAAATAGCTTTTAATTTTTTAATAGCCTCCTGCAATCTTGGAATAGACTCGGTGTAAGAAATTCTTACAAACCCTTCCTTTCCAAAAGCCGAGCCTGGAACAATAGATACATGAGCCTTCTCTAATATAATTTCTGCAAATTCCACAGAATCATTTGGAACCTTTCCGCCAATTTCCTTACCAAGGTAATATTTAACATTAGGAAAGACATAAAACGCTCCTGTAGGTTTAACACATCTAATCCCATGAATAGATGTTAGGGCATCTACAATATAATTTCTTCTCTCTCTATACTCATCAATCATTTTTTTCACAAAATAACCTGCGGATTTCATAGCCTCTATACATGCCAATTGTGCAATATTATTTGGATTTGAAGTGGAATGACTTTGAATTTCATCCATTTTTTTAATAATATCCTCATTTGCTACTGCATATCCTACCCGCCACCCTGGAATTGCAAATGTTTTTGAAAAACCATTTATTGTAATTACATTCTCAATATATTTCGGAGAAAGCGAAAGTAATGAAGTATGTGGTTGTTCATAGTTAAAATATTCATAAATTTCATCAGCAAGTACAAATATTCCCCTTCTATTTGCAATTTCACCTATAGCCTTTAACTCATCAACTGTCAAACTTGTTCCTGTAGGATTTGATGGATAACATAAAACTATCCCTTTCACCCTTGAAGTAATAGCACTTTCTAACTTTTCAATATCAATCTGAAAGCCATCCTCTTCATCAGTATCAATTATCTTTGGTATACCACCAGCAAGCTTTATTTGTTCCACATAACTTACCCAGTAAGGAGCAAACACAATAACTTCATCTCCAACATCAACAAGAGTTTGCATTGCCAGGTAAAGAGCATATTTAGCCCCTGTAGTAATAATTATATTTTTCTCACTTACATCGATGTTGTTTTCCTTTTTTAACTTATCAACAATAAGAGATTTTAAAGCTTTCATACCAGAATTCTCACTATAGTGGGCATTTCCATCTCTAACTGCCTGAATTGCTGCTTCTTTCATTTCAAAAGGTGGTTCCCAGTCAGGTTCACCAGCAGCAAGGGAAATAATATCTATACCCTGACTTTTTAATTCTTTTGCCTTTTGAGCTATGGAAAGAGTAGCTGAAGGTACGAGAGTTTTTACCCTACTTGCAAACTCCATAAAAACCCCTTTTACATAGAATTTATTGTAAATTATTTTAAAAGTTTAAACATTATATGTCAAAATTTTTATTAGTATTAATCAATAAAATTCCAAAATAACTCATATTTCCTTTTTCTAATAATATTCCTGATTCTACCGATAAAAAAATAAAGCTAAAAATACACTGAAGGATCAGTTATGTTAACTGAAAACTCTAAACTAAATGATATCTACATCAGGGCAAAGCAAAATATTGACATAACAAAATATAAAAATATCAATCCAGAAAAATTATCAAAAGATGAGCTTTTAAAAGTTTGCAGGGAGTTTGAATCTCTTTTCATCAATCAACTTTTCAAGTCAATGAGAAAGACAATCCAGAAATCAGGTTGGCTTGATGGTGGACTAAAACAGGAAATATTTGAAGATATGCTATATGAAGAATATTCAAAGATAATCGCCCACAGCGGTGGAATAGGTCTAGGAGATATGGTCTATAAATTTCTTCTACTTGATTCAAAATCAAAAGTTTAGTTTTCTCTTTATTACTCTTTTTACCGCGTTACAGATTTCACTTTCAGATAGACCATACTTATCTAAAAGTTCATCAGGTTTACCAGATTCACCAAAAGTATCACATACCGCAACAAATTCACATGGCACAGGATAATGCATTGCAAGAGCTTCACTAACAGCCGAACCGAGCCCACCATAAATCTGATGCTCTTCGGCTGTAACTATGCATTTTGTTTTTATTGCCGAATCAATTATTAAATCTATATCCAAAGGTTTTATAGATGACATATTTATTACCCTGCAACTTATACTCTCTTTAGCCAGAATTTCTCTTGCAAGAATAGCCTTTGAAACCATTATTCCACAACTTATTATTGTAACATCATTACCTTCAGCTACTATATCGCCTTTTCCTTCTTTAAACTCTATTTTTTGATTATAAATCAATGGAAAATCTGCCCTTGAAAGTCTTACATAACAGGTTTCATTATTTTGAAGAATATATTTAACTATAGCTTTGGTTTCGTAAGCATCAGCCGGGACAAAAACTTTCATTCCGGGAAGAACCCTCATTATTGCAATGTCTTCAAGACACTGAGCCGAAGCACCATCCTCACCAACAGTTAATCCTGCATGTGTCGCTACAAATTTTATAGGTAAGTTGTTGTAACATGCCATCATTCTTATAATTCCATATGCCTGGTTTGTAAGAAAAACAGCAAAAGATGTCACAACCGGTATAAAACCCATCTTTGCAAGTCCTGCTGCCATTCCAACCATATCCTGTTCGGCTATTCCCATATTGAAAAATCTTTCTGGAAACTTCTTTTTAAAAAATTCTGCCCTTGTTGAATCCTCAAGATCTCCCGAAAGCACTACGATCTTTTTATTCTCCTCTCCAAGTTGAAGTAAAATTTCTCCAAAAGCATCCCGAAGTGATCTTTTCTCCCACATTCTACATTCCTTCAATTTCTATTATTGCCTTTTTTAAATCTTCCTCCTTTGGTGCCTTACCATGCCAGTTGTGATTATTTTCCATAAAAGAAACGCCTCTGCCTTTAATTGTTCTTGCAATTATAAATGTTGGCTTTTCTTTTGTTCTATCCGCTAAATCTAAAGCATCAATAATTTCAACAAAATTATGCCCATTTATTTCTATTACATTCCATCCAAAAGAAAAAAGTTTGTCATAAAGTGGTTCTTCTTTTTTTATCTCATTTACAGGTCCATTTTCCTGAACACCGTTGGCATCAAGTATAACACAAAGATTATCAAGTTTTCTATGAGAGGAAGTCATTATAGCCTCCCATATATTTCCTTCCTGCATTTCACCATCACCTATTATACAGTAAACTTTAAAACTTTTGTTTAGCATTTTGGCACCAACGGCTATACCATTTGCAACAGAAAGTCCCTGTCCAAGATAACCAGTCGAAAGTTCTACACCAGGAACCATTGTATGCACGTGGCCTTGAAGAATTGAACCAAGTTTTCTAAAATTTTTTAATTCTTCTTTAGGAAAATATCCTGCATTTGCGAGTGTAACATATACGGCCGGACTTGCATGTCCTTTGGAAACAATCAGTCTATCTCTATCCTCCCAGAAAGGATTTTTTGGATCATGCCTCATTTTGTAAAAGTAAAGAGTAATTAATATCTCAACAAGTGATAGTGAACCTCCTGGATGGCCACTGCCTGCAACTGCAATCATCTGCAATATTTCTTTTCTAAATTCTTTTGCCATTTTAGAAAAATCAGAAATTAACTTCTCTCTATCCATTTTTAACCTTCTTAATATTCAAAAATTCAATCAAGTTTAGTAATATTAACCTGTTCAAGTTCTTCTGCGATTTTTTGAGAAATTGATGGTTCAACAAAATTCATAGTACCAATAGAAACAAAAGTCGCTCCAGCCATCAAAAATTCTATTGCATCTTCAGTAGAACATATCCCTCCACTTGCAATTACTGGCACACTCACACATTTACTAACTCGGTACACATTCCAGAGTGCCATTGGTTTTACAGCAGGCCCTGAGTATCCCGCAACTTTATTTTTAAAATAAAAACTCTTTGTTTTAACATCTATTGCCATACCAGGAAATGTATTGGAAATCGTAAGTGCATTTGCTCCAAAATCTTCTGCAACCTTAGAATTTTTAATAAGATCATTTGCTGGGCTTAATTTCACAGTAAATGGTTTTTTGTTAACTTTCGCAACTGAACCCACTATTTTCTTAACTATCTTTATATCAGAATCAAATGTAATTCCCCCTTCATGGACATTTGGACAGCTTAAGTTTAATTCAAACATATCAATACTATCAAACTCACCTAACCTTTCAACCATTATCCTAAAATCTTCCACCCTATCACCAGCAAGACTTACAATTACATTAGAAGGCACATCCACTAAAAAATCATTTTTACTTAAACCATCATAAAATTTTTCAAACCCATCATTTTCAAGCCCTATAGAATTCAACAGCCCACAGGGAACCTCAAAAATTCTTGGTGGTGGATTGCCTTTTCTTTGTGTGTAGGTTATAGTTTTTAAAGTCACACCTCCCAACCTCGAATAATCTAAAAAATCCTTATACTCATCAATTCCGAATGTTCCAGAGGCAAGAATAACAGGATTTCTAAACTTCAAACTGCCTATAAAAAGAGAATTATTCCCCATAAACATCCCGTCTATCAATAATTCTTTTTGCCTTCCCCTGGCTTCTTTCAATCGTCTTTGGTTCAACAAGCTTAACTTTTACATTTAATCCAAGCAAAGTATAAAGCCTGTCTACAATCTTATTTTCAAGCTCAACAAGCTTTTTCATTTCATCAAAAAATATACTATCTACAACCTCAACCCATATTTCCAGATAATCAATATTATCCTTCCTGTCAACAATTATCTGATAGTGTGGGGCAATCCCCTCCACCTCAAGTAAGACTTCTTCAATCTGAGAAGGAAACACATTTACACCTCTTACAATGAGCATATCATCAGATCTTCCCATAATCTTCATAATCCTTGCTGTAGTCCTTCCACACCTGCATGGTTCATAAACTACCCTGGACAGATCCCCAGTTTTATATCTCAGAAGTGGCAATGCTTCTTTCTCAAGAGGTGTAATAATCAATTCACCCTTTTCATTCTCATCCACCCATTCACCTGTTTCTGGATCCACTACCTCCACGAAAAAGAAATCTTCATTTACATGCATTCCACATTTTTCAAGACATTCACCTGAAACACCAGGCCCAATAAGTTCTGACATACCATAATTATCAGTGGCTATTATACCAAGCCTGGACTCAATTTCCTTTCTGATAGATTCACTCCACGGTTCAGCACCAAAAAGACCATATTTAAGTTTTAAGTCCTTTTTAGGATTTAACCCCATTTCATAAACTACATCAGCTATATGCAGTGCATAGGAAGGTGTGCAGACCAAAACAGTAACACCAAAATCCTGCATAAGCTGAACCTGCCTTTTTGTGTTACCACTGGAAGCCGGTACAATAGTCACACCAATCTTTTCAAGTCCATAATGTAAACCAAATCCACCAGTAAAGAGCCCGTAGCCAAAAGCAATCTGGGCTATATCATTTTCACTTACCCCTCCAGCAGATGCAATTCTCGCAACCATTTCACTCCAGTTCTCAATATCTTTCTTTGTATAACCAACCACTGTTGGCTTACCCGTAGTACCACTTGAGGCATGGATTCTTAAAACTTTTGACATAGGAACTGCAAAAAGCCCGAAAGGATAATTATCACGAAGGTCATTCTTTGTAGTTACAGGTAAATTTTTTATATCCTCAAGAGTTTTTATATGCTGGGGTTTTATACCGATTTCATCCATCTTTTTCCTGTAAAAAGGCACATTCTCATAAACATAACTTACAAGTTTCTTTAACTTTTCAAGCTGAAGTTCTCTCATTTTTTTTCTATCCATCTGTTCAATTTCCTTATTCCAGATAGGCATAAAAACTCCTTTAACTTCTTTTGCTTTATATTTTAGCGTATCAGTTATTTTTATTCAAAAAGAAATTAATTTCTTTCTTCAAGTCTTATTCTCTTCTTTAAAATATGTCTTATATAAAAAAGCCCCTCTTTAGCCTCCCTGTAGAAATCTACCCATGTGGATATCAATTCCTCAGTAAGTTTATCTTCTTCACCTCTCGAAAGAATCTTTTCAATAACATTTTGCATAGTAAGCTCAATAAACCTGCCCACTTCCTTTCTGGATTTTAAAACATCCAGTAATATTTTATCAAATTCACCCATCTTATTAAAAAAAGGTGCCAAATTTTTTATTTTCTCAAAATTTGCCAGCAAATCCATGGAGACTTCAAGTGATCTACCAGCAAATGGAATTAAATAATCAACAAGATCAAAAACCTCCTTTAAAAATTTAATAAATGCTTCCCTATTTTGAATTAAATCATTCTTTCTGATTTCAATGTGTTTATCAAGCTTTTTATCAATTCCATACTTATAAATTACATCCTTCAATGGCATATGAATACACCCATCAATATAAGCCCCTCCTTCTGTAGCGTTTATTACAGCACTTGAAGTTTGTTTTATTTCTCTTTTGAACCAGTCAAGAAATGTCAAAAATTTTCTGTCAGTAATAACTACTGAAGTTGTGTTACCTTTGATTTCAATCCTGTCAGCTCCCACAAGTATTTTTGAATTGTATGTTTCAAAATTTTTAAACCTGTCTGTCTTATAGAGAAAGATATTTTCAAGCAAATTAAGTGAGGAATGTGTCTTAAAAGATGAAAAAGCAAGGTCCTGTCCAACAAAAATCACCGGGTTACACCCAAAAAATCTTGCAAGGTCAAATGCAGTTGTAGAAACAGAACCACCACAGTTCAATTTTCCTTTACTTCCCCAGAATCTGGAAAGGATTTCATACAGAGGGAAAATCGTATCGTAAATAATAATCCTGTCTTGTGGATAATTAACCAATGTTAAGAATGATACAGCACTATCTATAACTAAAAATGGATAATTCTTGGTGAACACACCAGTTACATATAAAGAATTTTTTTCCTGAGGATCCACACTTACGATAAAATCAGGCATAATACTGGATTTTACAAGCTGTAAGTAGGCTGTATCAGTAGAAATTATTATTACATTATCCTGCAATTCTTTTAAAACTTCGATATTATTCATCAGGGAAGGTCCTGCTCCAACAATGACTGCTGGCTTGCCTGTAAAATTATGAGTTATGTCAACTATTCCAGGAAGATCAAAGTAAAAAAAACTGTTTTTTACAATATTTCTAAGCCATACCTTCTGAAACCTTTTTAATGTGCTTTGATTTATATGTTTTCTTGAAAGATATGCAGTAATATGACCAGCAAAACTCTGATAAATTTCAGGGAAAAGGCTGACATACTGACGGTTGATATAGTAGTTAAACTCCTTTATAAAATTCTCATCAAGAAAGTCAAATAAATCATTTTCATTATGGAAAATCTGTAAGCGGCTTGAAAGTAAAATTTTATCCAGCCCCCTTTTTTCCTTTGCCAGCTCAATAATCTCTTTTGTATGCTCAAATACAACAACACTGTAATTTGTATTTTTGATTAAGTATTCTACAAGATACCCGAGCCCCATTCCAGCAACAAGAACATAGCCAAAAGAGGGATTAAAATGTTGGGTAATTCTTCTAGCCTCCTGATATGGATCAATTGAATGCAGAGTTACAACTCTATTCCCTTCTTTTATTTTAACATTCCAGTTACCATTTGAAATAAATGGCTGTATTTCCATACCCTTCCTCAGTAAACAAGATGAGTATTTAATATCATTTTTCTCACAATATTTGCAAATACAGGTGCTGCCACAACACCTCCTGTATTTCTGCCTGCCCTTGGTTTATGAATTACCACAAGTATGACAAACTCAGGATCACTCGCCGGTAAGAAACCAATAAAAACAGCATTGTAAAGATCTTTATAATAGCCTCCACCTTTTTCAATTGCTACCTGACCCGTTCCTGTTTTTCCAGCAATTTCAATACCCTCGATTTTTGCTGAAATAGCAGTTCCCTCCTCACTTATCACTTTTTTCATCATAGAAAGAATTTGCCCTGCAGTATAGCCTGATATTATCTGTGTTGCCTTCTGGTAATTAGTTTGTATTTTACAAATGGAAGGTTTTATGTAATTTCCCCTGTTGGCTATTATAGCTCCAGCAACAGCAAGCTGGAGAGCAGTTACACCTATTTCCTGTCCTATAGAAATCATATATTTTGAAAGTAAAGACCATTCTTTATAATTTCTCAATATTCCCTGTGAAGAGCCAGGAATTTCAATTTCAGGTAGCTTCCCAAAACCAAATTTACTCAAAAAACTATAGAAACCCTCTTTGTCAAACCTGTCTGCAATTTGCACCATCCCAACATTACAGGATTTCTGAATAATTTTTTCTGGAGTAACATATCCATGTGCAGCCAGACAACTGAAAGGAAGATTTGCAAGATATACATTCCCGGGACAGTAAAACTGGGAATTCAAAGATATAAGCCTTCTTTCCAGTGCAAAAGCCATTGAAAATATTTTCATAATAGAACCTGGCTCAAAGGTATATCCCACTGCAGGGAAAAATAATTCTGTTGTTTTTTTGATCCTGGAATTTGGATCATACGAAGGAATACTTACAATGGAAAGGATTTCAAAATTCCTGGAATTTATTACTACAACACTTCCACTTTCAGCTTTTTCCTTCTCGATTGCATTCAATAATTCATGGTAACAAATAAAAGAAAGTTCAACATCTATAGTCGTTTGTATATTACTACCCATACTCAGTTGCCTGTCAAAACTCAACTCAAGTCCGGAAATACCTTTGTTGTCAATATTAACATTTCCAACTATGTGTGAAAGTTCCTTATACGGATAAAACCTTCCAACCTCCTCTGTTAAGCCAAGCTCATCTTTTTTAATAATCTTTTTTTCTTTAAGAAGATAAAGCCATTGTCTTATATAGTTTGCTTCATCCCTTGTCATTTTTCTTTTAAGCCATACAAAGTTTTTATCCAGAAATATATTTTCTGCTTCTTTTGAGTTGAAAATTCCACTTTTTATCAGCTCATTGTAAAATGTTTCTTTTTTCCCCATTGTTAACATCTTTGGTCTGGCATAAAGTGAAAAGTAAGTTGTATTGACAGCAAGCTCTTTACCGTTTCTGTCAAGAATTTTACCACGGGGAAGAGTTTCATTCGATATTGAAATAAGTTTTTCATCAGGAACAAGTGTAACAACAACAACTTTAAACATTATGAAAACTATAAAAATTAAAAACAAAAAAAATACTACACCAAATCTTTCCTTACTCATATACCCAACCCTGCCTGCTATTTCTGTTAAAAGTTAAAATCTTGCAAAAATAGCCAGGTTTTAATTAATAAAATACCCTACTGAAAATTCTTATAAAAATTCATAAAATCAACTGGCAAAAACAAAAGATATTAACAAAAAATTTAAAACCTTAGCACCTAAAAAAATAAAGTGTTTAAGCCGGCCATATTTTTCTTCCACCACCAGGTGGTACAATTGAATCAATAAACCTTAACTCCTCTTCTGTAAGCCATGGAACATTTGCTGCACTCACATTCATTCTTACCTGATTTCTATTTTTTGCACCAGGAATTACAACAGATACTGCTGGATTAGAAAGAACAAATTGAATTGCAATCTGAGCAAGTGTCTTTCCTTTTTCTAAAACTCTGAGCTTTTCAACAATTTCAAGATCCTTATAAAATATTTCTCTTTGAGCAGGATCATTTTGCCAGTTCTGTCTGAAATCTCCAGATGAAAATTGAGTCTCCCTGGTAAACTTGCCAGTGAGAATTCCCATAGCTAAAGCACCTCTTACAATCACGCCAATATTGTTTTCAATACAGTACCCAAAAATTTCCTTTTCCGGTATTCTGTTAAGTATACTATAGTCTATTTGAAGTGTTGCACAATTTCCATCTCTGTTAAACTCCTTAAGATAATTAAAATCACTTGTGCTTACACCATATGCTTTAACCTTACCATCTCTTTGAAGTTTTTGAAAACCTTCAATAAATATCTCCATATTTGGCTCCCTGAAATTAATATGATTTTGAATTATATCAATATAGTCCGTGTTAAGTCTTTTAAGACTTTCTTCAACACCCTTTATAATCTTGTCCACTGTATCATACATGCTTCTTTGCTTTTCACCGTCAAAGTTTTTCCACCCAATCTTTGTGGCAATTATTACTTTATCTCTTTTTCCCTTCAAGGCTTTACCAAGTAATTCTTCACTGTGGCCATTTCCATAAACATCTGCGGTATCAAAAAAATCAACTCCAAGTTCTATAGCTTCATCAATAGCCCTTACAGCTTCCTCATCATCCGTTGGCCCCCACATATCACCACCAATAGCCCATAAACCCATTCCAATAAAACCAGCCTTAATATTTGATTTACCCAGAACTCTTTTTTCCATAACTACCTCCTGTAAACTTAATTATTTCTTTAACATTAAAATATTAACATTTATTCTTCCAAATTGCAAAAAATAAGTAACAATGGCTCGTTGCTTTTGCAAAGCAAGCAACAGTTCGTTATAGGTAGCCAGTGGTGCTGACTTCGTCAGCCCTAGCTACCGTTAAAAACCCCAGCGATGAATTGTTATGTTATTTTTTACCTGAACTTTGAGAAGAAGATTGATTGGTCTCTGAACTTTCTACATCAATCCCAAGTTTCTTCAGTAAATTTTTAGCCTCTTTCTTTACTGAAAATTCAGGATCATATAAGGCTTTATACTTTAAAACTTCTATTACTTCCTGACTCTTTTCATACCTGCTCAAAGACCTAATTGCTTCAAGCCTTACTTTCATATTGTCAACCTTTGTAAAATCTATCAACTTTTTCACAACTCTCTGGTCATTAACATAAGAGAGTCCACTTATACCCCACAATCTTATATTCAAATCCACTTTTTCATCTTCAATATAAGGTGCAAGAATATCAAATGCTTTTGGACTTCCTGTTCGTCCTATTCCATAAGCAGCATACATCCTGAGTTCTCCCGATTCACCAGGATTTTCAAGGATAGCCTGAAGTAAAGGAATTGATCTTTCGTCCGCAAAATTTCCTATGGCAATAGCAGAAGCACTTCTAATCTCGTTAGGATAAAGAAGATTGGTAAGAATGCCAGAAAGAAAATCAAAAGCACTTTTATATTCCACTTCTCCAATTGCTCTTATAATTGTAGCTAAAAGTAAGTTCTGCCCTTTTTCCTCAATTCTATTTGACAGTTCAATAAAAAGATACTGCCCTGCACTTTTAATCTTCAATTCTGAAATCCCGTAAACTATTTTTCTTAATACCTCAGGATCTTTTTCATTTTTCAGAGCATTTACCCATAAATCTTCATTTGTAATTTTAAGATTTACAAGGCTATAGGCTGCATAACCCCTTACATTCGGGTTTACATCTGAAAGTAATGTTTTTTCAATCAATACATAATCTTCGGTAGATTTGCTATTTTCTATTGCCTTTATAACTCCTATCCTCTGTTCACTAACACCATACTCAAGTGTTTTCTTCCAGTATTCTCTTACTTTTTCATCTACTGCTGAAATAAATGTAAGATTTATAAAAAGTAAAATAAATGTAAATAAAAAATTTTTTTTCATTTTTTCCCCATTCAATATTTAAAAAATCGGATGTTATAAATAAAGAGTTTAGAATTGAAGGGATAAAATCAGGCGACGAAAATTGTCGCCTGATTTATTTTAAAAAGAAACTTTAGTATCTTCCTCTTGGCGTATAATAAGTATGCAAGAGTTCATGAGCCTTATGACTGTTGGGCTCTCCAAGGAACTCCTTATAAAGCTGAATTATATATGGGTTCTCATGGGATTTTCTATACTTAAGACTTTCATCTTCTTCATATATTGCCTTTGCTCTTGCTGCTCTTATTTCAGGTGTAGTTGGTATGGGCTGTCCTCCTCCGCCCAGACAACCACCAGGACATGTCATAATTTCGATAAAGTGATAATCAAATTCTTTACTTTTTACCTTTTCCATCACTTTTTTCGCATTTGCAGTACCATGGGATACAAGTACTTTTAAAGTTACTCCTTCAAGAAACTTCCACTCTGGTTTTGTATTTTCAATCTTTATACTTGCCTCCCTTATATCTTCAAACCCTCTTATAGGTACAACATTTAGTTTTGGAAAAGGAATTTCTCTGCCTGTGACAACCTCATAAACTGTTCTTAATGCAGCCTCCATTACTCCACCAGTTGCACCGAATATTGTACCAGCACCGGTCGATTCTCCTAATGGATTATCAAACTCAGAATCTTCCACATCCTTTAAGTCTATACCTGCCTGCTTTATCATTGCAGCAAGCTCCCTTGTGGTCAAGACAAAGTCAACATCCTGAAATCCGCTGTCTGTCATCTCAGGCCTTGTAGCTTCAAATTTTTTCGCCGTACAAGGCATTACAGACACACTTACAATCTTTGCTGGATCTATTCCCATTTTTCCTGCCCAGTATGTTTTCAGAATCGCTCCAAACATCTGCTGTGGAGATTTACAGGTGGAAAGATTGGGTAACAATTCAGGGAAAAAGTGCTCCTGAAACTTAATCCATCCTGGTGAGCAGGATGTCATCATTGGTAAAGCAACATCTTCCTTATCAACAATAAGCTTCTTTAACCTTGAGAGAAGTTCAAAACCCTCCTCCATAATTGTAAGGTCAGCACCAAACTGAGTATCAAATACATAATCGAAGCCCATCATTCTAAGGGCTGTCACCATCTTCTTTGTCACTCTCGTTCCAGGTGGATAACCAAATTCCTCACCAAGTGCAGCTCTTATTGCAGGTGCTGTTTGAATAACTACGACTTTATCAGGATCATCTATTGCCTTCCATACATCTTCAACTGAGTATTTCTCATAAAGTGCACCTGTTGGACAATGTGCAACACACTGACCGCAATTTATACAAACAACATCAGCAAGGGGAAAATTAAAAGCAGAACCAACAATTGTACTATCACCTTTAAATAGATTTGCTATTGCAAATACACCCTGAAGTTCTCCACAGGCTCGAATACATCTCTGACAGAGTATACATTTATTATTATCCCTTACAAGCACTGGAGAAGATGTATCCTGTTTAACTGTTCTTTCTCTTTTTTCTTTCCATCTTAATTCTGTGAGATGATATAAATTTGCAAGATCCTGGAGTTCACACTTTAGATTTTTATGGCATGTCGTACAGTCTGTGTAATGATTGGCTAAAAGAAGTTCAACCACTGTTTTTCTTGCCCTTCTAATTTTTTCACTCGAGGTAATTATTTTCATTCCATCAGAAAGAGGTGTTGAGCATGAAGCCTGTAAGGTTTTTGAACCCTCAACCTCAACAACACAAACTCTACAGATACCCTTTGTACTCAAATCAGGATGGTAACAAAGGGTGGGGATAAAAATATTCTCCCTCTTGCATAAATCAAGAATAGTCATCCCCGATTTAGCCTGATACTCTTTTCCATTTACAAATACTTTTATATTATCCATTGTTTTCTCCTCTGTATGAAATAATTTCATCTCTAAACTTTGTAATTATAGTACGAAAAGAATTCGGGACAGACTGTCCAAATCCACATTTTGAAGCAAGACTCATAGTTTCTGCAAGTGCCATAAGGTCACTAATAGTTTTTGATGAACCCTCTCCTCTCTCGAATTTTTCAATACCTTCAAGCATTCTTGAACAACCTTCTCTACATGGTGTACACTGTCCGCAGGATTCCTGCTGGAAAAATTCTACAAAATTTTTCAGGACTTTAAACATATTTCTTGATCTGTTGAAAATTATAATTGAACCACCAGTAGGAATTCCTTCAAAACATATAGGTTTATCAAAATCCTCTTCACTTGCACAGAAACCAGAAGCACCACCTATCTGAACAGCCTTAGTATCAGGGTCAGCACCGACTTCCTTTAAAAGTTCCCTTATTGTAATACCAAATTCAAACTCATAAATACCGGGTTTTTTACAATCCCCTGAAACTGAAAAAAGTTTTGACCCGGTGGATTTTAAAGTTCCAAACTGATGAAACCACTCAGCACCGTTGATTATTATATGTGGAACAAAAGCAAGTGTTTCCACATTATTTACTACAGTTGGTTTATTTAAAAAACCAGCCTCTGTCGGATAAGGGGGTTTATTTCTTGCTTCACCCCTTTTGCCTTCAAGAGATTCAATAAGGGCTGTCTCTTCTCCACACACATAAGCACCGCTGCCAAGCCTTATTTCTAAGTCAAAACAGAAACCCTTTTTCCCACAAATATTTTCACCAAGGAACCCATCCTCCTTTAGTTTATCAATAGTCTTTTGTAGAGATGGATAAATATACTTGTACTCACCTCTAAGGTAAATAAATCCCTTTTCTGCTCCAATGGCATAAGCACCAATAAGCATACCTTCTATAACTTTTGAAGCCTGTTTTTCTAATATAAGTTTATCCTTAAATGTACCCGGTTCACCCTCGTCAGCGTTGCATATAAAGTATTTTGGAGAATTATTTACTTTTGCAGCCATTTCCCATTTAAGCCCCGTAGGAAAACCTGCACCACCACGACCTCTAAGGTTTGATTTCTTGATTTCCTCAATGACCTGTGATGGACTTAATTCATAAGCCTTTTTTAAAGCTTCACCAAGCTTTATGTCTGAAAATACTACATCTATTTTTCTTGCCATACTTCCCCCTTATTTATAACTTCTTACTATATCAACAGCTTTAGATGGTGTAAGGCCAGAGTATATGTCATTATTAACCATCATTGCAGGTCCTTTATCACACATACCCATACAGTTCGCATAATCAAGGGTATATTTCCTGTCAGGGGTAGTTTCCCCCATTTTTATACCGAGTTCTGCCTCCAAAGCCCTCTGTACTTCATCCTTTCCCTTCAACTGACATGAAATAGTTCTGCACAATCTTATTACATACTTTCCTTTTGGCTTTATATTAAGAAAATGATAAAATGAAGCTACTGAAAAAACCTCTGTCTGAGAAAGATTGAAAGCCCTCGCAACTTCATTTATTCCTTCCTCACTTAAGTAAGAATATTCATCCTGTAGTTCCTGCAAAACCGGGAGAAGAGAATCTCTTTTTTCCCCATACTTTTGAACCAGTTTGTTAACCTTATTAACAAGGGTTTCCCTGATCATTTAGCCCTCCTGTTAATTTAAGGTATTATCTTATAAAAAGAAATTTTATTTGTCAAGAAAAAAATTGTTCACATCAATTTTTTTTGCAAAAAAATTTTTTATAATACATAATATATTTCATTCTATTTAAAAATTTTCTTTTCCAGGTTAAATAACTTTTTTAATTAACAATTGAACAAGATAAAAAGTTATTTTTTACAAAATTTTTCAGTAAAAAATACCTTCTTTAATACCCATTAATTTATATGTCAGATTGTTTTCATTCATAGGAGGAGGAGGAAATCAATGATTTTATTTGATGCTCCAGGCAAGGAAAACACAAAAAAGGTCATAGAAATTGCGTTAAAAGTCTCTTGGGAAAAGAATATAAATGATATAGTATTTCCTTCAGCCAGTGGTTACACAGCATCTTTTTTTGAAGATGTAAAAGATAAAAATTTAGTCTGTGTAACTCATGTTAATGGTTTTGTAAACAAAGGCGAAAATGAAATGCCTTTAGAAGTAAGAGAAAAATTGATAAATAAAGGAATAAAAGTATTAACAACAACCCATGTTTTAAGTGGAGCAGAAAGAGGCCTATCAAGAAAGTTCGGGGGTATCTATCCTGTAGAAATAGTTGCAAATACCCTGAGAATGTTTGGACAGGGAACTAAGGTTGCTGTTGAAATTGCAATAATGGCTTTAGATGCAGGACTTATTCCATACGGCAAACCTGTAATTTCATTAGGAGGGACGGAGGAAGGAGTTGACACCTCACTTATTCTGTATCCCTCTCATGCCTCAAGCTTATTTGAAACAAAGATTGTTGAAATCCTCTGTAAACCAGCTAATTTATGAATAATCCAGCGGGAGGTTTTTTGAAGATGGAGGAAAAAAGTCATACAAAAGAGGTTAGAAAGATTTTTTTCATAAAACTTTTCGAACTTCTTACAAAAAGAATAAGGGCAAAAGTTGTATTTTTTGAAATTGGCATAATCATAATGGTTTCTTTTTCACTGGGTTTAATTTTTTCTCTATACCTTGAAAAAACTCTTTTAAAAAAGGCCGATTTATTCTGTGAAAGAATATTAAAAGATTTAAGTAAGTCAATAGAGTATAATTACATATCAATCTCAGCCGCTAGTGAAGCCATTAAATCCTTTGAACACACGGCAGGAATAAGATACTTAGGTTACACAGGTCATATTATGGCCGGTGATGAGCTTAAAAAGGTTCATCTTTTTACCGGGATTAATATTTCGGAAGATACCCTTGCTGAAATAGAAAAAAGAATAAAAAATCTAAATACTTTCTATAAAAACAGTAATCTCATAAAGATCTATTCACAGGAAAACAACTTTGAAAATGTTATAGAATACTGTATGCCAGTCTCAATCAGCGTTGGAGATAAGATTAAAAAGATTGGGCACATAGTTTTATGGTATTCTGAAAAAGAAATCTTAAAAGAAATTTATTTTATCAGGAATTTGATAGTTTTTGTAACATTTGCTGTAGCCCTTTTTGCTATATTTCTTTCAATTAAAGGTTCTGATAGTATCGTCAGACCTATTGTTCAGCTTACCGATGCTGTTAAGAAATTCGGTCAGGGGGATTTAAACATAAGAATTCAGGTACCAACAAAGGATGAAATTGGCATTTTAGCAAAAACATTTGATGAAATGGTACTTTCTTTTAAAGAGAAACTTGAGATGCAAAAATTTGTCTCCTCATCAACTATCAAAATGATTCAGAAAACCGTATCCACCGATATAAGTAGAGAAACTAAAGTTAGACCTACTGAAAGGGCTACTTTGACCATGCTTTTCAGTGATATTCGAGGTTTTACTGCAATGAGTGAAAAACTTGATCCAAAGCAGGTTGTGGACATTCTTAACGAATATCTTGATATTCAAACAAACATTATAAAGGAATGCAAAGGTGATATTGACAAGTTTGTAGGAGATGAAATTGTGGCAGTTTTTGAGGGAGAAGATATGTGTTTAAATGCCATAAAAGCTTCTTGCAAAATTCAGAGAAAACTAGCTGAGATTAATAAAGAAAGGATTAAAAAACACCTATCCACTGTAAATGTTGGCATTGGAATAAATGTTGGTGAGGTTGTCAGGGGTAGCATAGGTTCTTATGATAGAATGGATTATACAGTCATTGGTGATAGTGTAAACCTTGCTTCAAGGTTATGCAGTGTAGCAGGCAAGGATGAAATAATTATTTCAAAAGATGTTTACGATAGAGTTGCTACCAGATCAACTGAATTTAAATTTGTGCCTTTAGAACCTATATATGTGAAAGGTAAATCAAATCCCATTGAGGTTTTCAAAGTTGAATATTAGTTTTGTCACTGAAAGTTATAAGGACACTTTCAATCTTGGTCTGAGTTTTGCGAAGGGTAGAATTGAGCAGTTAAAAAATGAAAAAGTTTTCTTTCTCTATGGAGAACTGGGAAGTGGTAAAACCACTTTTGTGAGAGGTTTTTGTTCAAATTTTGGTCTTGAGAATTATGTAAGTAGTCCATCATTTACAATAGTCAATGAATACAATTCAAATAATGTAAGTATTGTGCACATTGATCTTTACAGGATAAAATCTAAGGAAGAACTTGAAGAAACAGGAATTTTTGAAATAATCACTTCTTATTCCTATTCCTATATTTTCGTTGAGTGGCCAGAAATTCTAAGTGATTTTATAACCAAAAATGTGGTAAAAATTACCTTTGAGTATGGAGAAAACGAAAACCAGAGGATAATAAGGGTAGATTTTGAAAATTAATCTAATTTTTCATAGAAGCATTTTGATAGCCATACCCCTTTATTCTTCTTCACTTTTAATCAGATAACTGAGAACTGAGAAAATAAAAGACTCATAGCCAAATTCTTTTAACTGGTACTCTCTTAATTTATTGAAAAACTCCGTCTTATTTTTTACTCCAATTTCTTCATAAATTGAAGTTATATGGCTTTTTACCGTACTTTCTGAGATGTAAAGCTTTCTGGCTATTTCTTTTACCTTATTCCCTTCAAGTAAAAGCTTAAAAACTTCTTTTTCTCTTTTGCTAAAATTGTACTTTTTAAAGAAGGTTTCTTCAGGTAATAAAATAGAGCTTATCACAGAATTTAAATTAAGACAGCACCAGCGCAATCCTTCCACTTTATCATTTTTAACTATGGGAATAGCCTTTGATAGCAATGTTAGCCTTTTCCCCTCTTTTGATATTATTCTAAATTCTGTAAATGTAGAAACTTCATTCGTTAGAATTTCTCTACAATAATTAGTTACTTTTTGTATATCATCCTTGTAAATAAAATCAAAAATATTATTTTTATCAGCTGTGATATCAAAAAGGTCCATACCAGCTTTGTTAATAAATTCTATTTTATTTCTGAAATCAGTTTCAATAATGATCATTGGCAAAAAAGTGGCAATTTCTTTAAATCTTGTCTCGCTTTCCCTCAACTTTTCTTCAATCTTTTTTCTTTCTTCAACTTCCTTTATAAGTCTTTTATTTACATTTTCCAGATTCTGTGTCTTTTCTTTAACCAATTTTTCGAGATTTTCAGAATGCAATTTTAAGCTTTCAATTAAGTTAGATATTCTCAAAGCAATACTTAACTTCTGTCTTAAAATATCATATACCATACCTTCATTCAGACAAAATTTCAGGACAAGATATCCCATCTGTTCATCACCCTGAAAAAGTCCCTGTACAATATAAGTATTTGCCTGTGCTGGACAATAATCTCTGGGTATAATTTCAATAGTGTCAAAAATGTTGTGCTTTCCTACTTTCAATCTTTTATTAGAATCAAAAGCCCATTTTAATGTAGATTTCTGGATTAAAGGGAATTTTTTTTCATAAAAACAGATATAAAAACTATCTATTCCAAAAAAAGAAACTGAATTTTCAAAAATTTCTAATTGCTTTTTTATATCAAACTCAGTAACAAGCCTTTCCCCAAGATCGTTTAACTTTTCCTGATAACTCTCATGAAATTCCTGGTGAATTTTTATCCTGTTGTTTTTAATCTCATTTTTACCACTGCAGCCACAGGAAGATCTGAATACAGGATAGGTTGGCAAGACAAGAAAGGAATTTTCCGTTTTTTTTCTATTAATTATATTGAAAAGAATTTCAAGTGATTTGTATCCAATTTCATAAATTGGTTGATGAACTGTTGTCAATTCTTTTTCATAACTTAAATCCACATCATCAAATCCCGTCAGTATTAAATCATCCGGGATTTCTATTTTTCTGTATTCAAGTTCTTCCATCACACCAAAAGCCATCTGATCATTTGCACAGACAATAGCATCAGGATGAAATTGTTTTTCATCAAATATTTTTTTAACAACTTCCCTTCCCGAGAGTAATGAAAAATCACCTTGAACAACAAGGGTTTCTTCAATAAGATTTTTATTTTCCTTCACAGTTTCCATAAATGTGTCATACCTTGTTTTTGCTTCAGGATTGGTATGAGGACCTGATACAAAAGCAATTTTCTTAACTTTGTGCTCTCTTATAATATGTTCCAGTAGAGTCTTAAAACCACTTCTATTGTCAATTTCTATAGAGGAAATTCCCTCGATACTCATTCCAATACTTACAACAGGAAAATCAGAATAACGAGATTTAATGAAGTCTTCTACATTTTTTTTATCCTCAACATTTGATATTGTTGTTGTAAGAATTATCAGTCCATCAAGTCTTTTTGGAGACGGAAAATTAAATAGAACATTTCTCTTCTGTTCCCAGTCAAAAGGTGAATTTATTCTTCCTGTGATAAAACAAAAAACCTCAATATTGTTTTCTCTTGCAAAGTCTGAAATTCCAGAAATAATCCCTATATGATAGGGGGAACCTATCCAATCTGATATAACACCAACAGAAATGCCTGTTTTCATAAGTCCCATATAAAATTTTTATATAGTATGAATAAAAACTGCAAAAAATGCAACAAAAAAATAAACAAAATTAAAAATTTGAAAAACAAAAACTAATCTTCCTTATGACTAGTAATTTTCGAGAAATCAAAAGGCGGGTATTTTTTATATGGAAAAGGGCTGTCTAAAACTCAATATAGACAGCCCCAACCCCTTATTACTCAAGAATTGGTTTTAAACTTACATTCTTAAGAGAAACACCATTGGGATCGCCGGAAAGATTAAACTCCAATCTAGCAAAATCATCACCACCAATTGACTTAAATTCAGTTTCAAATTTCTGCCATTCTGTTGTAAGATCATAAATTCTCAAACCGGAATATGCAAGCCAGTCTCCACCAATTCTTCCAACTTTAACAAAGATTTTTCTTGGCTTTTCTGCCTTCGCCTCAAATGAAAGCAAATACTTCTTCCCAAATTTCAATGGCATAGGGAACTGAACTAGCTGAAGTTGCCAGTTATCATTACCAGGAGCAGCAACCTTCATAATAAAGGTATTATCCTTTACTTCAAAGCTTCCATTTGCTGGCATAGTAACATGGAAGGTCCATTTTCCACCTACTTCTGCCTTAATAGCATCTGTCAAACTATTGTAAACGGAATACTTCATGACAGAACCATCAGGGAAATTTCCATTCTTCACCATTTCTTCACCAAGTTTTGGCCCACCTTCACCTTTTACAGCAGCTTTTTCTCCACCACCACAAGAAACAAGAAGCATTGCCAGAACAGAAACTAATGCTAACAAACTTAGCTTTCTGTACATTCTAACCTCCTATTTACTTTTTATATTTATTATACCAGAAAAATATAAAAAATAATATAGACTTTTAGTATGATTTTTATCATGCTAAAAGTATGATTTTTGGTAAAATTAAACAACTTTTTTAATGACATTTATTTTCTATTTTTCATGCAATTCATAAAACATAAAAAAATTATATTGACACCTACCGCTATCCATGATACAATTTAATGCACCGTAGTGCATAAAATTTTATTTACAGGAGAAAATTATGAAGAAGAATTTTATTTCTATCAGGGGAACTGACTTTGTAAAAAACGAAAAAAAGTTTAAAATCAGAGGAGTTGCCATAGGAAGTTTCTTGAATCTTGAACATTTTATGTTAAAAATTGCTGGAGTAGAAACGGATATTAAAGGTGTTTTTGCTGAAATTTACGGAGCTGAAAAATCAGAAATATTCTGGAAAACATTCAGAAGCTGTTTTATAAACGAAAAAGATTTTGAATTTATGAAAAAAATTAACATTAATACTATAAGGTTACCTTTTAATTACAAATTGTTCTTTGATGACAATCTTCCTTTTATGTTAAAAAAAGAGGGATTTTTAGAGCTCGATAGGATTATAGAAATGGCAACAAAATATGAAATATATGTCATACTTGATTTGCATGCTGCTCCAGGGGGACAAAATCCTGACTGGCATTCCGATAATTCAACTGGAGAACCTCTATTCTGGAAATTTTTTGACTTCCAGCAAAGAATTATAAATCTCTGGGGAGAAATTGCTAAAAGATATAAAAACAATCCTTATATTCTCGGTTATGATATTTTAAATGAACCTGTCATAGAAAATAGAGAGATTTCAGGAAAATTTGTAAATGATTTCTATAAAAAGGTACTCAGGGAAATCAGGAAATTTGACAGAAATCATATTGTATTTTTAGAGGGGGATTTCTATGCAAGCGATACAACCTCTTTTGAGATTTTAGATGATCCTCTTGTGGCATATTCAGTTCACTATTATCCATTCTTTTTTACAGATATAGAACATTATTCTAAACTCAATGAAACTGAAAAGAAAGAGTGGCTCAAATCCAGTCTTTTCAATAATGTTTCAATAACTGATGTTTTCAACAGGCTAAAAAGACCACTTTGGTGCGGTGAAACAGGTGCTTTACTTTCATTCCCAAAAAGTTATTCAGAAAATCAGTTGCAAAAAATTCTTGAGATATTCGAAGAAAACAATATCTCATGGACTATCTGGACATATAAAGATGCTGGTTGTATGGGAATTCTCCATTGTAAAGACGAATCGCCCTGGGTTAAAAACTTTGAAAATGTGAATGCTTACAGGGATTTTTTGAAAGATTTTAATGAGGCTACAAAGCTGGCGTTAGAATTTATAAAAAATATTTCACCTAATTTATTTCCAAATATAGAATTGATAAGAAAAGTAAAATTTAAACTCCTCTCAATCAGGGATATGATAACCTCCGAAAATTTTAAATTCAAACTGAAAGAAATTCCTTTTGAAAAGATTCTAACATTACCTGAATCTTTTCTGTTCGAAAACTGCGAGATGTGGAATGGAGCAATAAATATAATCAAAAAAATTACCACTAAAATTTAACCTGAAAGTCTTTTTACAATTCCTTTAACTCTACTTACAAGGTTGTCTATGATCTGTAATTCTATTCTATCAAGATTTGCTCTGAAAAGAAATTTTTTAAACAAACTTTTTAATCTATCTTCTTTGTGGTTTTTAAAGTAATCAATTTGTGTTAAGAAAGAAATAATATTGTTTACTGTACTTTCTATTTCATCTCTTGTTAGAGCATCCTTTGTTTGTTTTTGAGTGGAAAAACTTTTGTATAATTCATAAAGCACTATACCAACAGCATGGGAAAGGTTTATTGATGGAAATTCTTCAGAAGCTGGAATAGTACAAATTAAATCGCACAACTGTATTTCTTCATTTGTAAGTCCTGTTTTTTCCCTTCCGAATACTAAAAAGACATTTTTATTCTGGTAAGCTTTTAAAAAATCACCAAGTTTGAACAATGTAAGATCTCTTCTTCTAAATTGCCCTACCCTTCTTGAAAAAGCAATGGATATATCACACTCATTTATAACTTCAGTAAGACTTTTTTCAACCCTTGCATTTTCAAGAATTTTACGAGCATGAATGGCATAATTAAGTGCACTATCTGAAAGGTGATTGCAGTTTGGAGAGATGAGAATCAATCTGGAAACGCCAAAGTTCATCATTACTCTTGCTACACTTCCTGTATTTTCGCAACCTTCTACCCCAACAAGTACTACATGTAGCATTCACCTGACTCTCATCCCTTCAGTCTTAAAAGTAAGTCTCTTTCTTTCTTTAATAACTCTACAAGTTTTTCAATTGAAGAAGAATTCCCTCTGGATGTAATCAAAAACAATAACTCCTTTAAGCTATGATCATTAAGAATAAATCTTAAATCAATTTCCTTTTCTTTTTTTCCTGTTGAATTGGTATCAATTGCCTTCTTCTCAAAAACCAGAATTTCTTCTAATTTTTCTACGTCTACCTTTCGACGGCTAACAGTCGGAAGTTCGAAGTTGTGATCAAATCCATTTACAATGTTCATAAATTCCCTCCTTGGAATTTATCCCCTCCCATTTCCTATTTTTTTTATCGAAATAAAATTAAAAATTCTTAATTCCTTAGAAGAATTTTTTGGGATTTTCTTATTATAAAGGGCAAATTAATCTTATTTTGATAGGCAAAAATAATAAAAATTTTTAAGAAATTTACAAATTTTTCTTCATTTAAGCTCAGAAGAGCATCTTCAAGACTTTTAGATACCGAAATTTTATCTATTTTCGGTATCTCTTCACCCCTTCTTGAAAGCTTATCAAGAATTTTAAAAAAACGCTGGATTTCTGGTAGTCTTTTTGGAACTTCATCATCTATTGATTTTTTTCTCTTGTTTTTTTTCTCTAAAGATTTAATCTTTTCCCAGTTTCTTAAAATATTACTAATATCTTTTTCCTCACTATTGCTAAATACATGAGGATGCCTTCTTATAAGCTTTTCATTCACACCACTTAATACCTCAGTTAATGTAAATCTTTTTTCCTGCTCCCCTATGTATGAGAGAAAAAAAGAAAGAAAAATTAAATCCCCGAGTTCTTCTTTCAATGATTCTAAATCTTTTTCTTCAATAGCTTCTACAACTTCATATACCTCCTCAAGAAGTGCATCAGTTAAAGTCTCAATGGTCTGGGCTTTATCCCAGCTACAGCCATTTTCTCCGCGTAAGGTGGCTATTATGTTAAAAAGCTTACTCAGTTCTTCCATCTTTAACATCCTCTGTAAATTTTTTTATTTTTCCCCTGAATTCTTCCTTCACCCTGTGTAGAATGCCATTTACATAGTAAGGGGTATTTTCTTCACAGTAAAGTGTAGCAAGTCTATTTGCTTCTGAAATTATTACTTCAGAGGGAATATCATACCTGTATATAATTGAATATATAGAAATCCTTAGAAGTGCTTTATCAAGCTCTCTAAGTCTTTCAAATTTCCAGTTTACAAGATGTTTTTTAATTACTTCATCAATAATCTTAATGTTTGAAATTGTGCCAATCAAAATTTCTTTTGCAAATGAGTACACATTTTCTTTTTCTTCAGAATTTACATAAAGCAAGTCATCTTCTTTTAAGGATGCTAAATCTTCAAACCACTTAAAATCAAGATAAGAAGATAAATCATCACTATTTAATTGATAAAGGTAAAGGGTAATTAAAGCTAATTCTCTTGCTTTCTGTCTTGGTTTCCTACTCTCAAATTCCATTTTTTATTTTAACTTCTTTAGTTCCCTGTAAAGATTTGCCATTTCTATTGCTGTCATCATTGCATCATAACCCCTGTTACCACTTTTCGTTCCAGCACGCTGAATTGCCTGATCCGTATCATCTGCAGTTATAAGTCCATATACTACAGGTATCTTCCCCATTGCTGATAGTTCCATAATAGCCTTCGAAGAGTTTGAAGCAACATACTCAAAATGAGGTGTTTCACCTCTTATTATTACTCCTATACATACTATCGCATCATATTTTTCACTCTCGATGAGTTTCTTTGCCACACCAGGGATTTCATAACTTCCAGGTACTTTATAAACATCAAGATCATCTGGATTACCACTTAACTGTATAAAAGCATTCTCTGCACCGTTTATAAGTTTGTCTCCCACAAATGAATTGAACTTACTGTATACAATTGCTATCTTAAGCCCTTTTGCCGTTAATTTACCTTCGTAAAAATTCATCATATTCTCCTTGGTAATTTATATCATATAAAGAAATTTGAAGTTCATTTTTTTCTATTTTTTCAAGAATGTATTCTTTTAAAGCATTATAAATCTTCTGTTCACGAAGTTGATTTTCTATCAGTGGTTTTACCTTTTCCAGAGGCACAAATTCATTTAACTTTCTATCAACAACCTTTAAAACAAAATAGAATTTTTCATCGGAATTTCTAAACTTTGTTACTTCAGGACCTATTACAAAACCCGGTTTTACATAGAGGTTTCCCTTTGGTGTGGGAATTGCATTTGTTGATAATGAAAAAGCGAGTAATTCTTCAGGTATACCCGATTGATAAAGTTCAAAAACATATTTTAATCCCGTTCTACCTGAATAATTCTCATAGCCAAGCAAATTTTTATTTTTTGCAAGCAGATCTTCTATTTCATTACTCTTTTTTAATCTATCTGATATTTGAAGTAATGTTTTTTCAAATTTCTCCAGATTCTCAAGGGATGCATTCTTAGGAGACTTACAAACAACTATAACAAGATCAAGTTTCGGTTGATCCACCATAAGTTTTTTGTTTTCCTGGTAAAATTTTTTTATTTCTTCCTCTGATACTTTCTCACCTGCCTTATCTTTTAATCTTGTGTCGTAAAACATCAAAGCTCTTACTATCTGACTTTTTCGAATTTGCATTTCAAATTCATCTGGATACTGTTCATATATTTTTAACCTCTGTTTTGCCAGTTCATCACTTGCATCCTTAACATTAGTTGTATTTTCTATTATTTTGTTTATTTCATCCCTGGGTAATATGATTTTTTTATTCTGACTAACTATCTGCTGTAAAGAGTAGAAAAAGAGCAATTCCTTTAATGGTTCAATCTTTTGAGAGGGATTATTTCCACTCATAAGTTTTAAGAAATCTCTCATCCTTTCAATATCATAAGATGTTATTGGATAATCCCCTACAGTTGCAATAATTCTATTCAGGACCAGTGAATGAGAAAAAGATATGTAAATTAAAAGAAAAATCAAAGCTTTATAAAACAACCTCATCAGAAATTCCCCTCTTTTAAAAGTTTTTCATCAGTTTCCACCTTCATAAGAAGATAATTCATACTATCAACAAGTGCCTGCCAGCTTGCCTCAATAATATTGCCTGAAACTCCCACTGTACCCCATTCTATACCATCATATCTGAAAGAGACAAGAACTCTCGTAATAGCAGCAGTTCCGGCTTTTGGGTTAAGTATTCTTACTTTATAGTCCAGAAGTTTTACACCTTTTACAACTGGATAGAATGCTGAAAGAGCATTTCTTAAAGCAATATCTAAAGCATTGACAGGACCATCACCTTCAGCAACCGTAAGCTGTACAAGTTCTCCAACTTTAACCTTTACTGTTGCCTCAATAACCTGATTTTCCCCGGAATTGTATATGAAAGTTTTAAAGGCTTCAATCTTAAATTTCTCTTTGAACTGACCGCATATTTTTTTTACTAGCAATTCAAAGCTTGCATCAGCACCTTCAAATTCATATCCAAGATTTTCAAGTTCTTTTATCTTATCCACCAGTACTGGAATAAAGTTCTTTGGAATTTCAAGTCCCATTTCCTTAGCTTTTTCAACAATGTTTGATTTCCCGGCTTGCTCTGAAATTAAAATTCTTCTCTTATTACCTACACTTTCCGGCGGGATATGTTCATAAGTTCTGGGATTTTTTTCAACCGCATTGGCATGCACTCCAGCCTTGTGTGTAAAAGCGCTAATACCGGTATAAGGTTGTTTATTATCCGGAGTAAGGTTTGCAACCTCATAAACAAAATGTGAAAGTTCCGTTAAGTGTTTCAATTCATTTTCAGTTATATTGTTAAACCTGTAACCCATTTTAAAATAAAGATTTGGTATAATAGAGCAGAGATTCGCATTTCCACATCTTTCCCCAATACCATTGATTGTCCCCTGTACCTGTCTTGCTCCCATCCTTACTGCTTCAATACTATTTGCTACACCACATTCACTATCATTATGGGCATGAATACCTAAAGGAGACTTTATTTCTCCAACCACAACTGAAAAAATTTCCCTTATCTTCTCAGGAATCATCCCTCCATTAGTATCGGCAAGTACAATCCAGTCCACTCCCGCCTTTTCAGCTGCTTTTAATACCTTTATGGCATAATCTGGATTATATAGAAAACCATCGAAAAAATGCTCTGCATCAAAAATTACTTCTTTTTTATGATCCTTTAAGAAAGCAATAGATTCATACACCATATTTAAATTTTCTTCAAGAGAAACCCTGAAAACTTCCTTTACATGAAGATCCCAGCTTTTTCCAAAGATTGTTATCACAGGAGTTTTGGCATTTATCAACTCTAAGAGATTATGATCCTCATTCACTTTATTTTTTGCATGGCGGGTGCTTCCAAAAGCTGCAACCTTCGCGTGTTTAAGTTCAACTTTTCTTATCTCTTCAAAAAAAGCTTTATCCTTGGGCAGGGCAGCAGGCCAGCCACACTCAATATAGTCAACCCCAAAAATATCAAGTTTTCTGGCAATGTTTATCATATCAAAAAGCGAAAAGTTAACACCTTCAGCCTGCTTACCATCCCTCAATGTAGTATCATAAATAAGAATTTTATTACTTTCTTCCATTTGAAAACTCCTACAATTGATTATAATTTTTTTATAATTTCAAGTCAAATTTTCGAATTACTTTAAAATAAGTCTACTCGGTGGAGAAAAGATATTATGATGAAAAAGTGGCGAGTAGATTTATTTTAAATCAATTCGGTAACTTGATTTTTTCAATTTTTAGTTTTATCATTTAATAAAATCACAGGTCACTAGAAATGAGTAAAAAAATTGCCTTAATTGACGGAACAGGTCTTCTATATAGAGCATACTATGCATTTATTTCAAGACCGCTTACAACCACAAGGGGAGAGCACACATCAGCTATCTTTGGTTTTTTCAAGGTCTTAGGACAGATTATTAGAGATATTTCCCCGGATGCAATGCTTGTAGCTTTCGATATGACAAGAGCAACCTTCAGACAGAAAATATATCCCCTCTATAAGGCACAGCGACAGGAAACACCACAGGATTTAAAAGCCCAGATTCCAGTTATTATGAGTATGCTTGAGAAGATGAACATTAAAAGTATTGAACTGGAAGATTTTGAAGCTGATGATATAATCGCCACAATTGCAAACAACACAAAAAGTGAATATATTCCTTATATAGTTTCTGGCGATAAAGATCTTATGCAACTGGTTGATGAAAAAGTCAGGGTTATAAGGCCTCAAAAAGGCATAAGCGAAATAAACCTTCTCGATAGAGAAGGAGTGAAAAAAGAAATAGGTGTTTATCCTGAACAGATTCCAGATTATATCGGAATTGTAGGTGATACATCAGACAATATTCCAGGTATAAAAGGAATAGGTGAAAAAGGCGCTGTGGCTTTACTCTCTAAATATAAAAATCTTGAAGATATTTATGCACACATTGATGAAATCCAGGGGGCTATCAAAAATAAACTTATAGAAGGAAAAGAGAGTGCATTTTTAAGTAGAAATCTCGCAATGCTGAGGTATGATGTACCCTTAAGTTTTGAGGTAAAAGATTTTTTAATCAATCCATCAACAATGCTTAATACGGAAATAGTAAAAGATTTCCAATACTATGAACTTTATAATTTGCTTCAGGAATGGAAAAAAATTCTTGCCAGTAAATTAGATAGTGGTGAGTTATTCCAGAATGAAGAAATTTTCGAAAAGGTAACAGATGAAATTAGGGGAAATTACAGATTATTGAAAACAAAAACTGAAGTTGAAAACTTAATAAATGAAATTAAAGAAAAAGGCCATCTATCCATTGATACTGAAACTACTTCACCGGATCCATTTAATTGTGAATTGATAGGTTTATCAATTTCTTTAAAAGAAGGAGAAGCTTATTTTATTCCTGCAAAATACTGCTGCGAACAGGAATTTGATTTGAACTGGATTATAAATGTCTTAAAACCTGTTTTAGAAGACGAAAAAATTGGCAAGATAGGACAGAACTTAAAATTTGAGTGGGAAGTATTTTCAAATTATGGAATTAAGCTAAAAGGAATTATTTTTGACACAATGCTTGCAGCATACCTTCTAAATCCTACGAGAACTCACAACAATCTTGAATCCCTTGCACTCGAGTACCTGGGAATAAAAAAGAAAGACTATTCAGAAACTTTAAAAAATATAAAGGCAAAAAATAAGACTCTTTTAGATGTAGACATAGAAACACTTGTTTATTACGCATGCGGAGATGCTGATGTAGCTTTGAGACTAAAAGAAAAGCTACATCCTCTTGTAAACAAAGAAAAGCTTGATAATGTATTTTACAATATTGAACTTCCGCTTATTCCCGTGCTTGCAATAATGGAAAAAAATGGAGTTAAAATTGACAGGGAAGAAATGAAAAACCTTTCAAATGAGATTGAAAAAGAGCTTGAAAGGTTGAAAGAAAGAATTTACTTCCTTGCCGGAAGAGAATTTAATATTCAGTCCTCTATCCAACTAGCCCAGCTTTTATTCGAAGAGCTTGGACTTCAGCCAGTAAAATTTACAGAAAAAGGAAAACCATCAACGGATGAGGAAGTACTCGAAACTCTTGCAGAGGAACACCCCCTGCCAGCTGAAATTTTAAAGTACAGGACACTTGCAAAACTTAAAAATACATATTTGGATTCTCTCCCTGAGCTTGTAAACCCCAAAACCAACAGAGTTCACACAAGCTTTAACCAGACTGTAACAGCAACGGGAAGATTGTCCTCAAGTCAGCCAAATTTGCAAAACATCCCTATTCGTGATGAAATTGGAAGAAAAGTTAGAAATGGATTTATTGCTGAGGAGGGTTGTCTTTTACTCAGTGCTGACTATTCACAGATAGAACTTCGTGTTTTAGCACATTTCTGTCAGGATAGTGCTTTGCTTGCTGCTTTCAAAGAGGGAAAAGACATCCACAGACACACAGCCTCAATAATTTTCCATTGCAGGGAAGAAGAAGTTACAGAAGAAATGAGGAGAAGGGCAAAATCTGTCAACTTTGGAATAATTTACGGACTTCAAGCTTTCGGGCTTTCCAAACAGATCGGGATTTCTGTTAGCGAGGCAAAAGAATTTATTGAAAGCTATTTCAATAACTTCCCACTCGTGAGAGAATTTGTAAAGAAAGTTATGGAAGAAGTAAGAGATACAGGTGAAGTTAGAACTATATCTGGCAGAAGGAGAGTTTTCCCCGATCTTTACAAAAAATCCCTGCCGGAAGGTTTCCATCTTTCTGCATCACAGAGAATGGCACTTAACACAAAAATTCAGGGTTCAGCTGCTGATATTATAAAAATTGCTATGATAGAAATTCACAGAAAATTAAGCCAGGTGTTGCCAGAAGCAAAAATGGTCTTGCAGATTCATGACGAACTTCTTTTTGAATGTCCTGAAGACAAAATTGATTTGCTTGCCAAAATAGTAAAGGAAACGATGGAAAATTGCTGCAAACTTAATGTCCCACTTCTTGTAGATATCGGTATTGGTAAGAACTGGGGAGAAGCACATTAGACAACTCGAATAAGAGGTTTTTATGTTTAAGGCAATTATATTTGATCTTGATGGAACATTACTTAATACACTTGAAGATATCGCTGATTCTATGAACGAAGCATTGATTAAGTTTGGGTATCCTTCGGTGCCTTTAGAGAAGTACAAATTATTTGTTGGAGATGGAGTTGACACCTTTATAAAGAGAGTTACGGGAAAATCACAAATTGATAAAATCGAAATGGAAGAAATTAAAAAAGTCTACAAAGAGATATATAATAGAAGATGGAATTTGAAAACAAAGCCATATCCAAATATTCTTAAAACCCTGCAAACACTGAATGAAAAAGGAATAAAAATGAATGTACTTTCTAACAAGCCAGATGATTTTACAAAACTATGTGTAAGACATTACTTTCCGGATATAAAATTTGAATACATTATAGGAGAAAGAAAAGGCTTCCCTATCAAACCTGATCCATTTTATGCACTGGAAATAGCCTCTAAACTTGGAATTTCTCCAGAAAAATTTGTTTACTTTGGTGACACCAACACAGATATGCAAACCGCATTAAATGCCAGTATGTATCCTGTAGGAGTTTTATGGGGATTTAGAGATGAAGAGGAACTTAAGTCAAACGGGGCAAAAGAATTAATTTCTGATCCTGTGGAAATGTTGAAATTCTTTTAGAAAAGATTTTTTCTGCTTTCAAAACACAGGTTTAAATCGGGAATTTCTATTCTCTTACATAAAAGCATAATATTATCTTGATTTTTCCTTTCTCCATACTTTCTGTCGTTAACCAGTGGATGGTTTATTTCTTTTAAAACACTTCTTATCTGATGGTGTAATCCTGTCCAGATTTCAACCTCCACGCATGTGTAGTTTTCTTTCACAGAAACAGGAGAAACTATTGTAGCAGAATTAAATTTTGAATTTGAAATCCATTCTTCTTTCAAAGGAATTCTGTCAAAAGTTCTAATTTCTTTTATTACTGATACCCTACCATTTCTTTTTATTTCTGCTTCAACGAAAATTTTTTTATCTATAATTCCTTCTACTATTCCCTGGTATACTTTTCTTACCTTCCTTTCCCTGAATAATTCTGTAAGTTCTTTTGCAACTTGATAAGTTAATGCAAAAATGACAATTCCACCGGTCTCTTTATCCAGTCTATGAACTGGGACTATAAACTCCCCTGGAAAATTATTACTGGTAAGATAAGTACTTACCTGATTAATGAGGGAATTTCCCTTCCCATATACTGGCAGGCCAGGTTCTTTGTCCACCACAATTAAAGTTTTATCAAGGTATATTACATCAATGTTATAATTAAATTTTTTCTTAAGCAACTTAAATTCATTTAGTCTTTCGCAAGTTATTCTATCATTTTCCTTTATTATGTAGTGTGGTCCTACAGGTTCACCGTTAACGATTATTTCTTTCTTTCTGAATAGCTTGTATAAAAAAATCTTCGAACCGTCAGTTTTTCTAAGAAGATATTTTAGAATTTTCTGACCCTTTTCGGAGGATGTGATTGTTTTTTCAAACATTTTTTAACTCAAAGCAAAGGATCAATTATCGAAGTAAGGATAATTTTATCCTGAACTTTCCTGCCGTTTATTAACACATAAGAAAAAGGTTTGTTGTTTACAAGCTTATAAGCCATAATGTATAGACCCTCATTATACTCTTTTATCACATCCACAACAAACCTTACTTTTCCCTTTAATTCCCAGCTGAGTTCCCTGTCCTTTTCAAAGCTTCTTTCTATATCAACAGGATAATTTTCAAGCTTCTCAAATGAAAAATTTTTAGGTATATCAAGCATCTGTCCTGAATAATAAAAGTTTAAAGCCTCTTCTAAAATTTCATTAAATGATTTACCAGAAAATTTAATGAAATTATCATAGAGATTTTCTTCAAACATATCAAAATGAGAGGAAAGTTTCACTGAAACTATGTCATTAGAAAGTAAAAAATTCGTTTCTTTTGTCGGAATAAAAACTGTGTTGGTAATAGTTGAGTTTTTATATTCCTCAATAAATAGAAATTTTGGTGTAAAAGGAAAGTTGTGATTTACACTCACCAGTTTATACTTCTCTATATTAACTTTTCTTTTGCTTACTTTATTAGTAATTACCCTGGTTGTCCAGCTTAAAAAAGAGTTGTAAAAATTTCCGCTTTCCAGAAAAGAAACCGCATCCTTTGGAAAATATGTTGATATATTTAATTTTTCAAATTCCAAAGGCATTTCTTCCAGAGTAAATTTTATATCCTCAGGCGATATTCTGGTAAATGGATATTTCTTTGTAAGAATATCCAGGAAAAGAAGATAATTTCTTTTGTTTTTAGAAAAGAGTGAATCTAAAAAATTTTCCAAGTATAGAAACTTATACAATGGTTTTTCTATATTGCCGGAAAGCTTAAGATTCTGTAATTCAAATCTATTCTTTAATAGAAAATTTTCATAATTAATATAAGAAATATCCCTGAGAATCAATAAAGACAAATAGTCCATAAGTGCTTCTGAATGTATGTAAGCTGTATTTTCAAAATTTATCCTGTCAATGAAGTATAAATGAGACATTTCATGGGCAAGTGTTTTTAAAAATTTTATACCCGAGTTGTCGTAAATATAATTATAGCCAGTATAAGTATAGAATTTTATCTTATCAAGATTGGGGATCATTATAAGATTTGCAAAACTTTCTGCATCTATTGGAAGTACAAGATCTTCATACTGAAAAAGTTTATTTACAATATGTAACTGTGTGAAAGGTAATTCGTTGAAATTCTTTCTGAAATAATCGGTTATTAAACCTACAGAATTAAAAATCTCTTCTATGTTTTCTTTTTCAAATGTATAGTAATAAATATTGTTTTTGGCAAACCTGAAAAATTTTGCAATAATTAGTGTGCCAGTCTTTAAAACATCTTCAAACTCACTTTCAAATTTTTGTATCCTGTAATTTTCATCTGTTTGTTCGCTTACAAGTTTTGATCCAATAACAGCATAATACTCTTTCGGAACTTTTACCCGAAATGTGTATTTGAACTTTGTCGAACTCATAAAAGGTATTGGTATCCAAACTTTTCTTGCGTCAAAAAAAACAAAATCATCGTTGAAAACAAACCTTTCATCATTTACGGGTGACTTTATGAAAAAACTTAAAGAAATTTCTGTAGCTTCATTACTTTTGAGTGGACTTATCCTTACCCTGTAAACATTGTATCCATATAGACGATTAACATCAAAAAAAAGAGAGAGTTTTTTAATTTTTATTGTTTTTACAAAAACTGAAGGATGGTTTATAATGTAAATTTCGTTTAATTCCGTTTCCTGAGGGTTTACTATATTATAAGTGGCATTTCCTTCTATAGTTCCACTAAAAGGATTAAAAAAAACCTCACCCCTTAGATAAGTAACTTCTACAGTTTTCTTCAACAAAAAATCATCGCAGGAAGTAAGAGAAAACAAAAGAATAAAAATTAAAAATTTCTCCTTCACTTTTACCTTCAACCTTTTATGCTTAGATTTATTTAAAAAATTATAAACTGACATATTAAATTTTACCACTTTTCTTCTATTAACACCAGAGGAAAGAAAAGAAAGAATTGAAATAAAAACGATATTCTAATCTTTCTAGTTGTTACTATTTCAGGCTGGTGGTGGGGCTGCAACATACAGCCCCGAGCCTGTTTAAGATTACTTATGGCTCTCGATATATTTCACGGCATCACCGACAGTTCTCAGCTTTTGGGCTTCTTCGTCAGAAATATCAATACCAAATTCTTCCTCAAGTGCCATAATAAGATCCACAATGTCAAGAGAATCCGCTCCAAGATCTTCTACAAAAGCCGCTTCTGGCTTTACAGCAGAATCATCTACTCCTAGCTTATCCACAATAATTTCCTTCACTTTTTGAAATACATCTGACATTTAAAAACCTCCTCTATATAAAAATCACCCTCTTAAAACTCTAATAGAAACAATCCAAAATCTTAGAAGCAAATAATTTTATTTGAATTTTTTTAATATGTCAAGAAATTTTTTGTTTTGGTTAACCATCGCTGGTTAATTTTTTCTAAATAATCATTTCTAAAGCTTTTATATTTTACTTTCCGATAAAATTGTAAGAGGTTTTATGGCAAAAGCTGCAAAAGAAAGTGCTGAAAGGATAAAGCTACTACTGCAGATCACCGAAAATCTAAACCACAACAAAGACCTGGATTCACTCCTTGATAATATCCTTTATGAAGCAAGAAAGTTTACAAATGCTGATGCTGGCACAATTTTTTTAGTGGAAGGGGATAAATTAAAATTTAGCTATTTCCAGAATGATACACTCGCTAAAAGAGAGGATAGCATAAATAAATTTATATACACAGTCTTCGAAATTCCAATTGATGAAAAATCCATAGCCGGATATGTTGCCCTATCAGGGAAACCACTTATTATTGATGATGTTTACAAGATAAATGATAAGGTACCATACTCATTTAACTCATACTTTGATCAAATTTTTAACTATAAAACTGTTTCGACTCTAACAGTCCCCCTGATAACAAGCAGACAGAATGTTGTTGGTGTAATGCAGATAATCAATTCAATGGATAAAAAAGGCAACATTAAACCTTTTAATGAAGAAGACCAGATGTTTGTTTCATTTTTTGCAAACAATGCCTCTGTAGCCATCGAAAGGGCAAAGATGACAAGAGAAATTGTCCTGCGAATGATTAAAATGGCTGAGTTAAGGGATCCAAAAGAAACCGGCAATCATGTCAATAGAGTTGCTTCTTACAGTATAGAGATCTATGATAGATGGGCTAAAAAGAAAGGAATTCCTTTAAAAGAAATAAAAAAATTCAAGGATAATCTCCGTATAGCTGCAATGTTACACGATGTTGGAAAAGTTGCCATTTCTGACACAATACTGAAAAAGAAAGGAAAACTTACTGAAAAAGAAAGGGAGATAATTAAATTACATACGGTGTATGGAGCAAGACTCTTTGAAAACTCTGTAAGTGATATGGATATTCTATCCAGAGAAGTTGCCTTGAATCACCATGAAAAATGGGACGGAACAGGCTATATGGGTCATATTGACAATATTTTCAGTGATAACTTAAAACCAGGTAAAGGGAAAAAGGGTGAAGAAATACCACTCTCAGCTAGAATTGTTGCTCTTTCAGATGTTTATGATGCATTGATTTCTGATAGAGTTTACAAGGAAAAATGGGAAGAAAGATCTGTCTTAGAATATATTTCAGAGCAGAAAGGTAAACATTTTGACCCCCAGATTGTTGATTCCTTCTTTGAAATTTACGATGTTATAAAGGCAATTAGAAAGAAATATTCCGATGAAGGCGAATAATGGAAAGGATAAAGAGTCTAAAAGAACTTTCTGGCGTGATAACAGAACTTCCAAGAGGTGGATATCTTGTAAATACTTCTGAAGGTTATATTCAATTTGGTTCTCCACCGGAAACTCTTAAGGATACAATATACCTTCCATTAAGTGTCCCTTCTATATTTGTTTTACCCATAGAGCATTTTGACCCAAAAGTGGGAATGAGTGTTGCAGAAATAGAATTTCCTGTTTATTACAACTTCTTTTTAAGAAAAAAGAAGACCAAAATATATCTTCATCCTGACCATATAGAAAATATGAAGATTGTATTGAATGAAGCTGTATTCGGTCCTGAGAAGTTAAACATTGAAAGAGATGTAGACAGAAACTTTTATCACTACATTCCTGATATAAAAAAAGAAATGGAATATTTCAGGGGTGGAAGAAAGCTTGAAGATATGGTTGAATTTTTCCCTATTCTGCCTGAAGGTTTTGAAATAGGCAAAGTAAAAATTGTGCCAGAAAAAGATGGCGGCTTCGAAGTTTATGACAATAAAAAATTAATTGCAAGAGTTCCTGCTAAAGTAGAATTTAAAGCCCTCTTTAACCTCGGGAAAACCCTAGCGGAACCCTTTTCTCCTCCTGATTTCGGAATTACCTGTCTTGGAAGTTCGCATGGTTTTGACCCCGAGCAGAACACTTCTGGCTTCATACTCTGGATAAACAGGACAGGAATTATGGTCGATCCTCCCGCAAATTCAACATACTGGCTTAAGGATTCAAATGTTAATCCTAAATTTATAGACAGTATTATACTTACTCACTGCCACGCAGACCATGATGCAGGGACATTCCAGAAAATCCTCGAGGAAAGTAGAGTAAAAGTCTATACCACTCCTACAGTAATGGAAAGTTTTTTAAGAAAATATTCTGCATTGACAAGAATTTCGGCATCTACACTGATGAAAATGTTTGTTTTCTGCCCTGTAAAAATCGGTCCTACTTATAATATTCACGGAGCTATATTCAAATTCTTTTATTCCCTGCATTCAATACCCACTTTAAGTTTTAGATTTCATTACAGAAACAGAAGTTTTGTTTATTCTTCAGATCATCTCAACGAACCCGAAATGATAAAAAAACTTTACAGTAAAGGAGTAATATCAGAAGAAAGGCTTAAAGAGCTTCTGGATTTTCCCTGGCATTTTGATATAATCTACCATGAGGCTGGAATTCCACCATTGCATACCCCGATAAGCTATCTTAATTCTTTACCTGTTGATATTCAAAAAAAGATAACAGTTTACCACATAGCTGAAAAGGATTTTCCTGAAAATACATATTTAAATCTTGCAAAATTCGGTATTGGTGAAACAGTTTATCCCTGCGTTGAAAAATACGAACACGAAGAAGCATACAGAATACTCGATGTTTTTAGCAGAATTGATGTTTTTAAAAATCTGCCAGTTGAAAGAATAAAAGACTTACTTCTTGTAGTCAAAAAGGAATTTTTCAAAAAAGGGGATTTGATTATAAAAAAGGGAACAATGGGAGACAAATTTTATGTAATAGTATCAGGAGCTGTAAGTATTAAAGGGCTTGAGGACAGAGAGGTAAAGGATAAAGTTTATGCAAGTTTTGAATACTTTGGAGAGGTTTCAATTTTACTTAACACGCCAAGGAAAGCTGATGTTTATGCAGAAACAAATGTAGAGGCTTACACAATTGATAAGGATTCATTCTTAAGGTTAATAGAAGGTACAGAGGTTGAAAAGGAAATTAAAAAACTTGCGATGGTAAGAAGCGGGAAAAGCTGGTTCACTATCAAATCAAATAAATACCTTAAAGACCTTTCTTCCTTTCAAATTACAAAATTAGAAACAATGCTTGAAGAGGTAAAATTTAAGAAGAACGAGAGTTTTATATCTGCTGGAGAAGAATTAAAATTTCTTTACCTTATATCCAGCGGAGAAGTAGCTGAAATTTCTAAAGAAACAAATCAAGAAATAAACACTTACAGGGATGGAGATTTAATAGGTGCCATCCATATAGCAAGGGAAATTTATAAGTACGAAAATAATTTTAAGGCAAAGACAAACCTCACCGCCTACAGAATAAAATTAAATGATTTCATTCATTTTCTTGAAGAAAATCCTGGTTTATGGATGAATCTAATCTTTGATAAAAATCACGAATGAAGTTAAAAAACAGGGGCAATTAGCCCCCTTTATTTTTAAGTCTTTAAAGCTATTTACTGTCTATAACTATATCGTCAAAATACAAAGTACAATTTGCAAGGTTTGCCGTGCAGAACTGTACAGTCATCATTGGAAAATCGAATTTTTTGTTTAGCACAGCATCCGGAGCCTGCCAGTCAGTTCGCCATTTGAAATCAGAAAGAGGAATAACAATCTCTTTCCACCCCTTAAAATCATCTGTTAAAACATATCTAAATTGTTCTTTCTGGGCATCTTCAAGATCTACATAGAACTTTGAATTTGAACCACTTCCGTAAACCCACATTCTATAGGTTTTCATTCCTGTCCAGTCACCTTTTTCTTTTGGAACAACAACAAGGGCACCAGCCCAGTCTTTTGTGTTGTGAGTTACCTTTGCGGATTGCTTTCCACTTTTTGCCTGCTCAGTTGAATAAACTGCAGTAACCTTGCTCTGTGGCCCGGTGTAAGTAATCAACTCTTGAGATGAATCTTCAAAGTCTGTTATTAGGATAGATTCAGCTACAGGTTTAGCCTCTTTTGAACCTTCTTCTTTTGCAGTAGCTTTTTTGCTTTCACTGGCACAGCCAGCCAGAAAGGTTAACGTTATAACTAAAGCTAAAAACCCAACACTTTTTTGCATAACAACTCCTCCTTTCCCCACAGGTTTAAGTTTTCGGTAAAGTTTAAGACATAAAAAACAAAATGTCAATAGAAATTTTGTTTTGAATACTTTACTCCTAACAAAAAAACATTAATAATGAATGAAACAATGTTATTAAAATTTTTACAAAATAAAAATATTTTCTATTGACAACAATTAATTTATATACTAAAATCTGTAAAGCAAGGGGGGAATTTTTGAAGTTTGACGTTATTGTTTCAATTTTGAAGGAACTGTCAAGTTATTTGTCTACATATGAACAGGGAGATTTACTAAAGGTTGTTTCTATAAGAGATGGTTTTGGTAAATTAAAAGAAGAGTTTTCAAAATTTGAAGAACTGAAAAAGTTAAATATTTTACTTGAACATCTTATTACTATTACCGAACTTGCTTCTAAAATTCCCTCGGAAGAAAATTCATGCATTTCAGTTATAAAGAATATTACCAGTGATTTTTTATCGTTCTTTTCAAAAAAAATTTCTGGACAAAATCTTGTCGAAAAACTCAACTCATATTCCCGCGAAATTAGCAGGCTAACAGGAAAAGCAAAAAAACTTGTAGAGGAATTAAAAGATAAAGAAAAAACTACTGAAGAAGAATTTTTTTATCCGAAGGATTATTTTAAATCTTTAGTTGACGACACCAAACTTTTAAGTCAATTTTGTGAAGAAGCCACAGAGCACCTTGATCAGGCACAATATACTCTGCTTGAATTAGAATATGACTCGAAAAATAAAGAGTTGATAAACAATGTTTTTAGAAATTTTCATACCATAAAGGGCTCTTCGGCCTTTTTAGGACTTAAAAATATTGAAGATGTAAGTCATTCAATCGAGGACTTACTTGCTCTTGTAAGAGATGAAAAAATTATACTTTCCAAAGAGCTTATTGATCTAATTTTTTATGGTATGGAGCTTTTAAGAAGCATTCTTGATGTTATGATAGTAAATGATTTCAAAAGTAATGAACTCAAGGTTTCTTTTTTGAATATAAATATATTTCCATTTATAAGGTTAATGAAAAGAATCTTTACCGAATACCAATACAAGAAAATAGGTGAAATTCTTGAAGAAGAAGGCAAGTTATCTGCTGGAGAAGTTGGTAAAATTTTATCCACTCAAAAAGTATCGCAGAAAAAATTTGGTGAAATTGCATTGGAAGAAAAATTGTTATCTTCAGAAGAACTACTGTCTGCATTACAGAAACAGAAAAAGCAGGAAACGAAGATTAAAAAACTTGGTTTCGTTAAGGTTTCTAATGAAAAGCTCAACACACTTGTAGATATTGTGGGAGAACTTGTTATAAACCAGTCAATGTTAAAGCAGGAAATTATAAAAAACGGGACAAATATTAACATATCAGAAAGAACGCTTTCACAACTTGAAATAATAACTACAACTATAAAGAACCTTGTACTTTCAATGGGTATGGTACCAATTGCGGATGTTTTTAATAAACTAAGAGTAGTTGCAAGAAATACGGCTGGTGAGCTTGGTAAAATAGTTTTTCTTGAAGTCAGAGGAGAAGAAACAGAACTTGATAGGAATATCATTGAAACTATATATGATCCCTTAATGCACATTATAAGAAACGCAATTGATCACGGTATAGAAAAACCCGAAGAAAGAGAAAAACTTGGAAAAGATAAAGTTGGTAAAATAATTCTTTCAGCAGAACATAAAGGAAGTGGAATTGAAATAACAATTTCAGATGACGGAAGGGGAATTGATAAAAATAAGATTATAGAGAAGGCAGTTGAATTAAGGCTTATTGATAGAGATAAAGCCCAGAGTTTGAGTGAGAAAGATATTTACAACATTATGTTTTTGCCAGGATTTTCTACAAGTAAAGAGACTACAAGTGTTTCTGGCAGGGGAGTTGGACTTGATGTAGTGAAAAAAAATCTTGAACAGATTCACGGCAGGGTTGAAGTTTATTCAGAACCAGGAAAATACACAAAATTTGTAATAAAACTTCCTTTAACACTTGCCATTATAGAGGGGTTTGTCACAAGAGTTGGTAAAAATAAATATGTATTTCCCTTTAGTATGATAGACGAAATTCTTGTACTTGACAAAAAAGATATAAAAACTTCAAGTAACAATAATAGAGAAGAAAACTTAATTTATCACCGAGGTTTACATATTCCTGTAATATTTGCCCATCAGATTTTTAAAGAACAAATCCCTGAAAATGAAAAACTCATTTCTTTGATTTTCAACCTTGATGAATTCAAATACTGTGTTGTTGTTGATGAAGTTCTAGGCAAACAGGAAATTGTAGTGAAAAATTTAGGTAGTTTACTTTCTGAGTACAAATGTTTTTCCGGTGGAACCATATTTGGTGATGGAAGTATTGGTTTCGTAATTGATTTACAGGGATTTTTAGAGGTTACATAAAAAAGAAATTTTTAGCATGGAGGCTTTATGAAATACATTGTAGTCGTTGATGATTCTGAAATCATTAGAAGTATTGTAGAACAAACCTTAAGACTTTATAATTACACTGATCTTATCCTTGCAAAAGATGGATTAGAGGCACTTGAAAAAATAAAACCGAACTTAGGTAGAATAGCTCTTTACGTACTCGATGTAAATATGCCAAGAATGGATGGTCTTACCCTTGTGAAAGAAATAAGGAAGTTTGATCTAACTACCCCAATAATAATGCTTACTACAGAAACAGATAAGTCAAAAATGATTACAGCCAAAGAATACGGCGCAACTGGCTGGATTATCAAACCCTTTGATGGTGAAAGATTCGTTAAAGTAGTAGAAATGTATGTAAAAAAATAAGGTTTATAGGAGGTGTTTTCATGCCTGAAATTATAAATAAATTCTTAATTTTTACAGTTGAAAATGAATATTATGCCATACCTATATCAAAAGTTCAGGAGGTCATAAGATATACTCCGATAACTTCCCTGCATGAGACAAGCAGCTTCCTAAAAGGAGTTATCAACTTAAGAGGAAGAATTATCCCGATAATTGATATGAGACTAAAATTTGGTTTGCCAGAAAAAGAATATAATGAAAGGACTGTATTTATAATTGTAGAAATTGTTGGAAGTAAGGATATTTATCATATAGGAATTGCTGTGGATAGTGTACGTGATGTTGTAGAAATTTTACCCGATAAGATAGAAAAAACTCCCGAGGTAGGTTTTAAGTTTAAAAGCAAATATCTTTACGGTATAGTTCAGCTAGGTGAACAGATGATTCTGATTCTGAATCTTGACAATATATTAACTACAGAAGAAGTTGTTGAGATAGGCCAAAAAGTAGAAAAAGTAGAGTAAACTATTAATGTATTATTAGCTAAAATTTTTTATATATAACAATACAGTTCTTTAAAAATTTTTCTAAAGTAAAGGAGGAATATATTGAATATTTTTAGTTTTTTCGGTGGAATTAGAGGAAAACTTTTGTTGGCATTTTTACCTCTTACTATTCTTTCATTGATTTTATTGGGACTTATCTCTTATTTTATTACCAGCAATTTGATAACATCTATGTCAAGAAAAGAACTAGATGAAATTTGTAATGGTATATTTAATACAGCAAAGATAAGTTACGAGATTTACCAAGAAAATGTTAATCATAATATTAATTTAGTTGATGATTACTTAAATTATAAAGTTGAATTAGATAAAAGAAACCTTGTAGAATTCAAGGTTATTAATCAAATTACTAAACAGGAAGTTAAAATTGAAATTCCTGTTATGAAGCTTAATGGCAAACCAATTACAAAAGATACTTATCTAGTTGATAAGATAACTTCAATGTTGGGAGGAACAGTAACAATATTTCAATTAATACCTCAGGGTATGTTAAGAATTTCTACCAGTGTAAAGACATTGGATGGAAAAAGAGCTATAGGTACTTTTATACCAAAAGATTCTCCTGTATATAAGGCAATAGAAAGTCGAAAAAGTTATTCAGGAAGAGCTTTTGTTGTAGATAATTGGTATATAACTACATACAAACCGTTGTACGATAAAAACAAAGAATTGGTTGGTGCAATATATGTTGGTATAAATCAAGCCAACCTGGATCTTCTTAGAAATAAAGTTAATTCTATTAAAATAGGTAAAACTGGATATCCATATATTCTTGATTCAAAAGGAAATATTATTATACATCCTTCATTAGAAAATACAAATCTGTATGACGCTAAGGACTCAAAAGGAAAATATTTTGTAAGGGAGATATGTGAAAAAAAGGATGGTGAAATTATTTACGATTGGAAAAATGTTGGTGATGTGTTTCCCAGAAAAAAAATTGCTCGATTTAAATACATTTCTGAAATGGATTGGATAGTTGTGGCTGGTTCATACTTAGAAGAATTCTATAAACCATTAAATATGCTAAGAAATTTAGTCTTTGTTATTGTTTTAACAATAACTTCTATTTCAATTTTTATACTCACTTTTGTTTCAATAACTATATCTAAACCTATTATTAAAGTTTCGGAAAATTTATTTGTTTCTTCGAATCAGCTTGAATCTGCTGCAACGCAGGTATCGTCATCGAGTCAAGAGTTGTCAAGTGGGGCGAGTGAGCTTGCAAGCAGCGTTGAAGAGATAACAAGTAGTATGGAAGAATTGCAGTCAATCATCGAGTCGAATACAAAGACTGTAAATGAAGCTGAAATTTTAATGAAAGAAACCAGTGAAAATACCGTAAATTCTGCAAAACAAATAGAGGAGTTACAAAAGGCTATGAATTTAATAAATGAGAATGCTAAAAAAATTGTAAAGATAAACAAGGTTATAGATGACATAGCATTTCAGACAAGTATTCTTGCATTGAATGCTGCTGTAGAAGCAGCAAGGGCTGGTGAAGCTGGTAGAGGCTTTTCTGTAGTTGCAGATCAGGTCAAATCGTTAGCACAGAAAAGCGCAGAAGCTGCAAAGGAAACAACTGATTTAATTGACAGTGTTGTGGAAAGTATAAATGCGGGACAGGAAAGATTAAACTTTGTAAAGGAAAGTGCTGTTAAAGTCAGTGAACTAGCCAACAAAGTTAACATTTTACTTGATGAGATCACAACAGCTTTCAAAGAACAATCGAAGGGGGCATCGCAGGTAACAAAAGCTATTTCTCAGGTTAATACTGTTGTACAGGGGACGGCTGCTTCTAGTGAAGAAACGGCGAGTGCTGGGGAAGAATTGTTAACTCAAGTTGAACAGTTGAGGGATGGAATTTTTGTATTGAACAGTATAGTATATGGCTTAAAAAATGCAGAAAAACAGAAGAAAGAAGCTGATAAAAAAATTATAAAGATGGATGTTAAAAAAGAAGGGTTTGCAAAAAAAGCCCACGAAGTAAGGATGGAAGTGGAAGCAATACGTAAAACAAATGAAAGAAAAGAAGAAGGAGAAGTAGAAATCATCAAACCAGAAGAAAAAATACCTCTTGATGATTTTAAGGAATTTTAAAGTTTTTAGATAGATGTTTTTTTAGTTATCTAAGGAGGGAGGTTTTTTATGTTGAAGAATATTAGAATGTCAAATAGGATTTTTTTGCTTTGCTTTTTGATATTATTTATTTTTTCATTGTTTGTATTGCTTTTTATCTATCCAAGAGTCAAAAAAAGACTTTATGATGAAAAGTTCTTGAAAACAAGGCATCTTGTAGAAGTAGCTTATGGGGTGATGGAATACTATGATAAACTTGTAAAAGAAGGGAAAATGACAATTTTTGAAGCTCAGGAGGCAGCAAAATCACAGATAAAAATGTTAAGATATGAAAAAGAAGAATATTTCTGGATAAACGATACAAGGCCATATATGATAATGCATCCCTACAAATCTGAACTTGACGGAACCGATCTTTCGGATTATAAGGATCCAAATGGAAAAAAACTTTTTGTAGAGTTTGTAGAGGTCTGTAAAAAGAATGGAGAGGGGTTTGTAAATTATATGTGGCCAAAACCAGGATTTGCAAAGCCAGTTCCAAAAATTTCATATGTAAAGCTTTATAAACCATGGGGCTGGATTATTGGTTCTGGGATCTATCTTGATGATGTTAGAAAAGAAACTACCATTTTATTTCAGATTATTTTCTTTTCTATGACAATTATGATTATTTTCTCAATAATACTTTCCTATTTTGTAGTTAAAACTATCTCCAATCCTATAATTAAAGTAAGTAAAGATATTTTTGCCTCATCCAATCAGCTTGAATCTGCTGCAACGCAGGTATCGTCATCGAGTCAAGAGTTGTCAAGTGGGGCGAGTGAGCTTGCAAGCAGCGTTGAAGAGATAACAAGTAGTATGGAAGAATTGCAGTCAATCATCGAGTCGAATACAAAGACTGTAAATGAAGCTGAAATTTTAATGAAAGAAACCAGTGAAAATACCGTAAATTCTGCAAAACAAATAGAGGAGTTACAAAAGGCTATGAATTTAATAAATGAGAATGCTAAAAAAATTGTAAAGATAAACAAGGTTATAGATGACATAGCATTTCAGACAAGTATTCTTGCATTGAATGCTGCTGTAGAAGCAGCAAGGGCTGGTGAAGCTGGTAGAGGCTTTTCTGTAGTTGCAGATCAGGTCAAATCGTTAGCACAGAAAAGCGCAGAAGCTGCAAAGGAAACAACTGATTTAATTGACAGTGTTGTGGAAAGTATAAATGCGGGACAGGAAAGATTAAACTTTGTAAAGGAAAGTGCTGTTAAAGTCAGTGAACTAGCCAACAAAGTTAACATTTTACTTGATGAGATCACAACAGCTTTCAAAGAACAATCGAAGGGGGCATCGCAGGTAACAAAAGCTATTTCTCAGGTTAATACTGTTGTACAGGGGACGGCTGCTTCTAGTGAAGAAACGGCGAGTGCTGGGGAAGAATTGTTAACTCAAGTTGAACAGTTGAGGGATGGAATTTTTGTATTGAACAGTATAGTATATGGCTTAAAAAATGCAGAAAAACAGAAGAAAGAAGCTGATAAAAAAATTATAAAGATGGATGTTAAAAAAGAAGGGTTTGCAAAAAAAGCCCACGAAGTAAGGATGGAAGTGGAAGCAATACGTAAAACAAATGAAAGAAAAGAAGAAGGAGAAGTAGAAATCATCAAACCAGAAGAAAAAATACCTCTTGATGATTTTAAGGAATTTTAAAGTTTTTTAACAGTGGGGAAATTCTTAAATTTTAAACCTTTTGTAATCTATATAATTATAATCTACAGTATAGGTTTTTGTTTAGAATCTAGTATTTTTTCTTTTATAGAAGTTAATGTTTTTATTAAGATTAATTTGCCTGTTAAGTTAAATAAAGAGAATTTTTGACTCAGATGTAGTTGAGGGTACATTAATAAGTATATAAAAGTTCATAATTAATACTCTTCAATGTGGGGGAATATTATGAAAGTAAAATTTTTCAATGTTTTCAGTAAAAAAGCAAAAACTGCTTTTGCTCTGTTTTATTCAATTATATCAGTAACTTTTGTAGGAGAAATATTTTCTCTAATTAATTTGTATTTTTATAAAAAAGATATATATTATTTTTTGGTGGCTTTTTGTAGTTCTATTTTTGCACTTGGTTTTATTTTAATTTTCGTGGCACACATTGCTTTTTTTAAACAGTTAAGCAAAAATATTGAAATAATGAAAGTATTCCAGGGCAATGAAAAATTTATACTTTCTTTCATTAAAAGAGTAAATGAGTTGTATTCTTCTACCTCATCTGCAGCAGAGGAAGAATTTCAGGATATTGAAAATATTCTTTCTGATATTTCTGGAATACTTGGTAAATTGAAAATAAGCGAAAATACAGAAGAAAATCTTGTTGATGATACTTTTTTAAAGATTGAGGAAATTGATGAAAATATCAATCTTTATTTTTTTCAATCTATTTCACTTATAGAATCTTTAATAAAAAAGACAAGTGAGATAGCCAGGAACTTGATTGTTGAAAATAAGCAGATTTTAAATAATATAATCTGCCCCACCTACACCTGCCTTGAGATTTCAAAGGAATGGAAGAAGAAAATAGAAGAGGTTTTTGAAAAAAGCCTTAATGACACCTTCAAAAAGATTACATTTATAAAAGAAATTAATGAAAGTAATTCAAAGCTTATAAAGGATACAGTGGATAGTTTTGTCCAGCAACAGAAAAATAGTTCATTATTCCTTTTAAAGCAGAAACAGGGGCTTAAAGAATTCTTTTCTCATATTGAAGATGTGGAAAGTAAGTTTTTTAATTATTTAGAGGAATATTCTAAAGAATTTGATAAAATAGGTGCAATAATAAAAAACATACAAAATATTTCAGAAACTATGAAAATGGTATCACTGAATATGAATATTGAGGCAAGTAAAACTCATGGAAATAAAGCATTCAACATCCTTGCAAAAGAGCTACATAATCTATCACAAAAGACTGAAAATTTCGCAAATGAGGTAGAAAAAGAAGTAAAATTTTCTCTTATAAAAATGAGAGAGGAGAAAGAAAAACAATTAATTGAACTTGAAAAGCTTCACGAACTTATAAATATATCAAAATCTATCACTTCAGAATACGATGAAAACATTCAACATTTAAATAAGTCCTTATCAGAACTTATCTCCAAAATCAATGAAAACAATGAAAGAAACAAAACATTGATTTTTGACCTTTTTAAGAGTTTCCAAGAGGTTTCAATCACCAAAGAAGAACTAGGACATAAAGATTTCTTTATTTCAAAAAAAATTGAAGAAATAAACACAGCCCTTTTAAATCTTCTTGAACAGAAAAAGCTCTGTGTAGGTGAAGAGCAGAATTATGAGAATAGAAAAAAAATACTTCACGAACTTTTAAGTATAATTTCTACAAAGAGAGAAAAGGAGTTTCTGGAAGAATTGTATATAAAATATCTCAATGAAAAATTAGAAGAAGAAATATCTGAAGAGCAGATTTCCAGAAACGAGGAAGGTATTATTCTGTTTTAGGAAATTTTATGGATATAGAAACAAGACTTTCTGATGAACTTTATGAAAAATTTAGAGACTTATTTTATAAACATACAGGAATTTACCTTAAAGATTACAAAAAATACCTTGTAGAATATAGACTTTTTAAGTTAGTTGGGCTTGGAAAAAAGTTTAATAATTTTGAAAGTTACTACAACGCCCTCTTGGAAGATAAAAGTGGAATATTATTAAGAGAGTTTATCCAATCCCTTACAACAAACTGGACATTTTTCTTTCGTGAGAATGTACATTTTAACTTTTTGAAAAATTATCTTAAAGAAAAGATAGAGAGCGAGCCTTATATGAGGTTCTGGAGTGCAGGTTGTTCTACTGGAGAAGAGGCTTACAGTATGGCTATATGTTGCTTTGAGGTTCTTGATAATCCGTTTAAGTATGATTTAAAGATTCTGGCTACTGACATATCTTTGAAAGTACTTGAAGAAGCATATAAAGGTATTTATCATTACGACAGGATGGCAAGAGGGAGTCTTGATGATAAGATTTTAAAAAAATATTTCGTTTTTGATATGATAAACAAAAATTTTGTTGTTAAAGATGAAGTAAAGAACCTTGTAAGTTTCAGATATTTAAATCTTATGGATAATTATCCTTTTAAAAAGAAGTTTGATATTGTTTTTTTAAGAAATGTTTTGATCTATTTTGATAATCAGGAAAAGGAGTTTATACTTTCAAAAATCTTTGATGTTGTAAAGGATAAAGGATATTTGATTTTAGGTTTATCAGAAAGCCTTGTAGGAATAAGACACAAGTTTAAGTTACTTAAAAATTCTATCTATCAAAAAGCTTAGGTGGAGGAGGAGATGGGAGTGAATGGTGAATACTTTTTAAATCCAGGGGAGTTGATTTTCAGCAAAAAGCCTATACTAGTAAAAACTGTGCTTGGTAGCTGTGTGGCCGTAACACTCTACGATAAGGTTAACAAGTGGGGAGGAATGTGTCACTATTTGCTCCCAATTTCACCTTCTAATGAACATAATAGTACAAAATATGGAAACGTAGCTATTTATACACTTTTGAATAAATTTATAAAAAAGAACAATTCAAAAAAAGAAGATCTCATCGCATCAATAATCGGTGGTGCCTTTATCATCTTTGATGAAAAAGAAATATTTTTTATAGGCGATAGAAATGTGGAAATTGCAAATGAAATACTCCGTAAGGAAAAAATATTTATAAAACAAATGCATACAGGTGGAGAACATGGTAAGAAAGTTTACTTTAATACGGCAACAAACCTGCTTAAAGTAGAACTGTTAGAACATATTACTCTTGAGGATCTTTACAATCCTAAGATATAAAACTTGCAATTTTTTTATATATTTTTTATATTTATAGCGGGAGAAAAAATGGCGTTACTTATAGAGCTGTATGAAGTTTTAAAAGAAACAGCTGGCGAAGAAAAAGCCAAAAAAGCAATAGAGAGTCTTGAAGAACATATTAAAGAAATCAAAGAAGAACAGGCTACTAAAGATGACATTAAACTTCTTATCGAACAAATGAATTTGAGATTTGAAGAAGTTAATAGAAGGTTTGAAGAAATAGACAGAAGGTTTGAAGAAATAGACAGAAGATTTGAAGTAGTGGAAAAAAGGCTGAATTTTATCCAGTGGTTCATCGCTTTAGGATTTACTCTTATAACTGTTATTATGACTCTCTATAGATTTTTTGGTTAAAATCAGTCAGTGGAGGCAAGAATGGCATTACTTATAGATCTCTACGAGGCACTAAAAGAAACAGCTGGTGAAGAAAAAGCAAGAAGGGCTATTGAAAACCTTGAGGCCCATATTAAAGAAATCAAAGAAGAACAGGCTACTAAAGATGACATTAAACTTCTTATCGAACAGATGAATTTGAGATTTGAAGAAGTTAACCAGAGATTCGAAGAGGTTAATAGAAGGTTTGAAGAAATAGATAGAAGATTTGAAGCCATAGACAGAAGGTTTGAAGAAATAGATAGAAGATTTGAAGCAACGGAAAAAAGGCTGAATTTTATCCAGTGGTTTATCGCTTTAGGATTTACTCTTATAACTGTTATTATGACTCTCTATAGATTTTTTGGTTAAAATTAGTCAGTGGAGGCAAGAATGGCATTACTTATAGATCTCTACGAGGCACTAAAAGAAACAGCTGGTGAAGAAAAAGCAAGAAGGGCTATTGAAAACCTTGAGGCCCATATTAAAGAAATCAAAGAAGAACAGGCTACTAAAGATGACATTAAACTTCTTATCGAACAAATGAATTTGAGATTTGAAGAAGTTAACCAGAGATTCGAAGAGGTTAATAGAAGGTTTGAAGAAATGGATAGAAGGTTTGAAGCAATAGATAGAAAATTTGAAGTAATAGATAGAAGGTTTGAAGTAATAGACAGAAGGTTTGAAGAAATAGATAGAAGATTTGAAGCAATGGAAAAAAGGCTGAATTTTATTCAGTGGTTCATCGCTTTAGGATTTACTCTTATAACTGTTATTATGACTCTCTATAGATTTTTTGGTTAAAATCAGTCAGTGGAGGCAAGAATGGCATTACTTATAGATCTCTACGAGGCACTAAAAGAAACAGCTGGTGAAGAAAAAGCAAGAAGGGCTATTGAAAACCTTGAGGCCCATATTAAAGAAATCAAAGAAGAACAGGCTACTAAAGATGACATTAAACTTCTTATCGAACAAATGAATTTGAGATTTGAAGAAGTTAATAGAAGGTTTGAAGAAATAGACAGAAGGTTTGAAGTAATAGACAGAAGGTTTGAAGAAATAGATAGAAGATTTGAAGTAATGGAAAAAAGGCTGAATTTTATCCAGTGGTTCATCGCTTTAGGATTTACTCTTATAACTGTTATTATGACTCTCTATAGATTTTTTGGTTAAAATTAGTCAGTGGAGGCAAGAATGGCATTACTTATAGATCTCTACGAGGCACTAAAAGAAACAGCTGGTGAAGAAAAAGCAAGAAGGGCTATTGAAAACCTTGAGGCCCATATTAAAGAAATCAAAGAAGAACAGGCTACTAAAGATGACATTAAACTTCTTATCGAACAGATGAATTTGAGATTTGAAGAAGTTAATAGAAGGTTTGAAGAAATAGACAGAAGGTTTGAAGTAGTGGAAAAAAGGCTGAATTTTATCCAGTGGTTCATCGCTTTAGGATTTACTCTTATAACTGTTATTATGACTCTCTATAGATTTTTTGGTTAGCCCGCGTTAGATTAATAATCTAAAGTATCTTAAAATTTCCTGTCGATATTTTCAGACAGAAAACAAAATATTCATAAGCCGGGGAAAAAGAGAATGGATAAGATAAAAGTTCTGGTTGTGGATGATTCGGCTATTGTTAGAGATATTATTTCAAGTGAGATAAACAAGCAGCCTGATATGGAGGTTGTGGGTGTAGCCGTTGATCCTTATGTTGCAAGGGATAAGATTGTAAAATTTAAGCCAGATATTATAACCCTTGATATTGAAATGCCAAGGATGGATGGTCTTACGTTTCTTGAAAAACTTATGCATTACTACCCTCTTCCAGTAATTATCGTAAGCTCGATAACCACTCAGGATAAAACTGCTGCAATAAAAGCACTTGAACTTGGAGCATTTGATGTTGTGAATAAACCTTCAGGCACATATTCTGTCAGTGAAGTGATAACCGAAATAATTACAAAGATAAGAAATGCTCATGAGTCAAGGGATATTTTCCTTAAAAAGTGGAAAGATGTTTCAACATCTCTTGCTTCAAAAGAAAAACAGAAGAAGAGATACATCCTTTCTGAACTTAAAGCCACTGATAAACTCATAGCAATTGGTGCATCTACCGGTGGAACAGTGGTAATAGAATATATTCTAAGCCGTCTTCCCAAAAACCTTCCACCAATAGTTATTACACAGCATATGCCGGAGGGTTTTACATATCAGTTTGCAAAGAGGCTCAATGATCTCTCAGAACTTCAGGTAAAAGAGGTTGAAGATGAGGAAATACTTGTAACAGGTATGGCATACATTGCTAAAGGTGGTAAACACTTTGCTCTTGAAAGGAGTGGAAATCTCTTTAAGGCTAAATGGTTTGATGGGGAGAGAGTTCACTTTCAAAAACCAGCTGTGGATGTTATGTTTAAGTCTGTAGCAGAGGTTGCCGGAAAGAATGCTTTAGGCATCTTACTTACTGGAATGGGAAAGGATGGCGCAGAAGGACTTCTTGCCATGAAAAATAATGGTGCAATGACTATAGCTCAGGATGAGAAAAGCTCTATAGTATGGGGAATGCCCGGTAGTGCTGTTCAAATTGGAGCTGCCACGCAAGTCCTTCCACCAGATAAAATTATAGAAAAAATAGTTGAGTTTGCAAGTCAAACCTAACAGTATTGTTTTCAATTTGCAAGGTTGCTGGAGATGAATATGATTTTCAAAGATGAAGTAAATATCTATGTTAAAGCAGGTAATGGTGGCAGAGGTGCTGTAAGTTTCAGAAGAGAAAAGTATATTCCAAAAGGGGGGCCTGATGGAGGAGATGGAGGAGATGGAGGAAATGTAGTAATAAAGGTTAACTCCCATCTAAGGACACTTTCACATATACACAACAATCAGAAATTTAAGGCCAAAAATGGTGGCGACGGAATGGGTTCATTAAAGCATGGTGCAAATGGAGAGGATATTATCATAGAAGTTCCACCTGGAACGGTTGTCTATGACAGAAAGACCATGCAGGTCATTGCTGACCTTACCGAAAATGAGCAGAGTTTTATAGTTGCAAGAGGCGGAAAAGGTGGAAGAGGAAATGCCTACTTTAAAAGTCCTACCAATCAGACTCCTTACTATGCACAGAAAGGGCTACCGGGAGAGGAAAAAGAAATTTTACTCGAACTCAAAATGATTGCACATATTGGGCTTGTTGGTTATCCAAATGCTGGTAAATCCACACTTATTTCGAGGATTACAAATGCAAGACCAAAAGTTGCAAACTATCCTTTTACTACACTAAAACCAAATCTTGGAGTGATGACAATAGATGATAAATTTACAAGCATTCTTGTTGCTGATATTCCTGGAATAATTGAAGACGCTCACAAAGGAAAGGGACTTGGTCTTGAATTTTTAAAACACATAGAGAGAACGAAAGTTATACTTTATGTTCTTGATATATCTGACCAGCCGCTTCAAAAGTTCAAAATCTTACAGAGGGAACTTAAAAGCTACTCTACAACTCTGTATGAGAGAGATTTTCTTGTTGCATTAAACAAAATTGACCTTATTTCTTTAGAGGAATGCGAAAGGGTCAAAAAAGAATTTTTATCCATTACAGAAGATGTTTATCCAATATCTGCACTGACAGGAAAAGGCCTTAAAGAACTTAAGGTCGCAATGTATAAAAAATATCAAGAGGCAGAACAAAAAGCAAAAACAAAATGATGGGTCTATACATTCATATTCCTTTTTGCAAAAAGAAATGTAACTACTGCAGCTTCTTTTCTCCTTTTTATCCAGAAGAAACACTTGTAGAAAAGTACATAAACTATGTTATAAAAGAGATAGAGTTGTATTTAGAAAAATTTGAGCTTACAGGCATCTTTACAATTTATATTGGCGGGGGTACTCCTTCATTAATTAAAGAAGCTACACTTGAAAAGTTATTCAAATTTTTCGATAAAAAAAATCTTTTAAATGCCAAAGAAATCACAATAGAAGCAAATCCTGAGGATATCACATTAGAAAAGGCAAAATTTTATAAAGAATGTGGAATAAACAGAGTTAGCCTGGGATTTCAGAGTATGGATGATAATATTTTATCCTTTCTTGGTAGAAGAAATACTTCGTATGATAACTGTAGAAGTTTTGAGTTCTTAAGAAAAGCTGAAATAGAAAATATTTCAATTGACTGGATATCTTCTGTATTTGAAGGTGATAGTGAAAAATTACTTGAGGCAATTTCCTGTTTCAATGCGGCACATAATTCTATTTACACTCTTACAATAGAAAGAGGTACACCTATTTTTAAGTTCTGGAAGAATAAGATTTTTACTCCAAAAAGTGATGTAGATACTTCAAACGACTACAGAAAAATATCCAGAAGGTTAAAAAAACTTGGATACATCCAGTATGAAGTATCAAATTTTGCAAGAGAAGAAAAATTTTTTTCAAGACATAATCTAACTTACTGGAACTATGGGAAATTTATCGGTGCAGGTATGGGAGCGGTCGGTTTTTTTTATGAAAATAATAGTAATGATTTCAATGGAATTAGATGGACTAACTTTAAAAATTTTAAGTCCTATTTTTGCTTCCTCGATGAAGGAAAGCTTCCTGTAGCAAATAAGGAAAAAATTGATTTTTCAACGGCTATAAAAGAGTTTGTAATGCTTGGCCTAAGGAAGACAGAAGGTTTTGGGCTTGGTGATTTTGAAAATATTTTTCATAAAGACTTTTATGATTGTTTTTGTTGTGATAAAATATATAGCTTAAAAAAGTATATAAAAATCACTAAAGATAGAATTGCAGTAAGAAAAAAGTTTTTCCCTGTAATGAATGAAATTATAAGGAAAATATGGGATATGGCAATGATATAAAAAATCAGGAGATGAGTTATGCAAAAAGAAAATACTACTCAGGTTCGACTTGATAAGTGGCTTAAAGTTGCAAGAATTTACAAAAGTAGGAATGAAGCTGTAGAGGCCATAGAGGGCGGTCTTGTAAAGCTTAACGGAGAGAGGACAAAACCTTCAAAAATGGTGAAAATTGATGATATATTGAGCATAAAGAAAGACCACCACTTTATGGAAATAAAAATCAAACAAATTACCACGAGGTCTCTTTCTTCAAAAATGGCAAAGGAACTTTATGAAGTATCAAACGATTACCAGCCGCCAGAGGAAATTAAAGAAGTTATAAAAATGTTAGAAAGGCAGGAAAGGGAAAACAGAAAAAACTGGAGGGAAACAAAAGAAAACAAAAAGAAAAGAAGAGAGCTTTCAAAGTTTAAGTATGGAAGAGATTAGAAACATAAAGATAATGCTTGCCTACGATGGCAGTAAATACAACGGATGGGCAAAAAATAAAGATGGTGATAATTCTGCTCAGGATGTGCTTGAAAGAAACCTTTCAGATATAACAGGAGAAAAAATCATACTGATTGCTGCTTCAAGGCTTGACAAAAGAGTCCATGCACTCGGGCAGGTGGTAAATTTCAGGACACAGTCTAAAATTCCATTAGAAGAGTTAAAGAAAAAACTACGGGACAAGCTTGAACATATTTACATCCTTTCGGTAGAAAATGCCCCGCTTTTTTTTCATGCAAGACAGCACGCATTAGGAAAAAAATATGTCTACCAGATATGGAATGCAACTGATGTGGAAAGAAGCTATCTTCCATACTGCTTCTGGGTAAGGGAAAAAATAGATGTTGAAAAACTTAAGGAATATGCAACCATTTTTATTGGTCAAAAGGATTTTAAAAACTTTTCGAAAACCACGGACAGAAATACCACAAGGACAATTTTTGACATCAGGGTGAAAAAAGTTTCAAACCTTATAACAATTGAATTTTCTGGTGATGGTTTCCTTTATAACATGGTAAGGTGTATTTCAGCATACCTGCTAAACCTTGCACAGAATAGATTAAAACCTGATGAGGTGTTAGAGTTGTTTAATCCGCTTAGAAGAACACATTCCACACCTTTACTTCCACCAGAAGGTCTGTACTTGAAAGAAGTTATTTACTGAGTATTTCTCTGATTATTTCGTAAAGTTTCTTTTGTGCTGCTTTTCCTGTCTCTATAACTTCTTGATGGGAGAGGCTATTCTGAAGCCCTGCCGCCATATTTGTCACAACAGAAAGGGCTATCACTTTCATTCTGTAGTAATTAGCCATGAGAACCTCCTGAACTGTTGACATACCTATGATATCTCCACCAAGCTTCTTAAATGCAACAATTTCAGAAGGTGTCTCATAGCTTGGGCCTTTTACACCTATGTATACTCCTTTTTTGATACCAAATTTTTCCTTTAAAAGATTATAGTAACTATCGTCGTATAGATGTGAGGAATCAAGAAAAACAGGAAAGTTACCGAACCTTATAAGCACATTTTCTCCCTGTAGATTTATATGGTCAGAAATCATTACGATATCCCCAACCTTAAAGGTTTTGTTTATCCCACCTGAAGCACATGTTAGAATTATACTCTTTATTCCAAGTTCCCCATATATTGCCACAGTAAAGGCAACATCAAACGCTGAAAAACCTTCATATAGATGCAACCTTCCAAGTTGAAATAATCCATATCTTTCATTAACTCTTCCAGAGATAATCTTATTTTTGTGTCCACTTACTTTTGAAGTTTTCAAAAAAGGAACACTGCTGAATGGAATTTCTATTGCTTCTTCAATGAAACTCAAATCTCCAGAAAGTCCAGAGCCCAGAATAACAGCAAATTCCAAAGAGTGTGGTAAACTTTTAAACAAGTAATTTTTTGCAACCTCAAGCTTTAACCTGTTTAAGAAACTTAACATTTCCTTTCGCCTTTATTTTTTACTTTTTAATTTCGGCCTTCTTTTTTACTTCTTTTACCAGATGTTCTGGCAGCGTCTTTTCTATCTTAATAAACTCTTTCAGTAAATTTGGGAAGGCAATAAATATTTTAAACATCCTCCTTATATAAAATGGGACTTTTTTACTACCTATATTGAGTGAGCCTTCAAGAATTTTACCGGCTTCTGATAAAAGATTTTTCTGAAAATTTATAAATTCTATAAAACCAGAGTAAAGTTTTGCAGAAAATACAAAATCAAGTATAAAATAACCAAGAAGCATCCCTGAAATAAAAGATTTCAATTCAGCATCAGTACTTTTAATTACAAACTCTACAGGTGGTTTTATAAAATACATTGCCACAAGTGAAAATAAAGTCCAGTAGAAAGAAAATTTCAAACAGATTCTTCCGTGTAAATTAAACTTTTCATGAGAATAATCCCATAATTTGACTGAGAAAATTTTCTCAAGTAGAAGTGAGGAAAAATACTCTAATACAGAAAGGGCAAAAAAGAAAAATAAAATCTTAAAACCTATAAAAATATTTTTGAATAATAAATCAAAATAATATAATATCAAACCTCCAAAACCATAGATTGGAAGAAACGGACCATACAAAAATCCTGCATTTACAAACCTTTTTTCCTTAAAACTCCTATAAACTGTTTCGACAATCCAGCCTAAAAATGCCCCTGCGGAAAAAATCAAAATCGAGTTAATTAACCCTTGTGGTAGAATATGAACTTTTGATAAATTCATAACTTATTATACCACAATTTCCTCCACTGTTTCAAATTCAATCTTATTTCCCTTCAAATAGGATTTAACCTTCAATACTTTTCCTTTTTCCCAATCGGCAAATAGGTAAAGAGGGACATCAATATTTGCCCTCACAGGCAAAAATCTTTTTAAATTTTTTACCTTATCATAAACAAAACCACTAATTCCGTCCATATACCCGAAAATAGCAAGACCTCTTGGATAAAGATTAAGATTATTTCCGTAGAATGTTTCAAAGAAAAGATATATATCCTGTGTATTTGTAGTTAACTGCCAGTCCCAGTAATTTCCAGCAAGAGAAAACAAATCCAGACCATAATATCCTCCTGCAATATCCCTTAACATATTCATAGATATCCAGCCAACTTTATTTGAACCACTTGCAAGACCTTCGATCGCTTCAACAGTTTTATGTGGAATATAGCTACTGTGTCTGCAACCGTACTTTAGAAGAGTTTTTTTTACAGCATTTAAAATATCTGCTCTTATCCTTTCTTCTTTAAGCCCTATTCTTTTGCCTGTCATTTCAAGGAGAACCAGCCCATTTTCAGTGTAAATATGGTAAGAATCCCAGCCTTCAAGTTCACCCGACATCTCTTTTCCTGTCCAGGGATCCACAAGCCCATCAGCAGTCTTAGTAAGAGTAACAATATAATGATCTTCCTTCCATCCTTTCTTTTCTAAAGTGCTTATGGCTCTAAGAACGAAATCGTTGTATTTGCCCACATTATCTTTCATCACATAACTTAATATTTCTACTCCACAGGAAATTGCTGCCATCGCTTTCACTGCAAGGTAAACTTGTTCCCTTCCAAATTGAATTGCAGGAGATGCATCATCTATAGTATTTGCACAGCACCTGTCAACAAATCCATTTCCTGTTGTATCGCATGCAAGAATAAAATCCATAAGTTTCTGAATAAAGTCAGCATGCTTTTTTATAATTGTATCCTTAGCTGTCCTTCTCCAGTGAACATAGGCCATAATTATATAATTTGCACTTTCTTCTACCTCCATATCATGGGGATAGTACTGTCTATCAGCATTTGCAAGAATTCCCATGTCATGCGAAAGGTAAAGAGTATTCTTTCCTCTTTCACCTATTACTTTTTCACCATCTTTTGCATAAGCCGGCCATTCGTCAAGTTCAAGTTCCAGCAGTTCAGGCCATACTGTAAGATAAAAAGGAGTTTGCGTGTGTTCAACATCCACAGTTGAATGAAAATAGCATGAGCCTTCCCAGACAGAATACCAGTCCCCTCCTTCAGGTTTTCTTACATACCATGTGTCAAAAAGCCATGAATGCAATGTATATATAAGAAGGTGACTTACAGAATTTCCAAGGTTATGGGATAGTATTATACCATCCACTTTCTTAGAATTATCAAGAGCAATGTTGTAATTTTTTCTGGCCCATTCTGAAACCTCATCAAGGTTTTTAAAATATTCTGTGTACTTAAATTCAGCAAGTCCATTTTTAAGCATAAGTATTGGCTTTTCGTAATCAGCCCAGCATAAAACAATTCTTTTTCCTTCTTCACCAGGCAAAAGTTCAAACTCCTGGTAAAATGTGGTATTTTCAAGTTTCCCTTCGATACCACTAATTTTGTTTGTGCATTTTCTTTCTTCATCAACAAGTTTTGAAGTCTGAGCCAATAATCCTTTATCAGTCTGAGGTGGTCTTCTGATAATATGGGAATAAGAGAGTTTTAATTCATTTTCTTTTCCTTCTTCGAATTTGAACCTGTCAGAAGAGATTTCTATGAAAATCTTGCCCTTTATTTTATCCTTTCTCAAAGGGAACCATCTGAAAGAAGTAAGAAGCCTTTTAACCTCAACTTCTATATAAATTACAGGAATTGTTGATAGAAAAATATCCCTTGGTTTGAATAAACTTCTTAGAGTTAATTTAACATGCAGACCACTTTCTGGATCTATTCCACTTAACTGAATTGTTGTTGGCGTCGAATCCTGATCAAGAAAATCAAAATACTTCTCATTTTTGCAAAGCGGAAAGAATATTTTTTTCCCTTCAAACTCAACTCCAGCCCTTATTTCGAAAGGAAAGGATTTGATTTCATTTGCCTTTATAAGATAGCATTCTCTTCTAGCAGGGTTTATTGCAACACCAAATCTTGAACCAAAAACCGTAATGGCATCAGCCATCAATTGCATATATCCTCCCTCATTTTCCAAAAATTATAAAATGGTTTTTCCATAAGAGCAAAGGCTTAAAAGATTAAAAATTCAAAAAATGAATTAACCCTACCCCTACTCTGTAAGAACTTTTTTTATTGCATTGTAAGCAGGTTTTGGATTAAAGTTTTCATCAAAAATGTGGGCTGCACCAAATCCCGGAAAAAATCCTGGAATCCATGAGTATTTGTCAGTTAACCCCCACATTACAAAAGTATTTCCTTCAAAAGAAAGAAAAATTTTTAATACTTCTTCAAAAATCCTTGCCTGTCTCTTGAGATCTTCTTCTGTATAATTTTTTGGTAATCTAACATCCATCTCAGTAATTTGAATTTCAAGGCCAATTTCTTTGAATCTTTTAAAATTCTGCCTTATTGATTCATAATCAGGTTCAAACCTTCCATCAAGATGAAACTGAAAACCTATACCATGTAAAGGAACATTTTTTTCCTTGAGTTTTTTTGCAAGATTGTAAAGTGTATCAGATTTCGGGCATACTGTCTCAATTGAATAATCATTTATGAAAAGCTTTGCTTTTGGATCAGCCTTATGAGCAACTTTTAAAGCATACTCTATGTATTCTTCTCCTATTATAAGATACCAGAGGTTTTCTCTCATCTCTCCATTGTCAGCTATTGGCTCATTTATAACATCCCAGTCGGTTATTTTCCCTTTTAAAGTACCAACTACTGTAGTGATGTGTTCTTTTATAACTTTTTTAAGTTCTTCTGGAGTTATTCCAGGTTTTGCTATCCAGTAGGGATTCTGTGTATGCCATATCAATGTATGTCCTCTTACCCTCATTTTATTTTTCTTTGCAAATTCTAAAAATTTCTCTATTTTTTTAAAGTTATAAACCTTTTTCCCTGGATGAACATTTTCCCATTTTAAATCATTGTCAGGTGTAATATAGTTGTAGTTGTTGGTAAGAATATCAACAAACTTAGGATCTTCAAGCTGCCCTAAACTGACACACGTTCCCATAAAAATACCCTTCTTATCGATTACACTTCTAAGGTTCTCCTCACTAAAAGCAAAGACACAAAGAAAAAAAATTATGGCAAAAAAGTAAAATAACCTCTTCACAATAACCTCCTCTTTAATAATATATCAGGTTTGTAAAAATATCAATCGTTTTAGATTTTAATATTTCTTTATTTGTAATTTCTTATATCTATGTTAGTTAGCTATTACCATAAATTGGCAAATGCGTTAAAATACCATCGGGAAATTTTTCTTTTCATAGTCAATACAATTCTCTATTTTTGCAGACTTATGACAATAGCTAAAATTTATTATAAACAGTAAATAAATTTCTTAAGAATTATTAAAAAATAAATTTTAAAAAGTTTTTTATAAAGCACACATTTAATATAAACGAGTTTTAAAAAAATGTCAAGAAAACGTGTCTAAAATATTAATTTCTAATGGGAATTATTATGTGATGCTTGGTTAATTTGACAAAATCCAAAAAGAAAATTAAAATTAAGCCAGAATTAGATAGTTGCAGGGGTAAGTATGAGGAAAGTTGCCTTTCTTATAGGTTCAAAATCCGATTTTGAAGTAATTAAGCCTGGAGTAAAACTATTAAAGAATTTCGGGATTGAGGTTGATGTGAAAATACTTTCTGCTCACAGGACTCCCGATGAGGCAATAAACTTTGCAAAAAATGCAAGGCAAAATAGCTACGATGTCATAATAGCAGCAGCAGGCAAGGCAGCACATCTACCAGGAGTTATTGCTTCAAACACAACACTTCCTGTGATAGGCGTACCTGTAAAGTCAAGCACACTCGATGGTCTTGATGCATTACTTTCCATCGTACAGATGCCAAAAGGCATTCCTGTTGCAACAGTTGCCATAGATGGAGTGGAAAATGCGGCTTTGCTTGCCACAAGAATTATGGCTCTGTATGACAGAGAAATTCAAGGTAAACTTGAAGAATACATTTCAAAGATGAAAGAAGAAGTATTACAGCAGAATAGAGAACTTTCAGAAGAGTTGAAAAGAATTCAGTTATAGTTTCTTAGCTTAGCCTATCCAACTGAACGAAAATCTCCATAGTAGCTTATAAGCCTCTCAGATGGCTGGCTTTCCAGCCTATAAGCATTGTATTTAAATATCTTTACCATAAATCCTGTATGTTTTATATCTTTCTACAGCAAGATGTTTTAAAGACTGAAGCATGGGCAGGTTAGTTTCTACAATATTTGACATTTCTACTTCTTCAAAACCCAGTTCTTTTGCTCTTTCTATTATGGAAATATACATCAAGACTTCCAGACCCATTGTCCTGTACTCTTCAAGAACACCCATAAGTATAAGTCTGAATCTTTTTACCTTATTAACATTCAGTAACTTTAAAAAATTAAACGGAAATAAGTTTCCATTCATTTCCTTTACTATAAGATTTGCATCATAAACACTTAAAGCAAAGCCTGCAACATTTCCATTTACCTCCACAATATATGTCAACGGATATATAACAAGCTGAAGTAGGGCACTTTTTATTCTTTCCCATTCCCTGTCAGTTAAGTTTACATGGCCCCAGTTTCTACTCCATGCCTGATTAAAAACCTTTCTAACCTCTTTTGCATCTTCGGTAAGTCCCTTGCCTTTCCTTACATTTCTTATTTTTATAGCACTATTTTTAAGCAATCTCTCTTTTAATTTATAATATCTTTCATCAATCTTAACATCTGTAATCCCCTTTTTACCTCTAAAGGCATACCAGTCAACAACTTTTTGAAATCCATTTTCTTCAAAAAGCTTCTGGTAGTAAGGCGGATTATGGACATTCATAAGATAAGGAATTGAATCAAACCCGCTTACAAGAACACCAATTTCATCATAAATACTGAATGAAAAAGGTCCTTCCATTCTTACCTTGCCTTTAGATTTTAAGTAAGCTGCCGCAGCTTCAAAAAGCTTGCCTGCTGTATCCAGATTATCCTCACATTCAAAGAAGCCAAAAAAACCCTTGTTGTCTTTGAATACTTCTTCATGTCTGTGGTTTATATGTGCTGAAATTCTGCCCACTGCTTTTCCATCCCTTTCAGCAATGAATAGTTTGGCTTCTCCATACTCAAAGAAAGGCCCCTTTTTCGGGTTAAGAAACTCTTTTTGTTCAAAAATTAGCGGAGGAACCCAGCAGGGGTCATTTTTGTAAATGTTCCATGGCATTTTGATAAATTTCATTAAATCTTTTTTGTTTAAAACTTCCCTCACCGTTGTGTTCATATCAATTCCTTATGTTTTATTATAAATTATTCTTAAGAAAAATGCGGTAGGTTTTCTACCACCTTTTTTGTTTTTGTTTTATTATAACTTATTCTAAAGAAAAATAAAATATTAAAATTGATTTACATTATCCGGCAATTCGTAATTAAAGTTGAAATTATTTTAGTATTTCTTTAGACTTTTTATGGCTTATGAATGAAAATAAAACATCGATAAAAATCAGCTTAAAGACCCTTTATTTTGCCTTGAAAGATGAAAATTTGCCAGTGCTTTCCAGGGCGTTGATTTTTATAACCCTTGGTTATGCCTTAAGTCCTGTGGATCTTATTCCGGATTTTATCCCGGTTTTAGGCTATCTTGATGATCTGGTAATTGTACCATTTTTGATTGGGCTTACAATAAAATCCATTCCGAAGGAAATTTTCGAAAAAGCAAAAGAGAAAGCAATGATAGAAAAAATTGAGCTGAAGAAAAATTACTTCGCAGCTTTTCTTTTTATAATCATCTGGATAATTGTGGCTGTATTTATTTTAAGAATAGTAATTAAGATTGTGAAGTGGGCAGGAAAAGCCAAATTTTTATAAAACTCTCGCAAAAGCCAGTGGGTTTTATCTTTAAGCTAATCCACTATAATTTTTAATCACTTCCAGCCTTAAAGATTTTTTTCATTCATACTGCATACTTTTTTGATAACCACTTCATCAAGCTTTTGAAATTATATTTTTATTTTTATATTACAGATTTAAAATACCTTAAAACTTCAAACTTTTTTAAGTTTTCCTATAGAAAAAATATATTTTCTCTTGACATAAAATTTTTTTTATTTTATAATAATGTATACTAAACATATAGGAATTATTAATTATTTGGAGGTTTTAAATGAAACTGGTAGTTAATGGTGAAACAAAGGAATTTAATGTTGCTAATTTAAGTATTTCAGAATTACTTAAAATTGAAAACGTAAAAAATCCAGATGTTGTAACAGTTCAGTTAAATGGGAAATTTTTTTCTAAAGAGCAGTATACTTCTACTATACTTAAAGAGGGCGATGAGGTTGAATTTCTATATTTTATTGGAGGAGGGAGGTAGTGAAGATTTCAACAAAGGCTATCCATGGTGATAGAACAAATAATGATCCTTACAAAAGTTTAAAGTTTCCGGTTTATGATAGTGTGGCTTTTGAGTTTGATTCATCAAAAGAGATAGAGGATGCATTTCTTGGGAGGGCATTGGCTCACACTTATTCAAGAATTTCCAATCCTACTCTTTCTGAACTTGAAAGGAGGCTTGCTATTCTTTCGGATGCCTATGGGGTTGTTGTTACGTCTTCTGGAATGGCAGCAATTACAAATGTAATTTTGTCCATTGCTGGTAGTGGTGCAAATATTATTACTTCACCATTTTTATTTGGAAATACTTATTCTCTTTTTGAAAAAACGCTTAAAAGATTTGGTTTTTCTGCAAGATATGTTGATTTTTCAAATCCAGAAAATATTGAAAATGCTATTGATGAAAATACAGTGGCTATATTTTTTGAGACAATTACAAATCCACAGCTTGCAATTTTTGATATTGAAAAGATAGTTAATATAGCAAAAAAGCATAATCTACTTACTATTTTAGATAACACACTTGCAACATTCTATCTGTTTTCTTCAAAAAAATGGGGAATTGATATAGAAATCATTTCAACAACAAAGTACATTTCAGGTGGAGCAACATCCGTTGGAGGTGCAATATTTGATTTTGGAACATACGACTATGGTAGAAATAAGTTTATAGCTTCTGACGCAGAAAAGTATGGCAAAAATGCACTTCTTGTGAGGTTAAAAAGAGAGGTTTACAGAAATACTGGTGGATGTCTTTCCCCGCATAATGCTTACCTTCAACTTTTAGGACTTGAAACCCTTGCTCTCAGGATAGAAAAAAGCTCTACCAATGCTATGGTTCTTGCAAAGAGACTAAAAAACCATAAAAAAATAAAGAAGGTAAACTATCCAGGACTGGAGGATAGTCCTTACTCCAACAATGCAAAAAAATATCTTGATGGCTATTATGGTTCAATTTTAACAATAGAACTTTCTTCAAAAAGTGAATGTTTTAAGTTTATGGATAATTTAAAGCTAATAAGAAGGGCAACAAATCTACATGACAATAAAACTCTTATTATTCATCCAGCTTCAACTATTTTCTGTGAATACTCAAAAGAAAAGAGAGAAGAACTTGGTGTTGGAGAAGGTCTTGTAAGAATTTCTGTGGGTATTGAAGATGTAGAGGATATTTATGAAGATGTTATACAATCACTGGAGGTGTTATAATGGAATTCAATGAATTAACATTACAGAGATACAGCAGAAATATAATTCTTCAGGAAATTGGTATTGAGGGACAGGAGAGAATCTGTAATGGAAGTGTCCTTGTGATAGGAGCTGGCGGACTTGGTTCTCCTGCATTACTTTATTTAGCGGCAGCAGGTGTGGGTAGAATTGGAATAGTTGATTTTGATAAAGTAGACTTAACTAATCTACAGAGACAGATTATACACTTTACACCTGATGTTGGAAAATCAAAGGTTTTGTCGGCAAAAGAAAAAATAGAGGCTTTAAACCCAGAAGTTAAGGTTGAAACTTATGATGTTTTGCTTTCATCTGAAAATATTAGAGAAATTATTAAAAACTATGATTTTGTTATCGATGGTACGGATAATTTCAGGTCAAAATTTTTGATTAATGATGCCTGCTATTTTGAAGGAAAACCACTTTCTCATGGTGGAATATTAAGATTCTTTGGTCAGACTATGACTATAATTCCGGGAAAATCAGCATGCTATAGGTGTGTCTTTAATTCTCCGCCACCAAAAGATGCTGTCCCAACCTGTTCTCAGGCTGGAATTTTAGGAAGTGTTGCTGGAATACTTGGGACAATTCAGGCAACTGAAGCTCTAAAGTATTTAACAGGTGCCGGAGATTTGCTTGTAAATACATTACTTACATTTGATGCAAAAACATTCAATTTTAGAAAAATAAACTTAAAAAAACAGGATAGCTGCAGACTTTGCGGGATCAATCCAGAGATTACAAAACTAATTGATGAGGAAGATGTTGTTTGTGATTTAAAGAAATGAGGAGGTTTTTATGGAGGATAAAAAGAAAATTTCTATTGTATGTTTTAGTGGTGATTTTGATAAAGCTATTGCAGTATTTACCATTGCAAGTGGTGCGGCAGCCGTAGGATATGAAGTAAATTTATTTTTCACATTCTGGGGATTTAATATTATCAAAAAGAAAAAGGGTAGAAGTTTTATTGGCAAAGGTATACTGGCAAGAGTATTCAATTTCCTTATGGGAGGATTTAAAAATCTTCCACTGAGTAGATTAAATTTTGGTGGGATTTCTCCAAAGCTTATGAATTATATGATGAAAAAAAGAAATGTTGCTACACTAAATGAACTTATTCAGGCTTCTATAGATCTTGGAGTTAATTTTTATGCATGTGAAATGTCAATGATAATACTTGGTACAAAGTTAAGTGATTTTATCCCACAGATAAAAGAAGTGTTGGGTGTAGCTAAATTCTTAGAAATAGCTTTCGGAGGAGAAATAATATTCATAAGTTGAGGGGTGAAAGTTTATGGATAAAAGAAAAGAAAATAATTTTGGTAAGATATTGATTCTTTCTGGTGGTATAGCAAGTTTTGGCATTGGATGGGTGGGAATATTTGTTCCCGGGTTACCTACAACAATTTTCTGGATAATCGCCGCTTTAGCTTTCATTAGAACAAATAAAAGGCTTTATGAATATATCATAAACCACAAAACTTTTGGCTCTAATATAAAAGCATTTATTGAAGAAGGAAAAATTTCAAAAAAAGGCAAGATTGTATCAATCATTTCGATGGTTGTATTTTCTATTATTTCGATTATTTTTGTCCGTATTTTTTGGGTAAAGATTTTAATTTTACTTGCAGCAGTTATTGGGTGTCTTTGGGTTTTTTCTTTACCGTTAGTTTCAGAACAAAATTCAGATAGATAAAAACCTTTAAGGAAATGATATGAAAACAGTACTGGATATCACAAAAGAGCATTGTCCGATGACTTTTGTAAAAACAAAGCTTGCTCTATCAAAGCTTAACAAAGGTGATATACTTGAAGTTTTGCTAACAAAAGGTGAACCACTAGAGAATGTACCAAAGTCTGCTACTGAACAAGGATATAAAGTTTTGTCAGTAGAACACATTGAAGGTGATGTTTATAAGGTCATAATTGAGAAGTAGTATAATATGGAGGAATGTTTTATGGAAAACATAGAGACTTTACAACAAAAACTTTACAGAAAAGCTTTTATGCTTTCTATTTTTACCGTTAGCTACAATATACTTGAAGGAATACTTTCAATTATTGCAGGGAAAAGCTCTGATACGGTATCTCTTGTGGGTTTTGGTATAGATAGTTTTGCTGAATCTCTTTCTGGTATTGTAGTAGCCTGGAGATTTTTTAATGCCCATAAAGCAAGTAGCGAAGAAAATGAGAAAAAAGAAAGTAAAGCAGTAACTTTGGTGGGATATACTTTCTTTGTATTTGGTGCCTATGTGCTTTATGAAATTATAAAAAAATTTATTTTAAAAGAAGTTCCAAGACCAAGTTTACTTGGAATTATTATCCTTATACTTTCTATAATCATTATGCCTGTTTTGTTTTACCTAAAACTTAAGACTGCAAAACAACTTGGTAGTAAAAGTCTTGAAGGAGATTCAAAAGAGACACTGGCATGTGTTTTCCTTTCTATAATATTACTTTTTGGCATTCTGGCAAATTACTTATGGGGTTTTTGGCAATTAGATCCAATTCTTGGGCTTGTTGTGGTTTTCTTTCTCTTTAAGGAAGGTTATCATACTCTTAAAGAAAAGGATGTTTGTAATTGTTAAGGGGGGTTTTTATGCTTTTAATCAATAAAGATGTTTATGATGAAATTATAGCACATGCAAAGGCTGATTTTCCAATTGAAGCTTGTGGTTATCTGGCTGGAAATGATAATACAATTTCTCATTCTTTTAGATTAAAAAACATAGATAACAGTCCCGAACATTTTAGTTTTGATCCAGAAGAACAATTTGCCACTTACAAAAAGGCAAGAAATCTTGGTTTAAAAATTATCGGGGTATATCATAGCCATCCTTATACTCCAGCAAGAATGTCAGAGGAAGATATCAAGCTTGCCTATGATGAGACTCTTTATTATGCTATAGTTTCACTTGCCGAAAAAAAGCCAGTATTGAAAATTTTTAAGGTTAATGATAAAAGTGTAATAGAAATAAATTATGAAGTTCAACTTTAAGGAGGCAAAAGTGTTAGGCTATAAAATTCCAGAAAAGCTTGTTAAAGAGATAGAAGAGTTTTCTTTGTTTATTCAAAAGAAATTAAAAGGTGAAATTGATCCTATTCAATTTAGAGCTAAAAGAGTTCCTTTTGGTATATATGAGCAGAGGATTAATGATACATATATGATACGTGTGCGTTGCCCTGCTGGAATTATTACTCCCGAACAACTTGAAGTTCTTGCAAATGTGGCAAAAAAATATGGAAGTGGAAGGCTTCATATCACAACAAGACAGGAGGTTCAGATTCACTCCGTCAGTGATATTGGTAAGATTCCAGAGATTTTATACACACTCTATGAGGCAAATCTTTCTACAAGGGGTGGAGGAGGAAATACAGTAAGAAATATTGTTGCTCCTGCAGATTCCGGTATAACAGAGGATGAAATTTTTGATGTATCTCCTTATGCAATTGCCTTGACAAACCTATTAATTACCGATGATAATAGCTGGAATTTGCCAAGGAAATTCAAGGTTAATTTTTCATATAATCCAGAAGATAGCGGGCTTGCTCGCATTGCTGATGTAGGATTTATAGCAAAATCTAAAGACGGGCAGGATGGTTTTGAAGTCTATGTTGCTGGGGGACTTGGTGTAAAATCAAGTGTGGCTAAAAAGTTAATTGATTTTATTTCAGCTACAGAAGCTGGAATTGTTGCTGAGGCAGTAAAAAGACTCTTTTTTCACCATGGTAACAGAAAAAATAGACATAAGGCAAGACTGAGATTTCTCTGGGATAAGATTGGTGAGAAGGAATTTAGAACACTGTTTGAAAACTACTATAATGAGATAAAGGATGACAAAAACTACATATTGTCGATTGAAAAGATTGATAACTATTGTGAAAATGAAAGTATAAAAGTCTTCGATGTTTCAGAAAAAGAAATAAAGGATTTTGAAAGCTGGAAAAAAAGGTTTGTATTTGCTCAAAGACAAAAGGATCTCTTTGCTATAGAATTGCCGCTACTTTTAGGGGATATTGATTGTGATACTTTAGCATATCTTGCAGATTTTCTTAAGCCTTATGGGAAAAATATAATTAGATTTACAACAAAACAGAACATACTCTTAAGAAATATTCACAGAAAATATTTACCAAACTTTTACCATCTATATAAAGAAAAGTTCAGTAATATTCCTTATTTTTCAAATTATCTTACTGTATGTGCTGGTGCTGATACCTGTAAACTTGGGCTCTGTTTGTCAAGAAATCTTGCGAAGGTAATTCTTGAAAAAATTGAACCTTTAAGCTTAAAGGCTGATGGTAAATATATACCAAAAATTAAAATCTCTGGATGCCCAAACTCCTGTGGACAACACTGGGTAGCCGATATCGGATTTTATGGATTTGCAGCAAGGCATGGTGAAAAACTTTATCCTGCATACTATGTTTTAGCTAATTATGAAAACACAAAAGAGGGGTTTTCATTTGCAGAAAAAGTTGGAGAAATTCCAGCGAGGGTTATTCCTGACTTTATAAATAATATTCTCAATGTTTACTTTGAAAATGGGAAAGAATTTAAAGAATTTTATGAAACCGAAGGGAAATACCTTATTCAGAAGATGCTATCAGATTACAGAGTCCCTGATTTTGAAGAAAACAGTTCCTACTATTTTGATTGGGGAAGTGAAGAAATATTCAATCTTTCTTCTCGTTCCACAGGTGAATGTTCTGCAGGATTTTTTGATTTTATTGAAAGAGACCTTGCAAAGATTTATGAGTACAGACAAAACCTTGTTAATGCCAAAGATAAGGATATAGTTGATAATTTAAAGAAACTTGTCTATTTTTCTGCAAGAATGCTACTTATCACACGTGGTATAGAGGCTGAAAAGTCCAGTGAAGTTTTTTATCATTTTGAAAAGAATTTTATTGATACGGGCTATATTTCTTCTCTTTACAAACCTTTGCTCTTTAGCGTGCTTGCCAGTGAAGAAGAAGAAATCATAAATAAAAAGGACTTGATAATTCAGCTTTCCAGGGATGTAGAAAAATTGTATGACTCAATGGATACAAATTTTCAGTTTCATATCGAAGAGAAAAAAGAAGTTAATGAGAGTTATAAAGAAACAAAAAAAGTTGGAGAAATTGCAAGGTTTAAGGATCTGAGAGGGGTAGCTTGTCCAATGAACTTTGTTAAAACAAAGCTTGAGCTTTCTTTCATAAAAAGTGGAGAATTACTTGAAATTTATCTTGATGAGGGTGAACCAATACAGAATGTGCCGGGTTCTTTAAAAGGAGAAGGACATGAGATTGTATCTATTGACAAAAAGGATGGGTACTATTCAGTTATAATAAAAAAGGCATAAGGAGGCTTTGTGAGTAAAAATAGTTTATTAGCATGGCAGAGAGAACTTAAAGGACTTTCTGCTGTCGAAAGAATAAAATGGGCTATAGATAAATTTGGAAAGAATAAAATAGCTTTAGCTTCAAGTTTAGGTGTGGAGGATCAGGTTTTAACACATATGCTTATTTCTTTAACGAAAGATGTAAAAATTTTTGTCCTTGATACTGGAAGGATGTTTCAGGAAACTTATTTAACCATTGATAAAACAGAAAAACATTATGGGTTTAAGTATAAAATATACTTTCCAGACTACAGAAAAGTAGAAAAAATGGTAAACGATAAAGGGATAAATCTCTTCTACGATAGCGTAGAAAATAGAAAACTTTGCTGTTATGTGCGTAAGGTTTTGCCACTTAAAAGGGCTCTTAGGGGTTTGAAATGCTGGATATGTGGGTTAAGAAGAGAACAGTCTATTACAAGAGAGAGTATAGAGGTAATAGAATGGGATGAAGCAAATAAACTTTACAAGCTTAATCCAATTTTTGACTGGTCAAATGAAGAAGTTTGGAAATTTGTCAGGGAAAATCACATTCCATATAACATCCTTCATAATAGGGGATTTCCAAGCATCGGCTGTGCACCATGCACAAGGGCAGTTAAAGAAGGTGAGGACATAAGGGCAGGTCGATGGTGGTGGGAAAATCCAGAACACAAGGAATGTGGCTTGCATAAAAGATAGCTTTATCCATAATGCAAGCGACAATTCGAATTGTCGCTTGTAAAACCAGAAAAAGGAGGAGGAATAAATTTTATGTATGAAAAGGTGTGTAAAGAGATGATTACTTATTTTGGCAGTGATGTAAGAAGAATCAACCATGCACTTAAGGTATGGGCTTTTGCAAGAATTATTGGAGAAAATGAAAACCTTGATGAGTTTAGTAAAGATGTAGTTAACTATACGGCAATTTTGCATGACATAGGCATAAAAGAGGCCGAAAGAAAATATAACTCAAATGCCGGAATTTATCAGGAGAAGGAAGGACCTGCTATTGCAAAAGATATACTTACAAAAATTGGTGTTGATAATAGTATTATTGAAAGGGTTTGTTTCATCATAGGACATCATCATACTTACAACAAAATTGATGGACTGGATTTTCAGATTATAGTAGAGGCTGATTTTCTTGTGAACATCTATGAAGATGAAATGAAAAAAGAAGCCATAGAAAAGATAAAAAATAGCTATTTTAAAACCAGAACATCTTTAGAACTTATAAGCACAATGTATCTTTAAAATTGGAGGTTAGATAGTGATAATTATTCTTACGAGCTTAATATCTATATTTCTTGCTATGAATATGGGAGCAAGTGGATTTTCTATCTCTTTTACTCCATCTTACGGATGTTGTATTATAAAAAAAAGAAAAGCAATATTTTTGTATACTCTATTTGTTTTTTTAGGAGCAATTTTAATAGGCCCAAAAGTTGTAGAAACACTTACAATAAAGTTAGTGAAAGGTTTTAACAGTCAATTATCGGGCATTCTTATTCTTACCTCTGCTTCAATTACTATGTTTTTAGCAAATATGCTTAAAATTCCGCAATCAACAAGTTTTGTTACTGTTGGGGCATTTATTGGGGCGGGATTGTTTTTTGGTAATGCTAACTATTTTAAACTGGCAGAGATATTTGTTGTTGCTGTAATATTTTCACTTTTAGCCTTTATTGTTACTTACCTTGTGATGAAAAATTTTTATCCGCCAAAGGAGAAAAATTTTAGAATCTATGAAAAATTTGTCGCAAATAATAAACTTGTAAAAAATTTTATTCTATGGACTGATTGTTATTCTGCTTTTGCAGTTGGTACCAACAATGTGGCTAATGTCGTTGCTCCGGTGATTATAGCTGGTGCAAGTCTTTCTTCTTTATGGCTATTTTTACTATTCGCACCATTTTTTGGAGTTGGAGCACTGCTTTTTGGTAAAGGACTTATAAATACGGTCTCAAAGGAGATAATTCCTTTAGGTGAAATTTCTGCAATGGTAATATCAATTGTTACTTCAAGCTTTGTTATTGTTGCTTCAATTTTAGGGCTTCCTACGCCTTATGTTCAGTTTAGCACATTTGCTGTTCTTGGTGTAAGTGCTATAAAGGATGGAATTGGTCATACGACTAAAAAGGGAGTGGTGAAAAAAATACTTTTTGTATGGCTTATTGTGCCAGTGGTGACAATAGCGTTAAGTTATATGTTGCATAAGATTTTTATAAAATAAAGGAGAAAAAAAAATGAAAGATGAAATAGTATTCAACAATGTGCTTGAACTCATAGGCCATACACCAATAGTTAAACTAAGTAGAATTGTGCCGGATGGTTATGCTGACATATATGTCAAACTTGAATCCTTTAATCCAGGTGGAAGCATAAAGGACAGAATAGCATTGTCAATGATAGAGGATGCTGAAAAGAAGGGATTGTTAAAGCCAGGATCAACAATAATAGAGCCAACATCTGGAAATACTGGAATAGGTATTGCTATGATATGTGCTGTAAAGGGTTATAGATGCATTCTTGTTATGCCTGAGTCAATGAGTCTTGAAAGAATTTATATTTTAAAATCTTATGGTGCTGAGGTTGTACTTACCCCTGCTTACGAGGGAATGGAAGGTTCAATAAAAAAGGCTGATGAGTTAAATAAAAAGATAGAAAATTCCATAATTCTAAGACAGTTTGATAATCCAGCCAACCCTGAAATACATAGAAAAACAACTGCACAGGAGATTTTAAGGGTAATGGATAAAATTGATGCCTTCGTTGCTGGTATAGGAACTGGTGGGACAATAACAGGTGTTGGAGAAATTTTAAAGAAAACCAATCCTAATATACAGATAGTTGGAGTAGAGCCAGAAGCTTCTGCTGTACTATCAGGTGAGAAACCAGGGCCACACAAGATACCGGGTATTGGTGCAGGCTTTATTCCTTCAATATTAAATCTTTCTATTATAGATAGAATAATAAAGGTTAGTGATAATGATGCATACAAAATGTCCACAAGACTTGCAAGAGAGGAGGGACTTTTTGTGGGAATTTCAGCTGGAGCTAATGTTTACGCGAGTTTGGAGGTGGCAAAAAAGCTTGGTAGAGGTAAAAAGGTAGTCACTGTGCTACCAGATACAGGAGAAAGATACTTTAGTGTTTCACAGTATTACAATGTTTAGGGGGTTATATGGATAGATTATCAAAACTTGAAGCACATAGCATTTTTATATTGAGAGAAGCCTACAGAGAGTTTAAAAATAAAAATCTTGTAATGCTCTGGTCAATTGGAAAGGATAGCACAGTTCTTCTTGCACTTGCAAGAAAGGCATTTTTTGGACATATACCTTTTCCTTTACTTCATATTGATACACATTTTAAAATTCCAGAGATGATAGAGTATAGAAATAAACTTGCTTTAGAGCTGGGGCTTGAACTTATTTACGGAGAAAATAAAGAAGCTCTTATGAATAAACAAACCTTTCCTGATGGTAATGTCGATAGAATTACATGCTGTAAGTATCTGAAAGCAGATGCATTAAAGTACACATTATCTGGAGAGTGGCCAAGGTATAGACTTAACCATAAAACAGGTAAATTTGAGTTGTGGGAAAACAAGGAACCTTTTGGAGGGGTAATTGTTGGTATAAGGGCAGATGAAGAGGGAAGTAGATCGAAGGAAAGATATTTTTCTCCAAGAGGTATGGAAAGCGAATGGAATATAGCCGAGCAACCACCGGAGATATGGAACTATTTTAATACAAGTTTTCCACCGAAAACTCATATTAGAATTCATCCTTTACTTGACTGGACAGAACTTGATATATGGGAGTATATTGAAAGAGAAAATATTCCAGTTGTATCTTTGTATTTTGATCGGGGTGATGGAAAAAGGTATCGTTCTTTGGGGTGTGCTCCATGTACAAAACCGGTTGAATCAACTGCAAAAAATGTAAAAGAAATTATCGAAGAACTTAAGACTGGAAAATTTGCAAAAGTAGCAGAAAGATCAGGTAGAGAACAGGACAAAGAAGATGCTGGAACTTTAGAAACTCTTAGAAAAGACGGCTATATGTAAGCTTATTTAATCGGAGGAAAAATGTCAGAAAGAAGGGAAGAACTAAAGATAGTTATTATCGGCCATGTTGACCATGGTAAAAGTACACTTGTTGGAAGGCTTTTGGCAGATACAAATTCCCTGCCAGAAGGAAAACTTGAAAGTGTTAAGGCATACTGTGAGAAAAATGCTAAAACTTTTGAGTATGCCTTTTTGCTTGATGCACTAAAGGAAGAACAATCTCAGGGAATAACAATAGATGCCGCAAGATGCTTTTTTAAAACTACTAAGAGGGATTATCTTATCATCGATGCCCCCGGGCACTTTGAGTTTATAAAAAATATGGTAACAGGCGCTTCGAGAGCTGATGCTGCAATTATAGTTGTTGATGCTAAAGAAGGCATAAAGGAAAACACAAAAAGGCATGGCTATCTTCTTTCTATGCTTGGACTTGATAATGTTTGTGTCGTTGTAAATAAAATGGATCTAGTTGGTTATAAAAAAGAGATTTTTGATAATATTTATTCTGAATATTATAGTTTTCTTGAGTCCATAGGTATAAAGAATGTAGATTTTATACCTGTCAGTGCTAAAAATGGAGAAAATGTAGTAATTAAGTCAGAAAATCTTAAATGGTACAATGGAAATACTGTCCTTGAAGAAATAGAAATCTGGAAGGTAGTAGACAACAGGAAATATTTACCATTTAGATTTTTTGTGCAGGATGTATATAAGTTTACATCTGGAAACGATGAAAGAAGAATCCTTGCTGGGACAATAGATTATGGAAGAATTAGAAAAGGTGATAAAGTTACATTTTATCCATCCCAAAAATCTTCTTTTATAAAATCTATCGAATTCTTTCCATCTGTGATTGAAGAAAGTAGAGCAGGTGAAAGTGTTGGCTTTACAATTACTGATCCTTTTTATATCTCCAGCGGAGAACTTATGGTAAAAAGTGAAGATGAATTAAAACCTTTTGCATCGAGAAAGTTTCTTGCTAACATTTTCTGGATGGGTTTAGGTCCGCTTTTGATGGGAAAACCTTATCAGGCAAAAATCGGGACACAGAAAGTAAATGTTAAAATAGTTAATATAGAAAAGGTGATTGATGCTGTAGATCCCCAGAATGTCTACAAAAAAAATAAACTTGATCGCTATGATATAGGAGTGTGTGAAGTTGAAACTTTAAAACCTGTGGCTTTTGATACTATAGAGAATTTAAAATCAACATCAAGATTTGTCCTGATAGACCAGTATACCATTTCTGGATGTGGTATAATTCTAAAAAATTTAACCGATACATCTCTCTCAATAGAAAAAGAGATTGAAAGAAGAGAAAAACTCTGGGAGAGAGGTTATATTACTAAAGAAAATAGAGAGGAAAAATACAGACATAGAGGGAAATTTATACTTATAATTGGTGAAAATGTAGAAAAGACAACAGAGATAGCAAAAATTCTGGAAAAAAGACTATTTAATTCTAATAAAAAAGTTTATTTTCTTTCTATAAATTCTCTTTTGGCTGGGCTTGATAGGGATATTACATTTAACGAAGAAATAGATAGAGAAGAAGAATTACGAAGGCTTGGAGAGATTGCCCATATTTTAACAGATGCCGGACTAATTTTCATAAGTGCTTTAGGTAGCATCGATAAGTATGAATTTGAATTGCTAAAATTACTTAATACACCATATGAGATACTAACTGTTGGTTCTTCAAAAACGGATATCAATTTAGATTTTTGCTATGATGAAAATGAAGAAATTGAAAGTGTAGTGGATAAAATTATTGCAGTACTGATTGATAAAGATATCATAGAGTATTTTATATAAACTTTCTTGGAGGAAAGATGCAATTTCTGCCAGTAGCTTTAAATATTACAGGAAAAAGAATTCTTATCATAGGCGGTGGTAAGGTTGCTTTGAAGAAAGCAAAGATTCTACTTAATTACACAGATGATATTACACTACTTGCAAAGGATTTTTTAGAGGAAATCTTTTCAGAACTAAAAGAAGTAAAATTTATAAAAAAAGAATATGAGAAAAATGACTTAAACGGCTTTTCAATAGTTTACATCTGTACTAATGATGAGGACTTAAACAGGCAAATTGCAGAGGATGCAAAAAAACTTGGACTACTTGTAAATGTATGTGATAGAAAAGAGATTTCAGATTTCATTTCCCCAGCAATATACAAAAAAGATAATATGAGTATTGCTGTTAGTAGCAATGGAGAAGATGTTAAAAAAAGTGTTTTTATTAGAGACAGGATAAAGGAGCTTTTTGAAAATGGTAACATTTGATGGAAAAGACTTTAATCACTCTATCGAAGAAAGAGAAAAATTTTTTAATATCGTTATGCAAAACAGACCTTTTTACTCTATATTAATTAAAACCTGCGATAGAACTGAAATTTACTATGAGAATTGTCATCCTGAAAACGACTTTAAAACAGTAGAGCATCTGTTTGGTCTTACAAGCGGTATTGAATCGCCTTTGATAGGTGAGACAGAAATTTTTAATCAGGTTAAAAATGCATATCTTAAAGCATTATCTGAAAACAGAGTAAGTAAGTTGCTTCACAATCTATTTCAAAGAGCTTTTCATGTGGGTAAAAAAGTAAGAAGCACAACAAAAATTTCTTATGGTGCTATTTCACATTCTTATGCTGCATTAAAAATAATTAAAAACTATTTTAGTGATCTATCTAAACTTAATATTACTATAATTGGAGTAAATAAACTAAATGAGGATGTGTTAAAGTACTTTCAAAAGTTTGGTGTAAGGCAAATTTATCTCGGGAATAGGACATACGAAAAAGCTATCGAGCTTGGTAAAAAATACAATGCCAATGTATTTAAACTTGATAAACTTAAAGATATTCTCAGTAAAACTGATGTCTTAATCAGTGCGACAAGTGCACCACACTCCATCGTAAAGGAAAATGACATAAATCCAGATAAAGATATGCTTATTATCGACCTTGCAGTTCCGTATGATGTTGACCAGAAGGTAAGGTCTTTTAAAAACATAGTCTATTTTGATGTTTGTGATGTAGAAAATATTGTAAAAGAGAGTTTAAAATTTAGAGAAGAGGAAAAAAACAAAGCCAAAGAGATTGTTTTAAATGAAACAGAGAAATTTTTAAAAAATTTATATAAGGGGAAGTCAGTTGAAGCTTAAGGTAGTCGCAAGAAATTCAAATCTTTCTTTAAAACAGGTTGAAGAGGTATTTAAGGAGCTTAATAAAGAATTAGAGTATGAAATAATTCCGCTTCTTTCATACGGGGACAAGCATAAAGAAATTTCTCTTATGGATAACATTCCAGAAGATTTTTTTACAAAAGAACTCGATGAAGCTCTTTTAAATGATGAAGCAGATATTGCTATACATTCCGCAAAAGATCTTCCATTCCCACTTCCAAATGGTCTTGATCTCATTGCTCTTACAAAAGGAAAAACACAGCTCGATGCACTTGTAAGTAGAAATAATTTGTCATTAATGCAATTACCACCAAATGCGAGAATAGGACTTTCATCTGAATTGAGAAAAAAGAATATCTTATCAAAGAGGAAAGATCTTGAAATTGTAAGTATAAGGGGTACGATAGAAGAAAGGTTAAAACTAATTGAAGATGGTTATGTTGATGCAATTATTGTTGCTACCTGCGCTCTTGAAAGATTAGGACTTTCAGATAGAATTACAGAGATTTTACCATTTGAAACACATCCCTTGCAGGGGAAACTTGCTATTGTAGCAAAAAGTAATAGACCTGAGTTAAGAAAACTCTTTTTTGATATAGATGAGAGAAAATTTTATGGTAAAGTCTACCTGGTAGGTGCTGGCCCTGGAGAAGTAGACCTACTTACGATAAAGGCTAAAGAATGCTTGCATTATGCTGATGTGATACTTTATGATGACCTGATAAATCCAGAAATTCTTGAGTTTGCATCAAAAAACTCAACTAAAATTTATGTGGGAAAGAGAAATGGCAAACATTCCATTGAGCAGGAAGAAATAAATAAAATGCTTTATAAGTTTGCGTTAGAAGGAAAAAATGTAGCAAGGCTTAAGGGTGGAGATCCACTGGTTTTTGGAAGAGCCCAGGAAGAAATCAATTACCTTTTAGAAAGGTTTGTTAGTGTTGAAATAATAAATGGCATAAGTGCGGCTTTTTCATCTGCAGCTACACTCGGGATATCTTTGACTAATAGAGAATATGGAAGCAGGATAATCTTTGAGAGTGGACATATTAAAGGAAAAGAACATAAAGATAGTGTAAGTAGCTATATTTTCTATATGGGGGCATCTTCTAAAAAAGAAATATATGAAAAGCTAAAAAAAGAATTAAGTGATAATACTTTATGTGCAATTGTACAGAATACCTCTTTGCCAGAGGAAAGGTATGTAATAACGAATTTGAAGAATTTGCCAGTTGTTGACTTACAGTCTCCTGTTATTATAATTGCGGGGGATGTTTTAAAACATTCAATAAAACAAAATAGAATTCTTTATACAGGTATAAACCCTTTTGAAACACTTTCAAAAATACCGGGAGTTATAGTTTACTATCCTTTGATAAAAAGAGAAAAAATTACTCCTTTGCCTGAGATTGATTTTAAAAATTATGAAGTTATAATTTTTACATCACAATTTGCTGTGGATGTTTTTACTGATTATTATGGAGTTCATATAGACAAAAAAGTTTATGCAATAGGTGAAAGAACAAAAGAAAAACTGATCGAACGAGGTTATAAAAGTATAATTTTGCCTATGAAATATGATTCTTATGCACTTTATGACCTGCTTATGGCAAATGAATATGGAAAACCTATTTTGTACCCCTGTTCTAATAAAACTTCAAATTCTTTATTATCAATGGAAAATATTACACCACTGGTTGTCTACAGAACTGTTGAAACAAAACAAAAGCTTTTGGATTTAACTTTATTTGACGGAATATATTTTGCTTCTGTTAGCACGGTTAACGCTTTTATGAAAATGTATAGAGAAATTCCTTCACATTTTATTATATATGTCGGTGGCATAAAAACTTATGAAACACTTGTCTCCTTTGGTTTAGAAAATAGAACAATAATTTTAGAAAAAAATATTCAACCAGAGGGATAAAATGTTTAAAAGGTTTAGAGAAAGAAGAGTTGATAGAGCTACAAGGTTAAAGTATCAGGAAACATTTCTTTCAAAGGAAGATTTTGTTTTTCCATTATTTATTGTATCTGGACGGAGAAGAAAGGAAAGTATTCAATCTATGAAAAACATTTATAGAATGAGTGTTGACCTTGCTATAGAAGAGATAGAAAGCTTGAAGGAAAAAGGGCTAAAGTCCATTTTAATCTTTGGAGTACCAGATAAAAAGGGTGTGGAACTTGCCTATGATGATGAGGGAATTGTCCAGAATGCAGTAAGAGAGATAAAATCAGCTGTAAAAGACATTACTGTCATTACAGATGTTTGTCTTTGTTCATATAATCCTACAGGACATTGTCATGTAGGTGATAATGATAAAACCTGTGAAATACTTGCAAAGGTGGCATTATCACATGCAAGAGCTGGGGCAGATATTGTTGCACCATCAGATATGATGGATGGTAGAGTTTATTACATTCGTAAACTACTTGATGAAAATGGATTTTCTACGCCAATTCTTTCCTATGCAGCGAAGTTTGCTTCTAATCTTTATGGGCCATTTCGTGAAGCGGCTGATTCAACTCCTGCATACGGGGATAGAAAGAGTTATCAGATGAATTATGCAAATTCTTTCGAAGCACTTGAAGAAATAGAAGAAGATATAAAAGAAGGTGCTCTAATGGTAATGATAAAGCCAGCAATGAGCTATCTTGATGTTATTCATAAGGCAAAAGAAAAGTTTAAAGTTCCTCTATATGCTTACAATGTTTCTGGAGAATATGCAATGGTTAATTATCTAATTGAGAGCGGACTTGCTAAAGAGGAGTTGATTTATGAAATTCTTATTTGTATAAAAAGGGCTGGTGCCGATAAAATAGTAAGTTATTTTACACCATATATACTGGAGAAAATAGATGAGTACCAATCTATTTAATGAAGCAAAAAAATACATAGCTGGTGGAGTAAACTCCCCTGTAAGAAGTTTTAAAATGGTTGATTTACCACCTCTATTTGTAAGAAAAGCTAAGGGTAAATATATCTATACAGATGACAACAGAAAGCTTACTGACTACTCTCTTTCCTGGGGAGCAATTATACTTGGGCATGATAACATTGTGGTAAAAAAAGCTGTAAAGAAAGCTATAGATAATGGATTAAACTTTGGGTTCTGTCATAAAGCTGAAACTACTCTTGCCAGGCTTATTCAAACTGCATTTCCATCAATGGAGCTGATGAGATTTGTAAATTCTGGCACAGAAGCTGTAATGAGTGCAATAAGAGTTGCAAAGGGTTTTACGAAAAGAAAGAAGATCCTAAAGTTTGATGGTTGTTACCATGGACATTCTGACTATCTTCTTGTAAAAAGTGGTTCAGGACTTTCGGAAATAAAACAAACTTCATCCAGCGGTGTTCCAGAGGAAATGGTTTATAATACAATCTCCATTCCATTTAATAATATTGAAGCATTAAATGAAATTTTTACAAGGTATGGAAAGGAACTTGCATGCGTAATTATTGAACTTATACCTGCAAATATGGGGGTTATCTTACCGGATGATAAATTTATTGATACACTTTTAAAACTATGTAAAGAATATGAAGTTCTTTTGATTGCCGATGAAGTTATCACTGGCTTTAGGGTTGCTTTAGGTGGTGCCCAGGAAATTTTTGGGATAAAGCCAGACCTTACAATTCTTGGTAAAATTATTGGTGGTGGATTACCTGTGGGATGCTTTGGGGGAAGAAAAGAAATAATGGAAAGTCTTGCTCCAGTGGGTGAAGTCTATCAGGCTGGGACACTCTCCGGTAATCCAGTGGTAATGAATGCCGGAATTGCTGTTTTAAGCTATATACTTTCTCATAAGGAAATATACAAAAAAATGCGGGATTTGGTTTTCTATTTTTCAAGTGAATGGAAAAAACTTTCTATACCACTTAGGCTTAATGCTTTTTCTACAATTTTTGCTATCTTTTATACTCAAGATGAAGTGAGAAATTATGAAGATGCAAAAAGACAGGATATAAATATGTTTAAAAAAATTTACATAAAACTACTGAAAGAGAAAATCCTTTTTCCACCTTCCTGTTATGAAGCATGTTTTTTATCAATCTTGCATAATGAAAAGGATATTGAAAGAATTTTAGGTATTTTTTCTAAAAATTTTGCTTGACATGTTTTTGATGGATGGTTATAATGTAAAACATAAGGGGTATGTAAATGGAAATAGTAAAAATATCTTCAAAATATCAACTTGTTATTCCCAGTAAAATAAGGAAAAAAATGGGTATAAAACCCGGCGAACTATTAAAAGTTATTGTTTATAATGGAAGAATTGAGTTAATTCCATTAAAACCAATTCAAGAATTAAATGGTTTTCTTAAAGGCATTGATACACAAATAGATAGGAATGAGGACAGAATATGACACTTTTAGATTCCTCATGCTGGTTAGAGTATTTTGCCGGGAGCGAAAATTGTAAAGAATACAAAAAAGAAATAGAGAATATAAGCAATGTAATAATTCCTACCATTATAATTTACGAAGTATTTAAAAAGCTTCTTATGGAAACAACTGAGGATAACGCATTAATTGCAATTGCCCATATGGAATTGGGGAAAGTTATTGAGATAGATTCTGAAATTGCAATTTCAGCTGCAAAATTCAGTGTCCATTATAAAATACCTATGGCTGATAGTATTATTTTATCTGTTTCAAAGAAATTTTCCTCAAAATTTTACACCCACGATGAACACTTTAGTAATATTCCTGATGTAATTTATATTCCAAAAATCTAATTTAAAAATTTTTATTTTTTTATTGACTTTAAAATTTTTTAATATTAGAATATACTATAGGTAGGTATACTATATAAATCTTTAAGGAGGATTTTATGGCAAAGCAGAAATCAATTATTCTGGTGGAAGGGATTCATTGCTCGGCGTTGGAATAAATCTACTTGGAATATTTTCATTCTCTTCTTTTGTTTCAAAGCTCTTTGCCAGTTTGTATGATAGAATTAATCCAAAAGGTAGAAAGTTAAGTCCTTTTGTAGTAGGTTTACTAAATGGCTTTATGCCATGTGGACCACTTCAGGGTATGCAACTGTATGCACTTAGTACTGGAAGCTTTATCATCGGTAGTCTATCTATGTTTTTCTTTGCTTTAGGTACATTTCCACTTATGTTTTTTCTCGGTGCATTAACTTCATTTTTGTCAAAGAAATTTGCCGGTAGTATGATGAAACTAAGTGGAATTATAGTTATATTTCTAAGTATAACGATGTTTTCAAATGGATTAACACTGACGGGCAATCCTCTTTTAAACAGAAATGAAAAGAATTTTAATGTTGCAGAGCTAAAAGAAAATATTCAGATAGTTATTACAGAGATAGAACCCAATAGATACCCACCGATAGTGGTTCAAAAAGGTGTTCCTGTAAGATGGATTATAAAGGCAAGAGAAGAAAACTTAAATAGCTGTAACAATGCAATTGTTATCCCAGCTTATAATATTGAAAAAAAACTACAGGTTGGTGAAAATATAATCGAATTTACTCCGACTAATGAAGGAAATATCTATTACTCTTGCTGGATGGAAATGATTTCAAGCACCATAAAGGTTGTAAAGGATATAAGCCAGTCTTCTGTGATAACTGAAAGCGAAATTCCAAAATTGGGTAAAAATCAAGGGAGTTGTTGTGCCGTTGGCAATAGTGGAAAATATGCTGGTGGTAGTTTACCACTTGATAATATAGGTATTGCAAAAATCAAAGATGGGATCCAAGAAGTGATAATTGATGTAGATGAAAATGGATATACTCCTTCTGTAGTAGTTTTACAAAAGAATATTAATGCAAAAATAAAGTTTAATCCTAAAAGACTTACAAGCTGTAATTATATAGTCATCTTTCCAGAATACAGGGGAAAACTTGATTTAAGCGTTGGTCAGTGGGAAACTCCACTCCTTGCTGTTTCACAAGATTTTACTTTTACCTGTGGTATGAATATGCTTTTTGGTTATGCAAAGGTCGTGGATGATCTCAAAAAGGTTAATCTCAATCAAATAAAAAAGGAACTTGAAAACTACAGAGCCCCAAATTCAGGTGGATGTTGTGGTTTGTAAAGTTTAGTTAAATTTAGAAAAATTTTTTTGTAAAATACTTGACAAAATGATACCATTATGGTATCATTTAAGTATGATAAGATCAATAAACAAAGAAACAGATGTTGCGATTCTGGTTCTTCAGTATATCGCAAAAAAGAAAGAGCTTGTAACTGTCACAGAATTAACTAAGAAGTTTAAAGTCCAGAGGCCTTTTTTGCGAAAGGTGCTTCAGATACTTGCAAAAAATGGTGTGCTTAAGTCTATAAAGGGTAAAAATGGTGGATTTATACTTGAAAAAAATCCAGAAGAAATTTCAATATTTGATATTGTTAAAATATTTCAAAATGGATTTGAGTTTTTAAACTGTGTTGATGAAAATGGTAAAGAATGTATTTTGATAAAAACTTGTAAATTAAGGCAGAAATTGTTAAAACTTGAAGAAATGATGAAGGATGAATTTGTTAATACAAGTATATTCGAGCTTATTTAGCTTAAATTTTAAATCCTTACTAACAAAAGGAGGTTTTGTGTTAAGGGATATAATCATTATTGATGAAGAAAAATGTAATGGATGTGGACTCTGTGTGCCTAATTGCCCTGAGGGGGCTTTACAGGTTATAGACGGAAAGGTAAGACTTGTTTCTGATCTACTCTGTGATGGCCTTGGTGCTTGTGTAGGTGAATGTCCAGTTGGAGCACTAAAAGTAGAAAAGAGAGAGGTTGAACCTTATGACGAAAGAAAGGTTATGGAAAATATAATTAAAGCTGGTAAAAACACAATAAAAGCTCACTTAAAACATCTTTATGAACATAATCAGATAGCTTATCTTGAAATTGCACTAAATGTTTTGAAAGAAAAAAACATAGAAATTCCAGATTTTAAGGAGGGAAATATGCATTCTGGAGGTTGTCCTGGTTCACAGATAATTGATTTCAGTGAGGATAAAGCATTAAACAGCGAAGTTAATGGATATGTTCCATCTCAGTTAAGACAGTGGCCTATTCAACTTCATCTTGTAAGTCCAGAGGCTCCATATTATTCAAAAGCCGATGTTTTGCTTGCGGCTGATTGTACAGCTTTTGCTTATGGAAATTTTCATAATGATTTCTTAAAAGGAAAGGCAATAGCAATAGCATGTCCAAAGCTTGACGAGGGACAGGATATATATATAGAAAAGATAAAGAATCTTGTGGATATAGCAAAGATTAATACTCTAACTGTTGCAATAATGCAGGTGCCATGCTGTTTTGGTTTGCTTGAGCTTGCTAAAAAAGCCCTTTCTCAGACAAATAGAAAAGTTCCTCTAAAGTATGTTGTCGTGAGTTTAAGAGGAGAAATACTTGAGGAGTCCTGGGTTTAATAAAGTTGATATATTCCAGGGAGGCTTTTTATGTACAAAAGCAGCGTAGAAGCTTTTGCAAACTTAGCAAAGGAAAAATCAAATTTGTTAAGAAATAATTTCTTTGGATATTTTGTATCATCGATGCTTGCGGGTATTTATGTAGGTTTTGGAATAGTACTTATTTTTGCTATCGGATCACCTTTATTTTCCAATAACAGTCCCTTTTTGAAATTTATAATGGGTATTTCTTTTGGTATAGCTTTGACTCTTGTAATTTTTGCTGGTTCTGAACTATATACAGGAAATACAGAGGTTCTTGTTTTAGCTACAGGGTCTTATCCATTTATTCCCCTGTCAAAGGACTTGATTTGCCAAACATTTTTGCAATGAGAACTTTAACCGATTCTGAAACACTAGGTGAAAATAAACCCGGCTGAAGGTCATTCTCCAGTTCCGCCTTGATGAATTCAGCAAGCCTTATGAAATGTTTTAATTCTTCTTCATCTTTCGCCATACCAATATGACGAACAATGACTTGTCTTACCTTGCCATCCTTGCGAGTTTTGTCCTTCTTTTTTGCCCATTTTCCGATGAAGTCGGGAGATCGAAACACTTTTCTCCCACAATGCCCTTTTCCCTTTTTTTTCCATGGGGCAAAAAGCTTGCCAAGAAAGCGTTCTTTTCGATCTTGCCTTGTCTCAGTTTTCTCAGGCCTGGGAAAAGCTTAGGTAAACAATAAAAGGATGTGAAATGGGGCAGCAAAAGTTTCTTGCAAGGGTGGGTTATTTTTACTGTTGGGATGGGTGTGCGATTGAAAAGAGTTCCTCTAAAAACCTTTTATCCTCTTCTCTTGACGTCCTCTTGTTGTGAGATAGCCTCCTGTCAAAAATCCATTGGCACCAGAGAGAAGAAGAAGTCCTTGAAAATCTTTCATGAGTGTTTCTCTTCCAGCAGCCAGTTTTATTACCTTGTCTCGGAGAATAAGACGATAAACACTTACTGTGAAAAGCACCTCACGAACAGAGGGAATGGGTCTTTTTTCCATGCGAGTTCCCTGAATAGGAATAAGCACATTGATGGGAATAATGTCTACCCCCATTTTACGTAACAACAGAGCAAGTTCTATGCGGTCTTCCATTGTTTCACCCAAGCCGAGAATACATCCCGAGCAAATGCGGATGGGATATTTTCGCAAAAAGGAAAGTGTTTGAAGGCGATCTTCAATGGTGTGTGTTGTGGCCACCAGTTCTGCATACCGCTGAGGGTGAACCTGAAGGTTGTGGTTATACTCTCTGATGCCGGATTCCACAAGCATTCGAGCGGTTTCTTCACTCAAGACCCCCAGAGAGGCACATATTTCCATATCGGGAAATCTCTCTCGAAGTCGTTCAATAGCATGAAGGATTGTATCAAACTCCTCATTTGGGTGAAGAAATCCATACCCACTTGTTACTATCCCAAAATGACGAACTCCTGTTCTGTAGACCTCTTCTGCTTGCTTGAGGAGATTTTCTTCTGAAACGAGAGGATACGATGAAATGTTTGTTTTATGAAACGCTGATTGTGCACAGAAGCTACAGTTTTGTTCACATTGGCCTGATTTGGCATTCGTAATCGAGCAAACATGATACTCAGGACTATACTTTCGTTGAACTCGAAAGGCAAGGGCAGCGAGTGAGAGGATTTCTTCATCTGGCAAGTTGAGTAAGTTGAGTGATTCTTCCTCTGTGAGATTGCGCTCAAATACAATTGATTCGAGTGTATGAATCATGCTTTGCATCCGAAAGCAGTATACAGGATTCTTTCTTTTTTGTCAACTTTTTCTATTTTTGCTTTACTTATAAGCAAAAATAGAGTCTTTATTTTCTTGTTTATCTTTTTGCCTATTGACTTTTTTTGGGGGGATATAATACAGGGGGTAACGAAAGCCCCAAAGGGGGAATGTATGTCAACCTGTGTTGAAATGAAGAATATCACAAAGGTATACAAAACGGGTGCGTTGGATGTGGTTGCCCTCAAAAATGTTACCCAGCCATTAGCTTTTCGCTTTTAAGTCTCGCTCAAGAGTAAAGCACGAAAAATCTACCCTCGCACATTCAACATCCTGTTTTATGCGCTCGGGACAAAATGCCTCCTGCATTTTTTAGCTCAAATATCGGGTAAGATTTTTCTGTAAGTAACAATCGCTTCGACATGCTGCGAAAAGCTACTGGCGGTAAAACCCTTCAAGATAGTATACACAGCTGGGGGTGGTGGAAGATAAAAATAAAATGTAGAAGTAGTGCTGACTGCCGCCAGCACTGGCCGCTACCGCTAAAAGCTGTCCCCGCTGGATTGTTTTAGGTGCGAAAAACTCCCTTGCAAGAGGCGTAGCCCAATCAGCAAAAACTTGACGTCCTGTCTTCGGAAGATTAAATCACTCTAACAGATT
>Ga0272449_1000116_pt1 | contig 104395 bp, 109 predicted proteins | sample YNPCB0241_FD_198679 | JGI IMG/M metagenome (GOLD analysis project Ga0272449, IMG submission 198679) | Hot spring sediment microbial communities from Yellowstone National Park, WY, United States - YNP-CB-024-1 | ecosystem: Environmental > Aquatic > Thermal springs > Hot (42-90C) > Sediment...
AGAAAAGGTAAGGTGATGGGTTTATGAATCGCTGAAGACGATAAAGAAGCCAGGGGTCAGGTGCATTAGAGCAAATAAATGGTTGAGAAAGCACTATCTGGATGGCTTCTCCTTCGGCTATAAATCGCTTCGCATGAAGAACGGAATTTCTGAAATCTTCCGGTGGAACGGGAGAATATAGTTCGAAGGTGATATCTGCCTGCGACGGATCTATAACCGGAAGATCAGATGGTTCGTTCATAACGAGCCGATAAAGATTTTCCAGCCGTTCTGAGCCTTCTTGAGCAATTTCTGATGTCGATTGATGGCGGTCTGGAAGCACAAGGCTTATCAGAGTTATTGTGTGGCGACGATTGTCAAAAACTATGATGTCTGAAGGCAGAACGAAGTGAGCAAGAACGGCATCTTCTGGAAGGAGATTGGGAACCGGTTCAAAAAAGGAAACCATTTCGTAGCATACGTATCCGACAAGACCTCCCCAGAATCTCGGAAGCGCCGAAAGATCAAAGACTTCAGCAGGTGGTGTGGAAAAGTTCTTCATGAAAGAGCGCAAAACGCCAAGTGGATCTCCGCCATGCTCGTGAAGAGCGGTGGAACCGTCCTTCAAGGAATTGATTTCAACGGCTGTTCTGAAAACCTTGATGTGGTAATGAGCGCCTACACCGAGAAAGCTGTATCTTCCCCATCGTTCGCCTCCCTCGACGCTTTCCAGAAGAAAAGTGCCGTCTCGGTGATATACGCGCCGAAGCATGGACACAGGGGTTTCCGTATCTCCTAACATTTCGGTGAAGAAAGGAATGACGGGCTGAACCGAAGATGTCCTGCCAAAATGATCCATAAGGCGTTCTAACGTGCTGGTGTCGGGAAATGATCTCATGCGCATTGTTTGATCGCTCCTTCCTGGTGGATGTTGATATGGGAGAGACCTTCACTCCCGATCTCCATACCGGCGTGAGATGGTAGTGAAGTAAGTGTTTTCATCGCTTCGCTAATTATCTGCACGTGACGCATCAGTTCGGCGAATTCCTCGAGAGTAAGCGATTGAGGCCCATCGCTGAGAGCCTTTTCTGGGCTGTTGTGCACTTCAACCATAATGCCGTGAACTCCAAGGCTACATGCGGCTCGACTGAGAGGTATAACCTGCTCACGACGTCCTGATGCATGGCTGGGGTCTATTATTACGGGGAGATGCGTTTCTTTCATGATGAAGAGCGCCGCCGAAAGATCCAGAGTGTTTCTGCTGTGATTGCCAAAGGTTCTGATGCCTCGCTCGCAAAGTATTACCTGGCTGTTTCCCTCATGAAGGATGTATTCAGCCGCCATAAGCCATTCTTCCACGGTGGAGGACATGCCTCGCTTGAGCAAAACTGGTTTTTTGGATCGTCCAGCTCGACGAAGAAGCGAGAAATTTTGCATATTTCGAGTGCCGATCTGGATTACATCGCAGTATTCTTCCACGATGTCGAAAAGTTCATGATCGAGAGCTTCTGAAACAACGGGTAGTCCTGTTTCTTCACGAACTTTTGCAAGTATTTTCAATCCCTTTTCGCCAAGTCCCTGGAAAGAGTAGGGGGATGTTCTGGGTTTATAGGCGCCGCCTCTAAACATCTTAGCCCCATAGCGTTTTACGTGATGGGCGATGTTTAAAGCTTGGTGTTCGTTTTCAATAGCGCACGGGCCTGCAATAACGGTAAAACCCTCATTGTTTCCTATGGAGCAGGAATTTAGCCTGATGATTGTGTCGCGTGGATTAAATTCTCGGCTTACCAGTTTATATGGCTTTGTAACAGGAATGGTTTCCTTGACGCCCGGGCAGGAATCGAACAGAGCGGGATCTATGGGATGGTCGTTTCCCACAATGCCTATGGCTATGCGCTCTTTACCGGGTATTGGCCGAGCCTCATAGCCGACCGTCCGAGCTTTTTCTATCACTCTTGCTATGTCTTCCTGGGAAGCATCTTTTTTCATTACCACCAGCATTGGTAGGTCTCCTTTTGGCTTGGGTAGTTTTCCAAATAAAAAAGCCGTGAGAGGAATCATCCCACGGCTTAAAAAACAGAAAAGCCGTGGGAATCTTCGGGACTCCCACGGCTTTTACTTACCTTATCGGATCTAATCACCCAACGGCGCACCCGTGGTGAGTCCCTCTGATGGGCCACCACCAGCGCCAGCCTTTAAGGTTGAGTGATAGATTTCTACCTTCCATTTTCAATCTCCTCGGTTTCCTTACTTAATATAGACAAAGGCTGTTAGTCAATAGAAAAATCGGGGGTCGAAAATTGCCTATTGTTGCTAGAGCGCACGGCCGTGCGCCCAGATTGGGCGATTTTAGAACATCCCTAATTTCGCTTGACAGTGATTGTCCGGGGTGGTTTTATTGTTTCTAGTGTTGGTGGACGTCATGATCGTTAATGATTTTCATGATATCACAGGAGTGAGTAGGGATGGAACCAAACGTTACCGAGCGCACTCCGGTCATTACAGCAATGGAAGTTATTACGCCTTTAGGAGTTGGACTTGATGCGTCTTGGGATAGGCTTATTAAAGGACATTCCGGTATCGGTCCCATTACGCTCTTTGATCCAAAAGATCACAAGGTAAAGATTGCTGGTGAGTGCAGAGATTTTTCCCCTCAGGACTTTCTGGATAAAAAGTTCATCAGCCGATACGATCGCATGTTTCAACTGTTTGTCTCAGCGGCTATGCTTGCGGAAGAGAAAGCTCGTATAAGATCTTCAAAGCTTCAAGATCCTTATAGATTATCGGTTATTGGTGCGAGCGCTATAGGATGTCCTTCTACTTTTGAAGCTAACTTCAATGAATTACTTAAAAGCGGTCCCAGGAAAGTTTCCCCATTCTGCGTGATAAGCGTGGCTGGAAATCCCGCTGCAGGGGAAGTTGCCAGGATCTTTAACGCAAAGGGACCCCAATATTTCCTTCAGGAAGCCTGTGCAGCAGGAACTAAAGCCATTGGTCTAGCATCGCAACTTGTAAGAGCCGGTATTATTGACATGGCTATTGTGGTGGGAGCTGATGCTGGCATCACGCCGACTCTTATGGCAAGTTTGGCGAACTTAGGTGCTATTGCTGATGCACGCTGGAATGACATGCCGGAGAAAGCTTCCAGGCCTTTTGACAAGCTTAGATCCGGTTTTGTGCCTGCTGAAGGGGCTGGGTGTATTATTGTGGAAGCTTACAAATGTGCATTGGAAAGAGGAGCGACGCCTCTTGCTGAAGTAGCCGGTTTTGGTGCAAGCTGCGATGCCTATCATCCTGTTTCTCCTGAGCCAAGTGCATCTAGTATTGTATTCTGCATGAGGCAGGCTCTTCGGGATGCTCAAGTTTCTCCTGATGACATTGACTATATTAACGCTCACGGCACTTCAACGCCGCTTAATGATGCCGTAGAAACAAAGGGTATAAAGGAAGTTTTTGGCGAGCGGGCTTATCGTATACCTATTTCATCCAATAAGTCCATGATCGGTCATACCTGGGGAGCAGCAGGAATCGTGGAAACGGCCTTTTCCGTAAGAGCCATGCTGGAAAAGATAGTTCCTCCGACAATCAATCTCGAATCCCCCGACCCGGAGTGTGATCTTGATTATGTGCCCATAGCGGCTCGTAAACGGGAAATAAAGGTTGTGCTTAAGAATTCTTTTGGTTTTGGGGGAATTAACGCTTCACTGGTTTTGCGTTCTATAGAGGAGGGAAGAAGCCGTGATGACTTACGATGAAGAAAGATTCAGAGAGATTTTTGAAAGACATTTTACCTACATTCGTGGTTTTATGAGGAATGTGAAAAGATATCCCGCAAAAACTGCTCTCATTGATCTGGATCATCATCGGTCATGGACTTACGAGGAACTCAATGCTGCCGCCAACCGCTTTGCTCATGCCTTGCTCTCAGATGGTTTGAAGCCTCAGGACGTGGTAATGTATCAGCTCATGAATGTTCCGGAATTTGCCTTTATTTATCTTGGATGTCAGAAAATTGGAGTTATCAACAGCCCCATAAATTTCAGGCTTTCCTCGGGAGAAGTTGCTTACACTCTGGACGATTCCAAACCGGCAGTCTTTGTTTTCGACATGTCGCTTAAAGACACGGTAAAAGAAGCCCTAAAGCTTTCTCAGCACAAACCCAAGAAAGTAATTTCGGTAGGGGAGGGAGAATGCGATTTTGCTATTCCTTACGATGCCTATGTTAAGGATAGGCCTGAGAGTGAACCATTGGATCACTACCCACAGGGAGCTTTTTCGGAAACCACACGTCTTTACACTTCTGGAACTACAGGAAGACCTAAAGGTGTGCCCGTTAACAATATCAACGAAATCCTCACCTGTTTTGACGTTATTGTAAGCCTTAAATTGGCACCAAATGACATACTGCTAAACCTCTCTCCGTGGTTTCATCGTGGAGGAATTCATATTGGCGGGCCTGGTCCCGGGCTATACCTTGGAGCCACTATAGCTTCTATGCGTGCCTTCTTCCCTAAACCTACTCTTGATGCAATTCAAAAATACGGAATAACGGTCATTATCGGTGTTCCGACTATGTACAAGGTTATGATCGAAGAACAGAAGAAGCACCCGCGGAATTTAGGTTCCTTGAAAGCCTTGGTCAGCATGGGATCGCCCCTTGACAGAGCTTTGTGTGTGGAAATGCAGCAGATTTTCACTCCTAACGTCTATAATGGTTACGGCACTTCGGAAACTTTCTGGAATACGCTCCTTACGCCGGAGGAACTTCCTCAAATGGCTGGCACTGCCGGAAGAGCCAGCTTCTTCGATGAGATAAGAGTTGTTAAGGTTTACGAAGATAGGCTCGCCGAGCCTGATGATCTGGTGGCAATGGATAAACAGGAAGTGGGAGAAGTAATTATAAGAACGCTGAAATCGACCTATGATTATTTCCAGAAACCGGAAGAAGCAAAGAAGAAAGTTTACAAGGATTGGTTCTACACGGGTGATCTTGCTACGTGGGATGAGAATGAGTTCATCACCATTGTTGCCAGAAAAGATGACATGATTATTTCCGGTGGGGAAAACATCTATCCGGTTCAGATAGAAGAAGCGATTCAGGAACATCCGAAAGTGATGAGCTGTGCTGTTGTTGGAGTGCCGGATGAAGTGCGAGGGCAGGCTATAGTGGCTTATGTTGTAAAAAAGGATGAGACTCTTACATTGGAAGAACTGAAAAAATTCATTGCTAACCATCCCATGATTCCTCCCTATAAACGGCCGAGATACTGGCGGTTTGTGGATGCTTTGCCCATGACGGCTACAGGCAAAAAACAGCATTACAAGCTTAGACAACAGGTAGTGGAAGATCTGAAGAATGGGCTTCTTACTCGATGACGGTTATTCGCTACCTTATCCTTATTGTGACCACAAGATGTAATCTTCTGTGCCGCTATTGTTACAACGGTGAAGTTTGTGACGCTCGTGATATGTCGGAAGATGTTCTGAATAGGACCCTGGATATTGCCAGCGAAGGCGAGGGTCCTATTCATATTCAAATAACCGGCGGAGAACCTACTCTTGTGCCGGATAAAATTGCTATGGTCTTGGAAAATGTCCGCCGGAGGATCACGAGACCTTATACTATTGGCATTCAAACTAACGGAACTTTTTTGAATCTCGATCTTGCCCGAGAATTCAAAAAATATGGAGTCCAGGTGGGAATCAGCCTGGATGGGCCTCCCGGGGTTAATGAAAGGTTAAGAGGTGGTACAGGGGCTACTCTGAGGGGACTGGGGATTCTAGAGAGTTGCGAAGTGCCTTTTCGCATAACAACGGTGGTTACAAATCAAAATGTTCAGTTTCTGGATAAACTTGTGTACATGCTCGCCGGATTCAAGGAAATAAGAGGTATTGGATTGGATCTTCTTGTGAGGAAGGGACGAGTTTTTTCAAATTCTAATGACAATGCTGCTGTGTCTCTTCCGACCTCAGATGAACTACGTCATTCTATCAGATCATTGCTTTCGGCTCTTGACGAAATAAACCTCAGACGTTCTGTGCCAATTGTTTTACGGGAGCGGGAAAAGCTTGAGAAAGCCTTTTCCAGCAAGCGTAGAGGCTTTTTCTGCCACGCTTCTAAAGGGGAGAGCATGGCAGTGATGCCGGATGGATCGATTTTTCCCTGTGGGCAGACGGCAGGGGATCTAAGGTTTTTCGCGGGAGATGTATGGACTTGGGATAAAACGAAACTCGGCTCACTGAGCCTGTTTGAACTTGCCGAAGACAGATGCACCAACTGCCCTATCAGAGAATTCTGCCCTGGTGACTGCCCAAGTCGCGTCGCCTATAATCAGGATGATGCAATTCTCATGTGTGATATATATCGTGCGATATGGGAAATGATGCAGGAGTCATAAAAGGAGAAATTGGTGTGCAGGGAAGAACGTTACGAATTGGTTTGATTCATCTTGCTGTGGCTCATAAGAAGCTCGAGAGAAATTTGGATAATCTCTTGAAGCTCCTGGATAAAGCCGTTTCTCAGGGTTCACAGATTGTCGTGACGCCTGAACTGGCTCTTTCTGGTTATTCATTCCGTAGTCGAAGCGATATTTTACCTTATACCGAATCTGTTGATGGTCCGATCATTTCAAAGCTTTCTCAGCTTACCAAATCTTATTCTGTGTATCTTTGTCTGGGACTTGCGGAAAGGGATGATAAAACCGGGATAATTTACAATTCCGCCTTCGTGGTAGATCCAGGGGGTGATGTTGTCTGCCGCTACAGAAAAATAAGTGCCGAAAGCAGGTGGGCCTGTTCAGGAAGTCCCTATCAGGACAATACTTTTGTAACTCCGTGGGGACGTGTGGGAGTGTTAATCTGTTCTGATTCCTACTATGGCCTGATACCACGCTGCACGGCTCTTAGGGGGGCTGATTTGATCATTGTGCTTGCTAATTGGCCTCCTTCCGGGTTGGATCCCAGAGAATTGTGGCGTGCTAGGGCTATCGAAAACGGCGTTTTTCTCGTTGCCTGTAACCGTGGTGGAGTAGACCTTGTGATGGATTGTTGTGAAGCTCCTTCCTGTGCATACGACCCTTCGGGGAAGGTATTATTTGAAGGCGTCAGCAAGGATTCTGCCGTTTTTTGTGTAGATCTTGTTCTTGGGGATGACGGTCGTTTGGAAGGCCGCTTTCGTAAAAGGATTATTCAGACTCGCTCACTGGATCTCTACCGGGACTGCGCCCTGAATCTCTGGCCTGTTCGGGATCTTACATCCTTTTTGGGACTTCCGGCTTGTGGAGTGCTTCCCATCTCGTGCATAGTGCCTTCCGAAAATGAGCACCCTATTGATGCCTTAAATAGAATCATCGAAAATCAACAGGCACGGAAAGGAACGCTGTGCCTTCTTCCGGTTTTTGAATCCAGCGATAGAATACTGGATGTTCTTAGGTTTGTTACGGCTTCCAGGCAAATTGGAGTCTTGTGGAAAGATTATGCTGATTCTGAAAGCGGCTATGTGATGATGGTTCAAAACGGAAACGTTTTTAAATGGGACGGGCTTATGTTCTGTAATGACGGCGAAAGATCCTTTCCGGAATTTGACTTTGGTCCGGCTAGAGTTGTCGTTGTGCCCTTTACGTTTCTTGAGCATCCTGAATTAGCCGTAGCGCTGGCTAAAAGGGGGTGTGATGTAGCGGTGTCATCAGAGCGGTTGCTTGACGGAGAATGGAAACTCATTGGAGGTGTGAGAACGGTTGAGAACCTGGCTGTGGCAGTGTGTGGTGTAAACGGTGCTGGCATCTGGACAAATCCGCAGGGACATGAGCGGTGGGGTGAGGTGACCGCTGGCAGGGGAGAATACTGTATTTTCGACATTGATACTGCTCACACACGACAAAAACGTTTTCAGGATCGAGTGGATTTTGAGCTTCTTCTCAGAAACGGTGAGGAATAATGCGTCTTTGAACCAGGTTCCGGATCGCTTCATAAGCAGACTGTGTCATAATCACATTTACAGGATCATTCATTGTAGGGGCGACGTCCCGTTTCAGCGGGTCTCTCTTGGGTGATAGGTGTTTTTGTTCTGGCCTGGTTAAAAATGTTGACTTTCTCGTAAAAATCCGTATAAAGAAGCCAGCTTTGTGGATGATAGGCGCCCGTAGCTCAGTTGGACAGAGCGTCGGACTTCGAATCCGCAGGCCGCAGGTTCGAATCCTGCCGGGCGTACCACTAAAGAATGACTCATTTCTGGTTTGGGCCGTTAGCTCAAAAGGTAGAGCAGCTGACTCTTAATCAGTTGGTTCGGGGTTCGAGTCCCTGACGGCCCACCATATCTTTAACCTCTTGAAAAGAAGAAAACAGCGAGTGGGAGAAAGCCAATTAGAAAATCATGAGCCTTTTTAATACCGAACATCTTCTGGAACCTAAGTGTGACCAGCCTCAGGCTATCGAAAAACTTGTGGAAGGACTGCGTAGAGGGCTTAAGTTTCAGACTCTTCTTGGAGTAACCGGTTCAGGAAAGACCCTTACTATGGCTCATGTGATTGCTCGAGCCCAGCGCCCGACTCTTATCATCGCTCCCAACAAGACTCTTGCGGCTCAGCTTTATGGCGAGTTTAAAACCTTTTTTCCTAACAACGCCGTTGAATACTTTGTGTCTTACTACGATTACTACCAGCCGGAAGCATATATTCCTCAGACCGATACATATATTGCCAAAGATGCTTCCATTAACGACACGATAGATAAAATGCGTCACAGCGCAACCAGAGCTCTCCTGGAACGGCGCGACGTCATCATTGTAAGCAGTGTTTCCTGTATTTACGGGCTGGGTGAACCTGAAGAGTATCGCCAGATGCTTTTGTGGCTGAAGGAGAATGAATCTGCATCGAGGGAATCCATCATCAAAAAACTTGTGGAGATACAGTATCAGCGGAACGATACAGATTTTAAGCGGGGATGTTTTAGAGTGCGGGGCGACGTGATTGACGTTTTCCCGGCTCATCAGGAGGATGTAGCGGTTAGAATCGAGCTATTTGGGAATTGGGTCGAAAGTCTCCGTGAATTTGATCCGCTAACAGGGAAAACCGTTCGAAGGCTATCAGAAGTGGCCATTTACCCTGCGACTCACTATGTGACGAGTCGTGAAAAGCTGGAGCGAGCAGTTAAAGCTATTGAAGAGGAGCTTGAAGAGAGGCTCCAGGAACTGCGATCTCAGGGAAAACTTCTCGAGGCTCAACGCCTTGAAGAAAGAACCAGGCTGGATATAGAAATGCTTCTTGAGCTTGGTTACTGCCAGGGAATCGAGAATTACTCACGCCATCTTACCGGAAGAAAACCCGGAGAACCTCCTCCAACCCTTATCGATTATTTTCCTCCCGACTGGCTTCTTTTTATTGATGAAAGCCACATAACGGTTCCTCAGATTCAGGGCATGTATAGAGGGGATCGTTCTCGCAAGCAGACTCTTGTAGAATACGGCTTCCGCCTTCCTTCAGCTTTCGACAACCGTCCTCTGTCGTTTGAGGAATTCATCGACCGTGTAAATCAGGTAATATTCGTGTCGGCTACTCCCGGTCCCTATGAGCTGGAAGTTTCCGGCGATGCTGTAGTGGAACAAATTATTCGCCCGACAGGTTTGGTTGACCCGGCTATAGAAGTAAGACCTGCTCGTAATCAGATTGATGATCTCATATCGGAAATAAGAAAACGGGTTGCTAAAGGGCAGCGAGTACTTGTGACGACTCTTACCAAACGTATGGCGGAAGACCTTACGGAGTATTTGTCTGAGTTAAAAATTCGAGTGCGCTATATGCATTCGGATGTGGACACTCTTGAGCGAATAGAACTCATTCGAGAACTTCGTCTGGGAAGCTACGATGTCCTTGTCGGTATAAATCTCCTGCGGGAAGGGCTGGATATTCCAGAAGTGTCGCTTGTGGCGATCCTTGATGCCGATAGTGAAGGTTTTCTCCGTTCAGAACGGTCTTTGATTCAGACAGCTGGCAGAGCTGCTAGAAATGTTGACGGAACTGTAATCCTTTACGCCGACCGCATTACCAAATCTATGGCTAAGGCTATCGAGGAAACCAACCGTCGCAGACGGATCCAGCTTGCTTATAATGAAGCTCACGGTATTGTTCCAAAAACGGTTGAAAAAGATATTCATGATGTTCTTGCTCCTTACAGAACCGGAGCGGAAGAGGTTGTTACGAAGAAAGATTCCGATGTAGCCGTGATGGAAGAAGAGCAGGTTAGTTGGGGGAGAGAGGATCTTGATGAGCGAATAAAAGAGCTGGAAAAGGCTATGCGGGAAGCGGCAGAAAGGCTTGAATTTGAAAGGGCAGCAGAATTGCGAGACAGGATTAAAAGGTTAAAGTATCTCCAGCTTATGACCCAGGGCTGAGTCCGCCGCTGACATTGCACAATTAGAGGAAGTCTCCAGAATTTCTGCTTCCACATCGTAAGTATGGGTTTTAGTGACTTTTGCTAATACGATGGATCCAGGGGAAGCTGTGCCGGATGTTATAGTAACAATCCCATCAATCTGAGGTGCCTGAGAAGGAAGCCTTCCTGCGAGGAGTAATTCTGATTCAGGATGAAAGCCATCAATAATAATCGGTAGGATTTTGCCTTTGTATTGACGCAGTTTTTTTCGGGATATTTTTTTCTGGACGGAATAGAGAGTTTTTAATCGAGAGCGTTTGACTTTATCTGGCACCTGACCGGGCAGTTTGGCAGCTTTTGTTCCCGGTTCTGGAGAAAAGGCAAAGGCGCCGAGATGGTCTATTTCCATACGTTCAACAAATTCTACAAGTTCTTCGAATTCTTTTTCTCCCTCTCCTGGGAAACCGACCATAAAGGTGGTCCGCAAGGTCACGTCAGGGATAAAAGAACGGATCATTTCTATAACTTCCGCTGGATATCGCGCTATTTCCTTTCTGCCCATAGCCGCAAGAAGGGAAGGGGATACATGTTGAAAGGGAATATCGAGATAGGGCAGGATTTTTGGTGATGAACGAATGATGGTAAGAAGTTTTTCGGTAATGTGCCCTGGATAAAGGTAAAGCAAGCGAATCCAGTGGATAGAAGGTAAAGCTTCAAGAGCTTCCAGAAGTTCTATCAGAGCATCAGGATTTCCCAGATCATGCCCGTAAGAAGCCACGTCCTGAGCTATAAGGATAATTTCGGGAATCCCAAGATCGTTTAGTATTTGAGCTTCTTGCAAGATCTCGGTTAGAGAGCGGCTTCTAAAGGGGCCTCTGAGTTTGGGAATCATGCAGTAAGTGCAGGAGTTGCTACAGCCTTCGGCTATTTTCAGATAGGCGTGCGATGGGAAAGTAGAAACGGTGCGGGAAAGGAAAGATTGATGATTCGCTTTTTCAGGGCGTGAAATCAACAGGGGAGGGTGGTTAGGGGTCAAGGCGATGGATATATCCTCATAGTGGTTTGTTCCCAGGAATAGATCTACTTCTGGAAGCAGGGCGGGAAGTTTTCTTCCGTATCGCTGAACCATGCAACCGGTTACTATCAGTTTTTTACACCTTCCTTGATTTTTCCAGGTAGCGAGGGTGAGTATATGTTCAATGGCTTCTTGAACCGCAGATTCTATGAACCCGCAGGTATTGACCACGATTATATCGGCTTGAGCAGGGTCTGTTACAGGAGATAGCCCAAGGCTTGTTAAAATTCCGGCCATTCGCTCGCTATCTACAAGATTTTTATCGCATCCAAGGCTTACTAGATAAAAAAGATTCATCGTCCGAGAGGCTAAAAATTAGGAAAATTAAAGGCGCCGCAAAGCGGCACCTTTCTCATTAACACTTCTATTCGGCACTTTCGAAATCTAACTCTGATTCTATTTGCTTTCCTTTTCTTCCGGTTTTACCAGCTCAATAAGGCACATAGGAGCGCCATCGCCTCGCCTGAACCCCATTTTGACTATGCGAGTATAACCACCCTGGCGCTGAGCATACCGTGGGGCAATTTCAGCAAAAAGCTTATGAACAACCTTTTTGCTTCTTACAAAGGCAAGGGCCTGGCGTCTGGCGTGGAGATCACCACGTTTCCCTAGAGTAATCATGTGTTCGGCGAACTTTCTGATTTCCTTTGCCTTCGCCACCGTGGTCACAATACGCTCATGATCGAGCAATGACGTGACCATGTTTCGGAACATCGCAAGTCTGTGTTCTGTCTTTCTTCCCAGTTTTCTGCCGGCTACTCTATGACGCATAGTTTTCTTTTTCCCTCTCCATTTCTCTTCGTTCTAGTTCTTCTCTGCTTGGGAATCCTTCAAGCTTCATCCCTAGCGACAGACCCATTTCCGCAAGGATTTCTTTGATTTCATTAAGCGACTTCCGACCGAAGTTTTTGGTTTTCAACATCTCAGCTTCGGTCTTCTGAACAAGCTCTCCTATATACTTAATGTTGGCATTTTTCAAGCAATTTGCGGATCTGACCGACAATTCTAACTCACTAACCCTTCTAAAGAGATTTTCGTTCCAGACCACTTTTTCTTCTTTGGGTGTTTCTTTCTTGGGAACTTCAGCCTCTTCCTCTTCGAAGTTAATAAAGACCGAGAACTGATCTTTCAGAATTTTTGCAGCGTAAGCCAGAGCATCTTCTGGTGTAACACTGCCATCAGTCCAGATTTCCATCGTAAGACGGTCATAATCTGTCATTTGACCGACTCTGGCCTGTGTCACAGTATAACTTACGCGCTCTATAGGAGAAAAGATGGCATCTATAGGTATTGTTCCAATAGGCATGTTGGGTTCAACATTTCGCTCTGCGGGAACGTAGCCTTTACCCGTTTTGACCTTAAGTTCCATTTTAATATGAGCGTCTTTGGAGAGTGTGCAGATATAGTGATCGGGGTTAAGAACTGTGATCAAGGAGCTTCCGTAGATATCGCCGGCTCTTACAACACCTTCTCCGCTTTTTTCAATACGAAGCGTGAGAGGATCATCCGTTTGGGACTTAAAACGTACCCCTTTTAGATTTAGGACTATGTCTGTGACATCCTCGATTACTCCAGGGATGCTCGAGAATTCATGCTGCACCCCTTCGATTTTAACGCTCGTTATGGCGCATCCCCTAAGGGATGAAAGCAAAACTCTTCTTAAAGCATTCCCCAAAGTTATCCCAAAGCCTCTCTCAAGAGGCTCACAAATAAACTTTGCGTACCTGTTAGGATCTCCCGGCTTTTCTATTTTTAGACCCTTGGGTTTGATGAGTTCCTTCCAGTTCTTTACTATATCCATGGTGTATCCTCACCAGTTCTTATGTGCCAATTTTTGCCTCTTTACTAGAGACAACAAAAACCGGTTTTTGAATCCCTTTGCCACCATGAGTTGAGCACGAGGGACCCCACCGGTTTGAAACAGAAGTAGAAGCGTAGCACTTACTTTGAGTAGAACTCTACAATCAACTGTTCCTGCACGGGTATATCTATTTCTTCCCTTGTTGGGAATGTTTTGAAAACCCCTTCGTATTGTTCTTTTCTTAGTTCAAGCCAGGGAGGTACCCCGCGCCTTGGCAAAGCTTCGAGAGCTTCATTAATGACGGCTAGATTTCGGCTCTTCTCACGGACCGTCACAGTATCTCCCGGCTTAAGAAGGTAAGAAGGAATATCTACAGGTTTACCGTTTACGAGAAAGTGTCCGTGGCGGACAAGCTGTCGTGCCTGAGCTCGAGATTGAGCAAACCCAAGGCGATACACTACGTTGTCGAGGCGACGTTCAAGCAGGATAAGGAAATTGGTTCCCGTTACTCCTTTTTGCCTTTCAGCTTCCTTGAAACATCTCTTGAATTGTGTTTCCGTGAGACCGTAAATTCGTTTTAGTTTTTGCTTTTCTCGAAGTCGCAATCCATAATCTGAGAGTTTCGGCCGCATTCTTCCATGTTGACCAGGAGCGTAATTTCTTCTTTCATAGGCACATTTGTCGGAGTAACACCGATCACCTTTGAGGTATAGTTTCATATTTTCACGACGACACAAACGGCATACAGGGCCAGTATATCGAGCCAAGGCTTTTTCCTCCTTCTATATCTTTCTTTTCTTGGTCATACTCGCCGACGTTTGGGCGGGCGACAGCCGTTATGCGGTATGGGAGTTACGTCTTTAATAACGGTAATGTTCAACCCAGCTGCCTGCAAAGCCCTTAATGCAGCTTCACGACCAGATCCTGGGCCTTTAATATGGACTTCAACGTTCTGAAGTCCATGTTCCATAGCCTTTTTTGCTGCAGCTTCAGCGGCCATTTGAGCAGCAAAGGGCGTGCTTTTGCGAGATCCTTTGAAATTCTGGGTTCCCGCACTTGCCCAAGCGATAGTGTTCCCACTCATATCGGTAATGGTAACAATCGTATTGTTGAAAGTTGACTGAATATGAGCTATCCCGTTTTGAATGTTCTTTTTCTCTTTCTTTTTCCTTGGTCCTCGTTGCTTAGCCATTGTTCCTCCTGGTCATTTCTACTTTTTCTTCTTTCCGATGAGAGAGCCTCTCGGTCCTTTTCGAGTTCTGGCGTTGGAATGAGTTCTTTGACCTCTTACAGGCAAACCACGACGGTGCCGAAGTCCTCGGTAGCAACCCATGTCCATCAGTCTCTTGATATTCATTGCTACCTGAGCCCGAAGTTCTCCCTCAACTTTGTATTCGGTATCTATGATCCGTCGTAGCGTTGCGATCTGCTCATCCGTTAGATTCTCAGTTCGAGTGTCGGGGTCTATTCCAGCTTTTTCCAGAATCTTCTTTGCTGTAGAACGCCCTATACCGTAAATGTAGGTCAGAGCGATCTCGATACGTTTGTTCTTGGGCAAATCAACTCCTGCAATACGAGCCAACTTTTCTTACCTCCCCAGCTTATCCCTGACGTTGCTTGTGCTTTGGATTTTCACAAATAACCCTTATAGACCCATGACGCTTAATGATTTTGCACTTTTTACAGATTTTTTTAACCGATGCTCGGACTTTCATGATTCTCCGCTCCTCGACATTTCCACTATGATTTTGCTTTGTAAATGATACGTCCTCGAGTTAAGTCATACGGTGACAATTCCACCTTAACCTTGTCTCCAGGAAGAATTCTGATAAAGTGCATCCGCATCTTCCCGGATATGTGGGCAAGTACTCGATGCCCATTGGGAAGCTCTACTCTAAACATTGCATTGGGAAGCGTTTCTACGACCGTCCCTTCTACTTCAATGGCATCCTCTTTTGGCATGCCCCTTAATTCTCCTTCTTAATCTGAAATTTTTTTGCCTCAAATCCCAAAGTTTAAAGTTTATACTTTGCAGTTACTTTTGTCAAAGAAAACTATCTTTTCTTCATTCGGCGAAGAAAGAATTTCAGGTCCTCTGGGCGTAATAGCTATCGTATGTTCAAAGTGAGCAGAGAGCTTCCTGTCCTTTGTTACAGCCGTCCACCCATCAGGAAGAATTTCGATTTGGTGTGTTCCTTCGTTGATCATCGGTTCTATGGCAAATACCATTCCCGGTTTGAGTCTTATTCCCCTACCAGGTGGACCGTAGTTCGGGATCTGAGGGCTTTCGTGTAAAAATCTTCCAATTCCGTGCCCTACAAATTCTCTCACCACCGAAAAGCCTTCTTTTTCTGCATGAGATTGAATTGCATGCGAAATGTCAGATAACCGATTTCCTGGTCTTGCCTCTGCAATCCCCCTGTAAAGAGCTTCCTTTGTGACTCGACAAAGTTTCTCAGCCGTTTCGCTTATTTTCCCAACCGGTACCGTTATGGCTGCGTCTCCATAAAATCCGTCTACCACAACTCCAAAATCCAGACTGATAATGTCACCTTCTTTCAAAACTCGCTTCTTCGACGGCATTCCGTGAACGATTTCCTCATTTATTGATGTACAAAGGGCATAGGGATATCCCCTATACCCTTTGAAAGCCGGTCTTGCTTTCTTCTTCCAGGCTAGCTCTTCACTCAGTCTGTTTAGATCCCATGTTGTAACGCCCGGTTTGACCTCATCTCGTAACCGCTCCAGCACTTCCGCCACAATAAGGCATGCCTTCCGAATTTTTTCTATTTCCTCACGAGTTTTCAAAGTGATCAACGATGACAATCCCTTCTGGAATTTTATCCAAGCACAGCCACAATTCGGTTAAAGATTTCATCTATTGATCCGAGACCATCTATGCGACGGAGTTTTCCCTGTTTTTCGTAGTAAGCAATAAGAGGTTCAGTTTGTTCTTTGTAGACTTTAAGCCTTGATGTTACCGTCTGGACGTTATCGTCATCTCTCTGATAAAGTTCGCCGCCGCATTTATCGCAAACGCCTTCTTTTTTTGGCGGGTCAAACATTACGTGATAACCGGCACCGCATTGTCGGCATGTTCTTCTACCCGTTAGTCTCTTGATGAGTTCTTCTTCTGGTACTTCTATGCAAATCACGTGATCAATTTTTTGTCCGAGCTCGCTTAGCATTTTGTCCAGAGTTTCAGCCTGGCTCACATTGCGAGGAAACCCATCAAGCATATAACCGTTTTTGCAGTCGTCTTTTTGAATGCGCTCTTTGACTAGTCCCACCACGACACTATCTGGCACAAGCTGACCAGCGTCCATATATTTTTTGGCTTCTAACCCGAGAGGTGTTTTTTCCGCAACGGCTGCTCTAAGCATATCACCCGTGGAAATTTGAGGAATTCCATACCTCTCTATCAAACGTTTTGCCTGAGTACCTTTGCCTGCTCCCGGAGGCCCTAACAATACGATGTTCATCTTTAAATCCTCCTCGGTTGAGGTTTGCTATTAATCCTATCGTCGCCCTATTTTCCTTGTTTCAAGAAACCTTCCTAATACCCCTTCTTCTTGTCATTCCGAAGCACAAAGTGCTGAAGAATCTCCTAAGGAGACCCCTCATCCCGTTCGGGATGACAGTGTCGGCTATCGCCGCCCTACTACTCTTCCTTGTTTCAAGAAACCCTCATAATGCCTGGTGAGCATGTGAGCTTCTATCTGGGCAACTGTATCTAAAGCAACGCCAATAACAATTAGTAGAGCCGTTCCACCGAAATAGAAGGGAACGTTAAATTTCGTAATGAGAATTTCCGGGAGGATACACACCGCGGAGACGTATATTGCTCCTCCGAATGTTATGCGGCTTAGAACTTTATCAATATATTCGGCGGTTGCCCTACCTGGTCTGATTCCAGGAATAAAGCCACCATATTTTTTCATATTTTCCGCTACGTCCTGCGTATTGAACACGATAGCAGTGTAGAAGAAGCAGAAGAAAATAATGAAACCGATGTAGCATATAGTATGGAGCCAGTGTCCCGGGGAGAGCCATAGAGAAAGAGTCTTAAGAGCAGGATGAGGAATGAAGTTTGCTATGGTTGCAGGGAACATAATAAGGGACGACGCAAAAATAGGAGGAATAACACCAGAGGAGTTGATCTTTAACGGTATGTGAGTACTTTGTCCTCCATAAACTCTTCTTCCCACAACTCGCCGTGCATACTGTACAGGAATTCGCCTTTGACCTCGTTCCACAAATATAATGAAACCAACAACAACAAGCATGAGCATCAGAATAACGAGCATCTTGAAAATACTCATTTCACCAGTTTCCACCAACCTCATGGTGTTTCCCACAGCGGCTGGCATTCCTGCTACGATACCGGCGAATATTATGAGGGATATACCGTTTCCTATGCCTTTCTCGGTTATCTGTTCACCAAGCCACATAATAAAAGCTGTTCCGGCCGTTAGAGTAATAACCGTCATGAGCCGGAATCCCCAACCCGGGTGGATTACAACAGCTTCGCCCCCCGGCGCGGTCATGCCCTCTAGTCCAAAGGCTATACCGAACCCCTGGATGAAGCTGAGAATGACTGTTCCATAACGAGTGTACTGAACTATCTTTTTTCTACCAGCTTCTCCCTCTTTTTTTAACTGTTCCAGGTGGGGAATAACAACTGTGAGGAGCTGGAGTATAATGGATGAACTGATGTAGGGCATGATCCCAAGAGCGAAAATTGAGAGACGCCTCATGGCACCCCCTGAAAACATATCAAAGAAACCAAGCAGAGTGCCTTGAGAGGCGTTAAAAAAAGCGTTAAGAGCTTCGGCGTTGATACCGGGCGTTGGCACATGTACGCCTATACGGTAGACCGCCAAAAAAAGAAAAGTTATGAGAATTCGCCTCTTTAATTCAGGAATTTTTCCGATATTTTGGAAACTGCCGACGTTAAACATTATTGAACCGCCTCACTTTGAGACAAAAGTACCACTTCTCCTCCGACAGCCTTCACTTTTTCAATGGCTGCAGCGCTGGCTTTGTGGACTTTCAGCTTGAGCGGGTGAGCTAATTCTCCTTCTGCCAGTAACTTAATACCGGATTTGAATTTTTTCACCAGCCCAGCTTTTTTCAATTCTTCAGGACCAATTTCGCTATTTGGTTCAAACCGGTTCAGATCTCGCAAGTTAACTACTGCATACTCTTTCCTGAACTTATTATGAAAACCTCGCTTGGGAACTCTGCGGATAAGGGGCATCTGTCCACCTTCAAACCAGGGTGGGATTTCAAGCCCCGTTCTGGCTTTTTGACCTTTATGTCCTCTACAAGCAGTTTTTCCATGTCCTGAACCAGGACCTCTTCCAACTCTTTTCTTTCTATGTCTAGCCCCTGGTGCTGGAGCCAAATCGCTCAATCTAAGACCCATGGTTTCATCCCTCTCTTTACCCTTTTTGTTCTTCTACCACTTCAAGTTCCACAAGGTGGACAACTTTACGGATGGCACCTAAAATAGTAGGAGTTGCATAAAGCTGACGAGTTTTATTAAGCTTTGTGAGCCCCAAGGCTCTCAGAATTCGCCTATGCTTTTCTGGATGCCCGATTGGGCTTCTCACCAATTTCACCCTGATCATTTGCGCCATCAGATGAATTCCTCCCTTATTCCTATCCAGAGGCTATATTCTAGCCTTTGATTTCCTCAAGAGTTTTTCCTCTCATTTTCGCAACTTCTTCCGGGCTTCTAAGTTGCTTTAGTCCCTCTACGGTGGCTTTAATGACGTTATGAGGATTTCTAGATCCCAGGCACTTCGTCAGGATATCGGTCACTCCAGCTACTTCCATGATGGCTCTGACCACGCCGCCTGCTATAACTCCAGTTCCCGGAGAAGCTGGTTTTAGTATCACTTTGGAAGCTCCAAAGTTTCCTTCGACCGCGTGGGGTATTGTGCCGTTGATAATGGGGATTGAAAACATACTTTTCTGGGCAGCTTCCATGCCCTTACGAATGGCATCTGGCACTTCTCGAGCTTTTCCTAAGGCGAATCCTACTCGTCCTTTTCCATCACCAACTACCACAAGGGCGCTAAAAGAAAACCTGCGACCGCCCTTTACGACTTTAGCTACTCTGCTGATGTGAACAACCTTATCAATTAACTGAATATCGTATGAAACATCGTATGAAACATCTTCCGTTGTGACCTGCTTTACCAAGACGTTGCCTCCCTTCTATTAAAAGTCCAAACCGGCTTCTCTAGCTCCCTCTGCCAAAGCCTGAACACGTCCGTGATACAAATATCCGTTTCGATCAAAAACCACCTTTTGAATACCCTTTTCAAGGGCCTTTTTGCCTACAAGCTGTCCCACAAGTTTTGCTGCGGCAACTTTACCAGAAACGGACTTAAGCTGGTCTCTGATTTCTGGAGATAGAGTTGATGCGGCGACCAGCGTTTCTCCCCTTTCGTCGTCTATCACCTGAGCGTAGATGTGTTTAAGGCTTCTGTAAACACAGAGTCTCGGGCGAATTGCCGTTCCAGAAATTTTTTTCCGTATTCGTTTTTTACGCCGCAGACGTGCTAACACCCGCGGGTTGAGTTTGGAGCCCATGATATTTTACCTCCCATCACGACTATTTCTTAGCACCAGTTTTACCAGCTTTGCGCCGTACTTCCTCGTCCCCGTAACGAATTCCCTTTCCTTTGTACGGTTCTACCGGTCTTAATGCCCTGATTTTAGCTGCCGTTTGTCCCAGCAGTTCCTTGTCGGCACTTTCAAGCTTTATTACCACCTGCTTATCCACCGTCGCTTTAACTCCGTCGGGGAGTGGAAACTCAACCGGATGGGAGTATCCCAAGGAAAGCACCAGCGCATTGCCCTTTGTATCGGCGCGGTAACCGGTTCCAAAAATGTGGAGTTCCTTTGTGAATCCCTGGTGTACTCCAACAACCATGTTGTTTATAAGCGTCCTTACCAGTCCATGCAAAGCTTTAGCCTGGCGTGACTGATCCTTAGGAGTTACAACTACAGCTCCGTCTTTCAGCTCGATATTTACTCTATCCGGAAATTCTCGGCTAAGCGTCCCTTTTGGTCCCTTAACCGTCACTTTCGTACCATCAATGGTAACTGTTACATCTTTTGGTATTTGCACAGGACGCTTCCCAATACGGGACATGACCCTGTCTCCTTTCTTCTTTTAATTCTGGTTTGTAATTTACCACACAGTGCAGATGAGTTCTCCACCGACTCTTTCCTTTCTGGCCTGCTTATCAGTAAGAATTCCCTTTGAGGTGGAAAGAATGGCAATACCCAGCCCGTTAAGAACTCTGGGAATTTCGTCGCATCCAACGTATACTCGCCGTCCAGGTTTACTAATCCTTTTTACACCGGCAATAGCAGCCCGCCTTTGCGCGTCATACTTTAGCTGAATTCTTAGAATTCCCTGACGATTGTCATGTATAAACTTATAGTGTTTGATGAATCCTTCTTCTTTAAGGATTCTCGCAATACTCAGCTTCATCTTGGATGCAGGAATGTCCACTTTGTCCATGCGCACACGCTGGGCATTAACAATTCTGTTCAAAAAATCGGCAATCGGGTCCGTCATAACCATAGGAACTTGCTCCTTTTCTACCAGCTTGCCTTCCTGACTCCCGGAAGTTCTCCATTAAGAGCCAGAGTCCTGAAACATATACGACACATACCAAATTTCCGCAAAAAAGCTCGAGGCCGTCCGCATAACGGACACCTGTTGTATGCTCGAACCTTAAACTTCGGCTTTCTCTGGGCTTTAATAATCAGAGCTTTCCTTGCCAATGCTTTCCTCCTCCTTTTTATTTCCTAAAGGGCATTCCGAAGCCCTCAAGCAGGGCTCGAGCTTCTTCATCAGTCTTAGCAGTTGTAGTAATGGTGACGTTAAGCCCTTTTATCTTGTCAACTTTATCGTAATCAATTTCCGGGAATATGATATGCTCTCTGATGCCTATGGTGTAATTGCCTCTTCCATCAAAAGATTTTGGTGACACACCTCTGAAATCCCTAATTCTGGGGAGAGCAACATGGATTAACTTTTCCAGAAAATCATACATTCTGTCGCCCCGAAGAGTTACCATACAGCCTATAGGCATACCCTTACGCAATTTAAAAGCAGCTATACTTTTACGAGCTCTGGTAATCACGGGTTTTTGTCCGCTAATGAGCTTCAAGTCTTCGGACGCTGTTTCCAGGATTTTAGCATTTTGAATGGCTTCTCCCAGCCCCATGTTCAGGACTATCTTTTCAATCCGAGGTACCTGCATTGGGCTTTTGTAGCCGAACCTTTCCTGAAGCATGGGCTTGATTTCCTTTTCGTAAAGCTCTCTAAGCCGTGCCATTAACTTCCTCCATTGTGGACGTCAGCTCTCGATGATTTCATTGCATTTCTTGCAATATCGAACCTTACGTCCATCATCGAGAAACTTATAGCCCACTCGCGTTGGCTTTGTGCATTTTGGACATAACAACATAACGTTAGAAATGTGTATGGGAGCTTCTCGTTCTAAAATTCCACCTTCCTGGCTGTATCTTCCCGGTCTTAGGTGCCGTTTTACCATGTTGAGCTTTTCTACTATGACTCGGTCCTTTTTCTTAAGAACCTTGAGCACCTTACCGGTTTTTCCCTTTTCTTTGCCAGCAATAACCATCACCACATCGTTTTTCTTGATGCGGAACTTCTTTTCATATTTCGGTGTTGCCTGTGCTTTTTTAGATGCCATAGTCCTATTCTCCATTTCACAGCACTTCAGGAGCAAGCGAAATAATTTTCATAAAATTCTTGGCTCTAAGTTCTCTTGCTACAGGGCCGAAAATACGCGTTCCTATTGGATCTCCAGCGTTGTTGATCAGAACGGCAGAATTATCGTCAAATTTGATGTAAGAACCGTCGGGACGTCGCACTTCCTTTTTGGTTCTAACCACCACGGCTCTCATTACATCTCCTTTTTTGACTTTGGAATTGGGGAGAGCCTCTTTAACGGATACGACAATAACATCCCCGACAGTAGCATACCGCCGCTTGCTACCTCCAAGCACTCGGATACAGTAGAGCCTTTTGGCTCCAGAGTTATCCGCTGCATTAAGTTGGGTTTCTTGCTGAATCATTGTCTCACTCCTTACTGCTGATCATCTACTGTATCTGCGATAGGGATGTCTGCTCCTTTTTCAACATTTCGCTCAAGTATGGTCACCACTCTCCAGCGTTTTGTTTTGCTAAGAGGTCTGGTTTCCTCTATAAGGACGCGATCTCCTTCCTTACAGAGGTTTTTAGGATCGTGAGCTTTGAACTTCTTATATCTTTTCACGTACTTATGGTACTTAGGATGTTCGACCAGCCTTTCAACTCGAACCGTTACCGTTTTGTCCATCTTATCGCTTACTACGATACCCACAAATCTTTTTCTGTGAGGAACCTTTTTAACTTGTCCTTCCATAAATCTTTATCCTCGTTTGTCTTTTGATTGTAACTCTTTTTCTCGAAGAATGGTTAAGACTCGAGCGATTTCTCTTCGGGTTTTCTTCAACTGAGCGGTGTTTTGGAGCTGCTCGCGAGAATGCTGGATCTTAAGGCTGAATAAGGCCTCCTTAAGATCTTTCAACCTCGCCAGAAGCTCCTCTCTTGTCATGTTTCTCAATTCTTCCGTTTTCTTCTTCATAGCACATCCTGCCTCGACACAAATCTTGTTGCAATAGGAAGTTTGTGAGAAGCCAGACGCAAAGCCTCTCTTGCGGCTTCTTCAGAGATACCTTTTATTTCATAAAGAATCCGACCCGGTTTTACCACCGCAACCCAGCCTTCAGGAGCACCTTTACCTTTACCCATTCGAGTTTCCGCAGGTTTTTTAGTGATCGGTTTATCGGGGAAGATACGAATCCAGACCTTACCTCCACGCTTCACATAACGAGTAATAGCTATTCTTGCCGCTTCAATTTGCTTTGATGTTAACCAGCCGCATTCAAGAGCTTTGAGGCCATAGTCCCCGAAGGCAAGCTTATTGCCTCTGGTCGCCATACCTTTCATGCGACCTTTTTGCATCTTGCGGTATTTAACTCTTTTAGGAGCTAACATGATTGAATCTCCTTTGTCCTCTATCGCTTTTTAGGGGAGCACTTCTCCCTTGAAAATCCAGACCTTTATCCCGATAACTCCATAAGTGGTCTTGGCAATAGCCGTGCCGTAGTCGATATCTGCTCGCAGAGTGTGGAGGGGCACTCGTCCTTCCCTGTACCATTCATATCTTGCCATTTCGGCGCCACCCAGCCGACCTGAACATGCCACCTTTATGCCTTTTGCTCCCGCCTTTAGCGCAGCAGTAACGGCTCTTTTCATTGCCCGGCGGAAGGCAACTCGTCTAAGAAGCTGCAAAGCAATATTCTCCGCCACAAGCGTAGCGTCCAGTTCTGGGCGTCGAACTTCTTTTGTATCTATTGTGAATTCTCGATTAAAACGTTGTTCCAAATCTTTTCGCAAGGCTTCGATTTCCACGCCTTTTTTGCCGATAACGATACCCGGTCGAGCCGTATTGATTATGACTTTGACCTTATTCCCGGCTCGCTCGATTTCAATTAAGGAAACTCCAGCGTGGTAAAACCTTTCTTTAATGATCTTACGAATGTTGCGATCTTCTACCGCCAGCTTGGCATATTCTCTTTCAGAAAACCATTTTGAATCCCAGGTTTTTATGATTCCGAGCCGAAAACCTTTTGGATGAACCTTCTGACCCAAGTTTCACCTCCACACCTTTGTTAATTTTCTTATTTCTCCGCTACCACTACCGTGATATGGCTCAACCTTCTAACTATCGGTCTTACACGCCCCATAGCTCTGGCTTTCCATCTTCTAAGCCTGGGGCCTTCATCAACGAATATTTTGCTTACATAAAGGTTGTCCACATCCATCATTTTCGTTTCCTCCGCATTTGCTACAGCGGAGGCAAGAGTTTTGTAAATGATGCGAGCAGCCTTTCTTGGAGTATAGCGAAGGATGTGGTAAGCTTCGCTTACACTTTTGCCTCTAATTAAGTTAGCAACCAACCGAGCTTTTTGGGGAGAAACTCGCACGTACTTGGTGACAGCTTTCGCTTCCATCATTTCTTCCCTTTGACCTTGGATTTCTTATCCCCTGCGTGACCGTAAAACGTTCTTGTTGGAGCAAATTCCCCCAACTTATGCCCAATCATGTTTTCAGTGATGTAAACGGGAATAAATTTCTTACCGTTGTGCACTGCTATGGTCAACCCGACAAATTCTGGCACAATAGTTGATCGGCGAGACCAGGTTTTGATGACCTTTCGGTCACCAGTCTCCCTCGCCTTAAGAACCTTCTTCATCAGGTGATCATCCACAAATGGTCCCTTTTTTAAGGAACGCGGCACTTTATCCTCCTTAACTTTAATTATAGGCGCAACCTTACTTGCGCCGTCTTATTATGAATTTATCGCTTGGCTTACCGGGTTTTCTTGTCTTGTAACCCTTGGTAGGCACTCCCCAAGGTGTGCAGGGATGCCGCCCTCCAGAGCTCTTGCCTTCACCGCCACCCATGGGATGGTCTATTGGGTTCATTGCCACACCTCTTACATGGGGACGGCGACCTAGCCAGCGACTTCTTCCGGCTTTACCTATGGAAACATTTATATGGTCTATATTGCCTACTTGACCAATTGTAGCTTTGCATTCTAGAAGCACCATCCGCATTTCACCAGATGGCAGGCGCAAAACAGCATATCGACCTTCTTTAGCCATAAGCTGAATTGCGGCTCCAGCAGCTCTTCCTAGCTGTCCACCTTTACCAGGTTGAAGTTCAACGTTGTGGACTATCGTTCCCACCGGAATAGCCTTTAATCTTAGACAGTTCCCAGGCTTGATGTCAGCGTCATCGCTGGTAATAACCTGATCACCAACTTTGAGACCCACAGGAGCTATGATGTAACGCTTTTCCCCGTCCGCATAGTGAAGCAGTGCGATGTTAGCCGATCTGTTGGGATCGTATTCTATGCTTGCAACCTTTGCAGGAATGCCTTCCTTATCCCGCCTGAAGTCAATAATCCTGTAAAGCCTCTTGTGACCACCGCCTCTATGCCATGCCGTTATACGACCATAGCAGTTGCGCCCGCCTGTTTTCTTTAGAGGCTCCACCAGGCTTTTTTCCGGCTCTTTCTTGGTAATTTCTTCAAAGGTCAGATAGGTTTGAAACCGTCTGCCCGGCGATGTCGGTTTTACCTTTTTGATACCCATAATTTTACCCTCGTGTGAGACCTTCGCTACAACCGTATTTTAGTTTCCTGGTGTCAGAAAACACCATCCTGCTGAATTCTTCTCCCGATTCTATACACCTTCAAAAAGTTCGACCTTTTGCCCAGGCTTAATGGTTACAATAGCCTTCTTCCAGTCGGGTCTTTTCGTCCAATACCGACCGATCCTTTTTCGTTTGCCTTTCATTTTTATTGTGTGGACGTCAACAACATCCACTTTGAAAATCAGCTCTACCGCCTTTCTGATTTCGATCTTGTTAGCTCTCGGATCGACTTCGAAAGTCAGCTTGTTGTAAAGATTTTTCTGCATCAAAGTCTTTTCAGTCAGGATCGGTCTCTTAATTATGCTATACGCTTTAATCAAATCGTCGCTCATTGCCCCAGGAACTCCTCTATTCTTTGAACGCTTTCCTGTGTAAGCACAAGGTGGTGATAATTAAGCACATCGTAAACGTTTAATCCTTCCCAGCGAATAACCTTTGTTAAGGGAATGTTTCGTGCCGACTTTTCCACTGTTTCATCAGACGCTGGGATAACAAAAAGCGTTTTTCCCCACCCAAATAGTTTCATCATTTTGGCAAATTCTTTAGTGCTGATACGCTCCATCTGCAGTCTGTCGAGCACTGTCAGTTCGGCGTCTTTCAGTTTTTGAGAAAGAGCCATCTTAAGAGCTAAGCGACGAACTTTCTTTGGCAAACTGAAGGCATAGGATCTAGGTCTTGGTCCATGAACAATACCACCGCCTCTCCACAGAGGAGAACGAATACTTCCCGCTCTCGCTCGTCCTGTTCCTTTCTGTCGCCATGGTTTTCTCCCACCGCCAGATACTTCAGCTCGAGTTTTCGTCTTAGCTGTACCTGCTCGACGTTTCGCTAATTGCCACAAAACCACTTGGTGGAGCACAGGAATCTTAACGGGAACGTTGAATATATCATCCCGCAAATTTAATTGTCCCACTATCTCTTTCTGCATGTTGTAAACATCCACTGTAGGCATAACGACCCTCAACACTCCCTGGTTACTTTTTTAACCGATTGGTTTTGCGAATCAACACGATTCCATTGCGTGATCCTGGTACAGCACCGCGCACAAGTATAACGTTGTCTTCCGGTCTTATATCAACAACGGTGAGATTTAAGACCGTAACACGCTCATTTCCGTAATGACCTGGCATTTTCTTACCTTTGATAACTCGAGCAGGGAAGGTAGCACAGCCCGTAGAACCCGGCTCGCGAATATTCTTACATCCATGCGTCATGGGACCACGCTGGAATCCCCACCTTTTAATTGTTCCAGAAAATCCTCGCCCTTTTGTTATGCCAGTTACGTCAACACGTTCGCCTACCGAGAATACGTCACTCACGGTTATTTTCTGTCCCAATTGAAAAACCGAAGGATCGTCAACTCTAAACTCTCGCAGGATTTTTGGATACACCTTTTCTTCCGAGAGGGATATGGCTTTTTCCAGATGTCCCTTTAGAGGACGAGTAAGATTTTTCGGTTTTGCTCGTCCAAACCCGAGCTGAACGGCTCGGTATCCATCCCTCTCCTCGGTCTTTATCTGAGTCACTATACACGGACCAGCTTCAATGACCGTAACCGGCACCACAGTTCCATCTGGTGCAAATACCTGAGTCATTCCTATTTTTCGTCCAATAAGTCCCTTAATCATGGCTCCTACTCTCTTCCCATTTCTAATACGGAGCGAACTATCTGTCTCTGCTGCTCCTATCCCAAGGCAAACATTCACGCGAAGTTTTCTTGCCTGTTTTACTGGATAGTTCGCTCGTGGCTATTTTATTTCTACGTCAATTCCAGCTGAGAGATCGAGTTTCATAAGCGCATCCACTGTTTGCTGAGTAGGTTCAAGAATATCTATAAGTCGCTTATGCACGCGAATCTCGAACTGTTCCCTTGACTTCTTATCTATGTGAGGAGACCTGAGCACAGTATAGCGATGAATCTTTGTAGGAAGCGGTATCGGACCTGAAACTCGAGCTCCCATCTTCTTCACCGTTTCCACTATTTCTTTGACTGCCTGATCCAGCAATCGATGATCGTATGCTTTTAAGCGTATCCGTATTCTTTCACCGGTAGCCATAATCGTTTCCTCTTCTCCGAAGCTTACTCTAATATCTCCGTCACTACACCTGCGCCGACTGTACGGCCTCCTTCACGGATTGCGAAGCGAAGTTCTTTTTCGAGGGCGACCGGGGCGATAAGTTCCACTTCCAGGTTGATGTTATCTCCCGGCATCACCATTTCTACACCGTCAGGAAGTTTAATTGTTCCTGTAACGTCCGTTGTTCTGAAATAAAACTGTGGTCTATATCCGGAGAAGAACGGTGTGTGGCGTCCACCTTCTTCTTTCTTAAGCACGTAAACTTCTGCTTTAAACTTGGTGTGGGGTGTTATGCTTCCTGGCTTCGCCACAACCATTCCTCTTTCCACTTCTTCTTTCTTAATTCCTCTCAGAAGGATTCCTATGTTATCTCCAGCTCGTCCTTCATCAAGAATCTTCCTGAACATCTCAATACTTGTGCAGACCGTCTTCTGTGTAGGCCCAAAACCTACTATCTCAACTTCATCTCCAACTTTTATTATGCCTCTTTCAACCCTACCCGTTACAACCGTACCTCGTCCGCTTATTGAAAACACGTCTTCTATCGGCATAAGGAACGGCTTATCAATGTCTCTTATAGGCTCGGGAATGTAATTGTCTAATGCATCCATCAATTCAAAAATACATTTTGCTTCCGGGCTGTTCGGATCGTTGGATTCCAGAGCCTTCAATGCAGATCCCTTAATAACCGGCACCTCATCTCCAGGAAATCCATAGTTCGTAAGAAGCTCCCGCACTTCAAGCTCTACAAGTTCAATAAGCTCAGGATCATCCACCATATCAACCTTGTTGAGAAACACCACGATGTAGGGAACTCCTACCTGTCTTGCAAGAAGAATGTGTTCTCGAGTCTGAGGCATTGGTCCGTCATCAGCTGCCACCACAAGAATGGCTCCATCCATCTGAGCCGCTCCCGTGATCATGTTCTTGATGTAGTCAGCATGTCCTGGGCAGTCCACATGCGCATAATGCCTCTTCTCCGTCTCATACTCTACATGCGCTGTCGCTATCGTAATTCCTCTCTCCCTCTCCTCAGGTGCCTTATCAATCTGATCAAAGGGTACATACTCCGCTAAGCCCTTGAACGATAACTGCTTCGTAATTGCCGCCGTCAGCGTCGTCTTCCCATGATCAATGTGCCCTATCGTCCCCACATTTACATGCGGCTTCTTCCGCTCAAATTTCTTCTTCCCCATATCGTCTTCTCCTTCTTCTATTTCTAATCAGCTGTCTTACCACCGATAATGTGCGAAGGCCTTGTTAGCTTCCGCCATACGGTGAGTATCTTCTTTCTTCTTAACAGCTCCACCTCGATTTTGAGACGCATCTAGAAGTTCTGCTGCGAGTTTGTTGATCATGGTTTTTTCCGACCTCTGTCGCGCATAGGCGATAATCCATTTCATAGCAAGGGAATCACGACGTTCAGGGCGAACTTCCACAGGCACCTGATAGGTTGCTCCTCCCACTCTTCGGGACTTTACCTCCACTATGGGTCTTACATTTTCAAGAGCCTGATGGAATACTTCCAAAGGATCCTTATTTGTCTTCTGAGCGATCAATTCGAAGGCTCCATACACAATGCGTTCTGCTACGCTCTTTTTCCCTTGCCTCATGACGTTATTTATGAACTTTGCAACGAGTTTACTGTTGTACTTTGGATCTGGTAAAACGTCACGTTTACGAACTTCCCTTCGCCTTGGCATTTGTTCTTCCTCAACCTTATTATTATCTGCTCTTTACCCCGCCATAGGCAGAGTTATTCTGGTTTTATTTAGGTTTCTTAGTTCCATACTTTGATCGACTTTTCTTTCTATTTGCTACGCCACTGGCGTCCAGAGTTCCTCGAATAATGTGATATCTGACACCGGGTAGGTCTTTTACTCGACCACCTCTTATGAGCACAACAGAGTGTTCCTGAAGGTTATGACCGATTCCAGGGATATAAGCGGTAACTTCATATCCGTTTGTAAGTCGGACTCTTGCAACCTTACGCAGAGCCGAGTTGGGTTTTTTCGGTGTAGTAGTATATACCCTCACACAGACTCCGCGCTTTTGCGGACATCCCTGAAGAGCCGGTGATTTTGATTTTCGCTTTACTATTTCCCGTCCCTTGCGCACCAACTGGTTTATTGTTGGCATATCTTACTCCCTCTTTTTACACTTTTTCTTTTATTTGCAAAGCCTTGCATCCATACAAATTTATGATCCTGTTGTCAATACTTTTGTTTCGGTTCCCAGAAGGGAACCCTTTTGAGCTAACATTCTAAGCTTATCGAACCGTTGCTCTTTCTCTTATTGCTCGATATTTTGGCAATCCCGTACCAGCGGGAATCAGACGTCCAAGAATCACGTTTTCCTTAAGCCCTCTGAGTCTGTCTATCTTCCCGGCTGCTGCAGCGTCTGTGAGAACCTTTGTTGTTTCTTGGAAAGATGCAGCCGAAATAAAGCTATCGGTACTGAGAGATGCTTTAGTAATTCCAAGAAGCAGTGGTTCTGCTTCTGCAGGCGTTTTGCCTTGAGCGATAAGCTGTTCATTGGTTTGCTCGAAGATGTGTCTTTCTACCTGTTCTCCGGGCATAAAGCCAGAATCACCTGGGTTGGTGATCTTTACACGCTTGATCATCTGCCTGATGATAATCTCTATGTGTTTATCATTGATACGCACACCCTGAAGTCGGTAAACTCGCTGAATTTCATCAAGCAGATATTTTGCAATGGCTTTTTCACCAAGGACTCTGAGGATGTCGTGAGGATCCGGTGATCCGTCCATCAGAGGTTCTCCCGCTCGGACGTAATCGCCTTCGTGCACAATGATATGCTTTCCTTTAGGAATTAGATATTCTCGTGGTTCACCAACTTCCGGTTCAATGATGATTTTACGTTTTCCTTTTGTGTCCCTTCCGAAATGAACAGTTCCGTCAATTTCGGCTATGATAGCATGTTCCTTAGGTCTTCTCACCTCGAACAATTCAGCAACTCTCGGCAAACCACCAGTTATATCCTTCGTCTTGGTTGTTTCTCTTGGGATTTTTGCTAGAACATCGCCAGGATAAACCTCATCTCCTTCGTTTACCATAAGGATTGCCCCCACAGGCAGATAATACCTAGCTATGGTGCGCCCCTTATTGTCTTTAATGGATATTCGAGGTCTCAGATCTGTTTCTTTATATTCTGATACGAACTTGCTTGCCTTTCCGGTCACCGGGTCTATTCTTTCATGAAGAGTGTTTCCTTCGATAAGGTCTCCGAATTTTACTGTTCCGGCTACTTCCGTAAGAATCGGGGTATTGAAGGGATCCCATTCTGCTATTGAAGTTTCTGGTTCTACTTGATCCCCATCTTTCACCTTGATTTTCGCTCCGTAGATGATGCGATAACGTTCTCGTTCTCGACCCGTGGTTGGACTTTCTATAACGAGCTCTCCGTTGCGGTTTATAGCGATCAGTTCTCCGTTACGGTTAACGACGGTATGTAGATTTACAAACTTAACGATCCCGGCATAGCGATTTGATATAGATGTTTGTTCGACTCGCTTGCTTACTGCACCACCTATGTGGAAGGTTCTCATGGTGAGCTGAGTTCCAGGTTCGCCTATTGATTGAGCCGCTATGATACCCACAGCTTCACCAATTTCCACAGGTTTACCCTGAGCAAGGTCGCGGCCGTAGCATTTGACGCAGACACCTCTAGTGCTTTTACACGTAAGAGGCGATCGTATGGGAACTTGTTCAATACCGGCTTCTTCAATCTTTTTAACCGCCACTTCGTCTATTTCTTCTCCAGCATGGACAAGCACTTCTCCTGTTACCGGATCAACAATATCTTCGTGAGCAATTCTCCCCAGGATTCTTTCATTCAATTGCTGAATGATTTCTCCAGCTTCCAGAAGTGCCGTTTGTTCTATGCCGTCCAAAGTTCCGCAGTCTTCTTCTGTAATTACCACATCTTGAGCAACATCAACAAGACGTCGAGTCAGATACCCGGAGTTTGCTGTCTTAAGAGCCGTGTCGGCAAGACCCTTTCTGGCGCCATGAGTTGAAATAAAGTACTGGAGCACGGTGAGGCCTTCACGGAAGTTAGCTGTAATCGGTGTTTCTATGATCTCTCCAGAAGGCTTTGCCATCAGGCCTCTCATGCCCGCAAGCTGTCTCATTTGCTCCTTGCTACCTCTAGCTCCCGAGTCAGCCATCATGTAGATAGGATTAAAGGACTGCATCTGTTCTTGTCGGCCATCAGGTCCCACGACAACTTCTATAGCGATTTCTTTCATCATTTCGGCTGCAACATCTTCGGTAGCTTTAGCCCAAGTATCCACTACTTTATTGTATTTTTCGCCTTCGGTGATGAGCCCCTCACTGTATTGCCTTTCAATCTCTTTGACTTCCTCGAAAGCTTTTTTCAGAATTTCTGGCTTCTTACTCGGGATTACCATGTCTTTGATGGCGATTGAAATACCGCTTTGAGTAGCCATAGCGTAGCCAAGATCTTTCAGACGGTCGGCGAGGATAACCGTAGCTTTCATGCCGACTTTGCGGTAGCATTCGTCTATCAACTTAGCAATTGCTTTTTTAGTCATGACTTTGTTAACAAGCTCAAAATCCAGCTCCGGTGGGAGAAGTTCCGAGAGGAGAATTCTACCAACAGTTGTTTGGACGTATTTTCCGTTCATTCGGACTTTGATTCTAGCATGGAGACTTACGGCTCCCGCATCATAGGCTCGACGAACTTCTTCTGGAGCATAAAAGGTTTGTCCTTCGCCCAGAGCGAATGGCCTTTCTCTTGTCATATAGTAAAGACCAAGAACAATGTCCTGAGTAGGAACTATGATGGGATCGCCATGAGCTGGGCTTAAGATATTATTGCTGGACATCATAAGGACTCTGGCTTCTGTCTGAGCTTCTATAGACAATGGGATATGAACAGCCATCTGGTCGCCATCGAAGTCTGCGTTAAAGGCTGTGCACACCAGAGGATGGAGCTGTATGGCCTTACCCTCGATGAGAATCGGCTCAAAAGCCTGAATACCAAGCCGGTGAAGGGTAGGAGCTCGGTTGAGCAAAACTGGAAATTCCTGCACCACTTCCTCTAAAGCATCCCATACTTCGGGCGCTTCTTTTTCCACAAGCTTTTTTGCCATTTGGATACTTGAGACTACGCCTTTTTCCTCAAGTTTACCCAGGATGAAAGGTTTAAAAAGCTCCAGAGCCATTCGCTTGGGCAGACCACACTGATGAAGCCTTAGATTTGGTCCTATGACTATAACTGTACGGCCTGAATAGTCTACTCGTTTGCCGAGAAGGTTTTGACGAAATCGTCCCTGTTTGCCCTTAAGCATGTCGCTAAGGGATTTGAGAGGTCTTCTGTTACTGCCGACGACGACTCTGCCTCTACGTCCATTATCGAATAGAACATCGGCAGCTTCCTGGAGCATACGTTTTTCGTTGCGGACAATAATGTCGGGAGCTCCGAGTTCCTGAAGCTTCTTAAGTCGGTTATTGCGGTTGATAAGGCGACGGTAAAGGTCGTTTAGGTCGCTTGTAGCAAATCTTCCTCCGTCCAGAGGCACAAGAGGTCTTAAGTCCGGTGGAAGAACGGGAATAACTTCTAGAATCATCCATTCAGGCCGGTTTCCAGAAGTGCGGAAGGCATCTACTATTCGCAGTCTTTTCCCAAGCTTTTTCTTTTTAGCATCGGATGAAGTGCTTTCTATTTCGCTTTTGAGTTCCTCAACAATGGCGTCCAGATCAAGTTCCCTAAGAAGTTCCTGAATGGCTTCTGCACCAATACCCGCTCTAAATTCCTCGAATTCCTCAGAGAGTCTCCGATATTGTTCATCGGTTATAAGATCACCTTTTTTGAGTTTTTCGCTACCTGGGGGAGGAGAAAGAACCACGTAAGAGTCAAAGTATAGAACTCGCTCGAGATCTCTAAGTGACATATCGAGAAGGTTTCCTATCTTACTTGGTATGCTTCTCAGGAACCAGATATGAGCAACCGGCGAAGCGAGTTCTATATGTCCCATACGTTCTCTTCGGACCGTTGACTGGATGACTTCAACTCCGCATTTTTCGCACACTACTCCGCGATGTTTCATCCTTTTGTATTTTCCACAGAGACACTCCCAGTTTTTGATTGGTCCGAAGATGCGGGCACAGAAAAGGCCGTCTTTTTCGGGTTTGAAAGTTCTGTAGTTAATGGTTTCTGGCTTTTTTACTTCTCCAAAAGACCACTGCCTGATTATTTCCGGCGATGCTATGGAAATTTTTACGGCATTAAAATTAAAGGCGTCCTTTTTTGCCAATATGCTACTATAAAGATCCTTCAAGGCTTTGCCTCCTTTATTGGCTCATGCACACTTTTCTTCGACCTTATCACAAGGTCTCCTATTTCTTTCTTTCTTTTTCACTTTCTTCGTCTGCTTCGTCGAGTTCAAGGGGTCTGAAGTCCAGAGCAAGAGCCTGAAGTTCTTTGGTCATAACTTTGAAGGATTCGGGGACACCAGCTTCTAGAGTGTTATCGCCCTTGACAATTTTCGCATACATTCGCGTCCTGCCATGAATGTCATCGGATTTGACGGTGAGGAATTCCTGTAGAGCATAGGCTGCGCCATAAGCTTCCATTGTCCAGACTTCCATTTCTCCAAGCCGCTGTCCACCGAACTGAGCTTTGCCGCCCAGAGGCTGTTGCGTAACAAGAGAGTAGGGACCAATAGAACGAGCATGGATTTTGTCGTCCACAAGGTGATGAAGCTTGAGCATATACATAATGCCCACCGTGACCGGGTTGTCAAAGGGTTCTCCTGTTCTCCCGTCGTAAAGTATCACCTGACCCGATTCAGGAAGTCCGGCCTCTTTTAGAAATTCCCTAATCTCTTCTTCACTTGCTCCATCGAATACAGGTGTAGCCACGGGAAGACCTCGAGCAAACCTCGGAGCTATTTCTCTCAGTTCTTCATCCGATAAGTCCTTAAAGGTGCTATCAAATTCCAGTTCGGAATAGATTCTTCGCAATTTTTGTTCAATGGTTTCCCGCTCTTTGAAACTTTCAAGCAATTTCCCGATTTGCTCACCGATTCCCTTTGCCGCCCATCCAAGGTGTGTTTCCAAAATTTGACCAACATTCATACGAGAGGGGACTCCCAGAGGATTCAGAACGATATCCACAGGAGTTCCATCTTCGAAGTAGGGCATGTCCTCAATGGGAAGTATTCGAGAAACGACACCTTTGTTACCATGGCGTCCTGCCATCTTATCTCCTACCTGGAGTTTTCTTTTCGTGGCCACATAGACCTTGACCATCTTTAAAACTCCTGGTGGGAGATCATCTCCGCTTCTTATTTTTTCTATCTTCTTTTCGAAGAGGTTTCTTACCCGACCTATGTGATCCTGATAGGTTTCGTAGATTTTTTCGATCTCCTGAGCAAGAGAAGGATCTTCGGCCGGTGTAATCTTAGGCCACATAACAGGCGGCATTTCAGATATTACATCCTCGGTAATTGGGTCGCCCTTCTTGATGTAGATATTCTTTCCGTCTTTTATAGTTAAGCCAGCTGTTTTTCCTTCGAGAAGTTTTGCGATTTTCTTTACGGCCATTCGGCGAATGATTTCAGATTCATCACGCATATCCTTTTGAAGCTTAGCAATCTGAGCATCTTCGATAGCCTGCATGCGTTGGTCTTTTTCAATACCCCGCCTGGAAAAGACCTTGGTATCTATGACAATTCCTTCCACTCCAGGTGGCACTCGCAGGGAGCTGTCCTTAACATCGCTTGCCTTTTCACCGAATATAGCTCTGAGGAGTCGTTCTTCAGGAGTAAGTTGTGTTTCTCCCTTGGGGGTGACTTTACCTACCAATATATCATTGGGCTTTACATATGCCCCTATTTTTACAATACCGCTTTCGTCTAGGTTTTTCAGAAGTTCCTCACTTACATTGGGAATATCTCTTGTGATTTCTTCCTTTCCTAGTTTGGTATCCCTGGCATAGACTTCGAATTCCTCGATGTGTATGGATGTAAAGACATCGTCTCGAACAATACGTTCGCTAACAAGAATAGAGTCCTCAAAGTTGTAACCACCCCAGCTCATGAAAGCGACAAGGACATTTCGCCCAAGTGCCAGTTCTCCATGATCGGTAGAGGGCCCATCTGCTATTATTTGCCCTTTTTTCACGATCATACCTGGTTTTACAAGAGGCTTCTGGTTGAAGCATGTATTTTGGTTAGATCTCTGGAATTTGAGCAAGTCGTATATGTCAACGAAGCTCTTGTCTTCGGTTTCTTCGAGAGCCCGAACGACAATTCTTGTAGCATCAACGTATTCTACTATGCCATCTCGTCTGGCAACGGTGGTGATGCCGCTATCACGAGCAACAATGTGTTCTATGCCGGTTCCCACAAGAGGCGCATCGGTTCTTATGAGCGGAACTGCCTGGCGCTGCATGTTAGAACCCATGAGAGCTCGGTTTGCGTCGTCATGCTCGAGGAAGGGAATGAGAGCAGATGATACACTAACGATCTGGTTGGGTGAAACGTCCATGTATTTTACTTCGTTACGGGGAACAAGCACATACTCACCGCTCTTTCTTACCGTGAGTTGCTCATCTATTAGATAGCCGTTTTCGTCTATGGGTGCGTTTGCCTGGGCTATAGGATGGTCTTTTTCGTCCATTACGGTGAGGTAGACCACCTCATCTGTGACTCGTCCATTTTCTACTTTTCGATATGGAGTTTCTATAAAACCGTATTGGTTGACTCTCGCATAAGTGGACAAGGACACAATAAGTCCAATGTTGGGACCTTCAGGTGTTTCTATCGGGCATATACGGCCGTAATGTGTAGGATGCACGTCACGCACTTCAAATCCTGCTCGTTCCCTTGTAAGTCCTCCGGGTCCCAGAGCACTCAATCGTCTTTTATGCGTGACTTCAGAAAGGGGGTTGGTCTGATCCATGAACTGAGAGAGCTGACTCGTTCCAAAAAATTCCTTAACCACAGCCATTACGGGTTTGGAATTTACGAGATCATGAGGCATCAGCGTATCAACTTCCTGGACAATCATTCTTTCTTTGATTGCTCGTTCCATTCTGACCAGGCCGATTCGGTATTGGTTTTCCAGGAGTTCTCCAACTGATCTAACGCGACGGTTGCCCAGGTTGTCTATGTCATCTACGGGTCCTTGAGTTTCCTTGAGTTCTATGAGGTGACGAACAGCTTCCAGTATGTCTTCTCTACGCAGAGTTCTCTGTGATAAAGGAACGTCTAGATTAAGCTGAGCGTTGATTTTAAGTCGGCCTACTTCTGAAAGGTCATAGGTGTCAGGGTTAAAAAATAGATTGTTGAAGAACTCTTCAGCCGCTTCAGGAGTATAGGGATTGCCGGGTTTCATCCTGCGGTAGATTTCCGCAATAGCATCGGTTTTTGACACGATGCCTTTGTCCTGAAGAAGAGTGTTACGGAATGAAGGACTCTGGATATGTAAAATTTCAAATTCGCGGATACCTCTGGCAAGAAATTCTTTGATGAGTTCAGGGGTTATTTCATCGTTACATTCGGCAATAATTTCGCCAGTGCTAAAATCAATTACGTCGTGACTTAACACTGAACCCACCAGTTCGTCTGTGGTAATGGGAATAAAGGTAATACCGAGTTCTATCAATCTCTTGATAAGCTGCTTTCCAAGTTTTCTTCCTTTTTTGGCTATTACTTCGCCTGTTTGAGGATGGACTATGTCATCTGGAGCTTTTATACCAGCAAGTGTTTCAGGATCCAATATTTTCTGGGCTTGAAATTCGTCTATAAGTTTTACCTTTTCGCTTTTATAGAAAGTGTTCAGAAGTTCTTCGACGTTGTATCCCAGAGCCTTCAAAAGAATTGTTACAGGAAAGCGTTTACGACGGTCAATTTTTACGTAAAGGATGTCCTTGTGATCGAATTCAAAGTCCAGCCATGAACCTCGGAGAGGTATTATCCTTGCTGAGTATAAGATCTTGCCGCTAGAGTGAGTTTTTCCTTTATCATGATCGAAGAAGATACCCGGCGACCGCTGGAGCTGACTTACGATAACTCTCTCTGTTCCGTTAACTATGAATGTTCCGTTATCAGTCATAAGAGGGATAGTGCCGAAGTATATTTCCTGCTCTTTAATATCTCGAATTTCTCTGGTGCCTTTCTCTTTATCCACATCAAAAATGACGAGTCTTACCATGATCTTCAGAGGCACCTCGTAAGTCATGCCTCTAGCGAGACATTCTCTGACGTCGTATTTAACTTCGCCGAATGAATAAGAAACAAATTCAAGCCGGGCTGTTTTTGCGTAATCTTCTATCGGAAAGACAGACTCAAAAACCTCCTGAAGACCCTTTTTTTCTCGTTTGTCAGGGGGAACTTCGTACTGCAGAAACTGTCGGTAGCTTTCTCGCTGCATTTCGAGCAGATAAGGGATTTTTGCTACTTGTTTAATTTTGCCAAAATTTTTTCTTATTAAGTGTCCTTGAACTAAAGCCGTCGCCATGGTTTCTCCTAAGCCACCCTTTTTTGATTTTTTGCTTTCCCCTAACTCACAAATCATAAAAGTTAAATCGGAAATCGGTTTGGAGAAACCGATTTCCGACGAAAAAATTACTGGTTTCTGGCTATTGCCAGGTTCTACTTAATTTCGACAGTAGCTCCAGCTTCCCTTAGTTTCTTAGCAATTTCTTCAGCTTCTTGTTTAGAAATTCCCTCTTTAACCTTGGAAGGAAGATTTTCCACGAGATCCTTTGCTTCTTTAAGTCCAAGGTTAGTAATAGCTCGGATTTCTTTGATAACCTGAATTTTCTTGTCTCCAACACCGGTAAGTACCACGGTGAATTCAGTCTTTTCTTCTTCAGCAGGTGCAGCAGCGCCGGGAGCGGCAGCAGCGCCGGCAACAGGCATTGCCGCCATCGCAACAGGTGCAGCAGCTGTGACTCCAAACCGTTCCTCAAGCTCTTTGATGAGCTGGCTGAGTTCTAGAACTGTCATATTTTCGATAAATTTGATGACATCCTCTTTGGTAATTTCTGCCATTGCGTTTTTCCTCCTTTTTTAAGCATCGCCTTGTTGTTGTTCTTCTCGTCTTTGTTTCAGAGCCGCAAGCACTCCAACGAAGTTTCTTGGCACTCCGCTTAGAACCGTCACTAGAGCCGTGGGAACGGCTGCCAGGACGCCCAGCAGTTGAGCCAGCAATTCTTGCCGTGTTGGCAAATCTGCCAGAGCTGTTACTTCTTCAGGGGTAAGAAGTTTCCCGCCTAGAGCTCCCCCTTTGATTTTTAACTTTTCGGTGGTTTTGGTTATTTTCTTGAGGACTCTGGCAGGAATAGTTGGATCATCGTATCCTATAGCTATAGCGCAAGTCCCCTGAATGAGCGGTTCCAGCACCGATACTCCTGTGTCACGGCAAGCCATACGCATCAAAGTGTTTTTAACAACTTTGTACTCGACTTTTTCAGCGGCAAGAGCATCTCGGAGAGCCATCATTTCTGCCACTGTAAGTCCTTTGAAGTCGGTGAGCACCGTTGCGCTGGCTCTGGACAACTTCTCGTGCAGCTCTTTCAGTATTTTCGTTTTCTCGCTTCGTTTTAGCAAATCGCCTCAACCCTCCTTTCTTTTCCTCTGCCGGCGTGCTTTCCGTTCCCCCAACAAGGCGTCTATATACACCCTGCCGAATCGGTAAGCTTCATACGTCTCGGTGGGCTCCGCCTTGCTTCCGCTGCGGATTTAAACGCCCTGAATCTTAACCAGAGGGCGTACCAACTGTCTTAGAACGATGAAAGCACCGAACGGCAGCAGTCTGTCGTTAGCACACAACACGTGCGCACCTTGTAAATATCAAACTCGCTATCTCATGCCACCATAGTCTTTAATGAAAGCGGATCAACCTTTATCCCGGGTCCCATGGTGGTTGAGATTGCGATGCTTCTTATATAAGTTCCTTTAGAAGTTGCCGGTTTTAATCTGATAATGGTGTCCATAAAGGCTGCTATGTTTTCCAGCAGTTTTTCAGGACCAAAAGAGACCTTTCCCATAGGAGCATGGACTATACCCGCCTTATCCACTTTGAAATCGAGCTTTCCGGCTTTGATTTCCTTAACGACCTTTGCCACATCGAAAGTGACGGTTCCTAATTTGGCGTTTGGCATAAGACCTCTCGGTCCGAGTATCTTTCCAATTTTTCCAACTGCTCCCATCATGTCGGGAGTAGCTACGGCCTTATCGAATTCCAACCAGCCTTCTTTCTGAATTTTCTCAATGTATTCTTCCGCACCGGCGTAGTCAGCTCCCGCCTCAAGCGCCTCTTTGACCTTTTCTCCCTTAGCAAACACAAGAACTCGAACTTCCTTTCCTAGTCCGTTTGGAAGGACTACAGTACCGCGAACCATCTGGTCAGCGTGACGGGGATCAACCCCAAGCCTAACGGCTATATCTAATGTTTCGTCAAAGCGCGCGTAGGCACATTCAATTGCAAGTTTTACAGCTTCTTCAAAGGTGTATTTTTTAAAGGGATCTACTTTCGAGCGCGCATTTAAGTATTTCTTTCCTCGCTTTGCCATCGTTCAATGTCCTTCCTTCAATCTGGATTCAGTCAACAATTTCCAACCCCATGCTTTTTGCTGTTCCTTCTATGGTTCTTATTGCTGCGTCAAGGTCTCTGGCATTGAGATCGGGAAGTTTTAGCTTTGCAATTTCTTCTATTTGAGCTCTTGTAACGGTCCCGACCTTCACTCGTCCTGGTTCGTGAGATCCCTTGGCAATCTGCGCAGCTTTTTTAAGAAGCACCGAAGCTGGTGGGGTCTTGGTGATAAAGGTAAAAGATTTGTCCGAGTAGACAGTGATCACCACTGGAATGATCATTCCTTCTTGACCCTGGGTTTTGGCGTTGAAAGCTTTACAGAATTCCATGATATTTACGCCATGTTGTCCCAGAGCAGGACCAATAGGTGGCGAAGGATTTGCCTGTCCAGCAGGAACTTGAAGCTTAATGTTAGCTATAACTTTCTTTGCCATATATCTCCCCCTACAGGCGACTTACCTGTGTAAAATAAAGTTCTACGGGCGTAGGTCGCCCAAAAATACTAACAAGTACTCGCACTTTGCCTTTTTCGGGAAGGACTTCATCTACTATACCGTGAAAGTTAGCAAAAGGCCCTTCTTCAACTCGTACCGGATCACCTTTTTCGAAGGTCTGCTTTGGCCGTGGCTTTTGAGCCCCTTCCTCCATCTGTTTTTTGATGCGTTCTACTTCTTCTTCTGGTATTGGAACAGGTTTGTCCTTGCTTCCAATAAGCCCGGTTACTTTGGGTGTCGTTCTAACAAGGTGCCATGTTTCATCGGTGAGAACCATCTGGACGATAATATAACCGGGATAAAATTTTCTGGAGGAGGTTCTCTTTTTGCCCTTTACCACTTCAATGACCTTTTCCGTAGGGACGAGAATCTCACCAAAAAACTTTTCAAGACCGGCAGTCTTAGCCCGCTCTTTTATGGCTTGGCTTACCTTCTGCTCAAATCCGGAGTAGGTATGTACAATATACCACTTTTTTTCTAACTCTCTACCGGCCACCGCTTCACTCCACGCCTTTCGCCGTAATTTTATCCTAGTAGCCATCGCATAATGTGGCTAAATATGGCATCCACTATGCCCAAATATATTCCAAATATCATCACTACAATCACAACTATGGCGGTCGTCCCTATCGTTTGTTTCCTGGATGGCCACACAACCTTCTTCAGTTCGTATACTACCTCTCTAAGGTAGTTCCGAAGAGCACTCGCCCAATTTGCTATTTTGCTTAGTATGTTGTCACTTTTTTTTGCCTGCTGTTTTGTGCCCATAAATTCTCACTGCAACTTATAGTTTTAACGACACAAAAGGAGAGAACAGATTATACCTCTGTTCTCTCCACCCTTTTTGGTTTATTTGGTTTCCTTATGTTCTGTGTGTTTTCTGCACGACGGACAATATTTTCTAAAAACCAATTTATCCGGTGTCGTTTTTTTGTTCTTTGTTGTTGTGTAATTTCTGCGCTTACACTCTGAACAAGCTAAAGTTACAAGCACTCGCATAGGTATCCACCTTTATCTGCTTACTCTAATATCTCCGTCACTACACCTGCGCCGACTGTACGGCCTCCTTCACGGATTGCGAAGCGAAGTTCTTTTTCGAGGGCGACCGGGGCGATAAGTTCCACTTCCAGGTTGATGTTATCTCCCGGCATCACCATTTCTACACCGTCAGGAAGTTTAATTGTTCCTGTAACGTCCGTTGTTCTGAAATAAAACTGTGGTCTATATCCGGAGAAGAACGGTGTGTGGCGTCCACCTTCTTCTTTCTTAAGCACGTAAACTTCTGCTTTAAACTTGGTGTGGGGTGTTATGCTTCCTGGCTTCGCCACAACCATTCCTCTTTCCACTTCTTCTTTCTTAATTCCTCTCAGAAGGATTCCTATGTTATCTCCAGCTCGTCCTTCATCAAGAATCTTCCTGAACATCTCAATACTTGTGCAGACCGTCTTCTGTGTAGGCCCAAAACCTACTATCTCAACTTCATCTCCAACTTTTATTATGCCTCTTTCAACCCTACCCGTTACAACCGTACCTCGTCCGCTTATTGAAAACACGTCTTCTATCGGCATAAGGAACGGCTTATCAATGTCTCTTATAGGCTCGGGAATGTAATTGTCTAATGCATCCATCAATTCAAAAATACATTTTGCTTCCGGGCTGTTCGGATCGTTGGATTCCAGAGCCTTCAATGCAGATCCCTTAATAACCGGCACCTCATCTCCAGGAAATCCATAGTTCGTAAGAAGCTCCCGCACTTCAAGCTCTACAAGTTCAATAAGCTCAGGATCATCCACCATATCAACCTTGTTGAGAAACACCACGATGTAGGGAACTCCTACCTGTCTTGCAAGAAGAATGTGTTCTCGAGTCTGAGGCATTGGTCCGTCATCAGCTGCCACCACAAGAATGGCTCCATCCATCTGAGCCGCTCCCGTGATCATGTTCTTGATGTAGTCAGCATGTCCTGGGCAGTCCACATGCGCATAATGCCTCTTCTCCGTCTCATACTCTACATGCGCTGTCGCTATCGTAATTCCTCTCTCCCTCTCCTCAGGTGCCTTATCAATCTGATCAAAGGGTACATACTCCGCTAAGCCCTTGAACGATAACTGCTTCGTAATTGCCGCCGTCAGCGTCGTCTTCCCATGATCAATGTGCCCTATCGTCCCCACATTTACATGCGGCTTCTTCCGCTCAAATTTCTTCTTCCCCATATCGTCTTCTCCTTCTGCTTTATACGTTAACGCTCGCTAACATTGAGCTTTCTAACTTTACCATTCAAGTGAGGCGCATACAGGACAGGCATTTAAAATGCACATTTTATGGGCAAAAAAAATGGAGCCCACGACCGGGCTCGAACCGGTGAACCTCTTCCTTACCAAGGAAGTGCTCTACCTCCTGAGCTACGTGGGCTTACCAAATTTGCTTGGAAGATTCCCCTCCTCTCCCAACCTCTACCTTCCACAATATCTGCCCATGTAGTTCAACGACGATAGCCCGTCCAGCGCCATCATCTCCTACATGCTATTTTTTTACTCCCTGGTGGAGAGGGGAGGATTCGAACCTCCGAAGGCTGAAGCCGGCAGATTTACAGTCTGCTCCCTTTGGCCACTCGGGAACCTCTCCACTACTAAGGGCGATATTTCCTACACCTTTTTTAACCAAAATGCAAGTATTTTTTATGGAGCTGGCGGTGGGATTCGAACCCGCAACCTGCTGATTACAAATCAGCTGCTCTTCCGTTGAGCTACGCCAGCTTTATTCGAATATCCAATATCACACAAAAGCAGAAGTAGTCAAGAATATAGCATGCCCATCGTCCTAAAGGCAAGTTATAGGATCTCTGTCAACAGTAACCTTAATTCTTCTTCTCAGTTTATCAACTACCTTGCTATGCCAGATTTTTGCAAGAAACTCTGTAAGGACAGCACTGTGTCGAGCTTTAATAAGAATGTGCCACCTGTATCTGTCTCTAAGTTTGAAAAATGGAGCAGGGGCAGGACCTATTACAACACATTCCCAGTCTTCTCCCTGGGCTGTGGACCTGATAAAATCAGCAAGATCGTAAACGCCTTTGTAAACCTTTTCCATGTCGATTGATTCGCAGATAATCCTCACCATTCTGGCGTAGGGTGGATAAAAAAGCTTTTCTCGAGACTCCAGCTCTTTTTCGCAAAACAGCGAGTAGTCACCTTTTACGGCCGATTCAATAACATAGTGTGATGGATTGTAAGTCTGTATGATGACTCTTCCAATGGATTCCCTGCGGCCGGCTCTTCCCGAGACTTGCAAAAGTTGTTGAGCTGTTAACTCCCCCGAACGAAAATCTGGTAGAGCCAGGACCCCGTCGGCGTTGATAATCCCGGTTAGCGATAGCAAGGGAAAGTCATGTCCCTTTGTAATCATTTGAGTTCCAATTATAACTTGAACCTTGCCCTGTCTGACCCGGTTTAAAGTTGATACAAGATCTTTCATGTTTTTTATGACATCACGATCTATTCTGGCGATTTGCGCTTGAGGAAGGATTGTTTTGACTTCCTTTTCGACTTTTTCTGTTCCAAATCCTAGGTAAAGTAAAACGCTCTTTTCGCATTTGGGACACGCTTGAATATTTTCTGTTGTAAAGCCGCAATAATGGCACCGTAAGTTATTTTCGTCTATGTGGTAAGTTAAAGGAATGCTACATCTTTTACAGATTGCCACATAGCCACAGGATCGGCAGAGAACGTAAGGAGCATAGCCTCGACGGTTTAGAAAGAGTAACGATTGAAGACCCAGAGCGAAGTTTTCTTCTAAAGCTTCTCTCAGCCGGTTTGAAAATATCCTTGGGGAACGTTCACGCCTCATGTCAACTACTTCAACTTCCGGAAGTGGATGTCCGTGAACTCTTTGAGTGATGGTAAAGAGCACATAACGTCCTTCCCTGGCGTTGTGGTAAGACTGAAGGGATGGAGTGGCAGAGCCAAGCAGTATGGGAATTTGAAGCATCTGAGCACGCATAAGAGCTACATCACGTGCATTGTAGCGCAAACGATCTTCCTGCTTGTAAGAAGGATCGTGCTCTTCGTCGACTATGATAAGCCCGCAGTTTCTAAGAGGTAGAAAAACAGCAGATCTTGTCCCCAGAGCAACCTTTTTTTTGTTCTTCAAGATGGCTTCCCATTGCGAAAGTCTTACCTGAGGAGAAAGTCCGCTGTGCCACACGGCGAGCTGTTCCCCAAAGCGGTTGCGGAATATGGTTTCTAGTTGAGTGATAAGAGCTATCTCTGGAGCGAGCACTAGCACCGATTTACCCATCTCCAGAGCCTTTTCGGTAAGACGAAGGTATATTTCTGTCTTTCCGCTTCCCGTCACTCCGTAAAGTAGATGAGGTGTAAACTCATCTTTTGCCAAGGCTCTACCGACTTCATCAAGAATCTTTGCCTGGTCGCTTGTAAGTTCTTTCGGCTCAGTTTCTTCAATTGCCTGTCCAAAAGATGATTCCAGCACGTCGTCATCAGGCGCCAGAATTACATCAATCCAGCCTTTCTTTTTTGCCCTGGTGATGAAACGGTTTGAATCTTTCTTGAGGTATTCTCGAATCCTGGACAGAGGAAGCCCTGAAGGATATCTTGCAAACAGTTCTTTTAGTCCCTCATCAAAGGCTCTATCTTGCACGCTTTCCGGCGGGCATGTAAGCACGGCAGCTTTTATCACCCGGAAAGACTGAGGCTTTTTAGGAGGTTTTCTCCTGAGTGGTTCTGGCAGAGTTAGTAAAATCGTAAGGCCCAATGGGTAGAGATAGTACGATGAAACTCGCTGGCATAGCTTGATCAATTCTTCCGTTACTACCGGTCCAGGATCCAGAACGGCCGCCACCGGTTTGCTAACAATACCCGTCGGTTCGTTCTCGCTTACGTCCAGCACTATGCCAAGTCTGTGATGACGCCCCACAGGAACCAGAACTCTACAGCCCAGAATCTGCCGATCTGGCTCATTGCTGTCGAGTCTGTAAGTAAAGGTTATCTCTGTTGCATCCAGAAGCTGAACATTGAGGAAAATCATGATTTGGTCATTTTGTCTGGCTTCTCATTGCAAGTTTTCTGGCTTCTTCCTGGCTGATGAGAATTCGATAAAACTCAGATGTGGCCTTAAATTTCCCGGCTAATGTTCTGGGAATAGATGCCATGGGTATTGAGTCGGCTATAGCCATAAAATCTACGGGGCGACCGTTAGCATAAAAGCGAAAATCCAGGTGAGGTCCGGTCGCAAGACCGGTCTTCCCCACATACCCAATTACTTCGCCCCGTTCTACATATTGCCCCACTTTAAGCCCTCGAGCAAACCTGGAAAGATGCCCGTAGGAACTAGAATAGATTCCATTATGTTTTATCTCCACCAGGTTCCCGAATCCGCCCTTTCTTCCCACAAAGACTACTTTGCCTGCTCCGATGGCGCTAACGGGTGTTCCAATAGGAGCGGCGTAATCAATCCCGAAGTGAGGCCTGTAAATTCTCAGTATTGGATGGAATCGGCGTTTTGTGAACATGGATGAAATCCTTCTATATTGCAAAGGAGCTTTTAGGAATGCTCTGGTTAAAGATCTGCCTTCCGAATCGTAATATGCTCCTTTCTGACCAGGAGGCTGGAAGAAAAAGGCTTCGTAGGCCTCTCCCTGCACGGTTACTTTTGCTGCAAGTATCATCCAGCGTTTGGATTTTGCATCTGCAGGGTGAGAAGGACTCCACAGAACCACAGAAAACGTGTCACCTTTACGGAGATCGGTTGTAAAATCGATGTAAGAGGAAAAAATATCGGCAAGATCTAGAACAAGCGAAGGATGAAGACCGGCTCTAACAGCAGAACTGTAAAGATTATCGCTTATCACTCCGGTAATAACTTTAAACGATGTGCCTGATGTTTTATTCTGAGTGGAAACGTTTGCGAAATGTGTCGTAAACGGGGATGATTCTTGAGAACATGCCTTCTGTTGAATACTGTCAGAATCATACGAAGGAACAGCTTGCTCTAAGTGCTTAGTGGAATTTTGACCGTCCTCTGCAGAGCGATTTATGATTCCTTCTGCAGTGATGGAGCTTAGTACTAAAGCCAGCACAACCCACAATAATCCCCTTACGGGATGAATGTCCTTCATGCTCGAAACCTTCCTTTTTGGGAATTAACAATGACTCTTAGAGCTTTGCCAAAAAAGCCTTTGCTCGATCCAGTATGTCCTGGAATTTATCTGACCGGTGAGGATCGATGTATCCGCAGCCGCTATCTGACACTTTATCGAAAACGTAATGAGTGTCGATATATTCCACGAGTTCCTTCAATAACGATACGGCTTCCTGTCGATCATCCATGGGATTATTCTCCTTGTTTGGGGGTTTTCCTCCAAAGACCGTAAGTGCAATTTCCTTCTATACTAAAAGAGGGGTCGTTGATCAACAGCTTATCATGAAGCGTTCTGAAATGACTATTCGCGTTGTCTTGAAGCTCCTTTTTTGTTCCCTTCTTAGCAATAGTTAGGGATCTCCCTATACGGCGCCTCGAACAACACAGTGATGGGCTTCCTCATGGGATGCCTCGCTTTCGCTCGGCATGACAAATAAAAAGGACCGTCTCCCTGAGCCCCTCTTTTTGTCACCCCGAGCGAGGTGTCTTCTGATGAGATGCCTCGCTTACGCCAGGCAAAACGGGGCTGGATCCCGCGAAACGCAGGATTAGAACACCCCGCAGTTTATCATGGAATTTTTGTTTTGCATTTTCTCGAGCAAAAATTATAAGATCCCACGATCCTGAAAAATTAACGTTTAGATGTCTCTTAAGGAGAATCTATGAAGCTTGTAGATACTCATGCCCACCTTGATTTTCCCGAATTGTCCCAGGATTTGGAAGGAGTTTTTATTAGAGCCCGAGAACGGTCGGTTGTTCACATCGTAACTGTTGGGATTGACATCGAAAGTAGCTTTGCCAGTCTGAAGCTTGCCCAGTCCTTTACCTGGGTTTCCGCTACCGCAGGAATTCATCCTCACGGAGCTCACGAGCTTACTCCTCAGGAGATAGATCAGCTTAGAAATCTTCTTGCCAGAAAAGAGGTGGTAGCCCTTGGGGAGATAGGGCTTGACTACTACCGAGATCGCCAGCCCAGACCTCTGCAAAAACGGTGTTTCATTCAACAACTAGAAATTGCAATTGAAGCCGGAAAGCCGGTGGTTTTCCACATACGAGAAGCCTTTGAGGATTTCTTTTCCATCGTGGAGCCACTAGCTCCGAAGCTTGCAGGTGGAGTTGTTCATTGTTTCTCCGGGGACTGGGAAATAGCCAAAAGATGTCTCGATCTCGGGTTCTATATTTCGATCCCTGGTGTTGTTACCTATCCCAAAGCTTTTATACTTCAGGATGTGGTTAAGAAAGTTCCTGTAGATAGGATGCTTACCGAAACCGATGCTCCTTTTCTTACGCCTGTTCCTTATCGAGGCAAACCCAATGAGCCATCCTATGTTTTTTACACTGCTCAGAAGATAGCAGAAATAAAAGGAATGGATTTGGAAACTCTTGGTGAACAAACCACTAAGAACGCAGTGAACGTTTTTAACATTTCTTTGGAATTGGAAGGGTGATGGATGGAGCTCTGGGTTTTTATTCTGGGCTGTTTTGCCGGCGCCTATATGGCGTGGAATATTGGAGCAAATGATGTCGCAAACGGCATGGCTTCCCCCGTTGGCGCCAAAGCGATCACTTTACGGCAGGCTCTAATTATTGGTGCGATTCTCGATTTCTCTGGCGCAGTACTTCTTGGTTCCCACGTTACTGCCACAATTACCAAAGGAATCATAGACCTACAGGCCGTCTCTTTTTCTCCTCACGCTCTTATGCTCGGTTTTCTTGCGGCTCTCCTTTCTGCAGGCATGTGGGTTTTTATCTCCACATGGGCGCAATATCCCGTGTCAACAACTCACTCGATAGTTGGCGCTTTGATAGGTGTAGGACTTATGGAAGGGGGAATCAGAGCCATTTGCTGGGGAAAACTGGGGTTTATTGTTATGAGCTGGATTATATCGCCCATTTTTGCCGGACTGGTTGCTTTTTTAGTCTTTGTTTCCATACAAAAGCTAATTCTCAGGAGTTATGATGTTTTTGACCAGACGGTGAAGTGGAGTCCTCTTTTCGGAGGTATTACGTTTTTCGTAGTTCTGGCTTCCATATTTCTTGAAACCTCATTTGGAGCTAGGTTCAAATATGCTGCTTCAACTGGTATCTTCGTGGCTTTTGTCATTGCTGCTGTTATTGGGTTTGGAACAAGGATTTGGGCTAAAAATATGCTTAAAACTGGTACTAAAACTGGAAACCCCGCTGAAGATGTCTTTAGAAAACTTCAAATTTTTACTGCCTGTTATGTAGCATTTGCTCATGGAGCCAACGATGTAGCTAATGCTGTAGGTCCTATTGCAGCCATTTACATCATATATAAAACAGGCATGATTACCCCCAAAGCTGTGGTCCCTATGTGGATGCTCGCTTTTGGAGGTTTATTCATAGCTCTTGGGATTCTTATGTGGGGACACAAGGTTATTGAAACGGTTGGTCATAAGATAACCGAACTGAATAACACTCGAGGCTATTCTGTGGATTTCGGAACTGCTACTTCGGTGCTCATTGCTTCAAAGCTGGGGCTTCCTGTCTCCACAAGCCATGCTGCTGTTGGAGCAGTTGTAGGAGTAGGACTCGCTGGTGGTATGGCTGCTGTGGATGTGGGAGTTGTGTGGCGCATTGTTTTGTGTTGGGTGGCAACCATTCCTTTTTCGGCTATTCCGGCAATGATCATTTTTAAGCTTTTAAAGCTTATCTTTTTGTAGTATAAGTAAATTTTACACTGTTTGCTTTATGGAGAAACTTAGAAGGAGACAGGTTAATGAGAACGGCTTTTTTGAAGCTCTTTCGACAATCGCCCTTTCCTGGGCTTTTGAAACATGCGGATATCATCCGGGAAGTTGCACCCGTTTACCGAGATGCCTTTATGTGCTTTTTAGACGGCGATTTCAAGGAGTTCGAAAACCTTCATAACAAGGTCATCATTTTGGAAAATCAAGGTGATGTGATTAAGCGTAATATTCGTGGTCATCTTCCCAGAGGCGTTCTTCTTCCAATGGATAAATTCCAGCTTTTTGCTTATCTTAGAGAGCAAGATAAGGTGCTTGATTCTGTTCAAAACGTGCTTCACTGGTTATCCTACAAGCATAGTTGTATTCCTGAAGAGCTTGTTGACGACTTTTTGTTACTCGTTGATCGCTCTATCTATTCTCTCAAAGCCATCTATCCCATGGTTTCGGCTGCGGAGAGCTATTTTTCTAACTTTTCTGAGGAAACACGGGATACCGTTAAAGCCGCTATACGGCAGATACGGGAATACGAATTCCAGTCGGACCAGGTAGAGAGAAAGCTTCTTGCAGATCTTTTCGATTATCCCTTTGAGCGGGATATTATGGCTTTCCACTTGATTCGCCTTGTCGAATTTATCGGGGAAATTTCCAATCACGCCGAAAATGCTGCCGATATGATGCGGGCGATGATAGCAAGGTAGTTATCTAAGAGGAGAATGGTAAGAATTCCCGAAGTCAGAAGTTTGCCTCCTTCCATAAGTTACCCTTCAGAACTGCCCATCGTTTCCAAAAAGAATGAGATAATTCAGTTAATATCGAACCATCGAGTGATTGTTGTAGCCGGGACGACAGGATCTGGTAAAAGCACCCAGATCCCCAAAATGTGCCTGGAAGCCGGCAAAGGACTGAAGGGGTTTATCGGATGCACTCAGCCTCGCCGCATTGCTGCTATAGCTTTAGCAAGACAGGTGGCAAGGGAACTTGGGCCTAACTGGCAACATATTGTAGGCTACAAAATCCGCTTTCAGGATACCACAACTCCAGGAACGATCATAAAATTCCTCACCGATGGTATGCTCCTTGCCGAAGCTCAACAGGATAAACTCTTCACCAGCTATGAAGTGATCATGATAGATGAGGCTCACGAGAGAAGTCTTAACATTGATCTTCTGATAGGCATGCTGAGAAATGTAGTTTCTGAGCGGGACGATCTGACCGTTATCATATCTTCCGCAACCATTGATCCTCAAAAGTTTGCCGACGCCTTTTCTCAATCCCTTGGAACCGAAGTTCCCGTTGTTGATATTCCATCGAAACTTTACCCCGTCGAGGTCATATATCGCCCCTGGGAATCCGAAAGTGATTCCGATGAGTGGAACTACGTGGATCAAGCTGTTGATGTGGTGGAGGAATTGATAAGAACGGAAAAGTATCCATATCTTCGGGGCGACATTCTGGTGTTCATGCCCACAGAGCGTGACATACGTGAAGCGGTTCAGAGACTTAGCGAGAGAGATCTTGGAAATGTTCGAGTTTATCCGCTTTATGCACGCCAGGCCTCCTGGGAACAGGAAAAAATTTTCGAGCCTTCCCCTCACAGAAAGATAATAGTTGCTACGAACGTAGCCGAAACTTCTCTTACTATTCCAAACATAAGCTTCGTGGTTGATACTGGCCTTGCCCGTATATCTCACTACAGCCCCAAGACGGGCATAAGATCTCTCCCAATTCTTCCCATATCACGAGCTAGCGCCGATCAAAGAAAGGGACGTTGCGGAAGAACCGGTCCTGGAGTGTGCATTAGACTTTACAGTGAAGAAGACTATTTAAGTCGCCAGGAATTTACTCCGCCAGAGATCAAGCGGTCTAACCTTGCAGAAGTAATTCTACGGATGCTCGCTCTGGAATTGGGCGATATAGAGTCTTTTCCCTTCCTTGATCCTCCTCATCGCACCGCCATTCGGGAAGGCTTCATTACACTGCGTCAATTGGGAGCCATTGACGATGACGGAAAGCTTACTCCTATGGGACACATAATGGCACGGCTCCCTCTCGATCCTCGTCTTTCCCGCATCCTCATTGAAGCACGCCGTAGGAGAGCTCTCAGGGAAGTTCTTGTTATTGTGGCTGCTCTTAATGTTCAAGATCCCAGAAAAAGACCTTTGGGAGAAGAAGACGCTGCCGATAAAATGCATGAACTTTTTGCTGACCCGAGATCCGATTTTTTGAGTCTTCTCAACATCTGGAAAGCCTTTCACAGGGAGGTTGATGCAGGGGCTAGCCGATCCAAACAGAAAGAATGGTGCCGACGACATTTTTTGTCCTACAGAATCATGCGGGAATGGATAAACGTTTACGAAGAACTTGTCGATATCCTTGAAGAACTTGGGGAACTTGAGTTACCAGAATCCCAGCCTGATTACGAAGCCATACACTGTAGCCTACTTTCCGGGTTTCTCGGTTCTACTGGCGGTCTGGTGGCTATGCACGAAGGGCGGGGGCGTTATCGCGGCGCTCGAGATAAAGAAGTTTTCATCTTCCCTGGCTCTTTCGTAAAAAATAATCCCCCCTGGATTATGGCTGCAGAAGTTGTTGAAACAAGCCGTGTATTTGCTCGCTATGTGGCGGAAATAGACCCGGCATGGATAGAAGATGTAGGGCGTCACCTTTGCCATTATTCTTATCGAGATCCACATTGGGATCAAAAGCGAGGCGCTGTGATCGCCTTCGAAAAGGTTACCTATCAGGGTCTGCCGATAGTAGAAGACCGTATTGTTTCTTATGGTCGTGTGAATCCTGCAGAAGCGCGGGAAATTTTTATCCGAGAGGCGTTGGTTGAGGGGAAACTCGAGAAGACATATCCTTTTATGATTCACAACGAGAAAATCCTTCAGGAACTTCGCGATGCAGAGGAAAGGATTCGCCGACGAGGGGTTGTTGTGGACTCGGAAGCTCTTGTTCGTTTTTACGATGCAAGACTTCCACAGGGAATTTTTGATGCTCGAAGCTTCGACCGCTTTATGAAAGGTTTCTGGAAAACTGATAAACGATCGAGAGAACGAGGAGAAAAAATTTCCGAACGCTATCCCATGGATCGACATCTTCGGATGACCAAGGAAGACCTTCTCAAGGAAGCTCTTTCTGAGGATATGGAATATAACTTTCCCGGTCACATAAAGATCTTCGGCACGGAATTTCCCCTTACTTACCGCTTCAGCCCTGGCTCTGAAGAAGATGGAATCACCATTACGGTGCCGCTAAGTTCCGTAAATCTCATTCGAAAAGCTCACCGTGATGGAATTCTTGGTTGGACTGTGCCTGGTTACCTGGAAGAAAAGGTTTTGCATATTCTTAGAGGTCTTCCCAAAACTTTGCGTAGGGAGATTATGCCCATTCAGGATACGGTCAAAGAGGTGCTTCGGCATCTTTATCGTTCGGATATGCTTCCACAAGAAAGCTTTTGGATCGCTCTTTCCGCCGCTCTGGAAGCTGTGCGAGGACTAAAAGTTGCTCCTGGAGAGCTTTTAAACATTGATCTTCCCTTTCATCTTTCTTTCAGAATTGAAGTGGTTGATTCATCTGGGAAGGTGCGAGCAGCGGGGAGGAACATAGAAGACCTTATTGAAAAAGCTCCGAAGGATTATCAGGATGATCGTTGGGAGGAAGCGAAGAAACGCTGGGAAAGGAAGGGACTTAAAGAATTTCCTCAGGAGCCTTTCCCGGATCGTATTGAAGTCGTAAATGAACCGTCTATTGGAGTGGTGTATGCTTACCTTGGGCTTGTGGATGAAGGGAAGGATGCTGGAGTGGCGGTCAGGCTTTTTAAGTCGGCTCTCGAGGCTCAACGGGAAACAAGCAAAGGGCTTTTCAGACTGTATGAGGAGGCTATTCGTCCGTCGTTAGCGAAATATGCTTCGTCCTGGGTCATTCCGCAAAAACTCCATCAGGCATCCTTTTTTATGATTCCTAATGAAGGAATGCCAGCTCTTAACGAACGCCTGAAACGGTTCATTATAACCGACATGTTTTCTATCCCGGAGCTTGTGCCGATATCATCGGTTGTATGGGAAAAAGTGGCCGAAAGAGTTGAATTTGTCAGAAAACATCTTTTCATACTTGGAAGAGAGAGGCTTGAAGCCGTATTGGCTCTTATTGAAAAGCGGGAATCTGTTCGGAAGAAAATCCAGAAATACGCTGAAAAGGTGCATGGGATTGCGCCGGGTACTCTGGTGAAGGAACGCATGGAGGAGTTGACGAAAGAACTTAATGAACTTGTTCCACCTAATTTTCTGGAGTTTTATAGACTCGATGATGTTAAGATGGCACTGGGGCTTGTTAGTTGTTTGGATGAGAGAGTCGATCGCTGTTACGCTTCACCGGAAAAGGATAAATCCAAGGAAAGCCTTGTTATGCCCTATGTAGAGCGTTATGCCCGCTTGAAAGCATATGTTGCTGCTAATCCAGACGATGAAGAAATGAAAGCCATGGCTCACAGGTTTCGCTGGCTACTTGCGGGATATAAGGCTACAGTCTTTACACCTGAAGCCTTTCAAAGGCGTTTTGGGACTGGCGTGGCGAGAAACTATTCATTAAAGGTGTTGGAAGAAGAATGGAAAAAATGCGAGAAGTTAAGGCATGGTCTGTAAGTAATATTCGACACGTTTTTGATGTGGTTTCTAATGTGCTTTACAGAGATTTTCCCTGGGAAACCTTTTGGGAAATTAGCGACTGTATAATGAATCCTGAGGGAAAAGATTGTGAAGTTACGGCGGTTTTATTTCTGATTTGCCCGGATCTCAGGGAAAAGGCGATGATGAAGTTGCGGGATGATAATGAGGAGCTTGGGATTCTTTTGAATAAAAGATCTCGTTATGTAGTGCAGCCGGGAGATCTATGTTTTCCTGGTGGGGGCATCAAGAAACCGCTGGACAATGTGTTAGCCCGATTTTTTATGGTTTTTCGCGGTAACGTTTTTTCGAAATATCCCCTGAAGATAAGAAAAGCCATTTCTTTGCTTGCTGTAACTGCTCTTAGAGAAGCCTGGGAAGAGGTAAGGCTTAATCCTTTTGGAGTGAAGATATGCGGCGTATTGCCTCCATGCCGACTTGTTATGTTTCGTAAAGTTATCGTGCCGATTGTTGGTGTAGTTGAGGATTCTTCAATAGGTGTGAAAGGGAATTCCTGCGAAGTAGAGAAAGTTCTATGGGTGCCGTTTTCAGAACTTCTAGATCCTTCGCAGTATGCCCGTTATCGACTTTATAATTACCCCAGCCATTTAAATTTCCAGGATTTCCTTTGCTTCATTCATCAGGATGGGGTAGCTACGGAAATTATTTGGGGAGCGACATTTCGGATGGTTATGGATTTCATGGGAAAATTTTTTGATTTTATGCCACCCCCTGCTGAAGATCTCCCTGTGGTACCGGGCATATTGAGTGATGCCTACCTGGGGCGGGGAAGGTAAATTTATGAAACTGTGAACGCGATGTTAATACAGGTTGACTTTTTGGTGACAAAATTTTATAAAATTTATTGATCGATCAATCAATAAAGGCTGAGGTTTTGAAGGGAGATGTTGCAGGAAGTGCGGGATCACAAAAGGGATCGGGATTCGGATCATACGAGGAAGATTATCCTTGATGCAGCGGAAAAGTTGTTTTCCGAACGGGGATTTGCAGGCACTTCCATGCGCGACATCTCGGAAGTTTCCGGTGTTTCCCAGGCGCTCATTCATCATCATTTTGGTAGCAAGAGAATGCTTTACCACGAAGTTAAGAGACAGGCGATTGAGCGGTTCTGGGAAAGATGGGCTAATCGTTCGGTTGCCGAAATTGAACAAGAAATCAAACCTGAACAGTTTCTTTCGGAAGGTATTGAGGCTTTCTTCTGGTTTGTGCGGGATAACGAAAATATCATACGACTCAGTATATGGGCTTGTCTTGAAGGAGACACAGACCTCTGGCCTGGGGAAAAGGAAAGTATAGAACTACTTGCTCAGGAAGTGGCAAAAGCTCAAGAAGCTGGAATTATCAATCCTGAGATTGATCCTCACATGTTCACGCTAATGATTGAAGCTGTTACCATTTTTTGGTGGCAATATAGATCCAATCTTGTAAAACTTTTTTTAGACGAGAGAGAAAAAAATTTTGATAAGGCGATCGAAGATCTAGACCGACGGTATCTTGATAATGTATTAAGGGTTTTTAGTGGTTGTAAAGTTGGGGCTCGGCACGAGGAAGGGAAGTAGGCAGGAGCAATAAAAGGGTAGGGGCTTATGGCGGAAGTCGCATGCATGGATGTAAAATCGGATAAGCTAGAGCAATCCATCCAGGAAGCGGTGGAATGGCTTAAGAATGCTCAAAAGCCGGAAGGATACTGGATGGGATGGCTCGAATCCAATAGTTGCATGGAAGCAGAATGGCTTCTCGCTTTCCATCTGCTGGGCATTGATGATCCTGTGAAGAAAAACGGCTTGGTAAAGACCATCCTGGATGCTCAAAGACCTGATGGGTCCTGGGAGGTTTATTATAATGCTCCAGAAGGTGATATTAACGCCACGGTTGAATGCTACGCTGCTCTGCGCTCGGCTGGCTTCTCGGCTGATCATCCGGCACTTCATAAGGCGCGTGATTGGATTCTTTCTCGCGGGGGTGTAAACTCTGTTAGAGTTTTTACTCAATACTGGCTTGCTCTTATAGGTGAATGGCCCTGGGAAAAGACCCCTACCATCCCGCCAGAATTTATTTTTGCTCCTCGCTGGTTTCCCATAAATATCTACGAATTTGCTTCATGGGCAAGAGCTACCCTTGTGCCGTTGATGATTTTATGCGCCAGAAGACCTGTAAAACCTCTTTCGCCGGGGTCGCGCCTTGATGAACTCTTCCCTGAGGGAAGGGAAGCAATAAAACCAACGTTGAGAAGACCCGATCGGTTTTTTTCATGGGATAGCTTCTTCTACTGGGTTGATAGAATATTTTCTTACTACAACGCCTTTCCATTAAAACCAGGAAGAGAGACAGCTATAAAACTATGTCTGGAGTGGATCATTCGTCATCAAGAGATTGATGGAGCCTGGGGCGGTATTCAACCTCCATGGGTTTATGGTCTTATCGCCCTTTACGTTGAAGGTTATCCTCTTGATCACCCTGTTATGGCTAAAGGGTTGAAGGCTCTTGATGAACCTCACTGGTCCTACTGGAAAGACGGCGGCTGGCATGTGCAGGCAAGTAATTCTCCTGTGTGGGACACCGTCCTTGCTATGGTTGCTTTGCTGGATGTTGGTATTGATCATCCTGGTGTGAGTCTCATGTTGAAATCCGCTACCCGCTGGGTTTTGGAAAATCAAGTATTAGAAAAGGGCGATTGGTATTACAAGGCCAAAGCGGAGCCAGGTGGATGGGCCTTTGAAATGGCCAATCGCTGGTATCCAGATGTTGATGACACAGCAGTTGCTATGATCGCTCTTACCAGGATGCTTCCTTACCTTAACGGTTTGGATGCTCAACATGTTCGCACTGCTCTTGTCAGAGCAGAACGGTGGGTGAGAGCGCTCCAGTCTTCGAACGGAGGATGGGCAGCTTTTGATAAGGACAACACAAATCGGCTGATTACTCGTATTCCTTTCTGTGATTTTGGTGAAGTGCTCGATCCTCCGAGTGTGGATGTGACAGCTCATGTGGTAGAAGCCTTTGCTACAATTGGCAAAACGGATCAGGATCCGGCCATAAAGAAAGCCCTTCGCTACATAAAATCTGAACAGGAAAAGGATGGAAGTTGGTTCGGAAGATGGGGAGTTAACCATATTTACGGCACATCGGCGGTTCTCCAGGCGTTGAGCGTTCTGGGTGAGGATATGAATTCTTCCTATGTTCGAAGAGCAGCCCAATGGATTGTTGAACATCAAAATGAAGATGGGGGCTGGGGAGAAATGCCGGCATCTTATATGGATCCAAAATTGCGCGGAGTGGGACCAAGCACACCATCTCAAACTGCCTGGGCAATTCTTGCCCTTCTTGCCACCAAAGATCGTCGTTATGAAGATGCCATACGCCGCGGTATAAACTTCCTCGTAGATACTCAGAAAGATGGCACCTGGGATGAGCCTTACTACACAGCTACCGGTTTCCCAGGTTATGGACACGGAGCCCGAACAGCTTTAGATGAAAACGGACAAACCCTTGAACAGGGACTTGAGCTGGGTCGTGGGTTCATGATTAACTACAACATGTACCGCCATTACTTCCCGCTTATGGCTCTTGCAAGAGCCAGAAACTATTTTTCTTCCTGAAACTAAACGCTCTGTCATTCCGAGGCACAAAGTGCCGAGGAATCTCCTAAGGAGACCCCTCACTTCGTTCGAGGTGACAATCACTTCTTATTTTGTAACCTCGTGGAGTAATCATCCAGCCGTTCCAGACATAGGTCTGGCTGTTGCCCACGATGATGACCGAGTGCATATCCACTTCCTCAATTGGCACAGTATCAAGAGTGCAAATGAGAGATCTCTGACCATCCCTCATAGCTCGCCACACTATCCCGACAGGAGTGTCAGGCGATTTGTACCCTTTAAGTATGCTTATGGCTCTTTCAAGCAGGTGGGGCCTTGTGGCGCTTCTGGGATTATAAAGCACAACAATAAAATCACCTTCAGAAGCCAGTTGAATCCTCCGTTCAATCAGTTCCCATGGAGTAAGATGATCACTCAGGCTTATGGAAGCGAAATCGTGCATTATGGGAGCTCCCAAAATAGATGCCGCCGCATTAAGCGCAGATACCCCTGGTATAATGCGAATCTCAATGGAATTACAGCTTTCCTTGTTTACAGACTCTCGTGATACCGAAATTCCACTTTCTTTACAAAGCTCCAGAACAAGCCCGGCCATACCGTAAATTCCGGCATCACCGCTAGAAACAAGAGCAACATCTTTTCCTTCCAGAGCTTTCTCAATGGCGATGCGACATCGTTCAACCTCTTGACGCATGCCCTTGCTGATAAAGGTCTTGGATGGAAAGAGATGCCGAATAAGCGAAATATAGGTTTTATAGCCGACGATTATATCGGCAGTTTTCAGAGCTTCCATAGCCTCGGGAATCATGTATTCGGGTGCCCCAGGACCTAAGCTAACGACAGATAGGGAACCCGAGCTATTGCAACCGTTGCGTTTATTGATTTGGTCTTCGGCACTATCAATTGAGCCGATGGGTTTAGAGCTATCGGTGCTGCTTCGCATACGCCCTTTACTCCTATGTGTTTTTGAACGACTTCCGATGGATTCAAAACAGACACTGTATCAAGACTTTTCATGGAAACGAAAAAAAGCGGGACATTGAGAAGTTCGGATGCTTCCTTCAATCCTTCCTCATCCTGCTTTATTTCGGCAGAAACTATGGCCTTAATTGATCCGATAAACAGCCCTTCACGGCGGCAAACATCCTGGATCAGTGAAACTATTTCATCCCCCGAAGTGCCTCGATTACAACCTACGCCAACGATAAGATTCTTAGGATGTAGCCGAAGACATTTCAAGCCTTCAGGGGGAATTTTTTCTGATACCCATATTCCTGGAAATTGGGATATGTTTTCAAACTCTTTGCTCGAAAGCACCGATACAGGAATCAATGAGGGATAGTCCTTTGTAAGTTGCGATTTAACGTAGCTTTCCGGATCGAAGATCCACAGGGGTTCATCATCCAGAAGTTTTCTCATCGTGGAAGCAAGGTTTATTGATGGTGGTCCGGGATATTCTACAATGACAAGACCTCTTTCCCGGGCAAGCAAGTCAAGAGCTACTCTGCCTTTTACGTCAGATGAAGTTGTGATAACGGGCGTTGCGCCTATAAGTTTTGCTATTCGCTTTGCCCAGCCATTGGCGCCTCCGTAATGTCCGGACAGAAGGCTTATAACGAACTTGCCCTGTTCATCCATAACCAGAACGGCAGGATCGAGGGTTTTTTTCTTTATAAGAGGAGCAATGTTTCTGACAACAATCCCCGTTGCCATGATGCAAAGGATTACGTTGTATTGGTTCCATATCTCATGCAATACGGAAGCAACGCTTTCGAAAGTCTTGACTCCTGGCAGATGTTCTCGTTGAAAATCCCGGCCGTGACCAGGAATGTACAGCGTGGAACTCTCCAGAATCTCGCTAAGATGCAGTGCCAATTTTACAGCTTCTTTGGTTATAGCCACGATGGCGATTTGTTCACTTTCGCGCTTTTCTGAAGCCATGAGAAAAACTGCCGTCGTATAAAAGTGAGCGTCTGGTCTCGTCCAGTTTTCCGAAGGCTTCTCCCACGAGTATCAAAGCCTGACGGGTGATTCCAGCATTTTTTACTTTTTGAGCGATGTCCTCGAGCGTGCCGTGTATAAATGTTTCATCAGGCCATCCAATTCGGTGAGCAACGACTACCGGAGTATGGAGGGGATAGCTTTCGGAAAGATCATCAACAACGCGATCGATGGCCTGAACACTCAGGTAAATAGCAAGTGTTGATCTGTGGGTGGCAAGCGACCTGAGGGATTCTTCCTCCGGCACGGGTGTTTTTCCGCCAAGTCTTGTTAGGATTAGAGTCTGGGATCCGCCTGGAACTGTTAGTTCTCGCTTCAATCTGGCCGCTGCAGCGAATACCGCCGACACACCAGGGACAACCTCGTATGGGATGCCATCTCTGTCCAGCAATGCCATTTGCTCGTAAATTGCTCCGTAAAGTGAAGGATCTCCTGAATGAAGACGAACGACAAGCTCTTCGTTACGGTATCCTTCAACTATAAGTGCGTGAGTTTCTTCCAGAGTAAGAGAAGCGCTATCAATCAACCTGGCGCCGGGTTTTGCAGAAGATAGAAGATCTTTTGGCACAAGCGAACCTGCATAGATTACGCGATCAGCTTCTTCTATCAACCTTTTGCCTTTGACGGTGATAAGCTCTGGATCTCCAGGTCCAGCTCCGACAAAATAGACGGGAAATGCCATCTAATCCTCCCATGGTGGTTGATGGATTAATTGCAGATCGAACAGCTCTATGTACCTGCTCTTCTAAACGACAGTCCTGGAAATTTCCTCTATGATTTTGTGTTTTTCCAAAAAAGCATCTACCACATAAGGGTCAAAATGTTCTCCCTTTTCTTCCAGGATGATTTTCACTGCCGCTTCGTGAGGCAAGGGGGTTTTATACGGTCGCTTTGATCTCAGAGCGTCATAAACATCGGCTATGGCTACAATACGAGCTGATAAAGGAATGTTATCGCCCTTAAGCCCCTGAGGATACCCCTTTCCGTCCCATCGTTCGTGATGACTCATAGCAATATCTATGCTCATAGCAATAAACTCATTATGAGGATATTTTGAATATACATCTTTTAGCACCGATGCTCCAATCACCGTATGTAGCTTCATGATCTCCATTTCTTCTGCGGTAAGTCGCCCCGGTTTTAGCAGGATGGCATCGGGGATGGCGATTTTACCGATGTCGTGGAGTGGACTTGCTTCAAAGATTCTTTCAACGAACACATCGGTTATGTCGTTCTTATATGGGCCTGTTTCGGCTAATTGCTGAGCAAGAGTTTTGGCATACAACCGAACACGCTCAATGTGTTGTCCCGTATCATCGTCTCTATATTCTGCAAGTTTTGCCATGGCGAATATCGTCGCTTTATAAGCCTCCGTTAATTTTGACACCTGCTGTTGAACCAGCTTTTCCAGATGGTTTGAGTAAAGCTCAAGTTCTTTCTGTGTTCTGTATAGCTTAAGATGAGTTTCTACTCTGGCAATAAGTTCATTTGTGCGGAATGGTTTGGCAATGTAATCCACACTGCCGACCTTGAATCCCTGAATAATATTTTTCTCTTCGTGAAGTCCGCTCACAAAGATTATCGGGATTTCCCTTAGCTTAGGATTTTCCTTTAGGCGTCTTGCCACTTCGTATCCGTCCATTCCAGGCATATTGATGTCGAGAAGGATCAGTTCTGGTGGATCCATTTCACATGCTTTAAGAGCCATTTCTCCGTTGGGAGCGGGTCTGGCGAGGTAGCCATAAAGCGAAAGAAGGGCTGTAAGCATATCAAGGTTTTCCTTCGTGTCATCCACTATAAGGATGTTACCTTTGAAAGATTGAGGTTGTTCCCCTTCTTCCTTACCCTGGAGTGTGTTGGCTCTGGCCGTTTCCATCGGTTTCTATCCTTTTACTATCTTTGTTAAAGGCCTTATCCAGTATTTCGGTAATTTCGCTGTAGCGGTAATCTTTAGCCAAATTTAGAAGAGCCCCGGTTAACTCACCTCCCAGGATAGAAGAATAGGATTTTAGTTTTCTGGTGAATCCCTGAATATCGGCTCTAAATATAAACTGTTTGAGCTCTTCGATAATAGTTTCCGGAATTTTACCTTCTACAGAACTGCTTTTTTCTCCTGTTTCTACTTTGCAAAGCCTTAACAAAGTATTGAGAAGCTCTTTCTGGTCAACGGGTTTTAGCATAAAAGCATCTGCTCCCACCTTGATAGCTCTTTCTTCGTAGTCTTCGTAGGCTTTCCCGGTAACGGATATGACTTTAACAGTTTTCCATTGCTCGTTATTGCGAATCTTTTCGATGGCCGCAACACCGTCAATGTCAGGTAACACCATATCGAGAATGACAGCGTGGGGCTTAAAAGCGAGGAGTTTTTTAAAAAGATTTTTGCCATCTTCGGCTTCTTCTACGTTGAGATTGATGTTCTTTAACCAGGTTTTAAACAATTCTCTGGTTCCGGGATCATCATCACAAACAATGACTCTAAGTGGGGGAATCGAAGGATGTTCAGGAAATAAAAGTTGCTCCTCTTCGGCAAGCTCCTCCTGGGGACGATTAGCACGGTCCATTTCAATTTGGAAATGAATGACCGTTCCCTTACCAATCTCGCTTTCAACTGACACTTTGCCACCCATAAGCTCGGCAAGCTTGTAGGCAAAATACAATCCTAACCCCGTTCCTCCAATTTGGTTTCCTTTTCTGGTTTGATAAAAAGGAAGAAAGAGATTCTTCTGTTCATCGGGGGATAAACCAGGTCCAGAATCATGAATATCTACAAGCAGGCTGATCTTGTTGTCGTTTTTTGTCTCTTCTGTTCTGATTTCCAGTTTTACAATACCCCCCTGAGGTGTGACCTTAATGGCGTTACTCAGAAAGTTCATAATAATTTGCTGGCATTTTAGTTTGTCTCCAATGACCCATACGTCTTCAGAGGAATGGTTTATAAAGTCGAGCCGAACACCTTTTTGAACGGCTCCAAGTTTTACCGTGTGTTCAACTTCCTGGAGGCAAGTTTTAACACTGAATGGTTCCAATTTTAGTTCCATCGCCCCCGCTTCTACTTTTGCGATGTCCAGAACGTCGTTTATTATTTTCGTTACCAGTTCCCCACCCTGAACAATAGATCGAAGGAAGTATCGTTTGCCTTCAGGGATAAGCGGATCTTCGGCGAGCATCTGAGCATATCCGAGGATGTAGGTTAGGGGAGTTCTGATCTCGTGGGAAATATAAGAAATGTAGTGACTTTTTGCCTGACTGGCTTCTTCTGCTTCTTTGGCCTTTTGTTTGAGCTTGAAATTCAGTTCTTCAAGCTGGCCAATAAGCTGTCGCCAACTGGATATTATAAGGACTAGGCATAAAAGAGCACCAATACCCAGGATATAAGCAGACAGATTTTGAATGCCTGTGGGAAGAGGCCGTGACCAAACGCAGAGTCTTCCATCGGTAAGTTCAAAACTTAAGGTTAGGCTTTCTGGTTCTGGCTTGGGAGAATTTTCTCCTCCCTCCGTGGTTTCCCATTTTAGCTTCCACCCAGATCCGTTTTCCCAGTAGAAAATCAATTTCTCGGGCCTGTTTATCCAACCTAAGCTTGCAAGCTGAACGAATTTACTTTCTCTGCCGGCGTAATGTTGAAACTCTTCGAGCATCTGCTTGTCACTTATACAACCTACTATAAATCCTTCCTGGTGTCCTTCAACTGTTATATTTCTTGCAAGGCAAATCATACCGTAAGAAGGCACAGGAAAGCTTTCTTTTTGGAAGAAGTCGTTAGAGTGGATGTTTTCTAAAACTTCCGAAGAGCCAGCATAGGCAAGAATCTTTTTGGCATTATCGGTGAGAATTACAGTGTTAAAACAGGTAAATGTTGGGTGACTATAACATTGTCGCTCTGCAAGAGCCTTTATTGCCTCCATTTCGGAGACCCACAGCCCGTAAGCTTCGCTCATGCCCATACGTTTATTGAGGAAGTAGGCAACTATACGCCTATCGGAACTGAGATCTTCTATCATTTTTCTATACACAGCCATAATGAAATCGGTTTGGTTCTTTATATGTCTTGCTTCGGTGGTGAAAAGTTCTGAGAGTAACTGCTTCCGTTCTATTTCCGTTTTGAAATTGGCAAAGAGAATGTATCCCACATAGGCAATGAGGAAGGCACAAATAGCAAAGAGAACGTGTGTTCTACTTGTGTACTTCATCTTTCGTTTTTCTCTGCAGACCTTGGAAAAACTCAGGGAAATAAACAGGTGCAGCCGGGTAATATTTTTCTACAAGCTGCATGTAAAGGCCGTTTTCCTGGATTTCTTTAAGGAATTGGTTAAAAGACTGGAGAAGCTCTTTATCTTCCTTTCGAAAGGCGCATGCCATCGCCTGTTTTTCAGATACTGGACCGATAATTTTGATCTGTCCTGGCCATTTTTGAAGAGCAACAAAGGTGTCCGGGGCATCAAGAATGATGGTGTCAGCCTCACCTTTTAACACGGCTCCAGCGAGATCATTCACGCTTCCGTCGAAATGTTTTACGTTGGCAATTTTATCTATCCCATAGATCACAGGATCCACACATATTCCTTTGATTCCCATAACAGTTCGGCCTTTTATTGCTTCCTTTGTGGCTGCTATGTCTTTTTCCAGACTACCAGATGGGTTAATGGGGACTAAAGGTGATTTGCTGGACGTTACGACCCAGACCTGGGTTGGGAAAGTTGGGTTTGAAAAAGCTAAAATCTTTTCTCGCCACGGAAGAACCGTAAACCCGGTGCAGATAATATCTCCCCTTACAGGGACATCTTTTCCCAGGGTAACATCATTACCCGTTACAGAAATTTCTTTTCCGATAAGGTCTGAAATCACCTTTTCCCACGATGTTTCTACGTATTCATAAGGTCTTCCGATTTTTTCAGCAAAGAGCTTTACAATCTCAACATCGAATCCCGTTCCGTATCCAGTATTGAAATTGGCGTATGGAATGGCAATATGTCTCAAGGGAGTGTTTGATTTTTTGTCCTCTCCCCAGGAAAAATAAGAAGTTCCCAATACTGTCATTACGACAGACAAGGTAAAGAAAAAAACCACCTTTAACAATCGGTCAATCCCCATCATCTTGTTCTCCCCCTAAGGCTTGCTCTCATTTGCTGCGTTTACCATATTAAAAATGCCTTTCCTTTGTCAAGCAACTAAGCGGGGGTATTCGAAAAATCGCCAGAATTGTCATTCCGAGCGTCAGCGAGGCATCCCTTCCAGGAGATCCCTTGTTTCACTCGTCTAAATTTTCGAACACCCCCAACCTGACGTGACACAAGCGGTAATCTGTGATAAAAAACCTCTGCCGTAAAACTCAGGCGGTTTGGCTGAGACGCTCTGATTCAGACTGTTTTGGAGGTTCGTGATATGGGACGGTATGTGAGAGTACTTGCGGGTGCTTCGATTTTTCCTGTAGTTCGAGATGAAGGTGTTAAGCTTAATAATGTTAGAATTTTCGTGGGTGCAGCCGGTGGACCAAAATGGCTTGTCCTCTACCACTTTGATAGATACCTGGCTTCTCTTATAGCCCGTCATGAACTTGGAGGAGATACCGGACCTTTGCACCTTATCGGTTCTTCTATCGGTGCATGGCGGATGACGGCTTTGTGCCAGAGCGATCCGATTAAAGCGATCGACGAATTTTTTGATGCTTACATGAGCCAACGATATTCTTTGAATCCGTCGGTTCGAGAAATAACGGCGGAAGCTGTAAGAATACTTAATCGGCTACTTCCGCAAGAACGGGCACAGGAGCTTTTTGATAATCCTCGATGCAGACTTTCTATTATCACCGTCAGGCATCAAAGAATAGGCCTCTCTGATAACACCTTTCCTCTGACATGCGCCGTGGCTGTTATTGGTCTTGCGAACTTGATTAAGCGTAGCGCCATGAAATATTTTCTTAAAAGGGTGGTTTTTTCCGACAACAGAGACTCGCTTCCGGTGGATTTTTCAAAAGATGTCTTCCCAACGGAAATTATCCCCCTTTCTCCCGATAATGTTCGAAAAGTGCTTCTTGCGTCCGGATCTATTCCTCTGGTTATGGAATCTATTTGTGACATTCCTGGTGCTCCCCCGGGAGTATATCGTGACGGCGGACTTATTGATTACCATCCCGATTTGCCCTACAAGTTTGACGTGCCGCCTGAGCATGGTTTTGTGCTTTATCCCCATTACACTGATAGAATCATCCCGGGATGGTTTGATAAATATCGCCGCCGGATGCCAAACATTTCCAACATGTCTCGAGTTCTCCTCATTTGCCCCACAAAAGCTTTGGTCGAAAATCTACCCGGTGGTAAGATACCCGATCGGAACGATTTTTATGCTTTTAAAGGTAGAGACGCCGAGCGTTTACTTTATTGGATGAAGGCGGTAGATGCAGGAAAACGAATGGCCGACGAATTTTTCGAAGCAGTAGAAAGTGGCAAGATTCGAGAGTATATAGAGCCGGTAAGTGCTCAACAAGGAGGTTAAGAAATGGCTATAGAATTCTGGACTTTCAGGAGCACGGCGCCTTTTGTAAATCCTCTTAAGAATTGGGAGCTTGATGAGCAGGTGCTTGAATTCAGAAAAGACCCTTTGCTTGGTCATGTAAGTATTTTCAGCCCGGCTATTCAGGGCAAGAAAGATATTCTCTTTCCTGCACCTGATCCGGCTTACGTTCAGTCTATAGCCGATGCGACGAAGCCGAACTGTTTCCTTTGTGACGGCAAATGGGAAAGAATGACTCCGAAATATCCCGATGATCTTATCCCGGGTGGGAGACTGGTAAAGGGTCAAACGGTGCTTTTCCCGAATCTTTTTCCCACAGCATCCTATCACGCTGTAATTATGCTTGGTGAAAGTCATTACCGAAGCCTTGACAATTTTCCGGAAGATCTTTTGAAAGACGCTTTCGGTTTGTCTGTTGACTTCCTTGGAAGAGTTTTCAAAAAGAACTCCGAAATGCTCTACGCCACCATCAATGCTAATTACCTACCGCCTGCCGGATCCAGTGTTTTTCATCCTCATGTTCAGATTCTAATATCCCCCGTCCCATCAACTCACCATGAAAGGGTTCTTGAAGCTTCCCGACGATACTATGATCAGAACGGTAGGTCCTATTGGAAAGATCTGGTTGATGTGGAGCGTAGCAAAGGGGAGCGATATGTGGCGAATTTTGGTGAAAGTCACTGGCTCATGGCTTTTTCTCCAATTGGAGCCAACGAAGTGCTTGGTGTATTCCCGGAAAAAGGCAATATTCTCAAATGGGGAGAAGACGATATAACGGCTCTTGCTCGTGGCGTGTCGCTATCCCTTAAGTTTTACCACTCTTTGGGATTCTCTACCTTTAACTTCTCGCTTTTCGGTAGCCCCCTTGGAGATGATTCTCCATGCTACGGCGCATTTATCAGGCTCGTTTGCAGGCAAAACTTTGTTCCCCATTATCGGACGGATGACTATTATCTGCAAAAACTTATGGAAAACGAAATTATCTCCACTCCACCTGAAGAACTGGCGAAAGTCTTCAGAGGGATGGTTGGATAAAATGAGACGGAACGTTAGTCACTCCGAGGCACGGAGTGCCGAGGAACCCCCTGCAGTTCCTCCCCTCGTCCTGCGTTTCGCGGGACTCGGGGTGACAGCCTTTACGGCCTGTAGGAGGGACTGGAGTTACGATCTTTGAATAACCGCAACGTGGAGGAAGCATCTTGAGACATCCGAAATATATTTTCATCACGGGAGGAGTTCTTTCATCTCTTGGGAAAGGTCTGGCTGCGGCATCCATTGGAGCGTTAATGGAAAGCCGAGGACTACGGGTTACCCTTCAGAAGCTTGATCCCTACATCAACGTTGACCCCGGAACCATGAACCCTTACCAGCACGGTGAGGTTTACGTGACAGACGATGGTGCCGAAACAGACCTGGATCTCGGACATTACGAGCGGTTTACTCACGCCGTGATGTCAAAAAAGAACAACTACACTTCAGGAAGCATTTACTTTTCAGTCATCAACAAGGAGAGGCGAGGGGACTATCTGGGAAGCACGGTTCAGGTTATCCCTCACATTACCGATGAAATAAAAGCGGCGATTCGAAGCGTAGTTGACGACGAGGACATTGTGATTGTTGAAATAGGTGGAACGGTTGGAGACATAGAAAGCCTTCCGTTTCTGGAAGCCATACGACAGTTTGGAAACGATGTTGGTCGAGATAACGTTATTTATATCCATGTGACTCTTGTGCCATACCTTAAAAGCTCCGGGGAACTCAAAACCAAGCCGACCCAGCACAGTGTAAAGGAGCTTCGAAGTATTGGTATCCAGCCAGATATTCTTCTCTGCCGCACAGAACGTCCACTTTCTCCCGAAATCAAAGCAAAAATTGCTCATTTTTGTAATGTCGAACCCGAGTCAGTCATCACGGCTATAGATGTGGACTGCATCTACGAAGTCCCTCTTTTGCTCCACAAAGAAGGGCTTGATGAACGCATTGTTCAGCTTTTGAATATCTGGACCAGATCCCCTGTGCTGGATGATTGGGAAAGGCTTTTGGCAAGAATTCGTAATGCCTCCAGAAATGTCCGTATAGCCGTTGTTGGTAAGTATGTTCATCTTAAGGAATCTTACAAGAGCCTTAACGAAGCGCTTTATCACGCCGGGTGGATTCAAAATGCAAAGGTAGAGCTGGTTTACATAGATTCGGAGGAGGTCGAAAAGGAAGGGGGAGAGGCTCTTCTTGAAGGTGTTCATGGGATTCTTGTGCCTGGTGGTTTTGGAAAGCGCGGCACGGAAGGAAAGATCAAAGCCGTAAGGTATGCTCGGGAAAACAACATCCCCTTTTTTGGCATCTGTCTTGGCATGCAGCTCGCCGTTGTTGAATTTGCCCGAAATGTAGCCGGTCTCCATGATGCTCACAGTCAGGAATTCAACAGTCACACTCCCCATCCCGTTATTTATCTCATGAAGGAATGGTTTGACTACAAGAGCCAGCAACGAGTGCGCCGAGATGAAATGTCGAATCTGGGAGGCACCATGCGACTCGGCGCCTATCCATGCGTGATAGAGGAAGGTAGCCTGGCTTTTGAAGCTTACGGAGTTAAGGAAATCTGGGAGCGGCATCGGCATCGGTTTGAATTTAACAACGAATATCGGGAGATTCTGGAAAAACACGGCATGAGGTTTACAGGACTTTCTCCGGATCGAAATCTTGTGGAAATTGTGGAATTGAAAGACCATCCCTGGTTTTTGGGATGTCAGTTTCATCCGGAATTCAAATCCCGTCCGATGGAAGCACATCCACTGTTCCGTGCTTTCATCGGAAAGGCTCTTGAACTGGCGGAGGGTTAGGTCTTCGTGCCTGCCTTGATGCGGGCAACCACATGGGGTTGCCCCTACGTGATCGGTGATGTAGGGGCAGATCTGCGTGTCTGCCCTATTGCCACACAGGAAAAGAAATGTTCATGAAAGATCTCCCCCTTTGGGGTCGAATTCAATCGTGCCTAGGTAAAAAACTTTTCCTTATCGCAGGTCCCTGTGTGATGGAGAGCTATGAATTGATGCTGGAAGTGGGACAGGCCATGCGTGATCTCTGTGAGCGGCTCGGGGTGCTTTACATATTTAAGAGTTCCTACGATAAAGCCAATCGCACATCTATTAATTCTTTCCGTGGTCCCGGGCTTGAAAAGGGGTTACAGTGGCTTTCTGATCTCAAGCAAGAACTCGGGGTGCCTGTGCTTACCGATGTTCATTCTCCTCATGAAGCTCGCATTGCTGGGGAAGTCTGCGATGTGATTCAAATTCCAGCTTTCTTATGTCGCCAGACCGATATCTTAGTAGCTGCCGCTCGCACAGGACGTGTCGTTAACATTAAAAAGGGTCAGTTTATGGCTCCGTGGGATATGGACAAGGTAGTGGAGAAAGTAAAAATATCAGGCAACGATCAAGTAATTATTACAGAGCGAGGGACGACTTTTGGGTATAATAACCTTGTGGTGGATATGAGAGCAATTGCGATAATGAAAAGCTTTGGAGTACCCGTGGTTTTTGATGCCACTCACAGTGTGCAACAACCTGGTGGGTTAGGAACCTGCTCTGGAGGCGATAGCCGGTATGCTCCTGTGCTGGCCAGAGCTGCTGTAGCGGCGGGAGCCGACGGCGTTTTTATGGAAGTTCACCCGGCTCCTGAGAAAGCCCTTTGTGATGGTCCCAATTCACTTAGGCTTGAAGATGTTCCGGGATGTCTTGAGGAACTTGTGGCTATATTTGAAGTGATAAGAAAGGTGCAGTAGGGGCAGACCTGCGTGTCTGCCCTCATGTAGGGACAGGCCAAAGGGCAACCACATAGGGTTGCCCCTACGTGATTGGTGATGTAGGGGCAGACCTGCGTGTCTGCCCTGATGCGGGCAACCACGTAGGGTTGCCCCTACAAGTGCCTGCCCCCTGGAGGTAGAGAGACTGAAAATATGGACACCAGATCCTACGAACATATTCTGATAGACCGTCTTGGACGCGATAACGTTGAGCGAGTCAAGAAGATTCGCCTGATGGTTTTTGACGTGGATGGAGTGCTTACGGACGGTTCCATTATTTATCTCGATAATGGAGTGGAAATGAAAATCTTTGATGTCCAGGACGGACATGGGCTGAAGCTTCTGGTTAGATCTGGCATTGAGGTGGCTTTTCTTTCGGGACGTTATTCAAAAGTGACGGAGAAGCGAGCCGAAGAAATAGGTGTTCGGTATGTGTATCAAAACATAAAACGTAAGCTCGAAGCTTATGAGGATATTGTCAATAGATTGGGTTTTCAGGCTCACGAGATTGGTTATGTTGGTGATGACTTAATCGATATTCCTGTGATGCGGCGAGTTGGATGGGCGGTAACGGTTCCTAATGCGAGTGTCCATGTTTTCCCGTATGCCCATTACGTGACAAAGAAACCTGGAGGACGTGGAGCCTGCAGGGAGATTTGTGAAATAATCCTTCAGGTGAAGGGACTTTGGAAAGAAGTAACAAGTCGGTATTTTGAAGAATAAACCGAGGATACAATGAACGCCAGGAAGGCTGGGCTTATAGGCATTGCCATTGTTGTAGTAGTGACTTTTTATGTGTGGCATAAAAAAGCGTTTTTCAACGAATCTCGCCCTGAGGATCGGAACTATAGCGGAAAGGTAGGCAACACATCCTCGGAACAAGGTAGCCGAGGCATACGGCTTGAGGGCATGAAATACACGGAAATCAGCGAAGATGGAAAGCAGTGCTGGAAGATTATGTCGAAGGAAGTAGAAGTTTTTTTGGATCAGAAAAAAAGCCTTCTTACGGATGTTAGAGCTGAATTTTATTTGAAGAATGACCAGCGTAATGGCGCCATCAAGCTTTCTGCCGATAGAGGAATATTTTGGGCTGGTGTTAAGGATATCGAAGTTTACGGTAATGTGGTAGTAACGCTTCCGGATGGAACTGAACTCAGAACAGAAAAAGCCGTTTATAGAAATAAGGACAAGGAACTCTCATCCGAAACCCCTCTTTCAATTTCTTCTGGGTGGCTTAATGGCCAAGTGGGCAAATGGAGGTATAATCTGGAAGATGGTAAGGGTTACGGTGAAGGCGGAGTAAAGGTGGAATTAAAAGCCATTCCTGGAGGGACAAAGAAAACGGGCATATTGCGATAGGTATGGTAAGGAAGAGAACTGACTGTATTCCTGCGTTAGCGAGAGAATAATAGAGGTGCAAATGCTGTATAGAAAAGTCGTATTTTGGATGGTGGTTTTAATGTTGGCGACTCTAAGAGTTGCCTTTCTTTGGAATGCTTTGGCTTCGGCTCAACCAGTAAAACTCTCTCAGGACGGTTCTCCTATTCAATTAAACAGCGATCGTATGTTACTTGATGAAAAGAAGAGCGTTGTTGTGTTTGAAGGTCATGTGGTGGTAAGACGTGGCGATGTGACCATAACAGCAGATCGCCTTTATCTTTACGGCAAGCAGGGGGAACGAATTGCGATGGAAAAACCCCTGGGAGAACAATTGGACAGGATAGAAGTGGAAGGCAATGTCAGAATAGTTCAGGGAAACAAAGTGGCTTCTTCTGACAAGGCGATCTATTATGTCGGTTCCCAGAAGGTGGTCTTGGTGGGAAATCCTGTTGTGGCTCAAGGACAGGATCGTATCTCCGGACAGATGATCACGATTTATTTGAAGGAAGGGCGTAGCGTGGTAGAAGGAGGACAGGAAAAGCCTGTTCAGGTAATTATTACACCAACCCAATCCAGTGGAAAACAATGAGTGAAGGGCTTGAAGTTGTTAAGCTGGTCAAGATATATGGCAAAAGACGTGTGGTTGACGAGGTGAGCCTTAATGTGTATCAAGGACAGGTGGTGGGCTTGCTTGGACCAAATGGAGCGGGAAAATCTACAACGTTTCACTGCGTTGTTGGGCTGGTGGAACCTGATGAAGGAGCAGTTTTTTTGGACGGCGAAGATCTAATCGGTTATCCTATATACGAAAGAGCTCGCAAGGGCATAACTTATTTGCCTCAAGAACCATCGGTGTTTAGAGGATTAACGGCGGCGGAGAATATTATGGCAGTGCTTGAAATGCTCAATCCCGTCCATAGGTGGGATAAGAAAGAATGCAAAGAAATGACGGAAAGCCTTCTTGAGGAATTTGGGTTAACTCATGTTGCAAACGTGAAAGCTGATAGGCTTTCGGGAGGCGAACGACGGAAGGTCGAAATTTGCCGAGCTTTAGCAACTAATCCCCGCTTTATCCTGTTGGATGAGCCTTTTGCTGGAATAGACCCTTTAACGGTTAAAGATGTGCAGGAAACTATAAAATCTCTTAAGGCAAAAAACATCGGTGTGCTCCTTTCGGATCATAATGTCAGTGCCACTCTTAGCGTGTGTGACGAGGCTTACATAATTTACGAAGGTAGAGTATTAGGACGAGGGACACCCGAAGAAATTATTGCAAATGAACAGGCGAGAAGGGTTTATTTGGGGGAGTCCTTTAGGCTATAGTTATCTTGGAGTGTAAAGCTATGGCGTTTGAGCTCAGACAGCAACTTAAATTAACTCCCCAGCTTGTAATGACACCTCAGCTCCAGCAAGCAATAAAGCTTCTTCAACTTTCTCGCCTGGAGCTAATCCAGACCATCCAACAGGAATTGGAAACGAATCCGGTACTTGAGGAAGTGGATTCTGTTGAGGAATTTGAGGAAAATCTTGACGTAGAAGAGACTACAGTTCAGACGAACTACGAGGATGTAAGAGAAGTAGAGATTTCGGAAAATGTAAAGGATGACTTTGATTGGGAGTCTTTCCTTGAAGAGTATAGCTCGTCAACTACTGTTGTGCGACAGGAGCGGGAAGAGGGCGAGGAATTTCCATCATTTGAACAGCGGCTTACAAAACCAACATCTCTACGGGATCATCTCCTCTGGCAACTGAATTTGTCAAATCTTACAGAGCGAGAAAAAGAGATAGGAGAGGAAATAATAGGAAACCTCAATCCCAATGGTTACTTAGAAGCTACTGTTGACGAAATTGCAAAACTTACGAATGCTTCTCCGGAAGAAGTAGAGAAGGTTTTGAAGATTGTTCAACATTTCGATCCTCTGGGAGTGGCGGCTAGAGACCTTAAGGAATGTCTTCTCATCCAGGCTCGCCACTTGATACCCGGAAACGAATTGGTAGAAGCAATCATTCAAAACTATCTTAACTACCTGGAAACGAAAAATTATAACGTTTTGATGAATAAACTTAAGTGTAGCCAGGAAGAGCTAAAAGCGGCGGTAGAGGCTATCTTGAGCCTCGACCCACGCCCTGGAAGAGCCTATTCCGACGAAGAGCCGCAATACATAAGCCCGGATGTCTTCGTTGTGAAGGTAGATAACGATTTTGTGGTGATTTTAAACGACGAAGGCATTCCAAAACTTAGAATCAGCCCATATTATATCCAGTGTCTTAAACATCCGGAGAAGTTAAATCAGGAAACGAGGGAATACATTCAGAACAAACTTCGCTCGGCTAATTGGCTTGTTAAAAACATTCATCAGCGTCAGAGGACGATTTATAGGGTTGCTGAAAGTATAGTGCGACTGCAGAAGGAATTTTTTGAAAGAGGACCGGGACATCTAAAACCTATGGTGCTTCGAGACGTGGCGGCCGATGTTGGTATGCATGAATCCACAATAAGCCGTGTTACCGCAAACAAGTATATGCAAACCCCCCACGGACTTTTTGAAATGAAGTATTTTTTCAATAGCTCGGTTAAAAGAGTGGAGGGTGACGATATTGCTTCGGAAAGTGTGAAAGAAAAAATCAGGTCGATCATAAAAAGTGAAGATCCCAATAATCCCTATAGCGATCAAGAAATTGCGAATATGCTGAAAAAGGAGGGAATTAAAATAGCTCGACGGACTGTTGCCAAGTATAGAGAGATGATGAATATTCTGCCTTCCCATAAGAGAAGGAAACCTTTATGGTAGTCTTTGGAGACGTCGTATGATGTGGGCTTAATCCCACCGCCTACGGCGTGACGCTGAAACTATGCTTCCTAGATGGAGGGTGCTATGCAGATCAATGTGACTTTCAGACATATGGAACCGTCGGATCGAGTTAAGGCTTATGCTGAGGAAAAGATTGGACGTATTAAGCGGTATCTTACGGAACCCATAGAAGTCAACATAGTATTGAAGGCGGAAAAATTCCGGCAAATAGCCGAAGTTAGTATAAATTCAAATGGTATAAACATTAACGCTTCCGAAGAAACGGAAGATATTTTCAGCTCCATTGATCTTCTTGCCGACACCGTAGAATCTCAGATCAAAAAACAGCTGGAAAAACGTAGAAGAGCTGCAAGCAATCGGAATGCGGAAAAAGTAGGTTCAATGTTGGCTACTTCCTATGAGGAAGATGAACCTGTTATTTATTCTGAGACCTATGATCCGAAGCCCATAGACGTGGAAGAAGCAATACTTCAGCTTAATTCAACCAAAAAAGATGTTCTCGTTTTTGTGAATAGGCATACCGGACGTATCAATGTACTTTATAGACGAAAAGATGGTCACTATGGACTTGTAGAGACCTAGGAGGAGTTTTTGGAAAAATGGAGAGGCTCGCGAAGAACGTGAGTGGTAGCGTATGAAGATTACAGATCTGCTATCTGAAGAAGGTATAATAGAGGTTGAAGCCTCAGGGAAGGTTGAGCTGTTGAAGCGTATAAGTGATATGATAGCCAAGTGTTATCCCTTTCTTAGCTCTGATGAAGTTTTCCGTGTGCTGATGGATAGAGAACAGTTGGGGAGTACAGGAGTGGGGGATGGAATTGCCATCCCCCATGGGAAGCTTCCTAAGGATAGGTTTGGTTGCGACTGCCAGTTTCGCCCAGTTCTTCTTTTTGCCAGATCTCGCCGGGGGATTGATTTTGATGCTATGGATTCCAAACCTGTTCATCTTGTTTTTGCTCTTATTGCTCCGGAAGATTGTCCCGCCCTGCATCTAAAAGTTCTTGCTAAGATTTCGAGGCTACTGAGAAATAAGGAGGTGCGGGACAAGCTACTTTATGCCAAGAACCGTAAGGAAATCTTCGAGATCATAAACCAGTATGATAACGGTTCGTGATGCGTACTGGCCATGACGACAAATCTTCATATCGTGGTGGTGACAGGTCTTTCAGGTTCCGGTAAAAGCACGGCTATCGAAGCTTTTGAAGATATTGGTTATTTTTGTATTGACAATCTCCCTGTGCCTCTTCTTCCGGCTCTTTTGAGACTTTGCAGAGAAGAAATGGCCGATATTAGAAAGATCGCCTTGGGTATCGATATTCGGGAAAGAAGTTTCCTTATCGGATATGACAAGGTTTTTGATGAGATAGAGCGAGAAGGATATTCACTTGAGATATTGTTTCTTGAAGCTTCGACGGAAGTGCTTCAGCGTAGATACAGTCAAACACGGCGAGTGCATCCTCTTGAATTATCTCATAGAAACGAAGGAGAAAGGTTCCTTATACAGGCTATTGAGCATGAAAGAGAGCTTCTTTCACAGTTGAGAGCTAGAGCAAGTCGTGTTATTGATACAAGTGTTTTTTCCGTTCACATGTTAAAAGAACTCATATTCAGAACCTATTCCTTTGATCCCGATCAAGGCAGACTTGCCATACAGATCCTTTCCTTTGGTTATAAGTATGGAGTGCCCATGGAAGCGGATCTTGTTATGGATTTAAGGTTTCTCCCCAATCCGTACTTTGTGGAATCTCTTAAACCGCTTACAGGTTGTTCTCCCGAAGTAAGCAAATGGATCATGAACCATAAAGAAACGGCGGTTTTTCTCGATATGCTTTCGAAATTCTTCGACTTTCTTGTTCCTCTTTATGTTAAGGAAGGTAAGCGTTACCTAACAATCGCTTTTGGATGCACAGGAGGTAAGCACAGGTCGGTGGCCGTGGCTGAACATTTTAAGAAATGGTTTGCCGAAAAGGGTTATCTCGTTAAGGTGTTTCACAGGGATATTGGTCATGAATAGACTCGATACCTCCTCATGTGTCGGTATTTTGATAGTAACTCACGGCAAACTTGCTGAAGAACTTCTTAAAGCGGCTGAAGTGATTGTTGGCTCCATGAACGGTTTTTACGCATTGTCAATACATCCTACAATGTCACATGAAGAAGTTTTTTCCCTGGTGGAACAGAAAATTAAAGAAGCCGACCAGGGCAAAGGAGTTTTAATATTTACAGACATTTTCGGTGGAACTCCTACAAATGTCGCTCTTGCCTTTTCGGGACCTCAAGTGGATGTCATCTGTGGAGTCAATCTGCCGATGCTTATAAAGGCTTATTCTGCCAGAAACAATCACTCTTTGCATGAACTTGCAACTCTGGTGCAAGAGTATGGGAAAAGGCATATTGCAAGAGCCAATGAACTGCTCGAGCCAGAGTAAACTCCTTCCGCTGAGTTTCCAACGACTGGATTACGATCACATAGAAGAAATTCTCGAAATTGAGCGAAAGGTTCAGTATGAACCCTGGACTGTAGATATGTTCGTAGAGGAAGCTGATCATTCTCGGGGTTTTTCATGGGTTGCTTGCAAGGATAAAAGAGTTATCGGGTACTTATGCTCCAGAATCCTTCATGATCTCATGGAGATTCTCAATATTGCCGTTCATCCCGATTATCAACGATGTGGTATAGGAAGTACTATATTTTTGTGGGTGCTTCGGAAAGCGGTTTTAGAGAGAGGTGTTCGGTGTATCCATTTAGAAGTTAGAGCATCCAATGAGCCTGCTATAAGACTGTATTTGCGCCACGGTTTCAGAATAGTGGGGGAAAGACAGGGGTATTATCTGACACCATCGGGGCGCGAAAAAGCTCTCCTTATGGAATGGCAAAAGGATTGAATAACAAAGATTTTGGACTAGCATCGTGGTTGATGAGGCGCTGTTACCTAGGTCTTTGTGGCAATTTTACTGACAATTACCAAGATATGGCTCTAGAGCCTTAATAGCCGGCGGGATAGGTGTTGAGCCTTTTTTGAAACGGGATAGAATTTCGCAGGCTTGAGACGACTTGCCGATCATCACTTCAACGCCAATAAGGTTTGCCGCAATGTCTCCATCAGTAGGGGCAAGCTGAAAAGCTTCCTGAAGCACCTGTTCGGCTTCTTTAAACTGTCCCTTCAAGATTAAAAGCGCGCCCAGATTATTCATAGCGTAAGGGTCTCTATGTAAAGCCAGATATTGCTTGTAAATACGCAAAGCCTCATCAGTATCCCCACGCCGTCTGGCTTCCTCAGCCATTACAATCATACCGTTTTGAGGTGCTATGTTAACGGTGGGTGAATGGGGAGCTGGGGCGTTTTTCTTCTCTGGTAGTGATGTTTTTTCAGTATTGGCTAATTTATCAGATTTTTCTTTTTGAAGAGTTTTAGAGGATGTGTTTGTTGATTGAGTGTTACTTGATCCTGATATTGAATTGCTGGCTCTTTTGGGAGCGAAGGATTCTTCAGTAACAGGAGGAGATGTGGTGCTTCTCTTGATTGATGATTCGGTATCTGGGCCTGTTTTTTTCTTTGGAGATAATGTGCCTGAAATATTGGTTGCCTTATCAAGTTCCGTCTTTTGAGTAGTTTTAGCAGATGTGCTGGTTAAACCATTTTCCCCTGATACTGATATTAAATCACTTTCTTTTTTCAAATCGATGGATTTTTCAGATGTAGGGATAACCCCGCGAGCCGATGGCGTGGTTGACGATTTTTCTCTTTCACTTTCATGGGCATCTTTTGTACCGTCCCGGCTTGAGTAAGCTTGTGCAGAAGTTGAGTCTTGGCCTCTTTCTGTTTTTTCGGTTTTCGTCTTATCTACTACTGCCGGAGTTGTAAGTGCTTCTTTGGGTGTTTCCTCCTTATACTGAGACTGATGGGGGGTGGTCTGAGACGGGGCATTAAGATGAACAAGTTGGGTAGCTTTTTGGGTTTGTAACGTTGGAATTAGCTTGGGTCCCAGTGTTATGGTTATAATAGCCAAGGCGGTAATTATAACAACCAGGATAACAGTTCGATAAAATCTCCACCAACCTTTTTTTGAGCCGGCATTTTCTGGCGATATGACCACCATTTCCTGGTGGGAAAGAGGAGGAGCAGAGCTGGATCTTTCCTCCATCTGTCGTATAATGTCATAAAGCCGACTCATGCCATAGCCCTCGCCCTGAGCAAAATTATCAGCTCTACTTTTTCCCTGGAGTCGGTCTTTTGACCAAATAGTGCTCCAATACCAGGAATGCGCCCCAGGATCGGAACTCGAGAATTACTTTCTTTGCGTTTGTCGAGAATAATACCGCCGATTATGACCGTGTCTTCTGGCCTTACTTTAACCACCGTGCTGGTTTCCCGCAGGTTAACCGTGGGAAGGGTAATGGTATTGTTTTCGATTGTCTTTTCGGTCAAAGCTACCACATCACTTTTGATTGGAACTAGGTGAAGAATAATGCTACCGTCCTGGTCCACATAGGGAATGACGCCAAAAACCAGTCCATCAAAAATGGCAGATGTGTCAACGGTGGTCTCGCGAGTTTCTGTTCCGGCTGTTACAGTGGTTTCTCGTTTTATGGACTTTATGTATGCAATGGAAGTTCCGGCGCTGATAATAGCCGGCTGTCCATGCATGGCTCTGATTTTAGGGTTAGAAATAATATTTACTGTACCGTAGTTTTCTATCATCCGCAGAATGGCATCAAAATAAGGCGCAGCGGTTACATGGGCAACCAGAGCTTTTGCTTCATCTCCGGTTCCCCAAAAAAGATTGGTTACGCTGGATACGGTCGGCTTTTTGCCTATTTCTTCGTTAAGAACTGTTTGCCATTGCACTCCGAACTCATGAGATTTGTTCAATGCTACCTCCACGATGCGTGCTTCTATAATTACCTGTTTTGAATAACGTGCCCGTAGATTTTCAATAAGCGTTCGGATGTTTCTGATATTACGAGGACGGTCTTTTACCATAAGAGTTCCCGTAAACCGATCGATTAGAAAAGTTCCGTCTTTTGACAAAAGCCCTTCTTTCAAACTTTTTTCTATGAATGAATAGATGTCGTTTCCCTCTTTGGTTGTTTCGCCACTTAGTTCGAAAAGTCCAGAAAGGGGATTAGAGATTTCAGTCGTTGTTGTACCTGAAGATGTTGTTCCTCCGCCTCCTTTTGTTCCTCCTCCAAGCACATCGCCTCCCAGATTAAACTTTGAGGAACGCAGAGTTAAAATAAAGCCTAGATTGAACACTTCCTCCCGAGTAGCCTGTATGCGTAAAACTCCATCTCGTATTGTGTAGCCAACATCTAGTAATTCTGTAATGGCATCAATAGCCTGCCTTAAAGTGAAATTTTGTAGTTCAGCGGTAATGAGCCTTTGTTCCGGAGGGATGGCCTGTTCGGCTTCACGGTCTATGACAAGATTAAGTCCTGCTTCACGAGCAAGGTAGAAAAGGACATTGTGGTAGTCTTCCTGAACGACTGAAATAGAGACAACCTTAGAGTCCAGGGGAGAAATGCTTTTGAAAACTGGTGAAAACGGCTGTTCCGCTCTGGATGTATCCGTTGCTGTTCCTCCAGTAGCACCCTGATAACCGGCTTTATCGGAAATGGGCTTTTTTCCTCCAGGTGCCGTGCATCCCCAAAGGAAAACCACAATTACAAAAAACAAGCTATATTTCAGTTTCCTGACCAACCATAATGGTTTTTTCCTCATTGCCAACCCTTATTACGATGTTGTTTAAGCCAATATAAGATACAACGCCTCTCTCGTAAATACTGCTTCCCTCTCTATAAATCATGCCGTTGATAAGGCATATTTTACTGCCGTTCACAGTAAAAACCCCTGAAAGACGTATTTTTTCTTTTATAAGCTGTTTGTGGCTAGGTTCGATTTGGAGTTCGAATGTTTTTGCTGTTTCCTTTGGCTCATCAGCAGTAAATGGAGTTGTTTTGGCTATATCATAACTCTGGCTTCTTACTTTTGGCGCTTGTTCTTCAAGGCTTGCAAGTGATGTGCGAGGTATTTCGCCAACGAAAGATGGAAAAGATGGGGGTCTTTCGTGCAAGAGCTTTAACACTCCCATGGTGCCCATCCCAGCAATAACTGCCAGAGCGGGTAACCACACAGCAATCCATGGAAGATATACTCTAAGGCGCTCCATCGGTAAATGACACCACCTTTCCCTTTATGTGAGCTGTGGGAACACATTTTTCTTTGCGAACTAACTTCATGTCTTTTATTTCAAGACATGTTGTCAAATCCATGGACTCCATAAAGAAAAATCCCTGTCTCGCATATATTGCCGAAAGCTTGGATATAAAACTGTCAAACGGCTCAAGGAGGATTTCCTCATCCACCGAGGCTTCTCTAGGAGAGTTAAGACGGCTTAAGGGTATTTCATAACGATTAAGCTCCTGCACGAACCTTTCCAGAGCATTTAGTTTCTGTTCATCTGCCTGGAGTGATGCTTCAAATAACAGCGCATTGCGATATTCCTTAGCCTCTTTTATAACAAACCATGATGTCACAGCTAGCATACAGAGAGCGCATCCGTAAAACAGCAGAGTATTTCTATGGATTTTGATTACAGCCTGCTCAACTTTCATTTCGCCTTTATTTTTAGCCCCTTTGAATGTTGGATTGCCTAAAAATAGTAGCACAAAACTTTACAATTTCAATTCAAAGCTACACTCGGTTGTGTTTTCACGGTCGTTGAATCGAAAACTGCTTCTGGCTACAGCATAGCGAGAATGTACCGCTTCCAGGATGTGTTTGAAGACTTGATGAGCTTCCTCAAAGTTCGTAACTGCTCCAATAGATAATGTCACGCTAAAAACTCCAGCTCCTCCTGTTTGTGGAGCCATCGTACCTACAGCGGGATGAGCTCCTACAGAAGGCACTCCAGGTTGAGGTGCAGCACCACCAGATGGTTGTGGAGATGGCTTTTTAATCGACATGTTTGTTATCTTGAAATTGGATGGAATTATCTGTGCAAGCCAGATTATAAACTCATCCATTTTGGGCTCACGTTTGAACGCTTCAAGATTGTCTTTGTAAGTATCCACTAATTTCAGTTTTTCGACAGGGATTCTCCTAAAAAGTTCTTCCGATTTTGTTCTGATCATTTGAGCTTTTACGGATGTTTCTGCTCGCATCTTCCTTTCTGTCTTAAATAAATATCCCGCCAGAGCTCCGTTTATTATGGCAACTATTGTCATAACCATAGCGATCTTCTTTGCCCAAGTCAGATGTTTATTCCAGCTAATCCAAAGATGTGGAAGCATCGTAAAATCTGATGGTGTTAACAAGGCTCCGAAAAGTTCTGGATACTCTGCGATGTCTTCTTCAGAAGCAGTGGGACACCATTTTAATGTGCGAGGAAAATCTACATCGGGAAGCACTTTACGCACGGCGCCGAGAGCTACCAACTTTGTTACATCTGCCCCTGTCGTCCGACGATACTGCCCAACAGCAAGATCTATTTCTTCCCTGATGCTGGCTTCAGATAGTCCCATAAATTCGTCAAACTTTAAGCTCCTTATATATCTTATTCCGGCCGAATCTGTGATTGTAATATATCCTCCCTTTTCGTCTCCATAAACGACGATGGTGCTTTCTTTGGGATACTGATCAAGTATAAGCGCGGCCGTTGAAATGGTTCTATGGAATAGACTTTTTAAAACGGCACGGTGGTTTACAAATTTATCCGTGAGCAGATTAAGTTGAGACTGATCCACGGCGCAGGTTGAGCATTCGACATACATCCCTTCTTCTCTCTCTAGCTTGTAGAAAATCTCCGGAGGATGTCTAAAAATCCCAAGTCGTTCAATTCGATCCAGGAGTTGAACTCTGATGGCTTCAGGCGGTCCTTTGGTGACTCTTTCTCGAATATAGTGGAAGGGTTGAATATCGGTTACGATGATGACATCTCGCTTGCCGGCAAGATCTTTAAAGTCTAAGGATCTCACGTCGGAGCAAGTATATTCGCCCTTACGCTTTTGGCTGAATTCGATGCCCCAAAGGGAATTATCACGTTGAGATACTACCAACAGGCGTTTCATAACCTTTTCCCCAAAAACCACCATATCGTAAAGCCTATGAAAGCAAGAACCAATATGGCTAGGCTGACCAACCCCATAGTAATCCAGTTGCTTCTTATTTGCTTAAGCCCATCATCTTCCAGTGTAGGTCCCAGGGAGCGAATAGCTTCCTTTATAACGTCTTTCGTTAGTCTTCGCTGAAATTTTGCTGCCATAACGAGAAGTGATCTATCCATCACCTTGTTTATAAGCCTGGGGATTCCTTGAGTGGATCGATGTAGTATCTTTTCGGCCCCTTTTTCAATCGGGATATGACTCCCACCGGCTTTACCCAACCTGTGCTGGACGTACCATATAGTTTCTTCGAGCGATAAATGTGCTACTCGTTCCCAGACGCTAACACGTTGGGCGAATTGTGATAATTCCGGTGATTTAAGTTTAGATTCAAGAGATGGCTGACCCACAAGTAATATCTGGAAAAGCTTCCTATCTTCCATTTCAAGATTCGATAGAAGTCTTATTTCTTCTATGCTTGAAAGAGGAAGGTTTTGAGCTTCGTCTATGACCAGGAGCAGTCTTTTCCCTTTGTTTACCAGATCTATCAGGTAATCGCGGAATTTCTTTACAAGCCGTTCTTTAGTATCAGAAGGGTTGAAATCTACTCCAATGTCCTCAAGGATAGCTTGAAGAAGTTCCTTCGGTTCAAGAGTGGGAGCAATAATGAGAGCCGTTTCAAAGGCTGGATCGAGTTCTTTTAGTAAGACTCGAAGCAACATTGTTTTGCCAGAGCCGGGATCTCCCGTCACAACTATGAATCCTTCACCTCTCTGAATGCCGTATTTCATCACTTCGAGCACGGCTTTGTGTTTTGATGACGGGAAGAAATACCGTGTGTCAGGTGTTAGGCGAAAGGGATGATCGTTTAATCCAAAGAAGGAAAGGTAATCACTATGCATCAGCGAGCCTTCCCTATAGCTGATATCAATTCATATACGGGTCCCATAAGAGCCACAACGATAACTAGAAATACTAAACCCACCACGGTTATTAAAAGGGGTTCGATAATTTTGGGTAGAGTCTCTACGAACTCTATAAGCTTTTTGTAATAAAAATCTCCGAGCACTTTAAGCTGTTCCGGAAGCTTTCCACTTTCTTCACCAATGCGTATGATTCGAACTTCCATCGGTCTGAAAAAGCCAGTCCTTTCACATGATTCCGAAAACATACGTCCTGCCTGAATATCTTCCGAAATGGAAGGAATCACTCGCTTCATTATTCTGCTTTCTACGCTTTCCGCCATTGTTTTTAACCCCGTAAGAATGTCTATACCCGCTCCCAATATTAGACTGAGGTATTCAAAAAAGAAAGCCATTATAGAGAGCCGCTTTGCGTTTCGAAATATGGGAACTTTTAGAAACAGTCTTTCTGTATTGTAAGCCACGGATTCGTGAGTTTTTGCAAGTAATGTCCAGATAACGATCAGGATAAGTAATGCAGGCGCCACAAACCAGTATTGTTTAATGGAGTGAACCACATCCATGAGAATCCTTGTTGCGAGAGGGAGCTTGATGTTCATGTCCTTAAAGACGGCAAATATTTTGGGAAGAACGTAAAAAAACCATACTCCCAGGGCAATTCCGATGGAACTTATCACGAAAGCCGGGTAAACCATAGCTCTTCTGCTCTGGGTTATAATTTCATGAACACGGGTGAGATGAGCTGCAGCTTCAGACATTGTAGTATCGAGTTCACCTGTGGTTTCTCCTATTGAAGCGAGGTTCCGAACAATGGGAGGAAACACTTTTTTATGACGTTCTAAACTTTCTGAAAAGGACATGCCTCCACGAATGTCTGTAACAACTTTCTTTAAAGTCTTAGCAAGCGTCTTATGTTCGCTCATAGCAGCGAGGTCTTCAAGCCCCTGAAGAATAGGCACCCCGGCCGATACCAAAAATGAAAGATTTCGGCAAAATTCCGCCATCTCTAGTCGTGATACCTTTTTTTCTGGGAATATTTGTATGGTGGTTTTGTAAGAAATGAGAAGTTTACCTTCTGTTCTCAGTCTGTCTATTAGCTCGCGAATGTCCTCGCAATCATCACTATCAGTGATGATAATACCTGTACCGGGATCGAAGGCTTTGTAACGTACAAGAGGCATAGTTCCTATCCTAGTACTCGGTCGGCTTCTTCAACGGTGGTAATGCCGGAAAGTATTTTTTCCTTAGCGCTTTCTCGTATGTCTATGAAACCTTCTTTTTTTAACAAATCCAGCATAGTGGTAATCGGTGCGTTTTCGGCAATAAGTTTTTGAAGGCTTTCTGAAGCGATGATGATTTCAGCGACAGCAGTTCTCCCTATATAACCTTTTCCTCGACAGTGGTGACATCCCTTGCCCCGTAAGTATTCTCTGTCGGGAGGAAGGTTAAATTTTTCGAGAAGCTTAGGTGGAGGTGAGTAGGGTTCTTTGCAATGGGGGCAGGTGGTTCTAACAAGGCGCTGAGCGATTACGCCCAGGAGAGTGGATGCGAGCATCTCTGGAGAAACTCCAAGATCTCTTAGCCTTGGAATTGCTGATATGGCATTATTTGCATGAAGAGTGGAGAGAAAAAGGTGACCGGTCAATGCTGCCCGTATGGCCATTTGAGCCGTCTTTTCGTCTCGTATTTCTCCTACGAGGATAATATCAGGGTCCTGTCGCATGAAGTGGCGAATAGCCGTGGGAAAGTCGTAGCCAATTTCTTCCGAAGTTTGAGTCTGTCGAATCAATGGAAAGTTGTATTCTATAGGATCTTCTGCTGTGAGGACGTTTAAATGGATAACGTCAAGCATCCGAAGGGCTGAGTAAAGGGTTGTCGTTTTTCCGCTACCCGTAGGACCTGTTACCAGCACCATACCGTAAGGTTTGCGGAAAAGCTCTTCCAGTTTTGCAATTTCAAGCGGGCTGAATCCGAGTGAAGAAAGGTGCTGAACGGTCGAACGCACAGGAAGAAAGCGAATAACCATGTTTTCTCCATAAGCTGATTGCACGGTAGAGACTCTTAGATCGTAGGATTCTCCCAGGAGATCGAACCTCATTCTACCGTCTTGAGGAAGACGGCGTTCGGCTATATCCATTCCTGATCGAACTTTAAGAGCACTAACGAGTCTCCCATGAATAGACATGGGAAAGACGGCGGCAATATCTAGTAAGCCGTCAATTCTGTAAAATACTCTGGATGTTTTTGATGTGGGCGAAATGTGTATATCTGTTGCTCTATTGGCTATTCCAAGCGTGAATAGGTTGTTTATAAGATCATCTATGGAGATATTTGCCGAGGGGTTATTGGCAAGGATCTGCTGGACTCGTTCTATTTCTTTATCAACGGGGTTTTCAAGGAAATAATAATGCCATTCGATCATTTTCTTAAGTTCATTTTCTGGAGCAACAAAGGGTTTAAATCTAGCTCCAGAAAAAGTGGCGATACCGTCAAATATGGCTCTATCAAAAGGATCGTTGATAGCAACATAGAGAGTTCCTTTTTCGATAGCAAATGGCAAGACGGTTCTCTCTCGCGCAAATCTGGCAGGGATTTTTGCAAGAGCCACCGGATCCGGGTTTATGGTTCTTACATCCAGAAAGTCCATGTTAGCCTGTTTTGCAACCACTTTGGCAATTTCAAAGTCAGTAACGATACCTATGCGAGTAAGCACTTCACCCAGTCGCTCATTGGTAGCTTTTTGCTCTTTCAGAGCGAACTCAATGTGCTCTTCTCTTATGTATCCTTCTTCCTTAAGGAGTTGACCTATTGGTTTCTTCTGCATGGCTCAGCGCGATTGTCTTAAAAAGAATAGTGCCACACAAATACTGCCCACGACAGTTGATATAATTCCTCCAAATGCCTGATTAACGACTCTTTCAAATGATGCTTCTGGAGGCACTGAATAAAGCAGTCCATAACCAATTCCCTCAAGTATTATTCCAATGATAAGTATTGCCGTATTTCTCATTTTATGTGGTATATTTCAGCATCTTGACGGGGGTGTTCGAAAAATCGTCATCACTGTCATGCCGACTCTTTTACTTGTCGTGCCAATTCTTTTACTTGTCATGCCGAGCGAATGCGAGGCATCTCATAAAAAAGCCCCTCACTTCGTCGTTTAGAATAATATTTTCGAACATCCCCGCATCTTAACAATCCAGCACATAGCACATTCGCTGGCTTTCCCGAAATATTTTTAGTTCCTAACCCAGATCTCTCCATTTTTACCTTGGCTAAGGTCGCATAAGATTTTTTGAGATCCTCTTTGCTCTCGGTGGTGAATAATTTTAGAGTGGGTAATCCAAAGCGCACAGACCCTTCTCCCCTATTTTGCAACATCGTCGTAATTTAAGAGATCCATCGTATCTTCTTTTATTGCCATGGCGTAGATTCCATTTTTGGTGAGGTAGCTAACAAGATCATCGCCAAGATACATTGATGCAAATATCGGGATGAGCTTCTTATCCTTGTATTCGGGGAAGTAGTCGTAGAACTCTTTGAGGACATCTATGAAGTCGTTTATGTATTCAATCTTGGGAGTTGCTTTGGTTTCGTTCAGGATGACCATATCCTCACACACAGCTATGCAGTCAAATTCTCGCCGCTTTGATTTGTCTTTTGAATGTCTCTTTTTCCTTCTTACCATAAAGTCCTCAAAATCTTCGCAACCGAAGTATCTTTTTGCTATTCCCTTAATGTTTGGAGCCACCATATCTTCGGCGAATGTGCCAAGCTTGTTTGTTATCTCACCCCATCTCTTATTCATCTCAGCCCTTTCATGCCTGGATTCTTCTTTAAATGCTAACATTTCGTCTTTGAAATCTTTCATCTCGTCCTTGAAATCTCGCATCTCGTCCTTGAACGCTAGCATCTCCTCTTTGAAATCTTTCATCTCATTTCGCATCTCGTCTTTGAACGCTAACATTTCGTCCTTGAAGTCTTTCATCTCATTCTTGAAATCCCGCATCTCATCCTTGAACGCTAGCATTTCGTCCTTGAAGTCTTTCATCTCGTTTTTGAAATCCCGCATCTCATCCTTGAACGCTAGCATTTCGTCCTTGAAGTCTTTCATCTCGTTTTTGAAATCCCGCATCTCGTCCTTGAATGCTAGCATTTCGTCTTTGAAATCCTTCATCTCATTCTTGAAATCCCGCATCTCATCCTTGAACGCTAACATTTCGTCCTTTAGCGCTCTGATTTCAGCTTCTGTGCGCAGCTGGGCTATTTCCACGTTTTTTATGAACTTTTCCAGGACCACTTCGAGCCTGTAAACTCTTTCTTCAACTTCTACCATCAAAGCCTCCTGGGAGGGGATGTTATACTCTGGTCGAGTACCACACTAAAACCGCTCCTGGCTGCTCGTTTATCTTTTACGGGATCATCTTGGTGCTATTCCTCTGGTAAAATAACATGCGAATCTCAAAAAAGGAAGCTGAAAGAAGGAACGGGGGCAATTTTGGAAGCATGTAAAAAGGGAGGCATAAGCCTCCCTAAATGTAGTTTAGACTGCCTTTTATAGATTATCTCTTGCTATCAAAATAATAGACTAACGCTTGAGTACCATTATTACCAGAAGCCCAGTTATTTGCAGTAGGAGCACCATTGTATGAAGCTACCCATGTACCTGAGCCAACAGTATCAGGGGCCGAGTTTACCCCTATAATCTGTCCACTAGCTCCATCAGCCGAGCCATCTAGAGAAGCGTCCAATGCTTGCAGATATTGAATTTTTGCGTCATCAAATGTGGCATCGCAGGCATTAGATGCACATATAACCATGATGTTTTTAGATCCATCGTTTCCAAAGAAAACATAGAAGGTATCGGAACCAATCGTAATAGTGTTTTGCCCGGATGGACTTGAACCCTCATAGGGTGGGTTGATGAATTTTGCGCCTGTAAGGTCAGTTTTAACACTACCATCACCTATCTTTCCGTCCTTGTTTGCATCGCCAGCGAAGCGACCCATTCTATCAAGATACGTCCATTGAGCTACCTCCCATGCTTTAACTTTGGAGATGAACTGCTTATGTCTTGCATTCTGGATCAAATCCTGCCCTTTAAGCACCGCTCCCATAATAATTCCGATAATAACCAGTACAATCGCAAGCTCAATCAGGGTAAAACCTTTGTTACTTTTTAAATTTCTCATAACCTGACCTCCTTTTTTGTTTTAGTTAACATCCATCACCTTTTGCCATTCTGAACTTCGCTTTGGCAGGGAGGTTTTCCCCTGCAGGAAGTTTTCGGAATTGCAGCCTAGTTCCTGACATGAAGCTGTCATCGAACTGACAGGAGGCCGGTTGCGCCACTCGGATAGACCATAACCACCATGGCGCCCATGTCGGCAGTTATGGCATCCTTCCCCCTTAAATTCATCTTGCTCCTTTACAGGAATCGGTTTCATTTTAAAAAGTGCTTTAGTTTTGTCGTCAACCATTTTTCGGGAGTGTCCGAAAATATTAGTGTTGCCCTCAGTCTCCATTTTATTTCCTATGACTTTTGTTCTCTATGGCAAAAGCTAGAGATCTCACCACGGAGCACCCAGAGAACACAGAGATCTGAATAGTGAGGGATCTTTTCAGGAGATGCCTCGCTTATGCTCGGCAAGACAAGGCTGGAGATTTTTCGAACACTCCCACCATTTTTCGTGAATTCGGCAAAACCCGATGGAGCCGCAAACACCAACAATCAAATGATTTCTCTCGCCTTTTCTACTATCGGCCATCTTATGCCTCATGCTTTTCTCCAGCCTTTCCGACTGATTGGTTTCTCTTTGCATATCTGTTCATCCTTTACACAAATCTGGTGTCAGCACAAATTATGCCAGGTCGAAAAACAACTATGCCAGTAAATCCGTCTTCTTATTGCCATGTTTGTTCTTTCGGCAACTCTCCAGGCGTTGAGTGTAACTCGTATGAATGCAATACATGCGGTACTCTATCCCCCCATAGATGCGGGCCAGAAAATTAGTCTGCTTGGGGGATAAACCCATGCGAACTGAATCATTACATACACATTTCTCCTGCGCAAAACACCCCTGGGAATGAACGGGAATATGGGACCGAACTTCTACCTTTCTTTTATGGCTACCTCGCTCCATACTTTAATGAACTCCCAAGGCTGAGGCCATGAATTTGACTGGTCGTCATTGTTTATTGATCCACAATAGTACAGCTAGTGTTCGTTATACCTGAGAACTTTATTGAACAGTTCCCGTTTACGTCGTATCCTTTTAGGGTACAGTATGTGTACTGGCAAGAACGTTGGTTATTGTTGCATCTGCCCCAATTACTGAAAAAGCTTATCGTTTGATTGGGTGTAACATTTATTGTTGCATTATTAGACCATGCAGTACAACTACCCCCATCTATTCTATAGTATCTAGTTGAACCAGTGGAATTTGTTATTCCAATACCAACCAGGCATGAATCTGCCACCTTTATTGCAAATTGTTGAGATGTAGTCTGGGGACCAGGATTTGTGCAACTGTCTCTAACCTGGACGGTAAAGTTATAATTTCCTGGAGATGCAAGCACTTGAGTACCAAAAAGAGTACAGGTAGCGGACGTATTACCTGTGCAGAAGTTTATTCCAGATGGAAGACTGCCAGATGTGACATTCCATGCATAAGATGGCACACCACCATAAACTGTTATAGAACCAGAATAAGATTTACAATACTCTGCATTTGGAAGGTTTGATGCCCAACCGGTAAAAGGAGCGCATGAAGGAAGTATATTCAGTATATTCACAGTATATGTCCCACTAACGGTCTGTTGCCCTGGGTTGGTGCAGGAGTCTTTCCAACCCACGTTAAATGTGCAGGTTCCAGATGTGCTGGGAGTTCCTGAAATAGTTGCACCTGCTTGTGAGCAGCTCAGACTTAGGCCGTTACAGCTTGAAGGTGTGCATTGGATGTTCGTTAGAGGAGGCTGACCGCCAGATACGCTAATTGACTGACTGAATGGTTGTCCAGATGTGGCATTCCAACTTGTTCCACTTGCGGGACTGAGGTTAAGAGCTGGGCAGGCGGTATTGCTGCTAGATGGGTTGATAGTAATAGACAGTGTTTTGGAAGCTTGCCTCCCCCTACCGTCAGTAACTGTCACCGTAAATGAATACGTTCCTGGTGTAGTAGGCGTTCCTGAAATAGTCCCTTCACTTGCGGAAAGGGATAAGCCGGGAGGTAAACCACAACTAGATTCACATGTCCATGTGTAAGGTGGCTTTCCACCTGTAGCGCTCAAGGTTGTGCTCGGATATGGTTGAGAGACCGTACCGTAAGTGAGGAATTCTGTAGTTATTCTTGGTTTGTTAGGATTGACGGTTATACTCAAGCTTTTTGTAGCGACTCTTCCCTCCCTGTCTCTAACCTGAACTGTAAACTTATAAGTTCCATCTCTTATGGGAATTCCAGAAATGGTGCCGTCTTGTCCTAAAGTTAATCCATCGGGTAGAGAACCTGTTGTAATACTCCAGAGATATGGAGTTATCCCATCTGTTGCCTCTAGTTTTGTATCCGGGTATGGTATTTCCTCTGTTCCCACAGGCAAACTGTCCGTTGCTATTCTGAACGGATTACATACTTGCTCCCTGAGTTTGTCAATATCTACGTACATAACAATATCGTCGTATGTATCGCTTTGATCCAATATAGTAAAAGGAGATGCTGATCCTGTATCATTTGTCCTGTTTTCTCCTTCGGAAAATACAATGAATGCCACGTTGTTCTTAGTTTGCGGTGTACCGCTACTGCTGTCGTTAACGGTTAAATATGTAGCTGTAGAAGTGCAGATGTTATTTGATACAAACTCATCAGGGCGAAAATATTTTAATGGACGTCCATAGGCATCTGTTGTTTTTACTCCAAGAACAGACAAATCAGGTGGCAGTTTTTTATTGGCAGCCACGTATCCTAATATGGCTTCATATACCATCTTAACAGCGTCTCTCGTTTCGGTCAACTTCACCCTCTTTGTTAGCGGACCAATCAGACTCACTCCAAGCCCGATAAGCAAACCAATTATTACAAGGGCTATAGCTATTTCTATGAGTGTAAAGCCTTTTGGTTGTCTCATTTTATATCCTCTACTGGTCATGGTAAAAATTCAAGACCGCTCATTTCACGATTCCCAAAAGTCTCGCCAGGAATTCAAGGGCATTCTGATTCAGGAGGATCATTACAATTACGAGAATCGCAATAATCCTTATTTCCATTATCTTCATTTCTTTTCTAACAAGGTCTATCTCTTTTCTAACGAGGTCTATCTCTTTTCTTAGTTCTGCTTCGGTCAGTTTCAGGTCATACTTTGTGGCGAGTTCTTTTTTGAGTTCCTCGGATATGGTTACTTTGAGCTTGTCTTTAGAATCTTCTAAGGCTGAGCGGATGGATTCTTCTAATGCCTCTGTCAGGATAGAAGCCGTTTCCTTGCCGAGTTTTTCTTCACGCTTTTCATAAACTTTCACCGGTATTGTGTATCCCATAGAACCACCTCATTTTATAAGTCCAAAAAGTCTCGCCAAGAATTCAAGTGAATTCTGATTTAGAAAAATCATTGCAGCAATAATTATGATAGTGATTATCTTCATGTCCTTCCTGACGAGGTCTATCTCTTTTTTAACAAGCCCAATCTCTTTGTGCATTTCCTGTCGCAAAAGGTCTATGTCCTTTCTCAATTCCGTTTCCACTAATTTCAGATCGTATTTTGTAGCAAGTTCTTTTTTTAGCTCTTCGGTAATCTCGCTCTTTAAATCTCTTTTGCTTTCTTTGATTGCTTCTCTTATGGACATTTCAAGAGCTTTGACAACGACGGAGGCTGCTTCCTTGCCGAGTTTTTCCTCGAACTTTTCGTAAATCTCAATCGGAATTGTGTAGCCCATAAAGCCTCCTTGTTCCTTATTTAATAAGCCCAAAAAGTCTTGCCAGAAATTCGAGCGCATTATGGTTTAGTAGTATCATTACGATCACAAGAACAGCAATAATCCTGATTTCCATTATCTTCATTTCTTTTCTAACAAGGTCTATCTCTTTTTTAACAATCCCGATTTCCTTATGCATTTCTTCTCGTAAGACGCCTATCTCTTTGTTCGTTTCCTGTCGCAGAATATCTATGTCCTTTCGCAAAACATCTATGTCCTTTTTCAGCAGTTCGATGTCGTACTTTGTAGCAAGCTCTTTTTTTAGTTCTTCTGTGAGCCTGGTTTTTATGTTCTCCTTGCCTTCTTTAATTGCTTCTCTTATGGATATTTCGAGAGCTTTGACAACGACAGAGGCTGCTTCCTTGCCGAGTTTTTCCTCAAACTTTTCGTAAATCTCAATTGGAATTGTGTAGCTCATAGCCCTTTGTCCCTTGTGTAAAATTTTTACCTTATTTCAAAAGCCCGAATAATCTCGCTAAAAACTCAAGCGAGTTCTGGTTTAGAAGAATGATTACAGCAAGAATTATGATGGTGATTATCTTCATGTCCTTCCTAACAAGGTCTATCTCTTTTTTAACAAGCCCAATCTCTTTGTGCATTTCCTGTCGCAGAATGTCTATGTCCTTTTTCAGCAGTTCGATGTCGTACTTTGTGGCAAGCTCTTTTTTTAGTTCTTCTGTGAGCCTAGTTTTTATGTCCTCCTTGCCTTCTTTGATTGCTTCTCTTATGGACATTTCAAGAGCTTTGACAACGACGGAGGCTGCTTCCTTGCCGAGTTTTTCCTCAAACTTTTCGTAAATCTCAATTGGAATTGTGTAGCCCATGATCCTTGTCCTCTTCGTAAAATATCTGGTTCATTTCAAGAGTCCAAGCAATCTTGCCAAAAACTCCAGAGAATTCTGATTTAACAAGATTATCGCAGCAAGAAGTATTACAGTGATTATCTTCATGTCCTTCCTAACGAGTGCAATCTCTTTATGCATTTCTTGGCGTGAAAGGTCTATTTCCTTTTTGACCAGGTCTATTTCTTTTCTGACCAGGTCAATTTCTTTCCTTAGTTCTGTTTCTACCAGTTTTAGATCGTATTTTGTAGCAAGTTCTTTTTTGAGTTCTTCGGTGATTATAATCTTAAGGCTTTCCTTGGAGTCCTTAAAGGTTTCATCAATAGACCTTTCAAGGAATTCAACGAGCACAGAAGCAGTTTCTTTGCCAAGCTTCTCTTCAAGCTTCTCGTAAATTTTAACCGGTATTGTGTAACCCATAAGCTTTGTCCTTTCCGCAAACTTCCTGCCTCATACCCAAAGCCTTTTGTTCGATGATCCTTTCTCCTGCATCATTTCCACTTACACAAAGTTTAACCTCTGAACCTTTGGTATGTCCAGTCTCTACTTTGATCAGCATGGATTTTACTAACTCGAAAACATTACAAAAACTATGGTCATCTGAATGAGAATGGTTATACTTTAGAGGGAAGTCCGAATTAACAGCTATAAAGGTAAGAGGAGATTTACTATGGCTCAGCAGGAAAGTCTTGTAAAAGTTTACGAATTTGCTCTTAATCAGGAGTATACAGGAAAGACCTTTTTTGAAACATCTCTGAAGCACCTCTCCGTTGGGGCCGCGGTAGAAGCCTTTAAAAAGCTTATCGAGGAAGAGGAAAAACACATCCAGTTCATAAATTCCATACTCCAGAAACTAAAACGAGGTGAAGAGTTAAATGTAGATGCTTTGCTCGATACGTCCCTTCAGCCCACTGATTTCTTTAGAAAACGAGCAGACTCGCAATTTTTATCAGAGTCTATTTACAGTTCAATGGTGCCAGACATCACAGTTTTTAATACCGCCTGGCTCATAGAAAAGGACATCAGCGAATTTTACGCTCGTATGGCAGATAAAGCTTCAGGAGAAGTTCGTCGGGCTTTTTCGATGCTTTCTGCCTGGGAGAAAACTCATGAGGAGTTTTTCAGAGCTTATCGCGATAAGCTTCAGGAAATTTACGCCAATCTCCCCTGGGGTGGTTAATAAAGACAGTTCATCGCCAAGGCTTAGAAAGGGGATTTTTTCCGTTGAGTGTTATCAAAAGGATAAAGCATGGCAGGATGGGAATACCACAGAGCTACGGCGTATTTTAGAGGCAAACTAGGGGGAGGTTGGTGGGAAAGGGGGGATGTGCCCGCGGTTTTTAAGACCTATCCTGGCCTACCTTCGGTTTCTCTGCCAAGAGATATTGTCTTTCCATCCCTAACGATGGAGGAACTCTTAACACAGAAAGCAACATCGGGGTCATCATCACGATTGACCTCTTTTTCTCTTAATACGCTTAGCTCTTTTCTGTTCTTGAGCTACGGAGTTACCCTGGTGCTAAGAGATGAACGGTTTTTCTTTCGCACAGTCCCGTCTGCAGGAGCTCTTTATCCTGCGGAACTTTACATAGCAGTTTGCGGAATTCCTGAACTTCGCCCTGGCATATATCATTACAACGCAGGACGGCATAGCCTTACAGAAATCGCTCGCCTTGACGAATCAAGAAATTCCTCAACGACGCTTCAGGCTTTTGTGTCGGGCATTTTTTACCGTTCTTCATCTAAATACCGAGACCGCGCTTTCCGCTATGTTTTGTTCGATTGCGGCCATCTCCTTGAACAGGTTTTTCTTGCCGGCCAAGCTGTAGGATTTTGTCCTGCGTGTGGAACTTCTTCTAATGCTACACATCAAAAGATACTATCCTGGGAAGATATTCTTGCGGTCGATCCACAGCATGAAATAGTGCTTGGGACGGTAACGTTTGAAAATTCCCCTGATTATTCAGCCGTTGAATATAACGCTGATCCGGAACATATTAAGGCATGCAGTAAGGTGGCACATCGAGCCCCTGTTCCACCATCCGTTCTTGATGTTGCCAAAGCTACCTCTGGATGCGTTGTTGAGATTTGTAGAGAAACCAGGTCTGACAAAGTAGGGAATGTTCCTGACGGCCGTAAGCTTTTAGATATGCCCTTTGCCACAGCAACCCTCTCCAGACGTTCCCGTAGGAATTATCTTATTCGTTCCCTTCAATCCGATGCGGTTATGAGTTTTGTTGTGGCATTGGAAGATCTTATTCTAAGTGGTGATGATTTCCGAATATTCTTCATTATGGAAAGATGTGGAGAGTCTTTTACAAATGGTATCTACAAACTCACCTCCGGAGCCAATGGAGCACGGCTTGTTCTTTTGAAAGAGGGTGCTTTTCTGCGATATATTGCTCATGCGGCGCTGGATCAAACATGGCTAGGGGATGCAGTTATCCACGTTATCATGGCAGCTCGCCTTAGAGATGCTGAAAAACATAGTGGCCCCGGAGCCTACAGAAAACTTCTTATTCATGCCGGTCGTATTGGACAGCGTGTGTATCTTGTTTCTGAATCCCTCGGCCTTGGATGCTGTGGCGTAGGAGCCTTTTATGATGCAGAATTGAGAAACATTCTGGAGCTTTCTGATGACTGGGATGTCCTGTATCTTCTGGGCGTAGGATTGATAAATTAATGGCTGAAGCTGATATCAAACGACTGGCTACGCAAATACCTTAGGGAAAAATCTCCATGCGTATTGTGGTCAACAGCATACCGGCACAGGGGCTTCTTACAGGCATTGGGAGATATATCCGTTCTCTTTATGAGGCTATCATGGAAATCGGAGGATGCGAGATCGTATTCTTCGACGGCACTCGCAGTCGCCGAGATCTTCCTTCACCTGCCGACCCGGAAAAATTCATTTCGATGGCGGATGTATTGGACAAGCTTCCCTGGTGGTGCCTTACGTGGCTAAGAATAGCTCGATGGCTGGTTTTTGAGTGGAGGCTTGAAAAGCTTATAAGAAATGTGAATGCTTCAATATATCACGAAACAGGCTTTTTCCCGGCAAAAGTTTTGTCATGTCCCCAGGTTTTCAATCTTTATGATTTATCGCTTTTAAAAACGCCGCAGTTTCATCCAAAGGATCGAGTTGCCTTTTTTCGGTTTTTCTTCCCGAAAAGGTTTGCTAATGCGGACCATATCTTAACTATTTCGGAGTTCATGCGAAAAGAGATTCTTCGCCATCTTCCTGTTAGCCCAGAAAAAGTTACGGCTATTCACCTCGCTCCATCAAAGGAATTTTATCCTCGCCCTTATTACGTGGTTAGATCTGTTATGGAACGATACGGTCTGAAACCGCCTTTTATTCTCGCCGTAGGAAGCATTGATCCAAGGAAAAATCTTAAACTTCTCCTTAGAGCGTTGGCTCTTATCAATCGAGCCGATCTCACGCTGGTCATTGTCGGCTGGAAGGGATGGGGATATGGTGAACTGCAAGAAGAAGTGAGAAAAATTGGAGGAAAAGTTAAGTTGAAGTTGTTGGGATACATTTCTGATGAAGATCTTGCCGCTCTTTATGGCGGATCCAGCGTTATGGTTTATCCGAGCCTTTACGAAGGATTTGGGCTTCCGATTCTAGAAGCCATGTCCTGCGGATGTCCGGTTATTTGTACCAGAACATCCAGCCTTCCTGAAGTTGCCGGAAATGCCGCACTATTTGTAGATCCTTACAATCCTCAGGAACTGGCGGATGCTATAGCTACTGTTGTTGATGACATAACGATACGTAGAGACTTAATTGAGCGTGGATTTCGTCAAGCAGCTAAATTTTCTTGGGAAAAAACCGCCGTTGAGACTTTGAAGGTGTTTAGATCGCTTCTGTGAACGTCCTTTTTGTCGAATTAAACGACAATTTTGTCGATTGGGTGTGCTGCTCCTTTAGTCTCCTAGTATTATCTCCACCGTTATGGTGTTAGAATGGCCTTGTCCACCAATCTCCTCTGCTGTGTCTGGGACGAGGATGACCGAATGTCCGTAAAAGGTGAGGTAAGAGCTTCTGCTCCCGAGAGATAGAAAATGCTATTATCCCCATTTGCTCCAATGCCTTTATTGTTCTATGATGGCACACTTCATGCTCTAACCGAGTTTGAAAGCTCTTCTCGGTCGTACTGAAGAGCGATAAGACAAAGCCTTAAAATGCCAAAGGAGGTTAGAAACATGAAGAGAGTTATTTCAGGTGCTTTGATTCTCGCTACAGCGCTGGCAATTGCTTCGGCATCTTATGCTGGTCATGGTAGAGGGGCAATGGACGGAACGGGGCCTATATCCATCACATCCGGATGTCAGGGACCTGCAAATCCGGCTATGCAACCGGGTACCGGTCAGCAAATGCAGACACGTCGAGGCCAATCTAACGGACAGGGTCCCAGGACGAAGTAGAATCTAGAACACAATGTTTTAGTTGGGCGGGCATGGTGCCTGCCTATTGCCAAAAGAATAGGAGGGAGATGACCATGAAGAAAAGACTCACAGCAAAAATTTTAGTGTTAATGCTTGTGACTGTAATGAGCGGGATTAGTTTCGCTCAACCACCTCAAAGCGCAGGTCAAGGAACAGGAATGTGCCCCTGTGTGGCTTCTATGTCGCCAATCAAAGTAAGCGGAAAAATTGAGTCTGTCACGTTCCCTATGGCTGTTCTAAAAACATCTAAGGGTGAAACCTACACTTTGCGTCTTGGTCCCTGGTGGTTCTGGCAGGATAAGGGCTATAAATTGAACGCCGGCGATAGCGTGGAAGTGGAAGGATTTCAGGCATCCGGGCTGATTGTTCCATCGGTGATTCGAGCACCAAGTGGTGAAATTAACCTTAGAGACAGTAACGGTTATCCTCTCTGGGGTAGGGGGCCAAAAGGTGGACGTGGACGATGGTAAGAATTGGTTAAAAAGTGAACCTTCGAGGAATGTCCAGAATGTTTGATGCGGGATCTTCCCAGAAAATGCGGAAGAGCCCGCCTTTTCTGCTTTTTATCATTGGGGTGGTGTTAATCCTTTCTTTTGCCGTCCTAGAAACCATCATGTTTTATCGCTCCATGAGTTTTCACCGCCATCTCGATGCAGAAGGAAATCTCCGGTTTGTTATATCCAGAGTGAAGGGACACCTTGAGATTCTGAGGTTTACGCCGGATTTGCCCCCATATCTAAAGTCTCTCGATTGGTTGAATGACGAACTTCGAGAACACCCGCTTCTTTATGGAGTGCTGATTCGCAAGGGTAATAACGATGTGGTGAATACTTTCCCGGCCGGGTTTAGTTTGAGCAAAGAAGATACCGATTCCTGTGAGAATGGGATTGCTCGGGATACGGCTTATATTTTGTGTCGCACGGTGGAAGTTCTTCCAGGAGAAAACCTTTTCTTCGCTGTTGTTGTTGATACGACCCAACAGCTTAGGATCTTTTATCGACTGGTTTTGTTGAGCTTCGCTATTGGAATATCCATTGTTGTGCTCTTTTATTTTGCATGGCTTCAGTTGAAGCGGATGATGGAAAAAGAGGATGAGCTGCTGAGAAGGCTTTCAGCATCCGAAAAACTCGCCGTTACCGGAAAGCTCGCTGCTATGATAGCTCACGAGATTCGCAACCCTCTGAACGCTCTCTCTATAGCCGTCCAATATATGCGTGAAACCGGTGAAGTTTCTCAGGATATGATGGAAATATTGAGCACTGAAACGGCGAAGCTGAAGGAGCTTTCCGAAGAGCTTTTTGGAATGCAACGAGATTTTTCTCTCGGTATTGAGGAATTTTCCGTGCTGGAAATGATAATGGAACTGGAAAACAAGTTTATGCCCAAGGCTTCCGCTCAAGGAATAACTTTTATCTGCGAGTCCCTTCGGGAAGATATTCGTATGCAAGGCAATAAAAAATGGCTTTTGCGAGCCTTAGAAAATATTATTCGTAACGCCTTTGAATCTGTCTCCTCGGCGAGTGGTATAATAAAGCTTCGGGTAAAATCGGAAGGTAGCAGAGTTGTGTTTTCTGTGGAAGACAATGGTTGTGGTATTTCAGATGACGATAAATCAATGATCTTTGAGCCGTTTTATACCACCAAAGATTATGGTTTTGGATTGGGGCTTTACATAGTCCAAAAGGTAGTTGAAGCTCACGGAGGATTTGTTAATGTCGAATCGTCGAAAAATAAAGGAACAGTTTTTACCCTTGTAATACCTTCCGGAGAAAACGGTAATGGGAGCAAAAAAGAAAGCCAGTATTCTCATCGTTGAAGACGATAAGAATCAGGCAAAGGTTCTGGAGAAATACCTTACCTATCACGGTTATGAAGTTTCTCACGTATCGAGAGCAGAAGATGCGGAGAAAGCTCTAAGCTCAAATCCCTATGATGTTGTTCTTTTAGATTGGCATTTGCCCGGGAAGGATGGCGTCAGTTTTCTCTCGGATGTTAGAACTCGTTTCCCCTTTACTCAATTCATTGTGGTTACGGCTTTTGGGACTATAGACCGTGCTGTGGAAGCCATGAAAGCCGGAGCATACCAGTACTGCACCAAGCCGGTAAATCTGGAAGAGCTTCTCGTGATGATAGAAAAGGCTCTAAAAGAAGCTAATCTTGAACGAGAAGTGGAAGTTTTGAAGAGCACACTCAGACAGTATGTTTCTCCCGAGGGATTAGAAATTGTCGCCGAGAGCCCGGCTATGAAAGAGGTGCTTCGGCTTGTCAAGAAGGTCGCAGAAACGGATGTTACTGTGCTCATACTGGGGGAATCGGGCACAGGAAAAGAGCTGGTGGCCGATTTGATTCACAGGTTGAGTTCGCGAAAGGAAAAGGCTTTCTTGAAGATTAACTGCGCCGCTATACCGGAGGGACTTCTCGAAAGTGAACTTTTTGGTCACGAAAAAGGTGCCTTTACAGGCGCCGATAGGTTGAAGTTGGGCGTTTTTGAGATGGCTCATGGAGGTTCCCTTTTCCTTGATGAAATTGGCGATATGGCACCGTCTCTTCAATCGAAACTACTTCGAGTCCTTCAGGATGGAACATTCTTGAGACTTGGTAGCACCAGAGCGACAAAAGTAGATGTGAGAATTATTGCGGCGACAAACCGTAATCTTGAAAAGATGGTTCAAGAAGGAAAATTTCGAGAAGACCTTTACTGGCGGCTTAACGCATTTCCTATAAAACTTCCACCTCTTAGAGACCGTCCTGAAGATATTCTTCCTCTGGCCGAACACTTTGTAAAAAAATACGCACGGAAGTTTGGAAAAAACATCAAGGGAATCACTCGAGATGGCATTGAAAGACTTTTAGGTTACAACTTTCCGGGAAATATACGAGAACTCGAACATATAATAGAGCGAGCTGTGATTCTCAGCGATCACAACTGGCTTACCGCAGAAGACATGAGAATCCTTGGGGTGGCGAGCGGGGGAGGTGAATGTCCTTTCGGAGTAGCATCAGGCTCATGCCCTCTCTGGAATCTTCCTCTCACTGAAGCTCTCCAGATGCTTGAAGAACGTCGCATACAGGATGCGCTGAAAAAGAGCGGAGGAATTAAGACTCGAGCTGCTGAACTTCTAGGCATTTCGGAAAGGGTTCTTCGATACAAGATTGAGAAAAAAGCCGATTCTCTGGAACATAGTGAAAGAAGTGATAATTGACCTCCTTGTGGCACCAAAGGTTTTTCTGCCGCGCTTTTGTGTCCCTTAAAATTTCCGACCGAATTCCACGCCTTGATAGGGATGTTCGAAAGTATTAGACGACGAATTGAGGGGCTTTCTTATGGGATGCCTCGCATTCGCTCGGCATGAGAGTGCTGGCGATTTTTCGAACACCCCCACGCCTCGATTGACAATCGGGTCAAATTTGTAGATAGAGGGGGTGAACCTTTTTAAGTGAGGTTCTAAAAAGTCTGCCCGTATCGGGCGAATTGGGGGTTGAAATTTTTTATTTCAGGAGGGTATGCCAATGTCCGCTCGGAAGACATACGAAGAAATCAACGAGAAGATCAAAAAAGGAACCGTTGTTGTCGTGACTGCGAATGAGATGACAAGGATTGTTAGAGAAAAAGGCGAGGCTGAAGCTTTTAGGATGGTTGATGTGGTTACAACTGGAACCTTTGGGATAATGTGTTCTTCCGGCGCATTCATTAATTTTGGGCATACCAAACCCCCGATCAAGGCCCACAGAGTATGGTTGAACGACGTGCCGGCTTATGCCGGGCTTGCCGCTGTTGATATTTATATTGGAGCCACCGAACCGGCCATTAACGATCCACTTAACAAAATCCACCCCGGGCTTTTTGAATACGGTGGAGGGCATGTAATTCACGATCTTGTAAGCGGTAAACCGGTAAGACTTAAGGCTGAAGCTTATGGAACGGATTGTTATCCCAATAAGTTTGTGGAAAAAACCGTTTACTTAAAGGATCTACCCAACGCAATCTTGTGCAATCCGAGAAATGCTTACCAGAACTATAACTGTGCCGTGAATCTGTCGTCAAAGACGCTTTATACTTACATGGGGGTTTTAAAGCCAAAGCTAGGCAATGCAAATTATTCCACATCGGGGGCGTTGAGCCCTCTTCTGAATGATCCTTACTATCGGACAATAGGAGTTGGCACAAGGATCTTTCTTGGTGGAGCTCAGGGATATGTTGTGTGGCATGGGACCCAGCATAATCCTGATGTGCCAAGGACTGAACGGGGTATTCCTAGAGCGCCTGCGGGAACAATAATGGTTATCGGTGATTTGAAGAAAATGAGCCCGCGGTGGATTGTCGGAGTAAGCATGCTTGGGTATGGGTGTTCAATGGCTGTAGGTATAGGGCTTGCGATCCCTATACTTGATGAGGAAATGGCTTATTACACAGGAGTTGGTGACGAAGATATTATGGTTCCAGTGCGTGATTACAGCTTTACAGAAACTGAACCTCTTGCAGAAGTGTCTTATGCGGAACTTAAACGTGGAGTTATAAAGATTCGAGGAAAAGATGTTCCCACTGTGCCGTTGTCCAGCTATGTCAGGGCGCTGGAAATTGCCGAGACTTTGAAGAAATGGATAAAAGAGGGCAAGTTCTTCATAAGTCAACCGCAGGAACTTCTCCCAGGGGCTTTAGACAAGTCTAGCATTGGAGTATGACAATTTCGTTCAAAGAAAAGCTTCTTGCTGACTATCTTGATCGTTTTTCCCTGCCGGCGATTGCGTTTTCTGGGGGGCTGGATAGCGGGTTTTTGGTTTGGTTTGTCCGAAACAGACTAAAAAGACAAGCTATTGTTCTCTGCGCCCAGCATGAACTTATTCCTGCAAGGGAAGAAAAACACCGTGCTAAAGTCATGGAAATCTATGGGTGGACTGATGCTGAATACGTTCGGGTGGATGTTTTGAGCTTGCCCCAAGTGGTGGCTAATAATCGGGACAGGTGCTACGCCTGTAAAAAACACCTCATGGGCATGTTGCTTGATGTGGCGCTGGCAAAAGGGTGCGATGGCCTTCTCGACGGAACAACGGTGGATGAACAGTTGATGTATCGACCTGGTGTGCGGGCTCTTAGAGAACTGGGTATTCACAGTCCCTTTGCTGAGACCGGTTGGACAAAGGAAGACATAAGGGAATCCGCTCGATCCTACGAACTTGTATTTGCCAGCAAGCCTCCAGAAAGTTGCCTTGCTACACGGTTTCCTTACTACTGGCGACTTGAACTTTCTGAGCTGAGGGTCATTGATGCTATTGAGGAAAAACTACAAACTGTTACGGAAGGTGCGGTGAGAGCACGCATTCATCCTGAAGCTAAACTTATAAGAATAGAAGTTTCTCTTTTGCTTCATGAGAAGTTTTCAGATGACATCCGCCGAGAAATTCTGGAAATAGCCAGAAAAGCTGGGTTTAAGTGGGTTACATTAGATGTGAGCGGATTCAGAAGTGGTTCGTGGGACAGTGATCAAAACGGAGCGTCAGTTGGAAAAGATTAAAGCGATCGGATTGATTTCCGGAGGGCTTGATAGTCTTATTGCAGCGAAAATTCTTCAAGATCAGGGCATTGAAGTTGTGGGGGTAACCTTTTCAACGCCTTTCTGGGATTATCGCAAGTCTGTAAGGATTGGTGAAAAGGCTGGTATCCCCATGAAGGTTTTGGATATCAGTGAAGAACATTTCCGAGTTGTGAAGGCTCCCCTGTATGGCTACGGCTCCAATATGAATCCGTGCGTTGACTGTCATGCGCTTATGATAAGGAAAGCTGGGGATATGATGGTGGAAGAAGGAGCAGAGTTTATTTTTACTGGGGAAGTTTTGGGTCAGCGTCCCATGAGTCAGCGCAGGGAGACGTTAAAAATTGTGGAAAAACTTTCGGGATACGAAGGAAAGGTTCTTAGACCTCTCAGTGCACGTCTTCTTCCTGAGACCGAACCGGAAAAGAAGGGATTGGTTGATCGCTCCAGGCTTCTTGCAATAAGTGGGAGAGGTCGGAAGGAACAACTGAAACTTGCTGAATATTACTCTATCAGCGAATACGACACGCCAGGTGGGGGATGTCTTCTTACGAAGGAAGGTTATTCGAGAAAGCTTAAGACTTTGCTGTGCCTTGTGCCAGATGCTGAAGTTCGACACGCGGAGCTGCTAAAGCACGGCAGGCTCTTTGTAGTTGATGGAAAATATTGTTTCATCGTAGGACGCCATGCTGGTGATAATGTGATTCTGAGTTCTTCAGCGACGTCATCAGATGTGTTATTCTACTGTGAAGGAATTCCAGGGCCTGTGGGGCTTTTGTTAAATGCCAGTGATATTCAAGAAGATATTATTATCGACCAGGCTTCATTAATTATTGCTTCCTTTAGCGATGCTGATAAGGGGGCGAAGATAAGAGTTTCCTTTAAGCGGGGGAATGAGGTGGTTAAAAGAGAAGTAACTGTTGTTAGTCGAACTCGCTTTGATGATTGCTTTATTAAATAGAGACATCTTTGTTTTCGAGCTTTCAGTTTGATATTCAAGAGTATTTAATTTTGCCATGGAAAAGTACACACTTTTTTTGACTTTTCCTCTTTTTCTGTTTAACATTCCTAAAGTTTTAATTGTGTATGTGGGTCAAGTTTAGAAAGGAGGAAATTTTATGGAAGTTCGTCGGGAAGTTTGCCACTGTGAAAACTGTGGAAATGAAGCAGAAATGATCATAACCTGCTCATATGTTGAGGTTCCAGATCGACCAGAGGGG